>Ga0335080_10000623_pt1 | contig 33082 bp, 25 predicted proteins | sample Lox_Sample_34_FD_206720 | JGI IMG/M metagenome (GOLD analysis project Ga0335080, IMG submission 206720) | Soil microbial communities from Loxahatchee National Wildlife Refuge, Florida, United States - Lox_Sample_3.4 | ecosystem: Environmental > Terrestrial > Soil > Wetlands | place: USA... | reverse complement strand
CGGTCTTGGCGTAGACCACGAGCGTCTCCGCGATCGGGCCGTTGGTGATCCACATCTTGCTGCCGTTCAGCACATAGCGGTCGCCCTTCTTCTCGGCGCGTGTCGTCATCGACACCACGTCGGAGCCAGCATTGGGCTCCGACATCGCAAGCGACCCCACATGATCGCCCGAAATCAGCTTTGGCAGATATTTCCGCTTCTGCCTGTCGCTGCCGTTGCGGCGGATCTGGTTGACGCAGAGATTGGAGTGCGCGCCATAGGACAGGCCGACCGCGGCGGATGCGCGCGAAATCTCCTCGACCGCAACGCAGTGCTCGAGATAGCCGAGGCCCGAGCCGCCATACTCCTCCTCGACCGTGATGCCGTGCAGCCCGAGCGCGCCGATCTTCGGCCAGAGGTCGCGTGGAAACTCGTTCGTCTTGTCGATGTCGGCGGCGCGCGGCGCGATTTCGTGGCTTGCGAAATCGAGCACCGTCTCGCGCAACGCATCCGCGGTTTCGCCGAGATCGAAATTGAACATGCGATGCGCGTTGGGAATCATGGGCTCACCCGGTCCTTGGGAATTTTTCGCTGTCTTGGTCTCGGCTCTAAGCCATATTCCGCGGAAATGCGCTTGTCACGGGCCGAATTTGCCGCGCAGCGGGATACCGAATGGGGCAGCCGCGACGGGATGTGGCAAACTCTCCCTTGCACGACCCTGTGCAACGGGATGTAATCCGCGCCAAATCGGCCTTCCGGAGACAAATCAGGAAGGGATCATGAGGGAGCCGCCTATGCACGGGACCGTCGATCTCGCCAAGAACGCCAGGCTCGAGGAAGCACGCGAGCGTGCCTACGCGCTGCCGCTGGAGAAGTTCAACCCGGGCGATCCGGAGCTATTCCGCTCGGATACGCATTGGCCCTATTTCGACAGGCTCCGCAAGGAAGCGCCGGTCCACTACTGCAAGGACTCGATCTTCGGCCCCTATTGGTCGGTGACCCGGTACAACGACATCATGGCCGTCGACACCAATCACGGGGTGTTCTCGTCGGCGGCGGCGCTCGGCGGCATCACCATCCGCGACATTCCTCCGGACCTGCGTCGCGAGAGCTTCATCGCCATGGACCAGCCCCGCCACTCGGCGCAGCGCAAGACCGTGGCGCCGATGTTCACGCCGGACAATCTGGACGAGCTGGCCGTCAATATCCGCAAGCGCTCCGCAAGCTGCCTCGACAACCTTCCGAAGAACGAGGTATTCGACTTTGTCGACCAGGTCGCGATCGAGCTGACCACGCAGATGCTCGCCGTGCTGTTCGACTTCCCCTGGGAGGACCGCAGAAAGCTGACGCGCTGGTCGGATGTCGCAACGACCCTGCCCGGCCCCGGCGGCCTGGTTGCGACGGAAGACGAACGGCAGGCCGTGCTTATGGAGTGCCTGCAGTATTTCACAAAACTCTGGAACGAGCGCCGCGACGGCGAGCCGAGGAACGACCTGTTGTCGCTGATGGCGCACAACGAAGCCACGCGCGACATGGACATGAAAAATTTCCTCGGCAACCTGATCCTGTTGATTGTCGGCGGCAACGACACCACCCGCAACACCATGTCCGGCAGCGTCTATGCGCTCAACGAGAATCCCGATCAGTACAGGAAGCTGCGCGAAAACCCGGCGCTGCTCGACAGCTTCGTGCCCGAGGTCATCCGCTGGCAGACGCCGCTTGCGCATATGCGCCGCACCGCGCTCGAGGACTTCGAGCTGCAGGGCAAGACAATCAGAAAGGGCGACAAGGTCGTGATGTGGTACGTCTCCGGCAACCGCGACGAGGAGGCGATCGAGCGTCCATACGACTTCATCATCGACCGCGCGCGGCCGCGCACCCACCTGTCGTTCGGCTTCGGCATCCACCGCTGTATCGGCATGCGGCTTGCGGAACTGCAATTGAAGATCATCTGGGAGGAAATCTTCAAGCGCTTCGACAATATTGAGGTGGTCGGCGAACCGAAGCGGGTGTATTCGAGCTTCATCAAGGGCTATGAGACCCTGCCGGTTCGCATCGCCGCTTGATGCCTGCGCTGCGGTCGTCAGGAGGAACCCACTGCGATGAACGTCCAGACCGCCGTCCGCCCCGACAAGGCAGAGCTCCTGCGCCAGGCGCGCGAGGAGGCCTACTCCACGCCGCTCAAGGACTACCATCCGGGCGCGCCAAAACTGTTCCAGGACGACACGCTGTGGCCGTGGTTCGAGCGGCTGCGCAAGGAAGCGCCGGTGCATTACTGCACCAATGCGCCGATCGAACCCTATTGGTCGGTCGTCAAGTACAACGACATCATGCATGTCGACACCAACCACGGCATCTTCTCCTCGGACGCGGCGCTTGGCGGCATCAACATCAAGGACGCCCCGCCCGGCTATGACTGGCCGAGCTTCATTGCGATGGACCAGCCGCGGCACGCCGACCAGCGCAAGACGGTGTCGCCGATGTTCACGCCGACACATCTCGACGAGCTTGCGATCCTGATCCGCCAGCGCTCGGCAAAGGTGCTCGACAATCTGCCGCGCAACGAGACCTTCAATTTCGTCGAGCACGTCTCGATCGAGCTGACCACGCAAATGCTGGCCACCCTGTTCGACTTCCCGTTCGAGGAGCGGCGCAAGCTGACGCGCTGGTCGGATGTCTCGACCGCGTTGCCCAAGAGCGGCATCGTGGACTCGCCGGAGCAGCGCCGCCAGGAGATGGACGAGTGCCGCGAATATTTCGCACGGCTGTGGAACGAGCGCGTCAACGCCGAGCCGCGCAACGACCTGTTGTCGATGATGGCGCATAGCGAGGCGACGCGCTACATGGACGGCGACAATCTGATGGGCAACATCATCCTCCTGATCGTCGGCGGCAACGACACCACCCGCAACACCATGAGCGGTTCGGTGCTGGCGCTGAACGAGAATCCCGACCAGTATGAAAAGTTGCGCGCCAATCCGGCGCTGATCGATTCCATGGTGCCGGAGGTGATCCGCTGGCAGACGCCGCTCGCCCACATGCGGCGCACCGCGCTCGTCGACACCGAGATCGGCGGCAAGAAGATCAGCAAGGGCGACCGCGTCGTGATGTGGTACGTCTCGGGCAACCGCGACGAGGAGGCGATCGATCGCCCGGACGAATTCATCATCGACCGCCCGCGGCCGCGCACCCACCTGTCGTTCGGCTTCGGCATTCACCGCTGCGTCGGCATGCGGCTCGCCGAGTTGCAGCTCCGAATCGTCTGGGAGGAGATTCTCAAGCGCTTCGAGCGGATCGAGGTCGTCGGCGAACCCAAGCGACTCTATTCGAGCTTTGTGCGCGGTATCGAGTCGCTGCCGGTGCGCATCCCCGCCTAAGGGAACACCGTCTTGCCCGGGAACAATCGGATCGATCAGCTTGCGGATATCATGGCGATGTCCGGCTTTCCGCATTCCTCCGGAATGCGCATCGTGGCGGCCGAGCCAGGCAAGGTCGCGCTGGCGCTCGCGAAGCGGCCGGAGCTCACGCAGTTCTTTGGCCATTTCCACGGCGGCGTGATTGCGGGCCTTGCCGATCAGGCTGCCGGCGCCGCGGTGTCGACCGCCCTCCCCGAAGGGCGCATCGCCGTGACGGTTGAAATCAAGATCAATTTCCTTGGTCCAGCGGACGGCGAACAGATCATAGCCCGCGCGGAAGCCATGCAGGTCGGCGGCACGATAGGGGTTGCAAAGGTGGAAGTGATCTCTCAAGACAAAGCAGGCGAGCGCGTCTGCGCGTTTGCGACCGCGACCATGCGCGCGGTCGATTTTCCTGTCCAAATGATTGATTCATCACGCCGATGACAGCACCCGACCCACAGGACGAACATACCGAAATCCGCGACGCGGTGGCAAAGCTCTGCGCCCAGTTTCCCGGCGAATATTGGCGCAAGCTCGACCGCGAGATGGCCTATCCTTCCGCCTTTGTCGATGCGCTGACGCAGGCGGGTTATCTGTCGGTGCTGATCCCGGAAGAGTATGGCGGCGCCGGCCTGAAGTTGTCGGCGGCGACCGCGATCCTGGAAGAGATTCATCGTGCCGGCTGCAATGCCGGCGCCTGCCACGCCCAGATGTATACCATGGGCACGGTGCTGCGGCACGGCAGCACCGAGCAGAAAGCGAAATGGCTGCCGCAGATCGCAGGCGGCAAACTGCGGCTGCAAGCCTTTGGCGTGACCGAACCGACCTCGGGCACCGACACCTCCTCGCTGAAGACTGTCGCCAGGCGCGAGGGCAATGACAGCTACATCGTCAATGGCCAGAAGATCTGGACCAGCCGTGCCGAATATTCCGACCTGATGATCCTTCTGGCACGCACCACGCCGAAGGACCAGGTGCGAAAACGGACCGATGGGCTATCGGTGTTCCTGGTCGACATGCGCGACGCGAAAAAAGCCGGGCTCACCATCCGCCCCATTCGCACCATGATGAACCATTCGACGACGGAAGTGTTCTTCACCGACATGAAGGTGCCGGCGGAAAACCTGATCGGCGAGGAAGGCAAGGGTTTCAAGTATATTCTGTCCGGCATGAATGCCGAGCGCATCCTGATCGCCGCCGAAAGCATCGGCGACGCCAAATGGTTCATCGCGAAAGCGACCAATTACGCCAAGGAGCGCGCGGTGTTCGGCCGCCCGATCGGCCAGAATCAAGGCATCCAGTTCCCGATCGCGAAGGCCTATGCGGCGATGCGCGCGGCCGAGTTGATGGTGAAGGAGGCAACCCGCAAATACGAGGCCGGGCTCGATTGCGGCGCCGAGGCCAACATGTCCAAGATGCTTGCCGCCGATGCCGCCTGGGAGGCTGCGAATGCCTGTATCCAGACCCATGGCGGCTTCGGCTTTGCCGAGGAATATGACGTCGAGCGCAAATTCCGCGAGACGCGGCTCTACCAGGTCGCGCCGATCTCGACCAATCTGGTGCTCTCATTCATCGCCGAGCATGTGCTCGGCATGCCCCGCTCGTACTGAGAAACAACAATGTTGCCGCTCGAAGGAATTACCGTCATCACCGTGGAACAGGCGGTCGCTGCTCCCTTCTGCTCGTCGCGGCTGGCCGATGCCGGCGCCACCGTGATCAAGGTCGAGCGGCCCGAGGGCGATTTTGCCCGCGCCTATGACGCCGCCGCGAAAGGCCAAAGCAGCTATTTCGTCTGGCTCAACCGCGGCAAGCAATCCGTCATCATCGATCTCGCGAGCAAGGAGGGACGCCAGGAGCTCGAAGCGCTGATCGCGAGCGCCGACGTGCTGCTGCAGAATTTGAAGCCGGGGTCGATGGACAAGCTCGGCTTCTCGCTCGATCGCCTGCGTCGCGATTATCCGGCACTGATCTGCTGCACCATCACGGGCTATGGCGACGAGGGCCCATATGCCCATCGCAAGGCCTATGATCTCCTGATTCAGGCCGAGAGCGGGCTTGCCTCGATTACCGGCGGACCGGAAGGGCCGTCGCGCGTCGGCGTGTCGATCGTCGATATCGCAACCGGCGCGACGGCGCATGCCTCGATCCTGGAGGCCCTGTTCGCGCGAACGCGCACCGGCAAGGGCGCCGATATCCGCATTTCCATGTTCGACGTGATGGCGGACTGGCTCGCGGTCCCGCTCATCAATTCGGAGGCCGGCAATCCACCGAAGCGCATCGGCCTCGCCCATCCCTCGATTGCCCCCTATGGGGTGTTCCGCTCGAGCGACGGCAAGGACATTCTGATTTCGATCCAGAACGAGCGCGAGTGGAAAAAGCTCTGCGCCGAAGTGCTTGACGACCCGGAGCTTCCGAACGATCCGCGCCTTGCCGGCATGCTCGAGCGCGTTCGCAATCGCGAGCTGACCGACAAGATCGTTGGAGATGCCTTTGCGGCGCTCTCCCGCAATGACCTGGTCAAGCGGCTCGAGGACGCCGACATCGCCTTTGGCGAGGTCAACACCATGGCCGACCTCGCCGTGCATCCGCACCTGCGCCGCATCGAGGTCGAAACCCCGAAGGGCGTCGTCACCTATGCCGCGCCGGCTGCGATTTTCGTCGGCGAGGAGCGTCATTATGGCGCCGTGCCCGATCTCGGCGAGCACAAGCAATTGCCCAAAGCACCGGGCTTGCGGAAATCGTCATGACCGAAAAGCTCGACCTCGATCATTTGCGGCAATGGGTCGGCCGGACCAGCGAAGCCTCCGACATCGTCACCGCGCAACTTGTGAAGGGTTTGCGCGCGACGCTGTTCCAGGAGATCGGCGAGCCGAAGGCCGGCGATGCAGCGCCGTTCACCGTGCACTGGTGCCTGGCGCAGCCGGTGTTTCCGATGTCGATGCTCGGCCCGGACGGCCATCCCACCCGCGGCGGCTTCCTGCCGCCCGTGCCGCTGCCGCGGCGAATGTGGGCCGGCGGCGAGTTCGAAATCATCGACGCATTGCGGGTCGGCGACGAGGCCAAGCGGACATCGCGCATCGCCGATGTCACGGTGAAGACGGGTTCGACCGGCACCTTGTGCTTTGTCGCGGTCGAGCACCTCGTGACGACCGCGCGGGGCATTGCGATCCGCGAACGGCAGGACATCGTCTACCGCGAGATGGGAGGCAGCCAGCCGGCGGCGCCGGCGAAGGCAGCGCCATCGCCGCGCCTGGCGCAGCATCGCGAAACCCATATGGCCGATCCCGTGCTGCTGTTCCGCTATTCGGCGCTGACCTTCAACGGCCACCGCATCCATTACGACCGCGACTATGTCACCCGGGTCGAGGGCTACCCGAGCCTGATCTTTCACGGGCCCCTGCAGGCCGCCTTCATCGTCGAGCTGGCAGCCAGGCTTCGCGGCGGCAAGCCGCCGAGAAGATTTTCCTATCGCGGCGTGCAACCGCTGTTCGAAGGCAGCGAATTCTCCGTCAACGCCAACGACAATGGCGGCGCCATGGAGCTGTGGACCGCGAACTCTGAAGGTCAGCCGACGATGAAGGGGACGGCGACGTGGTGAGTTTCCCGTCATTGCGAGCGAAGCGAAGCAATCCAGAAATTCGTCCGCGTAAAGGTAGTTTTCCGGATTGCTTCGTCGCTTCGCTCCTCGCAATGAAGTCGGGAGGAACAAGCGGCCGTGCACAGTAAGACCAGAAAACCAGCCGCTACCTCGCTGACCGTCAAGCAGGCGACCTTCGAGCTCTTGCGTGCTTTCGGCATCGCCAAAGTCTTTGGCAATCCCGGCTCGACCGAATTGCCGTTCCTCTCCGACTGGCCCGACGACATCGACTATGTGCTGGGCCTGCAGGAAGCATCCGTGGTTGGCATGGCTGACGGCTATGCACAGGCGACGCGAAACGCCGGCTTTGTCAACCTGCATTCGGCGGCCGGCGTCGGCAATGCGCTCGGCAATATCTATACCGCGCACCGCAACCAGACCCCGCTGGTCATCACCGCAGGCCAGCAGGCGCGCTCGATCCTGCCGCTGCAGCCGTTCCTCTATGCCGAGCGCGCATCCGAATTTCCACGGCCCTATGTCAAATATTCCGTCGAGCCCGCCCGCGCCGAGGATGTGCCGGCGGCGATCGCGCGCGCCTATTACACGGCGATGCAGCCGCCCTGCGGTCCGACTTTTGTGTCGATCCCGATCGACGACTGGAGCCATCCGGCGCAAGCGGTGCCCGCGCGTCATCTGAGCCGCGAGACCGGTCCCGATCCCGAGGCGATGAAGGCGCTCGTTGCGGCCCTTGCTGCAAGCAAGCACCCTGCCCTTGTGGTCGGTCCCGCTATCGATCGTGCCGCGTCCGTCGATCTGATGGTGAGGGTCGCGGAAAAGACCAGGGCAAGCGTCTGGGTCAGCCCGTTCTCGGCACGCTGCTCCTTTCCCGAGCGGCACCCGCTGTTCGCAGGCTTCCTGCACGCCTCGCCGGGACAGCTCTCGGAGGCGTTGCGCGCCCACGACCTCGTGGTCGCGATCGGTGCGCCGGTCTTCACCTTCCATGTCGAGGGGCACGCGCCGATCTTCGACGGCGAGACCGCCATCTTCCAGATCACCGACGATCCGACCGCAGCCGCCGTGACGCCGATGGGCACGAGCATCATCGCCACGATGAAACCGGCCCTCACCATGCTGCTCGGCTTGTTGCCGGAGACAAAGCGCGCCGCGCCTGTGGGCCGCAAGCTGCCGCCGGGACCCGCTGCCGCCGATCCGATCCCGGTCGAATATCTGCTGCATGCGCTGTCGCAGGCGATGCCCGACGATGCGGCCGTCGTCGAGGAAGTCCCTTCTCACCGGCCTGCGATGCAGAAATTCATGCCGATGCGCGGCCAGGACAGTTTTTACACCATGACGAGCGGCGGGCTCGGCTACGGCCTGCCGGCCGCGGTCGGCATGGCGCTCGGCCGCACCGAGCGCCGCACGGTGTGCCTGATCGGCGACGGGTCTGCGATGTATTCGATCCAGGCGCTGTGGACGGCGGCGCAACGCAAGCTGCCGCTCACCGTCGTCGTCATCAATAATGCCGGCTACGGCGCGATGCGCTCGTTCAGCCAGGTGATGCAGGTGCGCAACGTGCCGGGACTCGAGCTGCCCGGGATCGACTTTGTCGGGATCGCCGAAGGCATGGGCTGCGACGCGGCGCGGGTCGGCAAGGCGTCGGAGCTTGGGCCCGCGCTCAAGCGCAGCCTCGCGCACAAAGGCACGAGCCTCGTCGAGGTCGTCGTGGATTCCGCGGTGCCGCTGCTTTATTCGCAGAAGAGCTGACCCGGCGCGTGATCCGGAAAAGTGTGTGGCGGTTTTCCAAAAAGATCATGCGCAGACAATCCTGCGGCGTCGCGCCGCCATGCGTCAAAAAGCGACAGGCACACGCGACCAAAATCGCATTTTCTCCCGGAGCATCCGTCTCATAATTCCCGAGGGCAGGCAACGCACGCGGAGGACCTCGATGACGGCGACCGACAAGCTGTTTGCGGGATCGATCCCCGAGCTGTATGAGCGACTCCTGGTACCTCTCATCTTCGAGCGCTATGCGCTGGACCTCGCGGGGCGGATCGCAGTGAACAGTCCGCGGGAGATGCTGGAAACGGCAGCCGGGACCGGCGTTCTGACATCCGCCATCGCATCGCGCCTCCCCACGCAGAACCGGATCGTTGCAACCGATCTCAATCAGCCGATGCTGGATCGCGCCGCGAAGAGGCGCGACCTTGAAGGCCGCATCGCATGGCGACAGGCCGATGCGCTGGCCTTGCCGTTCGAAGATCGCTCTTTCGATGCCGTCGCCTGCCAGTTCGGCGTCATGTTCTTTCCGGACAAGGTCAAAGGCTACAGCGAGGCCCGCCGCGTGCTCCGCCCGCGCGGACGTTTCTTCTTCAATGTCTGGGACCGTCTCGACGAAAATCATTTTGCCGAGACCGTCAACGATGCCATGGCGGCGTTCCTGCCGAACGATCCGCCCGCCTTCATGGCGCGCATCCCGCACGGCTATCACGATGTTGGAAAAATCCGCAACGACCTGACCGCCGCCGGATTCTCGGATGTCGCAATCGAGACCGTCGCTTTCGCAAGCAAGGCCGCTTCTGCAAGAGGCCCTGCGATTGCGTTTTGTCAGGGCACGCCGCTGAGAAATGAAATCGAAGCACGCGGCGCTTCGCTCGAAGCGGCAACCGACGCCGCAGCTGCCGCGCTGGCCAGGCGGTTTGGCAACGGGCCGATCGAGGGCCGCATCAAGGCGCATGTCATTATTGCGACGGCCTGAGGCTCGCGGGTCACTTCCCGTATGTCTCGCGCATCCTGGCCTGGATCTTGGCCATGCCTGCGATCCAGCGGTCGTAGTTCTCTGTTTTGCTGCGCATGTAGCCGAGCACCTGCGGGTGGGGCAGGATCACGAAGGTCTCCTGCTCGATGCCTTTGAGCGCATCCTGCGCGACCTGCTCGGGCGACAGGTCGCCGTCTCCGGACTGCGGGCCCTTCGGGATCGCGCGCAGCATGTCGGTCGTCACGCCCTGCGGGCAGAGGATCGAGACCTTGATGCCATCGGCCCTGTGCGAGATCGCGAGGTTTTCCGCAAAGCCGACCGCGGCATGCTTCGTGGTCGAATAAGCGGGGCTCCCGACCTGCGACAACAGGCCCGCTGCGGAGATCGTGTTGAGAAAATAGCCGCCGCCACGCGCCTTGTAGCGCGGGATCAGGTGCCGCGCGGCATAGATATGGGCCATGACATGGATCGCCCAGCTCCGCGCGAACGGCTCGTCGGAATCGCCGCCGGCATTCACCGACAGCGGATCGAACCCGCCGCCGATGCCGGCATTGGAGCAGAACAGCGCAATCGGGCCGAACAGCCGCTCAGTCGCCTCGATGACGTGCTGGATATCCTTTTCCTTGGCGACGTCGCATTTGAAAGCATCGCCGCCGATATCGTGCGCGAGCGCGCGCGCGGCGGGACCGTCGACATCGACCACCACCACCTTGGCGGCGCCCGCCCGATGGAACGCCTCGCACAGCGCCTTGCCGATGCCTTTGGCACCGCCGGTGACAACCACGACCTTGCCGGCCACCTGCATCGTCACCTCCCGATTTAGTTTTGTCTTCAGGTCAAGACCAAATCGAGCACGGCGGTATAGTGGCACGCCGCGCCCAACAGCACGAAACAATGCCAGATGACGTTCTGGAAGCGCAACCGCTGCCAGGCGTGGAAGATCACGCCCAGGCTATACAGCGCGCCGCCGGCGAGCACGAGCCACAGCGCCACGTTCGGCAGTGCGGCAACGACGGAATCATACAGCATCAGACCGCTCCAGCCGAGCGCGAGATAGAGCCCGACTGCGACGCGATCGAAGCGGCCCGGCCAGCCGAGCTTGAGCACGATGCCGAATATCGCGACGCACCACACCCCTATCAGGACCGCGATGGCGAAAACACTGTCTTTCAATTCCACGATGAACGGCGTGTAGGTCGCCGCGATCAGCACATAGATCGCGGAATGGTCGAGCCGTCGCAGCACCCATTTGGTCGGAGACACCGGCCACAGATTGTAGGTCGCCGATAGCACCAGCATCGACAAGAGACCTGCGACATAGATCGAGACCGCCACGATGTCGAGCGCGGTGGCCTTGACCGCGGTGAGGGCCACCAGCACCGTCGCCGCGATGATGCCGGCGAGGATGCCGATCCCGTGCACCACCCCGTCCGCGATCAGCTCGGCCCGGTCGTAATTCCAGCGGATTGCGCCGGTTGCCGCATGGATGGACGTCGAAGCCAACTGCTTCAGCCTGAAGATCGTCATGGGGCACCTTGGGAGCTGCGCCAACCGATAAATCATGGGTGTCAGCAGGTCAACGAAACGTTCAAAAACCCTCTCGCCCCAATCGCGTCCGAAATGTGAAGCTTGATTTTGGCCCGCCAATTGCCACCTTCGAAGGCAGTGTTCCCGCCGATTGCTCCGAAGATCACGTCCCTCATGGCTCCGAGCTTTTCAGACCTCATGGAGGAGACGCGCCTCACGGCGCGGGCGCTGCTCGACTATGGCGAGCATTTCTTCAACCCGACGGTCCGGCTCGGCGTCACCGGGCTGTCCCGTGCGGGCAAGACCGTGTTCATCACGGCCCTGATCCACGGGCTCACCCGCGGTGGGCGCTTTCCGATGTTCGAAGCGCTGGCCTCGGGCCGGATTGCGCGCGCGCATCTTGCGCCGCAGCCGGACGATGCGGTGCCTCGCTTCGACTACGAGGCCCATTTGCACACCATGATCGAGGAGCGGCGCTGGCCGACCTCGACCATCGACATCAGCGAACTGCGGCTCGTGATCGACTATCAGCGGCAAAATGGCGCCGACCGAACGCTGACGCTTGATATTGTCGACTATCCCGGCGAATGGCTGCTCGACCTGCCTTTGCTCAACAAAAGCTACGAGCAATGGGCCCGCGAGAGTCTCGCGCTGTCGCGGGAAAGGCCGCGCGCGCATCTGGCCGGCCAATGGCACGCCCATCTTGCCACCCTCAGGCCGGAGGAGAGCGAGGACGAGCAGGCGACGCGAACCGCTGCAAGACTCTTCACCGACTATCTGCGCGCCTGCCGCGACGAACGTTTTGCCATGAGCCTGTTGCCACCCGGGCGCTTTCTGATGCCCGGCAATCTCGCGTCCTCGCCGGCGCTGACCTTTGCCCCGCTGGATCTGCCGGAGGATGGTACCGCGCCCGAGGGCTCGCTCTGGGCGATGATGGTCCGCCGCTACGAGGCCTACAAGGACGTCGTGGTCCGCCCGTTCTTTCGCGATCATTTCGCACGGCTCGACCGCCAGATCGTGCTGGTCGATGCGCTCGCCGCCTTCAACTCGGGTCCCGAGGCGCTGCAGGATCTGGAGGCGGCGCTGGCGGGAATCCTCGATTGCTTCCGGATCGGCCGCAGCACCATCATCTCCACTCTCTTCCGGCCGCGGATCGATCGCATCCTGTTTGCGGCGACCAAGGCCGACCATCTGCACCATCTGAGCCACGACCGCCTGGAAGCCGTGCTGCGGCGTGCCGTGACGCGTGCGGTTGCACGCGCCGAAGCGACGGGAGCGGAGATCGACGTCGTGGCGCTTTCGGCCGTGCGAGCGACACGCGAAGCCGTGGTCGCGCGCGGTCGCGACAAATTGCCGTCGATCCTGGGTACGCCGGCCCCCGGCGAAACCGCCAATGGCGAGACGTTCGACGGCAACACCGAGGTTGCAACCTTTCCCGGCGATCTCCCCGCCGATCCTGAAGCCCTGTTCGATGGCGAAGGCGCGTTCCAGGGACTGTCCAGCGCTTCCGCCGACAAGAGCGATTTTCGCTTCTTGCGCTTCCGGCCGCCGCTTCTCGAGCACGGCGGTGAGGAGGAGCCTGCGCTGCCCCACATCCGCCTTGACAAGGCGCTGCAGTTCCTGATCGGAGACCGGTTGCAATGAGCGAACGGGACAAACATCGAAGGCCCCAGACCTTCCGGCTCGACGACGCCAAGGTGGTTGTGGTCGATGCCGACGAGGCAACGCGGCCCGCGCGCGGCAAAGTGCAGATCGCGCGAGAGGCGGAGCCCGCGCAACTCCCCGTGCCACTCGAGGCGCCCGCGACGCCGCGACGCGGGTTCGGCTGGGGCTCGGTGTTCTGGGCCGGCGTCGCCGGGATGGTGCTGCTTGCGCTTGGAGTCGGCGTCACGCAATTCGTCGAGGACCTTTTCGCACGCAGCGAAAGCCTCGGATTTTTCGGGCTCGCCTTCGCGATTGCCGCAGCGCTGGCGCTCACCATCGTCACCGCGCGTGAAATTTTTTCGCTGGCACGGCTCGCCGCGATCGAAAAACTGCACCGCCGCGCGGCTGCGGTGATTTTGAGCGACGACCGCGACGAGAGCCGCGCCGTGGTGCGCGACCTGATCCGGATCGCGCACCAGAACCCGCAGCTCGCCCGCGCCCGCACCTCTCTGGAGGGCCATGTTCACGACATCATCGACGGCGCCGACCTGATCCGGCTGGCGGAGCGTGAATTGATGACGCCGCTCGACGCCGAGGCGCGGCGGCTGGTCTCCTCCGCCGCCCAGCGCGTCTCCCTTGTCACCGCGATCTCGCCGCGCGCCGCGATCGACATCCTGTTCGTGTTCGTGGCGGCGCTTCGGCTGATCCGGCAGCTTGCGCGGCTCTACGGCGGGCGCCCCGGCGCGCTCGGCATGATCCGCCTGCTCCGCCATGTCATCGCGCATCTTGCAATCACCGGCGGCATGGCTGCGAGCGACAGCCTGGTGCAGCAGATGCTCGGCCATGGGCTCGCGGCAAAGCTGTCGCAGCGGCTCGGCGAAGGCGTGTTGAACGGGCTCTTGACCGCCCGCCTCGGCCTTGCCGCCATCGACGTGACACGCCCGCTGCCGTTTGCGGCGCTGCCGCGGCCGGTGCTGAGCGATCTCGCCAAGGATCTCTTGCGCAAGCGCGAGGACAAGGATTAGCCGACCGCAGCGAATTCACCCGCGAGCTCGCGCCAGCGGAAGAAGGGCGAGTCCTTTGGCGGCGACAGCTCGGGCGTCCAGCCGGTGAGCTTCTCGAATTCGTAGGTGTCCATCACGATTCCGCGCCAGACCCGGTCGACGCGCCCGAGCGGCTCGCGCTTGGCGCCCGTCGCATCCAGAAGCGGCAGGAGATTGTCGGGTTCGCGGGCGACATAGAGACCGGCATGGCCCTTGATGCGATCCATGCCGGGATCGGCAAAGCCCTGATAACGGCCGCGCTCGTTGATCTGGATCACCGGCACCCGGCCGTTGAAATACCAGCGCAGCATCGCATAGGTGCGATAGTCCGTGGTCGCGATCCATGTCGCCCCCAGCTTCTGCAACTCTTCTTGCGCGCGCGCCACCACCGGCGCGTAGCCGGCCTCGCCCCCGACCGGATCGGCCCGGCCGATGAAATTCCAGGGTGCGACGACGTAATAGAGGAACACCAGGACAACCATGGCAATCCCGGCGACGATCGCGATCACCGCGGAGAGGCTCGTCGCCCTGATCATGCGCGCCGAAAAGCCTTCGCGCGGCAGCGTCACGATGTTGATGGCGGCAGCCGCAAAAGCCACCGGCCACATGAACATCGGCCAGGTGTCGCCGACCCGCAGGGTCAGCGACTTCCAGAGGAAATAGAGGAACGGCACGAGCACCGCGGTCGACAGCAGGATCGCGACCGGCTCTCGCGCGCGATAACCGCGCCATGCCGTCATTGCCAGCGCCGAGAGCGCGACCGGCAGCAGCACAAATCCGACCAGGCCGAACTGCAGCCCGATATAGTCGCCGAGCGTGCGGAGCGAAATCTCATGCACCGAGGTCGCGCGCACCAGCTGGAAGCGGAACGAGGCCCAATCGTGCCCGGCATTCCAGAGCAGGACCGGCGAGAACAAGACAGTCGCGATCACGGCGGCGAGGTAGGGATAGGGCGAACGCAGCCAGCGCCACCGCCAGTCCGGAACCAGCGCGAAAGCGGCTACCGCCGGCAGCCACATCAGCAGCGTGAATTTCGCAAGCAGCGAAAGGCCGGCGAACACGCCCGCGGCCAGCCACCAGCGCGGATCGTTGGTTTCGGCAAGCCGCACCAGCGACCAGATCATCGCGACCGCGAATGGAATCAGCGCCACGTCGGGCGCAACCTTCGCCATCAACAGTCCGTAATAGAGCGCGGCCTCCATCATCAGCACCGCGAACACGACCGCGCGGATATCGCGGGTGACGCGCCAGGCGATGTCGGCGAGCAGCAATTGCGTCACCAGCATGGCCGCGATGCCGACAAACCTGACGCCGAGCGGCGTGTCGCCGAACAGTGCGGTACTGAGACGGATCAGCCAGGCGATCATCGGCGGATGATCGAGGAACGACAGCACGTGCTCTTTCGACCAGGTCCAGTAGTAGGCCTCGTCGGTGCGCAGCTCCATCACATCGGCGTAAGCGATCCGCAGCGCCGTCATCCCGGCAATCACGACGACGGCCGCCACCAAAGGCGGGAGCACCGATTTGTCCGGTTTTGGCTGACTATGCGGGGGCAGCTGTGACACGGCGCTTTCTCCCCAACTCCGACAGCCAAGTCAACTTGCCGCGATCGGTCGCGGACGCGCCCCGCCTGTGGGCGCGGCGTCATTTGACGTGGAATGAATGTCGCCGATGGCCGATAATGTCAGTGAAATGGCCCCCTTTTCGCCTACCCAGATCAGAACCCTTCTCAGCGGCGTCGGTGTGCGCCAGATCCGCCTTGCGTGCGGGCTCGTGCTGTTCACCTACCTGGTCAGCCATTTCCTCAATCATGCGCTCGGCAATATCTCGCTGGATGCACTCGCCGAGGGCATTCACTACCACACCCTGTTCTGGCAGTTCCTGCCGGTCGCGATCATCCTTTACACCGCAGCGCTCCTGCACTCCGGGCTTGGCATCTGGGCGCTGTACCAGCGACGGCAATTCTCCTGGCGCACTGTCGAGCTTCTGCAGCTCCTTTTGGGTCTGAGCATTCCCGTGCTGATCGCCACGCACATCGTCGGCGCCCGTCTCGGCCAGACGCTGTTTGCCCATGAAAAGTTCTATCCGCAGGAGCTTTATGCGTTCTGGGTCGCGCGGCCGCTGATGGCCTGGCAGATGTCCGCGGTCGTGATCATCGCCTGGGTGCATGGCTGCATCGGCCTGCATTTCTGGCTGCGCATGAAGGCGTTTTACGCAACGCTTGCGCCCTATCTGCTCGCGGCCGCCGTGCTGCTGCCGACGCTCGCATTGCTGGGCTTCTATCAGGGCGGCCAAAGCGTGATCGCCGACAGCGAGGATGCGGACTGGCGCGCCAGGAACCTCACGCCTCGGCAGGTCGGAACTGCCGCCGAGCAGAACACGCTTGAGACCATCACCAATGATTTCCTGATGGGATATCTTGGTCTGCTCGGGCTGATCTTGCTTGCGCGAGGCGCGCGCCTGCTTGTCGAGCGTCGCGGCGGCATGATCGCGCTGTCCTACGGCAACGGCCGGACTATCCGCGTGCCGAAGGGACTGAGCGTCCTGGAAGCAAGTCTGCGCTACAACGTGCCACACGCCAGCGTTTGCGGCGGACGCGCCCGGTGCTCGACCTGTCGCATCCGCATCATCGGCGATTGCGGCGGATTGCCGGAGCCCTCGCAGCGGGAATCCTTCGTGCTCGCGCGGGTCGGCACCAACGACCCGTCGATTCGGCTCGCTTGCCAGCTCAGGCCGACAGCAGATTTGTCGTTCTTCCAGCTTTTCCTGCCCAGCACCTCCACCGCGAATGCACACGCCTCGAACCCGACCCGAATCGGCCAGGAGCAATATCTCGTCAGCCTGTTCGTCGACATGCGCGGCTCGACGCGGCTCGCGGAAAAAATGCTGCCGTTCGACACCGTGTTCGTGGTCAACCGCTTCCTTGCCGCGGTCGCGCAGGCGGTGATCGAAAGCGGCGGCCGGCCCAATCAGTTCGTCGGCGACGGAATGCTCGCACTGTTTGGCCTCGCCACCAACGCGCAAAGCGCCTGCCGCCAGGCGCTGAAGGCGGCCGCGCTGATCGCCAGGAATGTCGACGAGGTCAATCAATTCCTGAGCCACGATTTGCGCGAACCGATCGGCTTCGGCATCGGCATTCACGGCGGCGAAGTGATCGTCGGCGACATCGGCTACCGCGACCACATGGTGTTCACCGCACTCGGCGATGCGGTCAATGTCGCCGCGCGCCTGCAGGAGATGACCAAGACCCTGTCCTGCCAGGCCATCGTCTCGGAAGAGGTGCGCGTCACCGCGGGGCTGTCGGAAGGCGATCTGCCGAAGCAGGAGGTCACGATCCGCGGGCGGGCCGAGCCGATGGTGGTGCGCGTCGTCGCCGACGCACGAACATTGTCGGCGCAGGTCGAGAGCCACAGCGCGGTGGCCGCCTAGCTGCTTCCCACGAATAGAGGAAATCCCCGGCTGTGTGCCGCGACCGTGGAATTTTTGCACTGCAGAGCATGCGCCGAAAGCATGGTTTGACTCATGTGTTGCCGCTCGCAACACTGCTCCGGTTGCGATTCCGGTGGTGACCGGACCAGAAAGAAAAGCTTCGGAGAAAGCCAGGATGATCGATCGACGAGAGGTGATGAAGCGCGCCGGTTGGGCGGCGCTGGTTACAGGTTTCGGCTCGGCACGCGCGTTCGCGCTCGACACCGTGACGCTGCCCTTCGAGAATGGCGAGCGGCCGCTCGTGACCTATCCGCAGAAGCGTCCGATGATCGGCCAGACCAGCCGGCCTCCGCAGCTGGAGACGCCCTTTCACATCTTCAACGACGGTCCGATCACGCCGAACAATGCCTTCTTCGTGCGCTATCATCTGGCCGACATCCCCTACAACGTCGATCCCGACAAGTTCACCCTCGAGATCAAGGGCAAGGTCGACAAGCCGCAAAAGCTGTCGTTGCGAGACATCAGGAAGATGAAGGCGGTCGAGCTTGTAGCCGTCAATCAATGCTCCGGCAACAGCCGCGGCTTTTTCGATCCGCGCGTGGCCGGGGGTCAGCTCGCCAACGGCGCGATGGGAAACGCGCGCTGGCGCGGCGTGCCGCTGAAAGCCGTGCTCGACATCGCTGGCGTGCAGGCCGGTTCGAAACAGGTCACCTTCAACGGCATGGACGCGCCGGTCATGGACACGACGCCGGATTTCGTCAAGGCGCTCGACGTCGACCACGCGCGCGACGGCGAGGTGATGCTGGCCTACGGCATGAACGGCGACGAATTGCCGTTGCTCAACGGCTTTCCGCTGCGGCTCGTGGTGCCCGGCTATTACGGCACCTATTGGGTCAAGCACCTCAACGAGATCACCGTCGTCGACAGCGTGTTCGACGGCTTCTGGATGAAATCCGCCTATCGCATTCCGGACACCTCCTGCAATTGCGTCGCGCCGGGCACCACACCTGCGGCGACCATCCCGATCAACCGCTTCACGGTGCGCTCCTTCATCACCAGCGTGATCGACGGCGCCAAGCTGAAGCCGGGTAGGACCGTGCTCAAGGGCATCGCCTTCGACGGCAGCAGGGGCATCAAGGAGGTCGCGGTCTCGACCGATGGCGGCAAGAACTGGATGCCGGCCAAGCTCGGCAGGGATCTCGGCAAATACTCGTTCCGCGAATGGAGCTTGCCGGTCAGTCTCGCGGCCGGCACATACGATCTGAAGGTGCGCGCCACCAACAATGCCGGCGACACGCAGCCGGCGGAGGCGCGCTGGAATCCGGCCGGCTATTTGCGCAACGTCGTCGAAACCGTCCGCGTCAGCGTGGCCTGAGGAGGACTGCGAACATGCGCAAAATAGCCCTTCTCGCCCTTGTCCCGGTCGCGGCGTTCGGCTTCGCTATCGCACAGGCCGCGCCGATCTCCTACAAGCTGCCAGCTGAAACCGCCACATTCGCGCCAGGCCCGAATCTCGAGACGGTGCAGAACAATTGCACCGCCTGCCATTCCGCCGACTACATCAAAACCCAGCCGCGGAACGCGAAATCGAGGCGGGATTTCTGGCTTGCCGAGGTCACCAAGATGATCAAGGCCTATGGTGCGCCCATCGACCAGGCCGATGTGCCCAAGATCGTCGACTATCTCGCGGCAACCTACTGACCCTGGTTCGAAAACCCGCTCTGCCTGAGCGTGCCCGTCCTTTGCGACCTCGCAACCAGGGCTCGCCAGATTCCAGCCGCCCGGCGCCTCAAAAAGATCGCGAAACGGGCAAAGTCCACAAATTGCCATGATATCGATCATTTCCGGCGAAATCCGGCCATCGCTTTGAGCTACCAAGCTCGCGTTAACCAGCGTATCGTATTGCCGAACGCGCCGGTTTGCGGGGATCGGCCGTTCGCTCTGTTTTTATTGATCCCGCGGAGACGGACGTATGGCTAAAGGTACGGTCAAGTGGTTCAACCCGACGAAGGGCTACGGGTTCATCCAGCCCTCGACGGGCGGCAAGGACGTGTTTGTTCATATCTCAGCGGTGCAGAAGGCAGGCCTTTCCACCCTTAACGAGGGACAGACGATCGAATACGAAGAGATTGCCAATCGCGGCAAGACCTCGGCTGAAAATCTCAAGGTTTAGCGCGGCAACGCGCAATCCTGTATTTGGATAAATCATATTAGAGCGGGAGCGGATTTCCGCCTCTCGTACGTCAGGCGCCTTTTTCGTGCCAAGCGGTTGCGTGGTAGAAAGCCCGGACCATTAGGCACGCCATGACGCCCGATTCCCTCATTCTCCCCCCGTTCGTTGCAACCTATGCGCCGGACGACCGCTTGCTTGCGGCAAAACTTCTGAAGACCGCAACGCTTGGCGCCGAGGCGGAACGCCGCGTCGACCGCCTCGCAACGCGCCTGATCGAGGCAATCCGCGACAGCGACGACCGGCTCGGCGGCGTCGAGGACATGCTGCGCGAGTTCGCGTTGTCGACCAAGGAGGGGCTGGCACTGATGGTGCTGGCGGAGGCGCTGTTGCGCGTACCCGATGCCCGCACCGCCGACCAGTTCATCGAGGACAAGCTCGGCGAGGGTGACTTTGTCCACCACGAGACCAAGTCGAGCGCGTTCCTGGTCAACGCCTCGGCCTGGGCACTTGGCATCTCCGCTCGCGTGATCCGGCCCGGCGAGACCCCGCAAGGCACGATCGGCCGGCTGGTCAAGCGGCTTGGCGCTCCCGCGGTCCGCACCGCCACGCGGCAGGCCATGCGGCTGATGGGCAGCCATTTCGTGCTGGGCGAGACCATCGAATCGGCGCTCGCTCGCGCTCATTCGGCGACCGCCTCACGCTATTCCTTCGACATGCTCGGCGAAGGTGCGCGCACTGCTGCCGACGCCGAGCGCTATTTCAAGTCCTACCAGAGCGCAATCGAAGCGATCGGCCGCACGGTCGACGACCGTCCCCTGCCCGACCGGCCGGGCATATCGGTGAAACTCTCCGCGCTGCATCCGCGGTTCGAAGCCGTCAGCCATGGCCGTGTGATGGCCGAGCTGGTGCCCCGGCTGATCGCGCTCGCCCGGCGGGCCAAGGATTACGATCTGAATTTCACCGTCGATGCCGAGGAAGCGGACCGGCTGGAGCTTTCGCTCGACGTGATTGAGGCGGCCTTCCGAGACGCTTCGCTTGCGGGCTGGGATGGCTTTGGGCTTGCGATCCAGGCCTATCAGAAACGCGCAGCCGACGTCATCGATTACGTCGACAGGCTCGCCCAGGCGCTCGACCGCCGCATGATGGTGCGTCTGGTCAAGGGCGCCTATTGGGACACCGAGATCAAGCGCGCGCAGGAACGCGGGCTTGACGGCTATCCAGTGTTCACGCGGAAAGCCATGACCGACCTCAACTATGTCGATTGCGCCAGGCGATTGCTGGCGTTGCGCGGTCGCATCTTTCCGCAATTCGCAACCCACAATGCGCTGACAGTCGCCACCGTGCTCGAGCTCGCCGGCAATGAGGGAGGATTCGAATTCCAGCGCCTGCATGGCATGGGCGAGGCCCTTTATGCAGAGCTGCACAAGGACCGACCCGGTCTCGCTTACCGCACCTATGCGCCGGTCGGCAGCCACCGCGACCTGCTTGCCTATCTGGTGCGGCGCCTGCTCGAAAACGGCGCCAACTCTTCCTTTGTCGCGCTTGCCGCGGACGACGCGATTCCGGTGAAGACCCTGCTGCGACGCCCGGCAGACATCATCGGCGACGCCAACCGGGCGCGACATCCCGATATTCCGCTGCCGCGCGACCTGTATTTTCCCGAGCGAACCAATTCGCGCGGCATCGAATTCGGCGAACGTGCGACGCTCGACAGACTGGTCACGGCGATCGCGGCGGAGGCAACGCCTTCGATCGGCAGTGTTGCCGACGCGAAAGCGGCAGACGCCGCGCAAGCGGTTGCCGCCACGCGCACCGGATTTTTCGATTGGAGCACCACGCCGGCGGAGGCACGTGCCGACATTCTGGAGAAAGCAGCCGATCGGCTCGAGGAGCGTGCAGCTTATTTCATGGCGCTGTTGCAGCGCGAAGGCTTCAAGACGCTCGACGACGCGCTCTCGGAGGTGCGCGAGGCCGTCGATTTCTGTCGCTATTATGCCGCGCAGGGCCGAAAGCTGTTCGGTGCTGGCGAAGCGATGCCCGGCCCGACCGGCGAAAGCAATGTGCTGCAGCTGCGCGGCCGCGGCGTCTTTGCCGCGATCTCGCCCTGGAATTTTCCGCTCGCGATCTTCACAGGCCAAGTGACGGCCGCGCTGATGGCGGGCAATGCCGTGGTCGCCAAGCCCGCCGAACAGACGCCCCTGATCGCAGCCGAGGCGGTCAAGTTGTTGCATGAGGCGGGCGTCCCCGTCTCCGCCCTGCGGCTGCTGCCCGGCGACGGCGGAATCGGCGCTGCACTGGTCGCTCATCCCGAGATCGCCGGCGTCGTCTTCACCGGCTCGACCGAGGTCGCACGCGCGATCAACCGCACGCTTGCCGCCAAGGACGGTCCGATCGTGCCGTTGATCGCCGAGACCGGCGGCATCAACGCGATGATTGCGGACGCGACCGCATTGCCGGAACAGGTCGCCGACGACGTCGTCACCTCGGCCTTCCGTTCGGCCGGCCAGCGCTGTTCGGCGTTGCGCCTGTTGTTTGTGCAGGACGACGTCGCCGATCGCATGATCGAGATGATTGCGGGCGCGGCGCGCGAGCTCAGGCTCGGCGACGTCAGCGAACCCGCAACCCATGTCGGGCCGGTGATCGACGCCGAGGCCAAAGCGAGGCTCGATGCGCATATTGCCCGCATGAATCGGGAGGCACGGGTGCATTTCGCGGGCGCGGCACCGGCCGGCAATTTCGTCGCCCCGCATATTTTCGAATTGTCCGATGCGGCACAATTGACCGAAGAGGTGTTCGGGCCGATCCTGCATGTGGTGCGCTATGGCGCCGACCGGCTCGAGCAGGTGCTGCGATCGATCGAGACCACCGGCTATGGCCTGACCCTCGGTATCCACTCGCGCATCGACGACATGGTCGAGGCGATCATCGCGCGCCTTGCCGTCGGCAACATCTATGTCAACCGCAACATGATCGGCGCCGTCGTGGGCGTGCAGCCATTCGGCGGCCATGGCCTGTCGGGCACCGGCCCGAAGGCCGGCGGGCCGCATTATCTCGCGCGCTTTGCGACCGAACAGACGGTGACGATCAACACCGCGGCCGCCGGGGGTAACGCGGCGCTGCTGTCGGGCGAGGAATAGCGCTTACAGACAGGTCCCCTCGCTCGGGGCCTTCGCGGCGAGGCTGCCGCAGGGTATCCGCTTCGACAATTGCTGGACCTTCTGCTTCGACGCCGCCTGGGCGAGCGCATCGAACACGCTGGTGGCGGCAAGCTGCGTGGCCCTGCGAAAGTCGTCCGTCGCCTTGTCGATATTGTTCTGCGCCTCGTAGATCTTGGCACGCGCAAAATAGCCTTCGACGGTCTCACGTTGAGCGATCGCTTTGCTCAGATCATCCAGTGCCTTGTCGTATTCGTGCATTGCCGAGAGGGTGATGCCGCGCAGCCTCAGCGCGTCGGCGTCGTTTGGGTGCGTGCCGAGTACGAGGTTGAGGTCGGCCATTGCGTTCGCCGTGTCTTTCTTCGCAAGATAGGCACGCGCACGCAGCAGGCGGGCGAAAGAGTCGAACGCGAGATTTTTTCCGACCAGCTGGTTGAGCGCCACGATCGAGCGGTCATATTGTCCTGAGACCAGCATCGCCAAACCCTGACCGAGCTCGGCCGTCTGATTGGCCGGATTGCGGTCGAGCGCATTCTTCACGTCGACCAGCCCCTCGGCGGTGTTGCCCTTCAGCAGCAGCGAGAGCCCCCGCGCTGCGCGCGCCGCATCGTTTGCGGGATTGAGGACGAGCGCCTCGTCGAAATCCACCAGCGCCTTGTCCAGCCGGTTCAGCGACATATAGGACTGGCCACGCTCGGCATGGGCGGCGCTGTCCTTCGGGTTGAGTGAAATCGCGCGGTCCAGATCGGCGACGGCCTCCTGATACTTGCCGCTTATCCGGTCCGCCATGCCGCGGGCGAGATAGGCGACGGCGTTGTCGGGATTCAGGGCGAGCGCGCTGTCGATATTGGCTCTTGCGGAATCGAGCTGCCGCATGGCGATCGACACAACGGCGCGCAGCGCCAGCATGTCGCTGTCATTTGGCTTCAGCCTGAGCATCGCGTCCATGTCGGCGCGGCTCTCGGCAAAGCGGCTCAAGGCCATCAGGGCGACCGCGCGGAGTCGAAGCGCGCTTTCGTTGGCCGGATCGGCCGCGAGCACGGGGTTGAGCCGGCTGACGACGTCCGCAAACTTCTTCTGCGCCATGAACTGCCTGGCCTCGACCAGTTGAGCGGCGGTCGACCCGGTTGGAGACTGCGCGGCTTGCGGTGCGATCGGCGCCACGACGGCGGTTCTGGGGACGCCCGCCGCCGGGGGATTGCCACGGACCTTGGCCAGCTCGGTCTGCATTGCGATCGCCGATTGACGCTGCTGCTGTGCCGTCCTGTCGTCGGGTGCGATCGAAAGCACCTTGTCGAAATCGGCGATGGCGCGCGCGTAATCGCCCTTGGCGCTGAAAACTTCTGCTCGCGCAAAGTAAGGCGCACGATCGATGGGCGGGCCTTGCGCAATCGCGCGCGAAAAATCGTCGATCGCGCGATCCGCATCGCCCTTGCGACGATAGATCTGGCCGCGCCAGAAGAAGGCATTGGACACGTTGGAATTGATCGAGATCGCGGTGTTGAGATCGGCCAGCGCCGCATCGAGCTGCCCGGTCTCCGCATAGGCGAGCCCGCGTCCGACATAGGTTGCGGCGATATCCTGCCGCAGCACGATCGACTGGTTGAAGTCGGCGAGCGCCTCCGCCCATGCCTTTTGCTCGTTTCGCATTCCCCCGCGCGCGGCAAAGACGACCGCATTCTTGGGATCGAGCTCAACGGCGCGGTTGAAATCGGCGAGTGCTGCGTCGAAATTGCCGGCGCGCTGCCGCGCATAGCCGCGCACCAGCAACGCCGCGATGGATTGCGGATTGAGCTGGAGCGCGGCCTCCGCATCGGCCGTCGCAGCGTCCAGCCTCGACCGGTTCGCAAACCAGCGAGACCTGCTCACATAGGCCTTGAGCCGATCATCCGCCTGCCGCGATGCATTATTGATGATGGCTGTGCAGGCCGGCTCGATCCTGTCCGCGACGGCGCCGTTGCAATCCTCGAGATCGCCCGCGCGTGCCTTACCTTGCGGGCCGCAAAGCGCGACGAGCACCAATGCCACGAGCCGGATACTAAAGGACGACATCATGGTCTCCCTTCGAAAGAGGGCACTATGACCGCTCGGAACACGCCCATTCCCGTGGAACGCACCAGTGCCGTTGCATCCCCGGCCAACATCGGTCAAATGACATTGACGTCAGGGGCCGCAAAGATTTTGACCGTGCGGCGACAAAAGCAAGGAATGGGAGCGACGCCACGATGGACAAGGGCATCTTCGAAGGTCTGAAGGTTCTGGATTGCGCGAGTTTCATCGCAGCGCCTGCGGCTGCGACAGTACTGTCCGATTTCGGCGCTGATGTGATCAAGATCGAACCGCCGGGATCGGGCGATCCCTATCGCAACCTGCCGAACCTGCCGGGGTATCCGGTCAGCGAGCACAATTTCGCCTGGCTTTTGGAGGCGAGGAACAAGAAAAGCCTGGCGCTCGATCTTGCCAAGGCCGAGGGGCAGGCGGTGCTGCACAAGCTTGCGGGAGAAGCCGACGTCTTCATCACCAACTATCCGCCTGCAGTGCGCGAGCGGCTCGGCATCACCTATGAGCGCCTGGCGCCGCTCAATGAACGGCTGATCTACGCCTCCTTCACCGGCTACGGCGAGAAGGGCGAGGAGGCCAACAAGCCGGGCTTCGACAGCAGCGCCTATTGGGCGCGCTCGGGCCTGATGGACCTGGTGCGCGCGGACACCAACACCACGCCCGCGCGTTCGATCGCCGGCATGGGCGACCATCCCTGTGCCATGGCGCTTTATGGCGCGATCGTCACCGCGCTCTACAAGCGCGAGCGCACCGGCAAGGGCTCGCATGTCGCCTCGAACCTGATGGCGAATGGCGTGTGGGCCGCATCCGTGCTGGCGCAGGCAAAGCTGTGCGGCGCAAAATTCGGCGAGCGGCGCCCGCGGGAACGCGCGCTGAACGCTGTCACCAATCATTATAAATGCAAGGACGGCCGCTGGATCATCCTGTCGCTCCTGAACGAGGACCGGCAGTTTCCGACGCTCGCCCGCTGTCTCGGGCGGGACGATCTGGTCGAAGACCTCCGCTTCGCCACCAGAGCGGACCGCCATGCGCATTCGGTCGAGCTGATCGGGGTGTTCGACGAGGTCTTCGCCACCCGGGCGCTTGCCGAATGGCGCAAGCTGCTCGACGGCAACGGCCTCGTGTTCGGCGTCGTCGGCATCCTGGACGACATCCCGACCGACCAGCAGATGCTGGACAACGAGGTGCTGGTGCCATTCGAGAACGACCCCATGCTGACGATCAACAGCCCGATCTGGGTCGACGGCGCCAGGAAGGTGCAGCCCCGCAAGCCGCCGGGCGTCGGCGAGCACTCGGACGAAATCTTGCGCAACGCAGGTTACGACGAGGCGTCGATTGCAAGGCTGCGCGCCTCCGGCGCGGTGGCGTAAAGTCGAGCTGTACGCGCTCTAGCGATTGAGCAAGGCCCAGGCGATGTAGACAATGATCACACCAAGCAGCACGGCAACTGCGATCGCCCAGCTCGAGACGCGGATCGCACTTCCGGTCTGGCGGTTGGCCTCATTCTGCGCAATCTCGCGATTGCGCTCCTTGTTGTTCCGGTCGGAAGAGGTCATCGGCCGATCCCCGCTCAAGTTCCGCCTGTTCTCGCCACCTCCAATCTAGCATCAATTGATGACGGCCGGCCGGCGACCCCGCTGCTGCCAATGACGGCAAGCCGGCTCAACGCCAATGCCGCCAAGCCGGCGCACAAGGCTGCGACCGCGGCGGCCATGAACACCGCCGCGGCACTCCATTTTTGGGCCAGCAGCACGCCGCCGACCAGGGGGCCGATGATCGAGCCGACCCGGCCGATCCCGAGTGCCCAGCCGACGCCGGTTGCCCTCACCGAGGTCGGATAGAAACCCGCTGCCAGCGCATTGGCGGCGATCTGGCCGCCGACCACGCAGAAACCTGCGGCAAAGATCGCAATCGACACCAGCACCGCGGAATGACCGAGCTGCCCGATCGCGCCGACCGCGAACACCGCGGCGAAATAGACCAGCGCCAGCGCGCGGAACGAGAAGCGGTCGATGACGCTGCCAAGCGCGAAGGTGCCGACCACGCCGCCGACCTGCAGCATCGATCCGATCACCACGGCCGCCGAAACCGAGGCGCCGAGATCGTTGAGCACGGTGGGCAGCCAGTTTGCCAGGAAATAAATGTCGAGCAGGCTCATGAAGAACACGACCCACAGCAGCAGCGTCGCGACGGTGCGCCCCTCGCGAAACAGGTGCACGACCGGCAAGCCGACAAGGTGGGTTTCATGGACCACGAAGCGCGCGTCGGCCGCAAAGGCGGTATTCGGACTGATCCGCCTGAGCAATTGCCGGACCTGCTCGGGCGCATGCCCCTTGGTCGCCAGAAAGCGCACCGATTCCGGCAGCCGCCAGGCGAGGATCGGCAGCATCAAAAGCGGCGCGATGCCGCCCACCAGAAACACCGAGCGCCAGCCGAAGCGCGGAATGAGATCGGCCGCGAGAAAGCCGCCGAGCGCAGCGCCGATCGAGAAGCCGCAGAACATGATCATGACCATGGTGGCGCGGCGGCGCTGCGGGTTGAACTCCGACGTCATTGCGACCGTGTTGGGCATGGCGCCGCCAAGCCCGAGCCCGGTCAGGAAGCGAATCACCAGGAGCGCGGTCGCGTCGTTGGCGAAGGCGGTCGCGAGCGCCCCGATGCCGAAGGCCGCGGTCGAGAAGATGATGATCTTCTTGCGCCCGATCCGGTCGGCGAGCGGCCCAAAGACCAGCGCACCGATCATCAACCCGAACAGGCCGGCGCTGAACACAGGACCGAGCGCGCTCTTGGACAGGCCCCATTCCTTGGCAAGCGCGGGCGCGACATAGCCGATCGCCTGCGTATCGAAACCGTCGAGGAACAACACGGCCGCGCAGGTGAGCAGCAGCCGGATCTGGAAGCCGCCGACCGGCTGACGATCGATGAAATCGACGACATCGATCGCCGGCGGACCTCCGGCCTGCATCTGAGTTTCGGCCATGGCCGTCCCCTTCCCTTGATCGCGCGGTTCTTGACGACCGCTTTCTCTCATCGTCGCATCACTTGCGCAATGCATCCTTCGAATATCCCGCGATCCGCTTGTAGCCCTCGGAGAGCGCAACGAGCTCGTCGCGGCTGATGACGTCGTCGATATCGGCGAACGGCCGGTCGTTGGTGCGCTGAAAGACCTCGCGCAGAATGGCATCCGGCGGATTGGTGCGATTGGTCAGCACGACGCGCGTGGTGGCTTCCAGTCGCTGGGTCTCGTAGGCCGCAAGGGCTGCAACCGGATCGGCGTGTTGCAGCAGCGCCCCGGTGAGCGCGCGTGCATCGAGGATCGCCTGCCCCGCGCCGTTGGAACCGCGCGGCACCATGGGATGGGCGGCATCCCCAAGCAGCGTGACCCGGCCAAAACTCCAGCGCGGCAGCGGATCCTGGTCGACCATCGGAAATTCCAGCACGCTGTCGGCTGCGCGGATGAAGGCCGGCACGTCGAGCCAACCGAAATGCCAGTCGGCGAACGCGCCGAGGAAATCGTCGAGCGATCCGTGTCGGTTCCAGTCGCGCTTGCGATAATTCGGCGTCTCGATCTCGGCGACCCAATTGACGAGCTGCAGGCCGTCTGCGCCGGCGGGGCGGATCGGATAGATCACCATCTTGCCGTGCGACAGCCAGCCGGCGCGCACCATGCTTGCGCCCGACAAGATCGGCTTCCACCGCGTCACGCCGCGCCACATGTTGACACCGGAATAGCGCGGCTCGCCCTCGTCGGGGAAAAACTGCTTTCGGACCGCCGAGTTGATGCCGTCGCAGGCGATCGCGACACGGCCGCTGGCGGTGAAACGGCCTTTGCCGCCCGGGCCATCGGAAAACGTCACGCTGACCCCGGCGTCGTCCTGCGCGACACCGACGCAGTGGCTGTTGGTGATGATGCGGTCGGCGCCCACGCGAGTCCGGAACGCATCGAGCAGCACCATCTGCAGATCGCCGCGATGGATCGACAATTGCGGATGGTCGTAGCCGGCGGCGCGGCCGAGCGGCTCCTGGTAGATCAGTTGCCCGAAGCGGTTGAAGAAGGTTGCATCGCGCGTCTCGATCGCCGCGCGCGTCAGCGCATCTTCCAGTCCGAGTGCTGCAAGCTCCCTGGTCGCGTGCGGCAAGAGGTTGATGCCGACGCCGACCGCCTTCAGCTCGGCGGCGGACTCGTAGACGCGGCAGGCCATGCCCGCCCGATGGAGCGCCAGTCCGAGCGTCAGGCCGCCGATCCCGGCGCCGACGATGATGACCTCATCCATGTTTCCGTCCCGATATTCGTGCTTCTCAGGCGATGAAACAATATTCGTAAGCCTACTGTCAATCTCTACCCGATCGTCATTGCGAGCCAACGGGTCCGCGCGAACGCGCGGCCCGATGGACAGGCTCCGCGAAGCAATCCAGCGTCGAACCGCAACGAGAGCCTGGAATCTTCGTCGCTTCGCTCCTCGCGACGACGGAAACCCAACCTGCTACTTCTCCTTCACAAAACACATGCCGATGCGCGACGCAGGCGTTTGCGCTTGGCAGGCCAGCCCCTCGGCACAGGTCCAGCCGCGAAAGCTCGCATCGTCCTCGGCGGCCTTTTCATGCCGCACATAGCAATGCGCGCCCCAGCCGTCCTCATATTCGGAGCCCGCAAGCTCGGTGCTGCCGCGCGTCTGCGGACGGCTGGCAAAGCCGCGCGAGAAATCCGGCTGCCTGCCGTCGCGGAAGGCTGCGAGGATGTCGCGGCGGCGAACCTGGTCGCCGAAGAAGTGCGGCGAAGCGGGAACGACGGTGGAATTGGATGGTTTGGCCGCCATCCAGTCGACGCCCGGGAAATGGAAGCCGCCGATGCCACGCGTCTGGTGGCATCCGGCGCAGGTCATGTCGTTGAGCCGGCGCTCGAAGCCTGCAAGCGAACGGATATTTTGCAACGCGCCGCCGCTTTCGGTGGCCTTCCTCAATGCACCCACCACATCGCTTTCGCTGAACACGAAATCCTTGCCCTCACCCTGGAAAAGGCCATAGGCCGGCAGCAGCTCCGATGGCGAGAAGCCGGCTGGCGTCGGCGCGATGGCTCCCTTGGCCAGGAATCGTTCCGGGATCAGGACCGTGCCGCGATCGGCCCCACGGAGATTCTCGGGATCGAGCAGCCAGGCCTTGAAGTCGGCTTTGAGCTTGTCGTCCACGAGAATCTTGTCGCGGTCGATCTGATTCTCCATCGGCGATTCCTCGAACGCCTTCGTCTCCGCGTTGTACTTGAAGACCTTGAGCAGGTAGTCGGTGCGGAAATCGCGCGTGGGCGATTTCGGCGCATGCGCGATCTGGAGGTTGGTCTCGATGCGGTCGATGTTCAGTGGCAACGAGACCAGCTCGAGCGCGCCGCCTCTCGCCGTGAGCTTTTCCGCGAGCTCGGCGCCAGTTTCGGTCAGTTGGCCGGCAGCAAGCCAGCGCCTTGCGAGCATGGCACAGGTGACGGCAGAACGCGTGCCTTTCGCCTTGACCACCAGGTTCAGCGTCATCGGCAACCGCGGCGAGACCGCCGCCTCACCGATCCCGGCGCTTGTGATCCGGGTCAGGCGATAGATCAGCCGGATCTCGCCGCACTCCTGCCCGGCCACATAGGCGCGGTCCATGCGATTGACGATGCCGGACAGCACGAAGCGCGAATTCGCGGAATAGAGCTGGGCGCGGTCGAACAGCTGAAAATCAAGGCCGGTGCCGACGCCGATGGTCTCGTCGGGATGTTCGGCCTTGTGCCTTGCGATGTAGCGGTCGAACTCTTCGTCAAGGGCTTTGCGCACCGGCGCCATCGACGGCAGCGTGAACAACAGGCCGCCGGACATGAACGGAATTTTCGGCGACAGCTCGGGCATCATGATCCGCTTCAGATTGAAGCGGTCGCTGTCGAGCTCGCGCAGCGCAAACGGATCTATGATTGCAGTGCCCCGCTCGAGCGCCTGAGGTTCCCCGGCGCGCGCCGGCAAAGCGCCGCATACAAGCAAAAGCGGAAGGACAAATCGCAGCGCGCGGCTCATGCCTGAGCTAACACCGCGCAGCGCGGCCTATTCAAGGACAACGGCGCCTCACATTGCGGTGAGTCGCCTTCGTTTTGTCGCAAGCCCGGAAGCGGCCTCAGCGCGAGACGACCAGACCTTTCGTCGTGACCACCACCCAGTGGCCGTCCTGTTTGCGGATGGCGTCGACCCGGCCGAGACCCGGCACGGGATCGCCGGCATAGACCTCGTAGAGGCCGTTGCGTCCCTCGATCAGCGCGCCGCCATAGGCGACGTTGCGCAGCACCCAGCCTTCCACCGTGGGCAGGCGCGCCGCCTCGGTCTTGGGCGGTGTTGCAGGAGACGCCGCAGGTGCCGGGAGCGCACTGGCACCGGCCGGCGCCGTCACCGTGCCGGTCGTGTCCTTTTGCGCAGCCGGTGCAGCGGCAGCCGGACTTGCGGCGGCTACCGTCGTCGGCGCGGCCGCCGGGGCGGCACGGAGCTTGTCGACGGCTTCGGAGAGCTTTGCAAGCTTTGCGGTTGGCTCAGCCTGCGCCTTCTCGATCTTGTCGAGACGGTCGTTGGTCTTGTTGAACTGGCTCAGGCTGATCTTGGAGGCATGCTCGAGGCCGGCCTTGAGCGCGACGATGTCCGCATCGATCCGCGCGATTGCGCTGTCCAGCGCACCGTTGCCGGAGGTCGTGGCGACGGCGTCCGCGACATGGGTGAGGCCCGCGGTCGCGAGCGCGCCACCGATTGCGCCCGCAACCGTCGCAAGCGCCACAATGGCAGCCATCGAGGCGAAGCGGCGCTTGGTCGGCGCGGCGTGTACTGGTTGCGTCGAGACCTGCGCCTCTTCGTGCCAGGTGCGGGCACCCGGCGACATGATCAGCACCTTGCCGGATTTTTCGTGCGAGAGGTTCGGCCTGAGCGCCTCGACCTTCGGCGCGTCGTTCTTGGGCTCGATCTTCGGCTCGATCTTCGGCTCGATCTTGGGCGTCTCGATGTTCGGTTCAAGCGCCGCCTTTGGCGGCGTCTCGGGGCCGGAGACAATAGCGGGCGCCTCGATGCTCTCACGCACCGTTGCCATCACGGTATCGATCAGGGCGTCGGAGGACGCGGGAACGCTCGACCCGCCGTCTACCGAACCCGGTTGCTGACTGGTTTGCTCGGCTTGTTGCTCGCTCACGGTCAAATCCTCCTGGATTGATTGACCATTTGGTAACTTTCGAGTCCTTGCGAAATCGTTACCGATAACCTTCCTGAGGCCCTCTTACCGAAATTTTAGGGACTCTTTCGGGGCGGCTTTTGGCCGAGATGGCGGTGCAGTTGGGGCAGCGGCATCAGGGCACACTTGATCGCCGGTCCCCCGATCGTATCCGATTCAACGTGTCAACCAGCCAGGTTGCCATTGCGAGCGAGGCGAAGCACCAGAATCCCTCTGCGGCAACATTCTGGATTGCTTCCGCCTACGCGCAACAGCGCTTCGGCGGACTCCTACCCGGCATAGCTCGCGCAGCGAGCGTAGACGGGTCGGAGCTTGCGCTCCTCGCAATGACGGAAAGACATGACTGCGCGTTTTCGCGGCGCTGATGCGTCCGAGTTCTTGCGAGTACCCAAGTCCCTCAAAACTGAACGAGGGCGCAGGGAATGCCGGGTGTTGTGCTGCACCCGCAGCCTTGTGTGCGAATAAGGAAAGCACACAAGCAAAGTCACTACAGGTGAGCCGAAACAAACGACATTCCCTGCGCGATGGTGATAACGGCTGCTTCGCGCTCTTCCCGGTGTCCATGACCTCTTAGTCACCGTCGCCTGCAAATCATCACTTGCAGACTTAGCGCCAGCCCAGGGGCGCCAGAACCACGCGACTTGGCCGTCCGCATCGGCGCCGCACGTCATACGGCGCGATCACGTCCATCGCATCCCGCCTCGCGTTCGTGACGATCGCGATCCGCCCCTCGTGTCGCGGCGGGACGGCATTACGATAATCATAAGGTTTGGAAAAACGGAAGATAAATATTTTTAGAAAGAGGGCTGGACTTGTCGGGCAAATCAGTGCCTGGCATAGGTATTAAAAATACCCACTTTGGGTATTATACTTCCCAATATGGGTAGAACAGCTCAAGGCTTGGGTTTGTCGAACGCGCTGTTCTCGAAAGTGCAGCAGCGCGTTCTATCGCTTATTTTTGGTCATCCTGAACGCAGCTTCTACATGTCAGAGGTTGTGCGCAACGTGCAGTCCGGCGTGGGCGCTGTCGAACGCGAGCTATCGAAGCTTGAAAGAAGTGGCCTGTTGCGATCGAACGCATCGGCAATCAGAAGCACTACCGAGCAAACCAAGCAGCTCC
>Ga0335080_10000621_pt1 | contig 33096 bp, 29 predicted proteins | sample Lox_Sample_34_FD_206720 | JGI IMG/M metagenome (GOLD analysis project Ga0335080, IMG submission 206720) | Soil microbial communities from Loxahatchee National Wildlife Refuge, Florida, United States - Lox_Sample_3.4 | ecosystem: Environmental > Terrestrial > Soil > Wetlands | place: USA... | reverse complement strand
GGCCTGATCGTTGTTCTCGCGGCTCCGTCGATCTATGGTTGTGGACCCTGGTTTGACGAGGCGGTTTTCATTCCAGGCGGAGTGCCACAAACGTCGCAGCCAGAGTTTGCCGCAGGAAAGCTCGGCATCCTGCTGCCAACAATGCGGCGGTCTTATTTGATTGTCGCCTATCGCTATTTGAGCGGCATGAAGCTGACTGCCGACCAGCAGCGCGAGGCAATCGATGTTTGGAACCGGAACATGGGACCGGCCCCGCCTCCATTCGCCGACCAGCATCCTGCCTCCGATGCTTGGTTGAAGGCGCGCGAGCGTGTCGAGAGTGTGGCGCGGTTGGAACCTGTCGGTGTGTACGCACCCGTTATTAAGGAGCAGCCGTACCAGACTTTCTTGAACTGCCCTGACGATGCTTTCAACACAGCCGAACGGACGCTGGACGCGCGTGCTCAGAAATACGGCGTCCGGAGCACCGCCCTGAAGGAATGGTTGGCGGCGCAGGACCAAGTATTCGCGAATTGCGATGGGGGCGCCGGAACGGTTCCCGCAGTGCTTCAGTCAAGCGATCCCTTGTTACAGGCGGACCGCAATTATCAGATTGCGGCGGCTCTGTTTTATCAGCGCCGGTTTGATGAAGCGGCAGTGGCGTTTGATTCGGTTGCAAAAGATCGGGCGTCGCCGTGGGCGAGATATGGTGTGTATCTTGCCGCACGCGCCATGGTGCGCAAGGCCACGCTGAGCTCCGCAGATTACGGAAAACTCGATAAGGAAGGTCTGCGAGCTGCGCAGGCTAAGCTGGAGGTGGTTGTAGGCGATCCGAAGACGGAGGCTTCTCGTGCGGGTGCACAACGCCTGCTCGACTACATTCGGTTTCGTACGGAACCGGAAAAGCGTATCGTCGAACTTGAGCAGATGATCACACGCCTGGATCCGGGTCCAGACTTCAAGCAGCATCTTTGGGACTACGTGATGTTGGTGTCGCAGGGCGAGCAGGCGGAGGACTTGAGCGACTGGATCAAGACCTTCTATACGGATCGAACCTACGAACATCCGCTGGGCGTGTCTCGTCCCGCCGCTCAGGAGGACGCCAAACATGCGATCGAGCGGTGGCGCAAGGAAAAGTCTGCGGCGTGGCTGATTGCGGCGCTCAATCTTTCTGACCCCAAGGACGCGAGCGCAGCGGAATTGCTGAAGGCGGCGGGGCAAGTGCCTGCTGCATCTCCTGCGTACACGAGCGTGCGCTACTACGCGCTGCGACTGATGGCGTGCGGAAAAGAACAGGAGGCCGCACGGAAGGAACTCGATGCGTGGCTTAGCCGTCCGGACGATGAACCGGCACATGGGACGCGCAACCTCTTTAATGATGAGCGCCTGAGGCTGAGCACGAATCTCGCGGACTTTCTCAGCCATGCGGCCGAAACCCCAGCGCAGGTCGGCGTGGATATGGGCGATGGCCTTCCCGATGTAGATGAAGAGCAAGAGCTGACGCAGGGCGGCAAGCAGGATAAGGAGAAGGCATTCTTCAATGATTATTCGGCAGAAATTTTCGCCCAGCGACTGCCTCTTGAGCTGCTGGTCGAGTCGGCAAAGGCGCAGACGCTGCCTGCTCCGCTGCGGAGGGAGTTGGCGCGCAGCACGTGGACACGGGCGACGTTACTCGGAAATATGGCCGCGGCCGATCAACTGCAGCCGATGATTGCGGAACTCGACAAGCCGTTGTGGACGACGATGGAGCCGTTCCGGTCGGCAAAGACAAATGAAGAGAAGCGCTTTGCAGCGGTGTTTGTAACACTGCAGAATCCAGGATTGAGTCCGTATGTGCGGACTGGCCTGCTGCGCTCGGCAACCCTGGGCGAGATCGACAACTATCGCGACAACTGGTGGTGTGAACCACTTAAGGACGGCGGCGGGCGCTTCCGGGCTGACCGCGATCCGCGCGTACCAGATCCGGTGTTTCTTTCGGTGAGCGAGGTCGCTCAGCTCAAGCAGGAGAACGCCAAGCTAGCCGACATTGCCGTGGCGCCGAATATCCTGGCTGCGGAAGTGCTCACTTTTGCTAAATCGCACCCCGACGACGAGTTGGTACCGCAGGCGTTGCACCTCGTGGTCCGTTCCACTAAATACGGGTGCACGGACGCGGAGACGACGAAATGGTCGGAAAAGTCATTCCGCTTGTTGCATGAGCATTATCCGAAGAGCGAGTGGACAATGAAGACGAAGTACTATTACTAGAGACGTTTCACAAGATCGAAGGGATGATCGGCCGACAGTCATTCCATCCTGGTCGATCCCTTTTCGTCGTTGCACCAATAGTGTGCGGCTTGAATGTTATCCGGATGGTCGTCGCGCCAGGCTCCGCCCATTCCTTTCGGGTTCCTGTGGTCGGGCACGGTGTCGTTGTAGTCCGTGAACTCTTCGTGGCAGATGGCGCAAATGCCGGATCTTGCGGTTCAGCACCTTCCGCATCTCTGCCGGAGACCGCAATTCGCGGTATCCTCGCTGATGATGCGGGTCTTCCACACGACGAATGCCAGGTTGTAATGTCCTTTGTCTCTGGATTTGTTCCCGGCCACAGCAGAATAAGGAGCGGTGAATTGGACACAGTTGGTTCCGGCGCAGTTTCATAGCGCCTCCTTTGAACTTTGTGAATTTGCTCGAGAGGAAGTGGAAAACTGGGAGAGTCTCTCTGCCGTCCGAAGGAGGGAACTCAGGAGTGCTTGATACGCCGGAATGTCAGGTTAATTCGCGGTTGATCGATTTCCGGTTCCTTGGGAACCTCGTGCTTGAAGTTCTTTTGGGTTTCCCCGGCCATAATCAACACGCTTCCATGCGGCAACCGCTCTGCAAAAACGACTGATCCGTTTGGCTTTTTGAGGCGAAACAGACGTTCAGCTCCCAGACTGACAGAGGCTATCACTGGCCCCATTTCCGGTTCTGCATCCGCGTGTAACCCGACGCTGTCATTTCCGTTTCGATATAGGTTGCAGAGAACGGCGTTGTAGCCCAGCTTCGGCAAGCCCAGATTCGCACAAGCCGCCGCAGGAGTCGCTTCTTCGACACGAATCTTGAGCGAAAGCAATTCTGGAATCCATCCATGCGGTTTGTATTCCCGCCGCGAGTAGGTGTAATTGGTTCCCGGATCGCCATAGTAGGCCTCGTCGCGAGGCACGGCATATTTGAAGGAGCTTTTGCGCCGCTCCCAGGCGCACTTCTCCCGTAGTACGTTGAAGAGCTTGGTCGCTTCTTCAGGCGGGAGGAAATCCTTGTCGTAGTAGATTTCAGCGCCGGGGATGGGAATCGTTTCCATATTCGCCTTACTCGAAAAGGACCGGTTGCGACGAAGGTTGTTCCGCTTCTCGAAAGTTGCTCAACCCTACCCCGACCAGACGAAACCGCTGATGTTGGCCAAGGGCCACTCGCTCTCGCAGACCTAACGCAATCTCCGTCAACTCCTCGCACGAGCCCGGAGGAGACTGTGGCGTATGGCTCCGGGTGAGTATTTTGAACTCTTTCGTTTTGAGTTTCAGAACCACCGTTCGCGCGACGCGGGATTCCTTGCGCGAAGCAGACCACAGCTTTTCTGCCAGGCCCCGGATCATGGGCTCGGTCTCGGCCAGCAAGACGTCTTCCTCGAACGTATCCTCAACCGATATCGATTGTGTAGGCCGATCCGAAATTACCGGGTTGTCGTCGATCCCGCGAGCGAGTTCATGAAGCCGCACACCGTAGCGGCCGAACTCACGCTCAAGTACGGCAAGATCCAGACGCCGCAAGTTTCCGACCGTCTCGATTCCCAGCTTCGCAAGCTTCTCTCCTGTTACCTTGCCAACTCCGGGCAGCCGTCCTACTGGCAGTGGCAACAGAAACTCATCGACGTCCTCAGGCCGAATGACGAACAGCCCATCGGGCTTGCGCCAGTCCGAGGCAAGCTTTGCCAGGAATTTGTTGGTCGCCACTCCGGCAGAAGCAGTCAGATTCAATTCTTGCCGGATCTGCTCGCGGATTGTCTTCGCCACGAGTGTGGCGGTCGGTAGGCCCATCTTGTTCTCGGTGACATCGAGGTAGGCTTCGTCGAGCGAGAGGGGTTCAATCAGGTCTGTGTGGCGCTTGAAGATCTCCCGCACGTTCCGCGAGACTGTTCGATAGCGCGGAAAGTCCGGCGCCATGAAGATTGCGTTGGGGCACAGGCGTTCCGCAGTCACCGCTGGCATGGCCGCGCGAACCCCAAAACCCCTCGCCTCGTACGAAGCCGCGCACACCATCGACCGCTTCCCGCGCCAGGCGACGATGACCGGTTTGCCGCGCAATTGCGGGTCGTCCCGCTGTTCGACCGAAGCATAAAACGCGTCCATGTCGACATGGATGATTTTTCGCATGGAGCTCCGCTAAACCATACTAGCCCGCCGCCGGGTCGAGATGTGAACCTGAGTCGGCCCGGTTACTGATGATCGTTGAGGTAAATTCTAGGTGTGCATGCGGCCGTCCTTATTTGTCATCTCTATTCCGCGCTGGCCGTTGTCGTCCTTTTCCTGCATGCGCTCTTCATCGTGTGGGTGATCTTCGGAGCATTCCTCACGCGCTCACGGCCGCTTCTTCGCTGGCTGCACATTGGCTCTCTTGTGTGGGGAATCCTTATCGAACTACTTCCTTGGCCCTGTCCGCTGACACTTCTGGAGACCTGGCTTGAAGGCAAGGCGGGCGTCCAGCCCTACCAGGGCGGGTTCCTGCTGCATTACATCGACGAACTGGTGTACCCGGACATCTCGCCTACTGCTCTGACCTTGGCAGGAGTAATCGTCTGCGGGATGAACCTGGCGTTTTACGGAAGGCAAACCTGGATCACGATTCGGGGCAGGGAATAGCGAGCGTTAATGGTCACGGCTTCTGTTCGCGAAATGAAACCAGATCCCAGACCCCATCGGGCCTCGAAGTCTGCTGTCGGAGAATGTAGAGATTCCCGTCATCGGCGCGGAGCTTATAAAAGATACTGTCCGGTTCGTACCACTGATCGAGCACGTCCTCCACGGAATACTGCTTTCCTTCGAGCCTAAATCGAACCGGGCGTTCGTCCGCCTTTCGGCCCGCATAGCACTCTACGTCCACCTTCATCCCTTCATTGTGGACCAGTGAGCACTGTCCGGCACCTTCAATGGGCCGGGAAAACAAGCAAGCCGTCCAGAAGCTGGTCGCGGAAGGCTCGCCAGAGCTCATGCCCGGATAGCGCCGTGGACGGCTATGGCGGCCATCCTACCATGCCATTCTTCTTCCGGTATCTTACGGCTCTGGGATAGGATCGGATCCTCCCAAAGCAGTTCCGTCAATTGCCTCGCCTGCTGCTCGCTTTTTGTACTTTCCTCGCACCGACAAGAGCTCTGCATGGCTGGGAGGAAACACGTAATTCTGCACGAACCAAAGTGCGTCATAGGTGAGCCTCCGGCTCACCACTTGGCGCCCGTGCTGTTTCACAAACTCGCAAAAGTCGTCCGCATCGATGATCTGCGCCTGCACGCCCTCGGTGCTGAATGCGCGCGATCTCAGCCAGCCCAAGTCGATCCACTTCTGTACTTCGTCGGGACGGGTGTGCAGCGCGCGAGATAGGGAGAACTTGGTGAACCAGTCGCGGCCGGTTTGCCCGCCTATCCCGAGCCGATGCAGCATGGAACGAGCCGAACCCGCAGGCCGGCGGAGGATCTTGGCCGCCTCTACCACCGGCATCGTAGTGATCAGGTCCAAAAGACGTTGTTGTTCTGGTTTTGTCCATTCGCGATAGCTGCGTTTTTCCATCACGCCGGAATTGCGCAAAAAGCGGGAACAGGCATCGCGCGGATTGCCGGACAGTTCCGCGAGTCGTGCCACTAGCATTCGTCGATCACTCTGCGGGCCGCCGTTGCTTTTGCTCATTCGTTCCTTATAGTCACGGACCAAATCGCGTGCTTCCCTTGGCCAGCGAAAATGACGGCGCTGGCGCACACCTTCGACTGTACCCATACTGCTTTGGCTCTGGAGCCACCCTGCAACGGAGTTAGCGCACAGGCATCCCCCGGAGCGCCCAAAAGCTCACTTCCAGAACCCCTCCTTTATCTATATATGGAGGCGAAAGGCGAATCTGTGACAGAAAAAGCTGTGACTTTTCGAACGTAAAGATTTTTTTCTGAATCGTGCAACTAAGGCTCTGGAAGCTGGGTTCAAGCAAGCAAGAATCCGGGTACGCGACGCTCCAGTCAACCATTCGGCGCCCGCTTACCCATGGCGGTTGTTATGCCAGCCCTCGCGACTCCGCGTCCGCCACCAAACCAGCCGTGATCGTGTGGGCGACGATCGCTGTCGAATCAACACGCGCCACTCGCAAGCTTGCCAACGCCACCTCGCAATTGCTTTTTCCGATTCGCCAGCCTCGTGCAGTCTTCCTCTGAAGTCGCTTCGCAGAATCCTGTTTCCGTCACCTATCCCGCGAGTGCGGAGCCGGTGTCTCTGGAAGATGACAAGGCCGCTGGTTGCAAAGGTCGCTTGGCGCTGGGGTGGCTTATGGCTGAGGATGCCAGGAATGCTCCGGTTTGGTGGGACCGGGAATTTGATTCTTCGGGCCGGCAGATTCGTGCCGATGTCCGAACGGCCGCGCACGAAATATGGCCGAGTGCCTGTCGACAGGCGCGCTCCCTTCTGGGTGACGTGAGCGACGCGGCGGAGTTCATGGAACAGTCAGTGGTCCAGGTCTCTCAATATCTCGACCGGGCGAAGGCCGAATCTTTTTCGCAGAACACGAGGGGAGTCCTTATGTGCGCCTTTTGTCGTGCCCTTCGCCGCTACGCTATGAAGCTCAACCGTGTGCAACTGGTGGGCAAGACCGCCGACCTTTCGGAACGAGTCTCTGCTCCCAGTTGGGCGGCCCTGGTTAATCTTCGGTTGGATCTGGAGAAACTCGGCTGCGATCTCAGCAACAAAAGCCGAAAGATGTTCGGCCTGCGCAGCTGCGGCTATGAATGGAAGGAAATAGCGGACCGTCTGCACATGAGCGAGGCCGCTGCACGGACAGCATTTTGGCGCGAGATCAGACGTGCCACTTGGAAGAGCTCACAAGAAGGGTCTAAAACAAAACCGACCATCAAGACCAACTGTGAAGATGCCGAAGACGAGCCTTGACAGGGCATCGATATAGAACACGGTTCCCGGTCTTCCCACTTGAAGCGGGAGTGCCCCGCCTGCGCCACTTCACGGAGGCCGGCATTTTCTTAGGGAACCCCTGAGGATGCGCCAGTCTTTCCGGGCTCTGCTCTTTCACTTAACGAATCAGATGGAGTGCTTGAGCCCCACTGATCACAGCGTCGGGGATCAGACGTTGATCGAGAGTGGCCAATTGGCCTTTATGGGCGCGAGCAAGCGCGAGCAGGTAACTGTCAGTGACTTGGGCGGAGTCCAAAAGACGTGCTGGGTCAACATGCTCTCGGTCGAGCAAAGACAGATCGTCGGGCCAAAAGGAGTGACCGGGCAACTCCCGGAATGACGCCAACAGAGGGGCAACGGCAGCGGGAGAACCTGGCGAGTTTGGGTAGCGAGGATGACCAACAATCCGCAATACGCCATTTTCCGTAAGCGGACAGGTGGCCCAGGCCTTCTGGCCGGCGGATCGAAACCAGGCGTGGGCTCGGTCGTGCTGAACGTGCGCGGGATCGATCAGCGCAATGAGAACGTTAATATCGAGCAGGAACCTGGTCACGGCAGTTCCTCACGGAGTTGATGGACTAATTCGGAGGTCACTCGTGCTGCCCCTTTACGCACTTTGAGGAGCGGTACGCCGTTTCGAGTCTTGATCTTGGATTCTCCAGGCGAGAGCGCCTGTCTGGCCAAGGAGGAAATTACTTCGCCCACCGTTTTCTTCTTGATCGCAGCCATCTCCTTGGCTGCGCTCAACACATCATCGTCAATGACAAGAGTAGTCCGCATGGTCGTTACTCCGGTTTGTCATTTGCGCATCATACATCAGATGTATAACATCATACATCAGATGCATACCCGAAGACAACATTCTTCTTCCTGTCAAACTGTCATTCTCGCCCAGCCGTAAGGATCGATCAGAATCGGGGCACTGCGACCGTTTCTGAGACTCACAAAGCAAAACGCGATGATGATTCTGTTTTTCATTGCAAAATCCTTCATTCTGTCGCCCACCCTTCGAATAGCCGTGCCGTAACCGCGCCGAAAATCAATCCGCCGATGTGCGCCAAATATGCGACACCACCCGTCTTGCTCATTTCGGTGACGCTCGCGACGGCGCCGAGGTTGACCAATTGTGTAAGGAACCAGAACCCAATAAGCAGAGCTGCGGGGATGAATGTCACGCGGGCAAAAATGCCCAAAAACAAGACCGACTTGATCCGATCCCCAGGGTAGGTGACCAGAAATGCTCCCATCACCGCAGCAATCGCCCCGCTGGCACCAAGGCTCGGCACTGTTGAGTGCGGCGTGGCTGCGATCTGGCAAAGACCAGCCACGAATCCTCCTGAAAGATAAAAGATCAAGTAGCGCAGAGAACCCATTGCCTCTTCGATCTCGGGCCCGAAGGCCCACAGGAAGACCATGTTGCCGATGATGTGCGACCAACTGGCATGCATAAACATGGAGCTCAACAAGTTGATCCAGTGGTGCCCGGCCGTGATGTCAGTAGGAATGGCGGACCAGCACATCACGAAGGCGTCGCCTCCTGCAAGTTCGAGCGCGAACACGATTGCGTTGATGACGATGATGAGAGCTGTAGCCGCGGGAAAGCGGCGGGTTTGTCGAGAGGCATCTGAGAGGGGAATCAGTCCACCCATAGCTAGTGCTCCTTGTCCACAGCGTGAGTTAGCAACTTTGTACCCACACGCTTCATGCGTCGGACACGATGGAATTCAACAGGCATGTAAATGCAGCACAGTACCCAGGCGGATTGTCACCCTGCTTCTGACGCTGCCGTCATTCTGACGAAATACCGCCAAGTTCGGTGACCGTCCTTCGAGCGACCGCGTGGGCCAGGCGCACACACATTCTCGATATCGCATTGAATGCCACGATGAAGACCGAAAAGACGCGATGATCTTCGCGCATTTCCAAGGGCAGATACTCCCAAGAAAGATGGTTAGCCGCGCTCCGTGTCCGGTGCAGCCCCTTCGGTCATGTGGTCGATGACGTGCTCCTTGATTGTGCTTCCCGGTTGCACTGATAAACTCGAGGCATCCATGAAATTTGCCGTGTTGGCGCTGGACTATGACGGGACGGTTGCTCGAGATAGCGTGCTGCACCCCGACGTAAGAGCTGCCATCGCCGAGGCACGCGCACGCGGGATCGTCGTTATCATCGCGACGGGCCGTATCCTATCCGATCTGCAGATAGCCGTGGGAGATCTCAATTTTGTTGATGCGGTCGTTGCCGAGAACGGTGCCGTCCTCTCGTTTCGTAATGGCCAAACGCGAATCGTTGGGCATATTCCGCCGAAGGTTTTTCTCGAGGAATTGCGACGGCGCGGCGTGGCATTCAAGTCGGGCCAGTGCGTCGTCGAGGCGGACGCGTCGGTGGCACCGGCGATCCTTGCGACGATTAGAGAACTGCAACTGCCGCTGGTCATTCTGTTTAACCGTGGCCGCCTGATGGTCCTTCCACAAGCGATCAGCAAAGGCACCGGACTACGAGAAGCGCTGAATATTCTTCGTCTCTCGCCGCACAACGCAATTGCGATCGGAGATGCCGAAAACGACCATGATCTGCTTGCGGAGTGCGAGCTGGCTGTCGCCGTCGGCTGGGGGAGCAAGATGCTACAAGCTGAGGCGGACGAGGTCGTGCATGGCGATGGCCCGAGCGCCGTTGCTGCTTACATTCGGCGGTCGATGATGCAGACGAGGTTACCTGCTGGCCGACTTGGCCGGCACCGGCTCACGGTCGGCACAGAGCAGGACGGAAGGCCACTCACAACTGACATTCGCGCAAGAAACATCCTCATCGTCGGAGAACCACGATCGGGCAAGTCCTGGGCCACAGGGCTTCTGTGCGAGCAAATGATCGTACGCGGTTACAGCCTATGCGTCATTGACCCGGAAGGCGACTATGGAGGGCTGGAGTCGCTTCCGGGCGTTGTTGTGCTGCGTGCCAATGGCCATCCGCCTGATATGACGGACGTGGGCCGTGCTCTCCAGCATTTTGATTTGAGCGTTGTGGTGGATCTGTCGCGCATACACCTCCAGGAAAAAATCGAGTACCTGAAGGCCGTGCTGCCGATGCTGGCGTCCCTCCGCCGTACGACAGGGTTGCCCCATCGCATCGTCGTTGACGAAGCTCACTACTTTCTTCATGATCCCAACATCAAGCATCTCCTCGATATGGAGTTGGGCGCTTACACGATCGTGACGTATCGCCCCTCCGATCTACACCCCGACCTCCTCGGAGCGATCGATGTTGTGGTTGCGAAGCGGCTTACCAACGTTCACGAGGTGGAAACGTTGTTGGCGATGGCTAAACGCAAGAAGGGGGACCCGAGGGCACCATCCATCCTCAGTGAGTTGTCCACGGACGAGGCTGTTGCCGTCGCCCGGGAAGCCGAAGGACAACCCCGGCGATTTAAGCTCCTACCTCGCCTCACGGCTCATGTTCGACACCAGACAAAGTATTTCGACTTCGAGGTTGGCTGCGGACAAGAATTCGTGTTCACCGAACATGGCAAGCCCATAGGCTGTCCTGCCCGATCTCTAAAGCAGTTCGCAACGTTGCTTGAGGGTTATCCGGCCACTGCAATCGGCGACCACGCGCGCCGCGGTGACTTTTCGCGGTGGATCGCGAACGTCTTCTTCGATCATTCCTTGGCGTCAGACATCCGCAAGATTGAGCAGCGATATCGGCTGAACCTTCTCGCCGATGTGCGTCAGTCGATTACGGCACTCGTACTGGCTCGGTATGGAAGCTCGGCCGATATCCTGCAGCAGCCCATTGGGGGAGCGGCGTGATCCCTGGCGAAGAGGCTGACCAACCCCGATAAGGTCGCCAACCCTGCTCGAAGCTGCGCCGCACTTGCGGTGAGGAGTGGTCGGGTTAATAGAACTAGACACTCACTTTTCTGTAAGGCCTCCTTCTGAGCTATGCGCCGCGACGACGCCGCCACTTTGCACCCCCTCCCGCGGCGCGGTAGACAAGCCTGAGAGTGCCTGACGCAATCGATTTTCCGACCCCTTTTCAAGACATTTCGCCGGGCCGTTTTGATTGCAGATCGCAGACGCTATTCCGCCAGTGTGACGATGAGCTAGTGGCCACGTCTGCCTCTCGGTTGGGCCCCTAAACGGTTGAAGAACGGCAAACCAAAGCCACTCAACAGCTTCGCGCTTTCCCACAATTTCTGAATGGCCCGAGATGATCTGGCGCATTACATGCTTTTTATCGAAGTGGACGCCGTGCAGCATTTCCGAGTCGGCGTGAAGTCCACTACAAAGGAGAAAAATATGTCGATCAATTCCTTAACGGACAGTCCCCTAGCTGCGGGCGTCAATGAGATCCGCAGCTATTGGGGTCGGTTTATGGCCTTAGGGATCGTGTTTGTAACCTTGGGCCTGTTTAGCATTTTCTATAGTGGCATCGCCACCACCGCCACCGTGCTGGTGCTGGGATGGATGCTCCTGATCAGTGGTGTTATGTCGCTGATCCAGTCGTTCTGGATCCGCAACTGGAGTGGTTTCTTCTTGTTCTTCCTGAATGCGCTACTGCAAGGCGTGCTCGGGTATATGCTTCTTCGCCATCCGCTCGCGGGCGCCGCTGGAGTGACTCTGCTTCTGGGTTCCCTGTTCGTTGTAGGCGGCTTGTTCCGTATGGTGGGTGCGAGCCTTCTGAAGTTCCCAAGTTGGGGATGGGCGGTGTTCTCGGGCCTCGTCTCGCTGGTTTTAGGCGTCGTCGTCCTTGCGTCCATGCCGGTCATGAGCGTCTTCTTCCTCGGGATCGTCGTCGGAGCGAACCTTCTGACGGACGGAATTGCTTTCGTGGCACTGGGCACACAGCTGCACAGCATCCCGAAGATTGAACTGTTCAAGGCATCGAAAGCTGCGTAGAACGCGCAAGCCTTCATTAAGAGGACAAAATCATGAGCCGCGTAACAATGGTCGTCTTCAACGGGCGCAGTCAAGCCTTTTACGGGCTTGACGCGCTCACGCTGCTCCGGCCTAGAGCCTGCGACTGTCGCCAGGAAAGTGCAGACAAAGAAGAACCATTCGGCCGGCACGAATGCAGAAGTGCGCAATCGATGTGCAATGGAGAAAGTCATGCTGCGAATTACAACGATCGACAAGTGTGAAGTGACAGTTTTACGGCTCGCAGGCAATCTGAGCGGAGACTGGGTAGACGAACTGGAGCGCTTCTGGACAGAAACGAATGCTGCCGGTTCCGCAAGAAAATTGCGGGTCGACGTGACTGATGTCGAGTTCGTGGACGAGAAAGGAAAAGTACTTCTCGAACGCATGCTGCTGGAAGGGGCGGAGGTTCATCCCGGTAATCCCTTTATGACGTCAATCGTCGCCGAAATCGTGGAGCATTCCTCGCTGGTGCGCGTGAAGTATTAGGTCCACTCAAGCCTATGTTCGAGTGCATCGCAAGATTAGGAGAATGTGTATGCCGCAAACCAAATCATCACCGGCCCGGCCCGACGGCGGGAACAAGAAGGATGAAGACTCAAAGAGCCGTTTCGCCCAATATGCCGTGAGCTATTTGCTCACAAGTCTGGTCATGCTCTGGCTTTTTCAGATGTTTGTCGTTGGACCGTCGTCCAAGAGCACCGAAATGTCTTATAGCGAGTTCAAGAGCAAGGTGTCGGCTGGCCAGATTGTCGAGGTAACGCTCGGCGAGCGCATCATTTTCGGCAAGATGAAAGACCCCAAGGGCAGCGCCTCCGAGGTGCCATTCAACACTGTGTTCATGACGGGCTCTGATCCGCACCTGGCAGACGACCTCAAGAACGCAAATGTGAAGTACCAGTTTCAGCGCCCCCCGAATCCTATCGGCGCAATGTTGCTCCAGTATGTAGTCCCACTCGTGATATTGGGCTTTTTCTGGTCCACCGCATACAAGCGAATGGGCGGACAGGCTGGAATGGGCGGCATCTTCGGCGTAGGAAAGAGCAAGGCCACAGAGGTCAAACCCGAAGACATCACCATTACCTATAAAGATGTTGGCGGGGCCGATGAGGCAATCGCCGATATGCAGGAGATCATCCACTTCTTGAAGGCTCCGGAGCAGTTCACTACCCTTGGTGGCCGAATACCGAAAGGCGTTTTGCTGGTCGGACCGCCGGGGACGGGCAAGACGCTGTTGGCAAAAGCAACCGCCGGCGAAGCGCATGTGCCGTTCTTTGAGACCAGTGGGTCGGAGTTCGTTGAGATGTTCGTCGGCGTTGGCGCGGCCAGGGTGCGCGACCTGTTCGAAACGGCCCGCAAAGTTGCTCCGGCCATCGTTTTCATTGATGAGATCGACGCCATCGGTCAAAGCCGTGGCGGTGTGATGCGGATGGGGACGAACGACGAGCGCGAGCAGACCCTGAATCAGTTACTCGCAGAAATCGACGGCTTCAAAACCGAGGCTGGTGCGCCGGTGATTATCATGGCTGCCACCAACCGGCCCGAAGTGCTCGATACTGCGCTTCTGCGTGCCGGACGCTTCGATCGGCAGATTGCGATTGGTAATCCCGACCTCACCGGCCGAATTCAAATCCTGCAAATACACAGCAAGAACATCAAGCTGTCGCCCATCTTCGACCTGGAACGGGCAGCTCGCATGACCGCCGGATTCAGCGGTGCTGATCTTGCCAACGCAATGAATGAAGCGGCGTTAATGGCGGCGCGCGAGAAAGCGCCGGCCGTGACTCTTGCAGACTTCGAAACCGCTATCGAGCGAGTCATTGCTGGTTCGGAGAAGAAAAGCCGAGTGATGAACTCGCAGGAGCGGACTACGGTCGCTTACCATGAGTCTGGCCATGCTTTGATTGCTGAACTTGTTAAGGGTGAGCCCGTCGCCAAAATCAGTATCGTTCCTCACAGCCGGGGTGCTCTCGGTTACACAATGCAAACGTCAACTGAGGACCGCTATCTGCTCACCGCGGAGGAATTGCAGGACAAGATTGCAGTCATGCTTGGCGGCCGCGCCGCGGAGTTGCTAACGTTTCACAAGATCAGTACGGGAGCAAGCGACGACATCATGCGAGCGACCGAGTTGGCACGCCGTATGGTTGTTGAGTTTGGCATGAGCCCGCAGCTTGGGTCAGTGCGATATGCCGGTCAGCAAATGCAATACATGGGACAGTCCGTCGAAGATGATGCCCATCTCAGCCCTGAAACGCGAAAGCTGATCGACGGAGAAGTTCAACGGCTTGTCACCGAGCAGTACGAACGTGCGCAGAAACTGCTGTCGGAACATCAGCCTGCACTCAAGACTCTTGCTGTCGAACTCCTGGACTGCGAGACGGTGGACGGAAGTGCAGTCAAGAATGCTTTGGCCGGCGACCCTCAGCTCCCAGTACAGAAGGCGCTGCACTTACTCTCGTGACCATTGGGTAGGATTGAGAGTATGAGACGTGAACTTGCCCGCTCAACCAGAACCACGCTTGAGTGGGCCCCTATTCCGATATCAAAGGCTTTACTGAGTGCTGAATGCCGACTGCCTCTTGACCTCGACGGCGCGGAGCAGCTTTCGTTGCAATTCCAGGGCACTGTTCCCGTAGGACATGCTGCTTAGGCCAACGCTGGACCTACCCTCAATAATTAGCCAGCTGGGCGTGCTTTGGATTCCGGCTCCTCATGCACTCAGGGTATTGCATCATCATGCCCCAGCCGATGTCCGTGTGGCTAATGATTCCGACAACCTTGTGATCTCGAACGACAGGTACCTGCTTGACGTGGTGGGCGGTCATTGTGGCGCCGGCCATCAGCGCCTCAAGATCAGGAGATACCGTGACGACGTCCTTCGTCATAATTTGGTCAACACCAAGACTAGCTATCTCCTCAACGCGATCTTCCATCGACTCCGGTGTTCGGATGTACTCTTCGTGCTCTGCTAACTCTTTTTGACTTGGGAGCAACTTACGACTCAGATCCGAGTACGTGACGATACCTAAGAGTCTCTGGTGCCCGTCTGTAACCAGAACATCGTTCAGATGGTGCCGCAGCAGAGTTTGCAGAACTTCACGGAGCGGAGTTGTGGGGCCGACTGCGATTACTGCTGGGGTCATCAACTCAAGGACTTTCATAATGGCCTCCTCCTTCTCGTCACCGAATTGGTACTGAATGAACAGAACAGCGGTGTCAGCATCGGGAATGTGTGTTTGCAAAGTTGCGACGCACATCCTGGCCGATCGCGCTGCCGGACGTCAGAAGCAACAGTGCCGCTAACCAAACCCCAATTTTCTTCAGGGCAAGGGATTACACGCCCATTGGCGCACACGCTTCGCACCGCGGTAACTGTTAAAATTTGCAGGCCCTCGACTTTCGCAAAGTCACGATGGACATTTACACCCAAGCTCTGAGCCCAGAGAAGAGAAGCAGAGTGTTGAGGTCGGTGAGTATCGCCTTGATTCAGCAACTTAGCACTCTAAATTTCTCACCTGTGGTTTCCACCGGCGCCTATCCGAGGCAAACACGGTCGAAACTTGGGTGATTACCTCCGCATTGCCGAGCATCTACGCACTGGACTAAACGCCTTGCGATGAAATCAGTGCGTCCTAGTTTCGCTTGACCCTCTGCCCTGGTGTCCTACACTTGCCGACTGCTTCTTGACATCAATTCCCGAACAAGTCCCTGCGTGAGATTCGAAGCTTCCGCATCTTTGAGTTCAGGGTTGTGCGTTTGACCCCGAGCTTTCCTGCTGCTATCGCAACGACGCCGTCCGCTTCCTTAAGAGCGCGCAGGATGATCTCCCGCTCTGAGGCCGCGAAGGTTGAGACCCTGTCTCGCATTGCTGGTTCAGCACTGCGGGACTTTACTTCTCCAACCGGCACATTCAGCGTCGGCCCCTGAGATAAGATCAGGGCCCGCTCAATTACATTTTCCAGCTCTCGAACATTTCCCGGCCAATACAATGATGACAACGCTCGCATTGCCTCAGTTGGAATCTTCTCGATGTGCTTGCCAATTCGCTTCGAGTGTTTATTGACAAAGTAATTGACGAGCAGCGGAATATCGCCCGGCCGCTCTCGAAGAGGGGGAACCTGAATCGGGAATATGTTGAGCCGGTAATAGAGGTCTTGGCGAAAGGTGCGCTGGTTCATCATCGCCTCGAGATCTCGATTGGTGGCGACGATCAACCTGAGATCCACCTGAATGGTGCGGTTAGATCCAAGGCGCTCGAATTCCTGTTCCTGGAGAACACGCAAGAGTTTTGGTTGCAGCTCCAACGAAATATCGCCAACTTCGTCCAGAAACAGGGTGCCCTTGTTCGCGAGTTCCACCCGGCCAATCTTCTGGGCAATTGCTCCCGTGAACGCGCCTTTTTCGTGACCGAAGAGTTCGCTCTCAAGCAGCCCAGTAGGAATGGCCGCACAATTCAGTTTCACCAATGCGCGGCCGCGGCGGTTGCTGAAATTATGAATAGCCCTGGCAACCAATTCCTTGCCGGTCCCCGTCTCGCCCAGGATCATCACCGTCGAATCCGTCTTAGCCACAATCTCGATCTCCTGCAGGACGTGTTTGATGGCAGGGCTGTTTCCAACTATCTCCTCGAAATTATGTTCAGTTCGGATCTCCTCTTCGAGGTAGACCTTCTCTTCCGCCATTCTGTCCTTGAGTTCGGCAATTTTCTGAAACGCCAAGGCATTATCAAGCGCAAGGGTGACCTGATGGGCGACATCGGTGAGGAGCGTCACATCTTCTTGCGTGAACGCTGCTTCTCGTGAACTGCAGACGCTCAGCACGCCAAGGAAGCGTTCGCGATTGACGAGCGGGAGCCAACACCCGGACTTTATTCCTTCACCCAGAAGTTGGAGACCTTGCGCGTAGTCATGCAGGTTCAAACGGTTTACGAGGATCGCATTTCGCGTCGCCAATACCCGGCCCCAGGGGGAACCCTCGGCGGGAATGAGCGTTTCCTCAAGATTCTGTTTTGCTGAACCGATCGGCAATAGGCGGAATTGGTTCTTCTCCGGTTCGTGTAGCGCGAGGCGGCAATACTCACTCGGCATGACCTGGCCGATGCACTTCGAGACTTCCTGGAACAGGTCCTGCGGATCAAGGCTTCTCACGAGCGTGTTCGTGATGTCGTGCACCAGTCGCAACCGCTGCAGTTCTTTGGCGAGTCGTTGCTCATACGTTTTCACGGTTGCGTTGGCTGCCATAGCCTCGACGCCGACGGCAATCTGAGCCGCTAACTGCTGCATGAACTTCAATTCTGAATCGGTATATGCATTGGGCTCCCGACTGCCGAAAGAGAAAGCGCCAAATGCCTTCCTTGCTGTTGTCACTGGGAACGAGCAGAACGTGCGAATCCCGTTCCCTCTGATCATTTCAAGGTGCCGGGGAAAGCGGCTTTCGAGCGCGAGATCTTTGATGACAAGCGGCTTCTGGTTTTGCCATACCCATCCGTCGAATGACTCGGCTACCGGAATTTGCAGTAACACCGGAACCGTTATGGGCACGGCCGCATGCAAGGCGTTAAGGCGCATGAGTTGTTCGGCGGGGTCGTGAAGGATCAATGAGAGAAAATCGAACTTACCGACATCCTGGATGCGACCGAGAAGTTCCCGAAAAAGTTCGGATAAGTCCTGAGTTGAGACGACTGACCCGGCAACCTCAAGCAAGGTTTCATAACGCTTCAGGAGTGGCCGCGACGCGGCGTCCACGCCCGAGTTTTCAGCGTCATCCATGGGAATGACTTTGGCTAGGGTCGACGTAGGCGGCATGGGAGCCTCCTGATCTGGTTCTTCTCTCCGAATCAGAGGGGCAGTTGCCCCTATGGTTCGAGACTGGCTACCAAAGCAGCGCCATCTTAGCACCAGAGCCTGACTGATTAAATATCACCACTCTGACGAGCCAGTCCGGCCAGTCCACCGCCCTAAAGTCTCTCCTACGCTGCTAACTTATTGTAAACAGTTGGACTAAGTGCTTGTCGCAGCAAGCTGTCTGGCCATTGGAGTGCCCCTATGAGTTGGGATCGTTGATCCTCAACGCCGCAGCTACGGGCGTCAGAGAAACCATAAGGGGGAGGGCGGGAGGTGTATATGTCGACAGCCGCAGTCGGAATCGGGACTGATATTCATCTGAAATCCATCCTCGTCGCTACCGATTTTTCTTCTGCTTCTCAAAAGGCTCTCCGCCACGCATTGTCAATCGCACGCCACTACGGCGCAAAACTTTACGTGATGCATGTCGTGTCTTCCCTGGGACTGACAATGAACGGTCCCGAAGCAGTAGCTGCAGCCACAACAGCGGCACAAAGGGATGCGATGCTGGCCGAGAGAAAACTGGTTGAAAGTGGAGAACTCCGCGACCTTCGGCATCATGTTATCGTGCGGCCTGGCGATGTCTGGAACGAACTGCAGGCTGAGATCACGCAACAGGCAATTGATCTGGTTGTCATCGGCACGCATGGGCGAACAGGATTAAAGAGGCTAGTCCTTGGGTCGGTAGCCGAGAAGATCTTCCGCAACGCCTGTTGCCGTGTCCTTACCGTCGGGCCAGGTTCACCCGGGGATGCCCACCTGGAACCAGATGGACTACCGCGATCTCTGCTGTTTACGACGGATTTTAGCGACTCGTCGCTTAGAGCGCTGCCTTACGCGATTTCACTAGCAAATCAGCGTGGAAGCAACTTAGTGCTGCTTCATGTGCTCTCTCCTGTGCCAAAGATAGAAGGCGGGCGCCATTACACGGCCGGCAACGTAGTCGAAATGCGAGGCGCTGAGGAAGCGGATGCGCGCAAACGCCTTAAGCAGCTAATCGCTGACGTTCCGTTGGTGATGGAACCGCAGTTTCTTGTCAATTTCGGCGATCCGGCGGAGGGTATTTTACGCGCCGCTTGCGAACCGCAGACCGAGGTTCTGGTTATGGGGCTGCAGTGCAGAGAGCACGTAGAAACTATGTCGCACTTGCCGTGGTCCACTGCTTATGACGTCGTTTGTAATGCAGCTTGCCCTGTGCTGACGGTTCGGACGACCCCACAAGATTGGACGTGGGCGATGTAGAGTCGGCATGGTTGGCTCTCTTGACGAAAATATTTCGCTATTGCTCCAAAGTATTGCGTATCGCAGTTAGAGCCTTCTGGAGATTCGACAGAGAGCCACTCACCGCTGCTTTTCTGACGATCGAGCCTTTTAGACCCGTCAAGCCCGCTTGCTCGGACCCCATCTCCTTGATTAAGTAGAAGCCCCGTTTAGTAGCGGTCTCGTCTGCACGCACGCAGAAGGAAAGGTCAAGGGCGGTTTCGAAGTAATGGCTGGAATAGAGCTGCTTCTCGGCCACGGCGTAGACCACCGGATCACCCGGCTTGCCGCGCATGGTAATAAGGTGGACGATCCGCAGCGTTGGCTTCAAACCGAACTTGACCTTGGCCCAATAGAAAGCGTCGTCCGTGTTGGCGGGCCTTTGCTCCGGGTACTTCAGGAGGTAACGATGGAACTCCGGAAGCTGCTCCGGAAGCGCTTTGGCGTAGCTGAGCATGTACGCGAACTGCTGGGGCACATTCGTCGGATTGCGCTTATCGTGGAGCACGCCGAGTGCCGGGTTACCCTCTTTTTGATACCGACGCACGAGGTCCAGCGCCGCCTTCCGTAGAAGTGGGTTCACCTGCTGGCTCGGATCTGACGCCGACCAGTCGATCGCGTTCTGGGCTTGGTCCATGGAACTCGCCGGCATCTGGATGAGGCAATTGCCCGGTTTGCAGTCCTTCAGCGCCTTGATGTCGTCATCGTCGAAAGAGAAATCGGCCAGGTCCGAAAGATGAGGAGGGTTGCTGAAGACCCCCAAGCCCAGGTAATTCGGAAGTTGCCGGAGACGATCAAAATCATGCGCAAACTGTATGTACTTCTCCGGCGCAGCATTGACATAAACCGCTCCAAACAGAAGGACCTCCGCAGGGGTGCGAGATGGCATGGCCTTCACTACGGCTTTCCCGCTCTTGATTGCGGTGATCTGCTCTTCACTTAGGCCGATGTTGTTTGCGAAGAAGTCGTGCAGACTGGGGTTGGACTGTGAAAAGCTGGGGGCACTGGCCACGAGCATCAGTGAGAGCGCAGCGCTCGTTGCAAGCTCGCCCCATCTCGCCCGCCGAAAGTTGCTGATTATTCTCATGGCCGGCTCCTCCTATCGTGTTACATGCTCGTGAGCATCTCTAGCCGGAGCAATCTCTGAACCCTGCACCTGATTCTCCCGCTTAGATTTCGGTCGGTACCACGCGAAATACACAACGGCGCTAATCACCATTCCGATTGCCAGAATAACCAAGAGTCTTTCGGCAAGCTGATAGTGAGTTGCAACAAAATTGATGATCTGACGTCCATAGATCCGGCCTAGCGCTGCTTCCGCAGAGAACCGCAGCAGCCGGCCGGCGGTGAGAGCCGGTAAGAATTTTCGCTTGGGGTACTGCATTACACCTGCAGCGAGCAACACGGTAGTGTAGGGAAACGGCGGTGGAAGCACGGCCCCAGCTAGAACGGTTGCCGTCCCATGTTTCTCAAAACTTTCGTAGATCTTTCCAGCGCGTGCTTTTCCGATCTTCTTTTCGAGCGTTGCGTGGCCGCCTTTTTTCGCTAACTCATACGTGATATACCCGCCGATGACCTCGCCAATTGCCGCCATGATCGCGTAGTACGGCCACCAGCCGTGATGATCTGTGGCCAACGCGATCACGAAGAGATCAATAGTTCCCGGAGGAGTGGACATGACCGGCGAATTGTCGAGGATGCCGAGCAGAATCAGCCCTGGACCACCCAAGCCGTGAATCCATCTCCACGCAGTCTCAGGCAAGGTCTTCAGAAGAACGCATGTCGCGAGAAGCCCGTCCATACCTATGCCTTCCTATGCAGCTGACTGCGCAATAGACGGCTGCAATTCTGCTAACGGCGTTTTGAGAATCCGCCGTTTCACAAATTCGACCAGTGCGAGATATGCGGCGCTGGCCAACGCCAGGAAAACAAAAAATGCCGGTGGCAGGGGTGTGAAGCCCAAAACACGAGCGAGCGGGCTGAATGGAAGAAACACGCCGACGGATATTGCCGCGAGGCAGGTCGCGACAAGCGCGGCACTAGGCAGGCTACGGAACGGACTCTTCGATGTCCGAATAACGAACAATACCAACGTCTGCGTGATCAAGGATTCCACGAACCAGCCGGTGTGAAAGAAAGCTTCGCTCGCGTGAAAAACACGTAATAGAACAAAGAAGGTCAGGAAATCGAATATGGAACTGATTGGCCCCACATAAACCATGAATTTTCGGATCAAGCCGATGTCCCAGCGTTGAGGCTTTTCGAGATACGTTTCGTCAACGTTGTCGGTCGGAATGCTGAGTTGGGCCATGTCGTAGAGAAAATTGTTAAGCAAGATCTGTGTCGGCAGCATCGGCAAGAATGGCAGGAATAATGAAGCCGCGGCCATGCTGAACATATTCCCAAAGTTCGAACTTGTTCCCATCAAGATGTATTTCATGACGTTGCCGAACGCTTTTCGGCCCTCGAGGATTCCGTCGTGCAGAACGCGCAATCCGGGTTGCACCAGCACTACGTCAGCGGCTTCACTGGCTACATCGACGGCACTGGAGACGGAGATGCCAACATCCGCCGCATGCAGTGAAGGGGCGTCGCTGATACCGTCGCCCATAAAGCCGACCGCATGTCCTTTGTGTTTCAGAGCAAGCAGGATTCGATTCTTCTGTGCGGGCGAGACACGGGCGAAAACGGGCGCACTTTCGACCGCATGCTGCAAAGCCGGATCAGTCATCTGTTCCAAGTCGTCGCCGGTTACGATCTGGCCGGCGTTCACCCCTACTTCGGCGCAAACGTGCGCCGTGACACGGTCGTTGTCGCCTGAGATAATTTTCAGTTCCACCCCGTCCCGTCTCAACGACGCGAGCGCCTCAGCCGCATCGGCCAGCGGCTCATCCGCGAACGTCAGGAATCCGGCGAGGACCATGTTCTGCTCGTCGTTGACGGAATAACTTGCTCGTGGTGGAACGTCGGCGTAAGCAACCGCCAACACGCGGAAGCCCTGACTACCCAGCCTGTTGCTGCTGGACTGTATGCGCGCCCTCGCATCTCCATTTATGGAGACGACTTGTCCTTCGAGTTCGTACGCCGAAAGCAGAGGAAGGATTCCCTCCGGAGCGCCCTTGGTAATCAGCAATTGCTTCGGCCCGCATGTCACGACGACGGAAAGGCGTCTTCTCTCAAAGTCGAATGGAATCTCATCGGATTTCGTGTAGCCCGTGAGATCAGGAGCGGGCTGATGGAGAATTACATCGTCGAGCGGACTGCGAATGCCGGTCTGGAACTTGCTGTTGAGATACGCAAGCGCCAGTGGGCGCTGCGAAGCTTGACCGAATGGATCAAGAGAATCGTGCAGCGACATGGTGCCCGCAGTGAGCGTGCCTGTCTTATCGCTACAGATCACATCCCGGCTACCGAGGTTCTCAATGGAAGCAAGGTGCTTTACGATCACCTTCTTCTTGGACATCGCAACCGCACCCTTCGACAGCGTCACGGCCGTGATCATCGGCAGAAACTCGGGAGTCAATCCAACAGCTAATGCGACCGCAAAAAGCAACGACTGCAGCGGATCGCGATGCCGTCCCGCGCCGACGATAATCAAGAACAGCACCAGGAAAAGGACAGTTCGCGCAAGGAAGGTGCTGAAATCCCGTAAACCCTTGCTGAAAGCAGTCTCCTGCGGTCTAGCAGCGAGCCGGGCCGCAATGTCGCCAAATGCGGTCCGAGCGCCTGTGTTCACGACTTCGGCCATCCCCGTGCCGCTCACGACTGATGTGCCGACAAACACCATATTTCTCGCGTCAGCTTTGGCTGACGCTGGGTCGTTGCTTATATCCTTTTCGGCGGGAAGCGATTCGCCGGTCAACGCTGATTGTTGAACGTACAAATCACGCGCTTGGACTAGGCGTGCGTCAGCGGGAATGAGGTCACCGGCCGAAAGCCGAATGATGTCGCCGGGGACGACCTCGCGCCGAAGGATTTCTTTCCAGTTTCCGTCCCTGAGAACAGTGCCCGTGGTAGAGACCTGTGCACGGAGTCTGTCCATTGCGCTAACAGACCGATGAGTTTGGGCCAGGTCAATGACGGTGCTCAGTGCGACCATGGTGGCGATGATCGCGGCATCTACCCTTTGGCCTAAGAACGCCGAGACTGCTGCCGCAATCAGCAGGACCACAGTCAACGGATTTGCTAGTGAATGCCAAAGATCGGCAACGAGGGAATAGCGTCTTGTCGTTGCTAGCTCGTTTGAGCCGAAGCGTTTCATGGATTCCGCAGCTTGATCTCGTGTCAGGCCGGTAAACCCGGCCGCGGTTGCGGCTGAACTAGATGACATGCTGTTCCTCCACTGCAGCGGATGCTAGGTTCGCCTCGCGCAACATCTGAAGCGCTACGAGCGTGACGGAAACCACTACAGGCCCGAGGAACAGCCCCAGGACGCCGAATGCCTTCACACCACCCAGGAGTGCGAAGAACATGAGCAGTGGGTGCATGTTCGCTCGTTGACTCATGATCCAAGTGCGGAGCAGGTTATCAATTTGCGACACTACGGCTGCACTCCATACGAGCAAGATCAGTGCCTTCCCCCAGTGTCCTGTAAGGAAGAGGATCAGGGTAGTGGGCCCCCACACAGCAAATGAGCCAATGATCGGAAGCATCGAACAGAGAGCCGTTACGAGCTCCCACAGGATGGGAGAGGGTAGGCCAACTATCCAGAAACCCAGGCTCATCAGAACGCCCTGAGCTGCCGCAACTGCGACGCAGCCATAAACATTGGCTACGATCGAATTGCTCACTCCGGTAAACAAACGCTCGAATTGTTCGGCTCTAAGGGGCAAGAATGCCGCTAGTTGCCGTTTCAATGATTCGCCTTCCCGAAACAAAAAGAAGAGGGTGAAGAATGTAATGAGTGCTTCGACAAAAAATGAAACGATGTCGCTGAGGAAACGCGTTCCCCAGGAAACCAATGAATGGCTAATCTGCTCAAGCGAACGAACCATCGCTCCGCGTATATCTAGCTTCGAGAGGTCAACGTAGTGTCCTGCCCAACCTGAAAGACGATCTACGAAGTGCATCGCGTATGGATTCCAACCACCCTGCTCTGCGCTTCTCTGGCTGAGCTGGATGTACAGCGCGTGGGCTTCTCGGGTAGCGAGAACTCCAAGGATGAACGTGGGCACGAAAACAGTAACAACTACCAGAATGGTAGACGTCAGACCTGCCAAATTTCTGCGTTGGATGCGGCTCTCGATGCGTACATGGATCGGATGAAAGACGATTGCGATCATCAATGCAAGAAAGACCGGAGCCAGAAAAGGCCTGGCTATCACATAGCAGAAATAAAGCGCGATGGCGGCCAACACCAGCAAAAAGACCATTCCGACGGAAAGCCTCCCAGGTACTGCATCCGCTCTGTGTCGTTGGGAATTCGCTTGTATCTGTGGTTCTTGCGCCATTATTCTTACCCGACGAGCGATTCTTGATGTGGCTTTGCCCCGAACAATTGGGCGAGTCGCTGCGACGCAACTCGCCCTTAGATCATCCGACTAGCGCAACTCAGAAACCTAGCTGGCCTTGTCGAGCTTTGCAGCCGCTTTCCTCAACTGATTCGCGATCGCGGAGCGCAGGGTTGCCACTGCTTCCTCGTAGCTATCGCGAATTTCGGTGATTCGCTTGTTGATAGCCGTCTTGGTCTCGTTCCGAGCGTCGGCGAGTTTCTTCTGCAAAGCCTTCACCTTGGCGTTCGATTCATTTTCGAGCTGCTCTGACCGCAGTTTTGCCTGGTCGACTCTGCTCTGCAGTTTTTGATTGAGCTCGTCAATCCGGGCCTGGATCTTTGCCTTACGATCCGCGCGTGCTTGAGCGGCCTCAGCTTTCAACGCGGCGATTTCAGCATTCAGGGCTGCGATTTCTTTGGCACGTTGTTCTGCTTCGTAGTCCTCTCTCACTTTGCGAAATACGACCCCGCCGATTGCTTCCATTTTCGCGTCCACGGGGGTTACCCACTCTTCACTGATGTCGGCAACGACCGCGACCTTGCCGGGCGTGAGGGTTCCCGCGACATTGGCAAGGAAATCCTCGTTCACTCCGGCCACATACACATCGGCGACCATGCCTGTGGTTGCACCGATGGCAGCACCGATACCGAAGCCGACAGGGCCGCCCAGCAAGCCGATAAGGCTGCCGATCGCCGTCCCGCCCACGGTGCGAACCGGATAATCATCTTCCCCTTGCTTCATGCTGACGGTTCCGTCCTGGTTCTTCTGAATCACTGCTTCCGCATGAACCGCGATACTCCCTTCAAGATCAAGATCTGCTAGAGCTCGGGTTCCTTCAAATGCCTTCTTTTCGTTTTCGAAGACTACTACCAACATCTTTTCCATGAGAGTTCTCCTGTTTTCAGAATTTTTGTGCGCCTGTTGTCCTACGCAATCAGCCAAGGTGCACGTCCGCGGCCAGATCGCATAAATTGAGTCCGGGGTTAACGTGAAGAAGACACTGAGGTTAGGACACAAAGGTTAAGCAGAGATCGGATCTTTAATCGTCGTAGTGGCGAGATTTCGCCATCGCTACTCGGTAAGTGCGCGCCGCGCGCATGTCTCTCTGAAACAAGTATGCATCTGCCTAAGCGGATCAAACGCGACGCCAGGGTATGGAGATTGGTTTTGTTGTTTTTTGTGTGGGCTTAACCGGCCGGAAGACTGGCGGCTTACGGCGTGGACAGCGCATAGCCCCGTGCTGATCGCATTTGGCGGCGACAGCGCCATAAAGCTCTTTTCAGCGGTGAGGTCCTATGGGTGTTCAGTCGGAGACTCAGACACCAACAAAAAAAGCGCTTCAATCGAATTGCGGGCATTTTGCTTTTTGCACTGGCAGGGTACGTAACGTTGGTTTCAGCCATGGCTTTGCGGGGGCATAAGCGCCCTACCGCGTCCTATTTAGGTATCACCATTCTGATCGCCGCGGCGGTGATTATGCCGTGGCTCGCTAGCCAGAAGCACAAACTATCGGCAAACCTGGCCGAGGTGCGTGTTATTGCCCCATCCTTGTGCAACGAGCTTGTCATCAGCCGACAGTCGTGCGAAGCCGTCGGCCTTGATCCCGAGCAGGTAGTCGCCGCTGGCAATCGGATTCAAGAAGCCGCTCCATTCCACGGACAGTGTCTTGGTTGCCTTTGCGTCCTCAGGCAGATTTCCGTCTTGCAGGTTCACGCCCGGTTCAACACGCGATGCTAGTGGCGTAGGTTTGGAATCGAACCCCGCTCGGGAGCCGTACTCTGCTTTGAGGCCTGCCTTGCCGTCAGGCGTGGTCAGCGCAGAAGCTGGCACAGGGTCGCCACGATTGGATAGAAACTGCGTTCCGGGGATATACGTGATCTTGGCATCCGGAAACTCCGCTTTCATCCCCTCGAGTACGCTTACCGTGTGCGTCGGTGTGCCATTGTAGTTTCCGAGCAGAACTGCAGTTTGGTCGGCAAGCGGCCCGACCACAGCAATGCGCCTTACAGATTTGAGCGGGAGAATGCCGTCGTTCTTCAATAACACCATCGACTCGTTTGCCAGGCGGTGGGCGAGCGCGCGATGCTCGGCGCTGTCGACGTCCTTCTCGTCAATTTTGTTGTATGGAGCCAAGTCCGGCGGATCGAACAAGCCAAGGCCAATGCGGGCCATGAACAGGCGGACCAGCGCGGTATCGACGGAACTCTCGGGTAGATATCCTTGCTGGACCGCGTCGATGTAAGGGCGGTAATCGTGATCATCCATCACCTTAGCGAAGTCGATGCACTCATTGTCCATTCCCGCGCAAGAGCGAGATCGCTGAGGCTTGCGGCTGAGTAGGGCGGTAGTGGTGATCCCCGAAAATGTTTCGAACCGCGTCACAGTCAGAGACTACATAGCCCTGAAAGTTCCAAGCGCCACGAAGCGTTTGCTGCAGGAGGAACTGGCTGGCGCAAGCAGGTTCTCCGTTAATGGCGTTATATGCGCACATCACGGATCCCGCATGCCCTCAACCACAGCCGCACGAAAAGCGGGCAAGTAAGTGTCTAGCTCGTCGTGCTTGCTTACGTCTACATCAGTGAAGTGGCGGGTGGGTTCAGGTCCGCTGTGAACGGCGAAATGCTTGGGAGTAGAGATTGTTCTGTAGTAATGAGGATCATCGCCTTGCATCCCGCTAACAAAAGCGACCGCCATTCGCGCGCTGAGAAATGGATCTTCGCCGTAGGTCTCAAGACCTCGCCCCCAGCGGGAGTCGCGAAAGATGTTTACGTTGGGAGCCCAGAAGTCGAGGCCATGAAAGATTGGGAAGGTTCCCTTACGTACAGCCTGAGCATGAACGATGCGCGCTTCGATGCCGATGGCGGTCGCCATCTCGTGAATGCGTTGTGTATCGAAGGTCGCTGCGAGTCCTATCGGTTCGGGAAATTCTGTCGTGCCATCAACCGCAACGCCGTGCAGGGCCTCGCTCCACCAGTCATATGCCGGGACATTCAATCGGGGGATCGAACGTGCCTGATTTACCAGTTGCGAAGCTTTCTCCTCCAGTGTCATGCGATGAACGAGATCAGCGGCACGCTCCTGCGGAGAAAGCTTGGGATTCATGTAAGGCAAGTTGGAGGTGTCTTGCGCAGAAGCGATGATACTCAGGAAAGCAAAACCAGCAGCAAGCACTGACGAAGCTATTCTTTTGAGGTAGTTCATTTCGCCTCCCCGGATTGAAAGAGTCTGGGTGCGAAGTCTTTCAGATCACGTCGCCATGTTTGCCACTCGTGGTCTGTTCCTGGTGACTCATAGAAGACGTGCTGGATGTTTGCCTCCTGAAGCGAGGTGTGGAGCCGTAGCAGGCCCGCACGCATCCGTTCTGGCTCCTGAGTTCCAACCCCCAGCCACAATAAATGCACCTTCTTCGCGAAGGCGCCCGGATCAGCAAATACGCCGTTGTAATCCGTCTTGGGGTCGAGTTTCCGGTCGCCGAGTACGAGCATTCCTCCCGCCCCACTGAATCCGCCGATGTAGGAGAAAAGATCGAGATGATTAAGCGTAATCTGGAAAGTCTGCATTCCTCCCATCGAAAGCCCAGCCATGGCGCGATGATCGCGATCAGAAAGTGTCCTGAAAGCGGAATCAATAAAAGGAATCAGAACCTGCGTTACATCGTCTTCAAATGCGGCTGCCATGTCCTGCATGGCTTTTAACATTTCCGGAGAACCAAAAGGTTTTCCAGTCAGGTCGGGCGGAGCCTGGCCCGCGCGCCGCGCGTACCCGTAGGCCATCACAATGATCATGGGCCTGCAATTTCGGTTCGCAATCAGATTGTCGAGAATGAAGTTGGCATTCCCTTGGCGAATCCATCCGGTTTCGTCTTCGCCGCCGCCATGCTGGAGATAGAGCACCGGGAAGCGCTCAGTAGTATGCGTATCGTAATCCGGTGGCAGATAAACGAGCACGTGCCGCCAAGTTCCGGTGATCTTCGAGTGATACCAAACTTCGCGGACCTGGCCGTGCGGCACATCTTGAATCGAATAATACGTAGAGCCCGGTTCCGGAACCTCGACCGCACTCGCCTCCTTTGTTCCACCGAAAAATGAATGCGTGTTGAGGTCGCTGACTTCAGCGCCATCAATGATCAAGGTGTAATAGTGCAATCCTGGAACAAGAGGAGGAGTTGTCACGGTCCAGAAACCGTCGGTCTGCTTTTCCATTTCGATTTTGGGCCCGCTCCAGAAGTTCAGCTTGACCTTCGTTGCGTCCGGAGCTTTTATGCGGATTTGCACTCTTCCGCTGCCGTCAACCCGCGGATACTCCGCTCCCCAGACGTTCGTCGAAGAAGGCTGAAATTCTTCGGGTGTCTGCGCGCAGCAATAGCTTGCAACCAACATGATTGCGATCCCAAGGTGTTTCATCTTAAGTCTCCCTGATTGCGATCTATGCCCAAAGATTATGATCAAAGCACAAACTGGCTCACTAAGCAGTGAGCAAGCAGGCCATGCGACTTCTAGGGAACTCAATCTGCAGTGTTCCTTCTGCGGTCGCGATTCTGATTCCAAGATCACTCGGGTATAGCAGTTTAGGCCCCGCATTCGTCCACGGTATTGTCGTAGTTGCCGGACCATCGAGTCGCCAGACTCCCAGCAGAAACTGCGTCGGAGCGCGCATCCCGAGAACAACTGGCCCGTTGGGATTAGTGACGTCAGACATCCCTAGAGGATAAAAGGGAACTGCTTCCGGAATGTGTCGGCGAAGAACTTCTTTGTAGATCCTGATGCCCTCAGCTACCTGTTTTCCCGCTTCCGTTGAAATCGAGTCCAGTCGTCCACTTTGGTGGATGCGGCACAACATGGCTGTAACCATATTGAAGCTGGCCTGATCGGCATCAGCGTTCTCCAAGGGATAAGACCAGATTCCCAACTGCTCCGGCAAGGCCGCTGCCGACGCGCCAACCAGGATCGCGGGGAGCTTTCGGTAGTTCTCCTGGTCCGTCATGGACTGAATCTGGAGGCGACTGAGCATCGCGTAATCCATGCGTCCGCCTCCGCTGCCACAGTTTTCAATCACCAATTCGGTGTAGCGCATCAGAATGCCCTCGAGCCAGGCGAGATGCGCCCGGTTGTGATCGAGCAGACCCTGTCCAAGACTATCTGCGTGGAACTCTGTACCTTGCAGCGAATCGACGTTGTAGTCCATCTTGATATAGCCAACGCCGTAATCGTTTACAAGTCTTGCAATCACCTCATCCAAATAAGCCCGCACCTCTGGGTTGCGGAAATCCAGCAGATATCTCGAGTTCTTCAGCACCCTCTTGCCGTGCCGCATGAAGAACCAGCTGTCTGGCTTCTGGGCGAGAACTGATTTCGCTCCGGCAACTTCCGGCTCGAGCCACAATCCCGCGATCATTCCGCTGCGTCGGATCTGATCGAGTACGAATTTCAGTCCGTGCGGCCATCGACTGGAAGCCGGTTGCCACGAGCCTATAGTCGGGCTCCAGTCCTCCTCAATTTCTGCATACCACCCAGCGTCGATTACGAAGTATTCGCATCCCGCCTTCGCGGCAGCGGCAATAAGAGGCAATTCCTTTTGCTCCGTTGGATCACCCCAAAGGCAATTCATGTAGTCATTGAAGATGACAGGACAATGCGAATTGTTCCTGCTTGCTTTTACGCAGGCAACGCGCCGATATCGAGTCAGCGCCTCTATTGCTTGGTCGAATCCACCTGCGACACAGCCGATTGCCACAGGAACGGTTTCGTAGCTTGCCCCGGGTTCTAAATGCTTCCAGGCTGCGGAGTGCAGGTCATCGGGACCGCCGAGATAGGCGTATACGTCATCGGCATAGTTGTTGCGCGCCGAAACATTCGATATTTCCCAATACCATGATCCATTGTGTTCTATCTGCCAGAACCAAGCCAGCCCTAGTTTCGAGTTTTCGACTATCGCCATGGGCAGGTATCGTTCTGTCGACCAACTCCCGATGCTTCCAGCTCTTGCCTCAGACCAGCTCGTTCGTTCGTTTTCGACGAAGCCCATCTCGGACGGGCGAAACGTATGCCATTGTCCCTCTGCCATCCAGCTATTCATCGCAACATGGATGCGGAGTTCGCGATCATATTCTTGTGGTGCGGAGAGGCCGTGGAGCATCGCCGAACTCAAGAACTCGATACCGATTGCTGCACGACTGTTGTTCGTAACTCGTGAATGCCGCCGGACCACGGGAATGCCGTCGAAGCCCTCATAAACAGAATCCACTTGCAAGCTCAAGAACGGGTCTGTGTGCGTGCAGATCAGCCGCTTACCTGCGCCCGTAGAATCCTCGCTATAGCCAGCGAACAACAATCGGGCGCCGGGCTGTCCGATGCCCGATTTCATACCTTGATCTGGGGAATTCTCTCCGCTGCATTGCAGGGCGACTTCGACTCCGGAGGAATTGTCTTGCTGAACCGAGCTTCTTGAAGGGAGTAGACGCTTTTGGCGCAGTTTTCCCGCCTGTACGTCGAACGAAAAAGTCAAATTCCCGGTCATCCACTGAAACGGCTGGAGATTTTTCGGATCAGAGACAAGGCGAAAAGGCACAAGTGCGCCAATTGCCATGCTGCCACTAGTTTTGATGAAGCGTCTTCGATTTGTGAGCATACGCGGCTATCTCAACCGGTACCCCGACATTGGTTCCGGCCGGCACACTCCGCGATCCGCCAAAAGTGTAGCGATAACTGTAACGAATCGAAGGCAGAATGCCAACTAGAAGCGGGCTAGCATGTAATCGGCCAGCAGTGGGTCAGGAACGAGACCTGGCGTTTAGGGACACACGTTTTGATCCACGCCTCTCTGTGGATCGACGCTGGATCAACTGCGGTTGCAGTATCACCGTTTGAGGCTTGCGCGGAATTTTTGAGTTCAGTATTCCAAAAGCGAGGCGCGCAGCTTCCTCTCCAATTCTCCGGCTGTGCTGGTCGATGCTTGAGAGTGGAACGCGCAAGGAATCGTCGTAGTGAAGATTTCCGCAACCAATCACCGCAATGTCTTCCGGGATGCGTAATCCTCGATCGAGGGCGTAATTCATAGCACCCATCGCAAGCGGATCGTTGAAGCAAAACACCCCATCAGGCCTCGGCTTCAGACTCAAGAGCTGGCCCATCGCCTCCGCACCGCGCTGTTTCGTTCCCACGTCTCCCTTCCGTTCGGCGATGATGTAGTCATCAGTGACCTTAAGACCGGCTCGAAGCAGTGCTCGTTTGTATCCCTCCATACGCCGAATGCTAGGACTGGTTTCTGGCCCGCGAATGTGCGCGATTTTTTTGCAGCCGATGTCGATCAGGTGTTCTGTGGCAAGGATTCCGACCGCGTCGTCATCTACGCCTACGAAGTTTGCAGAAAGCCCCGGCAAGCTTCGATCAATCAACACATAAGGAGTTTGCTGCTTTTCAATTCGGAAGAAGAGGTCGACAGTCGACCGGCACGAGGCAATGATCAGCGTGTCCAGCCGACGTGCTAGCAGGTGGTTGATCTCCTGCTCCTCGAGATTCGGGTCTTCCTCCGAGGAAGTGACGATGAGATAGTAGCCGCTCTCCCGCAAGACATCGGAAAGAGATTTGGCGATTTCTGCAAAGAACGGATGAAGCAAATCCGGAACAACCAATCCCACCAGATACGTGCGTCCGGTGACCAGGCTGCGTGCCGCCAGGTTTGGCCGATAATCAAGCTCTTTAACCCGCGCCAGAACGCGCTCGCGCGTCTCGTCTCCTATATCAGGATGATTGCGGAGAACCTTTGAAATGGTGATCACCGAAACGCCAAGGTCCTTGGCAATATCCTTCATTCGTGTGCTCATAGATCGTGATTCAGTATATATAGAACCAGACGAAATTGGTGTTTACGATGACTTTAGCGTGGAGATCCAATCCCAGCCCCCGCGAATTCTTTTGGGCGAGACCTTCCAGACTCTTTCCGTAGAGTGCTGGCTTCCTGTTGACATCGGTAACTTTACCGATTATTGTCCTTTGCGTGTGCCTCTCTCGTGCTCCCGCGTCAAGGAACTGCGTAGCACAGCGCGGAACGCTCGAGGGTTCGGTCACTTAATCATAGGAGTTCAGGAATGAAACTTCGGAGCGCTTCAGGACCGTTGATTAACGGATATGTTGATCCAGCACTGGTACCGCACCGAACTGTATACACCGGTGCCCGGATGCCAGCAATCGGTTTGGGAACCTTCGGTTCGGACCATGTCACAGCGGCTGAAGTTGCGGCAGCGGTAGAAGGTGCGACGGAGGTTGGATATCGACACTTCGATTGTGCATCCGTGTATGGCAATGAACACGAGATTGGATACGCACTCCAGCAGGTATTGCGAAAGCATCTTGAACGCGAGCAACTGTGGATCACTTCGAAGTTGTGGAACGATAAACATGGCGAAAATGATGTGATCGCTTCGTGTCGAAA
>Ga0335080_10000619_pt1 | contig 33119 bp, 31 predicted proteins | sample Lox_Sample_34_FD_206720 | JGI IMG/M metagenome (GOLD analysis project Ga0335080, IMG submission 206720) | Soil microbial communities from Loxahatchee National Wildlife Refuge, Florida, United States - Lox_Sample_3.4 | ecosystem: Environmental > Terrestrial > Soil > Wetlands | place: USA... | reverse complement strand
GGTGTACGAGTCGCTTGACGATGCGGACGTCCGAACCGCGGGAACGACGTACCTGATCTACCGGGGCCGTTATGAGCACGAGGTCTCGAACGAGACGGCGCTGGCCCGGATCGTCACCTCGACCCTGTTCCGGCGGACGATCCTTGGTCCGCGCGAGCTGTTCTACGCCGATCTGTACGCGAGCCGCAAGACCGGGTGCCGCGGCCAGCTCGGCATGCCCGGGATCCGTGACCAGCACACCGGTTGCGTGGGCGCCTACCTGGTCGAGCACGACCTGTTCGACTTCATGCTGTTCTCCCTGCCCGACAACGACGCCTGGTCGCACAAGAACGGCCCGCACGCCCAGGTCACCTCGATCGCGGCGGCCGATCGTCAGATCGAGCGTCTGATGCACGCGGCCGGAGGCCCGGACGCCTTCCTCGATCAGTACGCCGTGATCGTCACGTCCGACCACTCGCAGGCGGCGGTCGAGGAGCGCATCCGCCTCGATCGGGCCTTCGAGGACTTCGACGTGGCCACCCGCAGTGCCTCGCGCTCGGTGAATGCCGAGGTCGCGCTCAGCCCGGCGCAGCGCGCGGCGATGGTCTACGCGCTGGACGAGGAGCGCCGCGACGAGCTGGTGGCGCGGTCGGTCGAGGCCGCGTGCGGGGTGGATGGGGTCGACTTGGCCCTGTGGTTGGTGGGCCAGGACCGCGGCGAGGCCGTCATCCGGAGCCGGCGCGGGGAATTGCGGTTCGCGCCGGGCTCGGAGGTTGTGGATGATCGGGGTGTCGGGTGGACCGTCGAGGGTGATCTGGCGGCGATCCGCGGCGAGGTTCAGGACGGACGCTTCCTGTGCAGCGAGTACCCGGACGCCCTGGCGCGCATCTGGTCCGCCCTGCAGTGCCCCAACGCCGGCGACATCCTGCTGTCGGCCTCGCCGGGCTACGAGTTCGTCGACTGGGGCGGCGCCGACCACGTGGGCGGGGGCAGCCACGGCTCGCTACACCGGACCGACTCGCTCGGGGCTCTACTCTGGTGTGGGACCGGCCCCGCCTCGGCGTCGGTCCGCGGACGCTGGTCGCTGCGTGACGTCGCGCCGATGGTCCGCGAGCATTTCGGGGTTGGCGACGGGGAGTCCGGGCTAGAAGGTCCGCGGCGATCGTCGTTAGGAGCCGATTAGTCACGTCGAACACTTACGCTGCCCCGACATCGCGCCGATACATTCCCCGACCATGTCCGACGAGCTGACCACCGCGGTCCCGATGCCCGCGGCGGCGCCGGTGCGCGCCGCGAGTGGCGGACCGCTGCACCTGCGCCTCCGTCACGGCATGCGCCAGACGCACAACTGGCTGCAGCTGGTGCGCTTCGGCGCGGTCGGCGCGAGCGGCTACTTCGTCAACCTGGTGGTATTCGCGGTCTGCGTACACGTGCTCGGCATCGACTACAAGCTGTCCGCGGTGATCGCCTGGGCGGTATCGGTGCTCAACAACTTCTTCCTGAACCGTCACTGGACGTTCGACGCCAAGGAGGAGCACCCGGTCCGCCAGGCGGTTCGGTTCTTCACGGTCTCGCTGATCGCGTTTGGCTTCACCTACGTGGTGCTGGTGGTCCTCGTCGACGCCGGTGTGATGAAGGTGCTCGCGCAGGCGATCGCGATCGCGGCCGGCACGCCGCTGTCGTTCGTCGGGCAGAAGCTTTGGAGCTTCCGGGCGTAGTCGCCGGTCTGTGGCGGCCGAGGGCCGCGGCATTCCTCTTGGCGTTGGTTGTGGTGGCGCTCGTTGCCGCGCCCGCCCGGGCGAGCACGACCGCTTCCGTCAACACGACGCCGTTCGCGAAGACGACGACCACCACCACGACGACGACCGTCGCGGACCCGAACACGCCGGTCCTCGTGACCGAGCAGAACGTCCCGCCCAAGGGCTACCGGCTGACCGCGGCCCAGGTCGAGCGGATCGCCGCGGCGACCCTCGCGATCAAGGCCGAGCTCCGCCGCCATCCCAAGGCGACGGCCTACGAGTACACCAAGGGGCCCGGGCAGTGGCAGGTCAGCTGGTTCTCGCCCGGCAAGCACCAGGTCGAGCTCGCCCAGGTCTACATCGACGACGCCAGCGGCGCGGTCACCCAGGTCTGGACCGGCTTCCAGGTCGCCTGGTCGATGGCCCGCGGCTATCCGGGCGCGTTCGGCCGCCGCGTCAACGCGTGGTACGTCTGGCTGCCGCTGTGCTTCCTGTTCATCGCCCCGTTCCTGCCCTGGCGCCGGACGCAGACGCGAATCGGTGGGCCTCGGCGGCGCCGGTGGTCGCTGGTCCACCTGGACATGCTCGCGCTGCTGGGGTTCTCGGTCTCGCTCGCCTTCTTCAACCACGCGAAGATCGGGATCTCGACTCCGATCATCTACCCGTTCATGCTGTACCTGCTGGTCCGCATGCTGCTGCTCGGGTTCGGTCGCGGGCGCCCACGCGAGCCGCTGCGACTGTTCGTCCCGGTCACCTGGCTTGCCATCGGGACGATCTTCCTGGTCGGGTTCCGGGTCGGGCTGAACGTGGTGAACTCCAACGTGATCGACGTCGGGTACGCCGGCGTGATCGGTGCCGACAAGCTGCTGCACGGCAAGCCGCTGTACGGAAACTGGCCGAAGGACAACGGCAGCGGCGACACCTACGGCCCGGTCGCCTACTACGCCTACGTCCCGTTCCGCGCGATCTTCGGGTGGAGCGGCACCTGGGACGACCTGCCCGCCGCCCACGCCGCCGCGATCGTGTTCGACCTGCTCACGCTGCTTGGGCTGTACTGGCTGGGCCGGCGCGTCCGCGGCCCCACGCTGGGGGTGGTGCTGGCCTACGCGTGGGCGGCGTACCCGTTCACGCTGTGGACCCTCTCCTCGAATACCAACGACTCGCTGGTGTCGCTGCTGCTCGTGGTCGCTCTACTGGTCATCACGAGCGCGCCGGCGCGCGGCGTGGCCGCTGCGTTGGCCGGCCTGACCAAGTTCGCGCCGTTTGCGCTGGCGCCGCTGTTCCTGCGGGGCGTCGGACCTCCCCCGCGGCGGCGATCGGTGGTGCTGTATGTGGTCGCCTTTGCGCTGACCGTGGTCGTCGCGATGCTGCCGGTGCTGCTCCACGACAACCTCCACGCGTTCTGGAGCGACACCATCTCCTACCAGGCCGGGCGCACCTCCCCGTTCTCAATCTGGGGGCTGTGGGGCCACCTCGGCGTCGAGCAGCACCTCGTCCAGGGCGCCACCGTGGCGCTCGCCATCGCGGTGATGTTCGTCCCGCGCCGGCGAGGCGTGATCGAGGTGGCCGCGCTCGGCGCCGCCATCCTGATCGCGCTCCAACTCGGCGCCGGCTACTGGCTGTACTCCTACATCGTGTGGTTCTTCCCGCTGGTGGCGGTGGCGATGTTCGGGAGCTTCCCGTCGGAGATGGGGTGGGCGGTGGCGGCGGCGGTCGGCCGGCGTCCCGTCGAAACCTCGCCGGTGGTGGTCGCCGGCGCCCCCTGACGCGTTTCGTCGCGTCCCGCCAACCCCGCGCCGCGGCCTACACCACCCCCGGCGCCGGCTCGAGGACCTGCTCGATCGCGGCCGCCCGCATCGGCCCATCGGTCCGGATCGCCACCGCGTTCAGCCACGGGTCCTCGGACGAGGTCTCGAACCGGACCGGCATCTGGGTGACCATCGCGGTAACCGCCTGGTGGCGGTTGACCCCGATCACCCCGCCACGTGGCCCGGTCATCCCGACGTCGCTGATGTAGGCGGTGCCGCCGGGCAGGATCCGGGCGTCGGCCGTGGGCACATGGGTGTGGGTGCCGACCACGGCGGTCACGCGGCCGTCGAGATGCCAGCCCATCGCCACCTTCTCGCTGGTCGCCTCGGCGTGCATGTCGACGAGCACCTGATCGACCTTGCCGCTCAGCGCCCGCAGCGCCGCGTCGGCCTCTGAAAACGCGGGCCGGCCGGCGTTCATGAACAGATTGCCCGACACCGACACCACCCCCAGCCGCGTCCCCGAAGGGCTACGCACGACGGTCCAACCGTGCCCGGGCTGGCTGGCCAGGAAGTTCGTCGGCCGCAGGATCCGGTCCTCCTCATCCAGATACGGATAGATCTCGCGATGGCGGTAGGTGTGGTTGCCGAGCGTGATCACATCGACGCCCGCCGCCAGCATCTCGCGCGCGATCTTCGGCGTGATCCCGACGCCGCCGGCGACGTTCTCGCCGTTGACCACCACGAAATCGGGGGCGAACCGATCGCGCAGCCCCGGCAGGAGCGTCAGCAATGTGCGCTTGCCGATTCCGCCGACCACGTCGCCGACGAACAAGATGCAGACGGATTCATTCATGTCCTGTAGGCGCTCATACTTCCATTTGCATGGCTTTGAGGTTCCCCAGGCGGTCGGGGCGCACCGACCCGCCCGACCCGGCCGGCGGCGAAGGGCCCCCTGATCCGACCGGCCCGACCAGCCCAACCGGCCCGACCAGCCCGACCGGCCCGACCACAGCGAACGGCCCGACTACCGCGACCGCCGAGACAACGGCGACCGCAACCCAAGACACGACGCCCCTCACCCACCCCGGCGCTCCCGTGGCCCCGGTCGTAGTCCCGCGCTGGATCCAGCTCGTCGTCCTTCCGCTTGCCCTGCTCGCCCTGTGGGCCCTGGCGCGGGCGGCGGGAACGGTGCTGCTGATCCTCCTCGCCGCGAGCACGATCGCGCTGGTCCTCAATCCGCCAGTGCGGATGCTCGTCAAGCGCGGAGTGCCGCGGGGGATCGCGATCTTCCTGCTGTACCTCGCCGCGTTCGTGTTCGTCGCCGGCCTGGGGGTGTTGCTGGCCAATCCCGTCAGCACACAGATCAGCCACCTCGAGCGGAACGTGCCGCACTACGTCGACCAGGCCAACCGATCCCTGACGAACCTGCAGCAGTGGCTCGACCGCCAGGGCATCCACGTGCAGATTCAGCGACAGGGACAAACCGCCCTCCAGACGCTCCAGAACACGATCCTCAAGCGCTCGAGCGACATCGTGTCGTTCTCGCGCGATCTGCTGACCCAGATCGTCACCACGGGGTTCGATCTCGTCCTCACCTTCGTTCTGTCGATCTACCTGCTCATCTACGGCAACGACATCGACCGGCTGGTGCGCCGCGTGATGCCGCCCGGCGACGGTACGCCGGAGGACGACTACCCGCTGCTCGTCCAACGGGCCGTATTCGGCTACGTCCGTGGCCAGTTCCTGTTCAGCCTGATCATGGGCGCGAGCGCCGCCATCGCGCTGTGGATCTTCGGCGTCGTCGGCATCTTCCCGGACGGGCAGCGTTACGCGCTGTTCTTCGGGGCCTTCTACGGGCTGATGGAGTTCATCCCGTACATCGGGCCGATCATCGGGCCCTTGCCGGCCGTGCTGGTCGCGCTGTTCGTGAACCCGATCAGCGCCGTGTGGGTGATCCTCCTGTTCGTCGCGCTCCAGCAGCTCGAGGGCCATGTCGTCGCTCCCCAGGTGTTCCGGATCTCGCTCCGGATCAACCCGATCCTGATCATCCTCGCGCTGCTGATCGGATTCACGCTGTACGGGGTCGCCGGCGCCCTGCTCGCCCTGCCGATCGCCGCGGTGATTCGGCAGACCGTGGTCTACCTCCGCCGGCACCTGGTACTCGAACCGTGGGGCACCCTCGGGTCGGGGGTCATGTCCGACGTCGGCGTTGAGAGGTGCCCGGACTGCGGCACGTCCGCCGGCCCCCGCGATGCCTACTGCCGCTCGTGCGGCGCGTCGCTCGAGCCGCGCATCCGGATGCCCGGATAGCGGATAACCGGGCGCGCTAGCCTGGGGCGCGCCTTGTCCCTCGGCACGCAAACGGACGAACGCGTGGCAACGGTGGCGGTTCGCGGCCTGACCAAGCGCTTCGGCGCGCGGCTCGCGCTCGACCGGATCACCTTCGAGCTGTACCCCGGCGAGGTGGTGGCGGTCATCGGGCCCAACGGCGCCGGCAAGACCACGCTTCTCTCGATCTTGGCCGGCGTCCTCGAACCCACCGAGGGCGAGGTCACGCGCGCCGACGGCAAGCGCTTCGGCTGGGTGCCCCAGGAGCCGGGGCTGTACTCCAAGCTCTCCGTGGCGGAGAACCTGCGGCTGTTCGCGCGGCTGGAGCGGACCGCCGACCCCGACCAGACCGTCAACGCGATGCTCAACCAGACCGGCCTCGAGGACCGCGCCGACGAGGAGGTCGGGCGCCTCTCGGGCGGTAACCAGCAGCGAGTCAACATCGCGATCGGGCTGCTCTGTGAGCCGCCCGCACTGCTCCTCGACGAGCCGTCCGCCTCGCTCGACCCGCGCCAGCGCGAGCGCCTGTGGGAGTTCATCGGCGGTCTGGCCGCGCGCGGGACGACGATCCTGTTCTCGACCCACAACGTCGCCGAGGCGGAACGCTATGCCGGTCGCGTCTTGGTCCTCGGCGACGGCGAGCTGCTGTTCAGCGGAACGCCGGCCGAGTTCGAGCAGGCGGTGCAGCCGCGCAACCAGACCGCCGGCGACTTCGAGACCGCGTTCGTCCGCTTCCTCGACGAGCACGGGCACTAAACGAACGAACACCCAGATGCGCTGGCTGCTCGTCAAGGACCTCCAGATCCTCAAGCGCTCGCCCCTCTTAGTGGGGCTGCTCGTCGTCTATCCGGTCGTCATCGCGCTGATGATCGGGTTTGCGCTGTCGAGCCCGCCCGGCAAGCCGAAGGTCGCGCTGTACGACGCGGTCCCCACCGGGCGCGGCCACGTCAACATCGGCAACCAGCAGATCGACATCGCCCATTACGCCAACCAGTTGTTTGAGTCGATCACCCCGATCCGGGTCAGCTCGCGCGCCGAGGCGATCGCCAAGGTCAGGGACGGGAAGGCCCAGGCGGCCCTGATCATCCCGGCGGACATCATCAGCCAGATCAACAACCTGATCACCCAGGGCACCGGCAACCCGACCGTCGAGTTGTTCCTCAACTCCCGGGACCCGCTCGAGCGCCAGTTCGCCCAACAGGCGATCACCGCCCGCGCCAATCAGGTGGAGCAGGGCATCTCCAAGCAGGTGCTGCGAGTCGCGGTGTCGGACCTGCAAAAAGTCCTGAACGGGGGCACGCTGAACTTCGCGGGGCAGTCGGTTCCGCTGCTGGGTCTCAAGAACTCCCGCGCGATCGTCCAGGGCACGATCGCCAGCCTGGCGCCCGATTCCCAGCTGCGCCCGGCGCTGAAGCAGGTCGTCGACTTCGCCGATCTGGCCGTCACCGGGCTCGGCTTCGCGACGCCGGTGCTGGGGTCGATCGGATCGCCGCTCACGGTCAAGCAGATCGAACTGGCGGGCAAGACCACGCCCACGGCCTCCTACGCCGCCACGATCGCGGTGATCGTGTCGCTGATGTTCGTCGGCATGCTGCTGGCGGCGGCGATGCTGGCGCTCGAGCGTTCCGAGCACGCCTACTCGCGCCTCGTCCGAGGTCTGATCAAGCCCGAGGGCCTCCTATCGGAGAAGGTGCTGCTGGCGGCGGGCGCGGCGGCCGCCGTCACCCTCGCGATGTCGGCCTTCGTTTCGCTGTTCGTGCACCTCGAGTGGGTGCGGTTCCCGCTCTGGGTCGCGGCGCTCGTGCTCGGCGGGCTCGCCTTCGCCGCGCTCGGTGTCGCGATCGGCGGCGTGGCCCGTGACGTGAGCGTCGCCTCGCTGATGGCGTTCGTCGTGTCGCTGCCGATCGCGTTCATCGCGCTCGTCCCCGGCGACGCGGTCTCGGGAACGCTCAAGTCGATCCTCGACGCGGTGGCGTTCGTGTTCCCGTTCAAGGCGGCGCTCCAAGCGGCCGCGAACGCGTTCACCGGCTCGGCGCCCGGGATCGGTTGGCCACTTGTGCACCTCGCGGTGCTCACGCTGGTGTTCGGCGCGCTGGCCCGCGTGGCGATGCGCCGCTTCGCCTAGAAAACGGCTACTGCGGCCCGACGGCGCGGCGGAACAGCACGATGCAGATGATCACGACGATCAGCGAGACCACCGGCAGGGTGGCGCCAAGCACGCCCACGATCGCCAGCACGGTGGACACAACGAACACGCCGCCCGCGACGCTGCCGGTCACGACAGCCTGGTAGGCCCGCCGCTCGCGCGCCCGCCTCGGCGTATAACCGCTCCGCTTCTCAATATCGGCCACACACGCAGGGTATCGCGGCAAACACGTAAGGTGTTAGCGACATGCCCGAACTACGCCACGTCCTCTTCTACGAATACGTCGCTGACATCCTGGAGCGCCGCCCGCCGCACCGGGAGGCCCACCTGGCGCAGATCCGCGCCGGGCAAGACGAAGGGCGGATCCTCATGGCCGGGCCGCTCGGCGACCCTCCGCACGGCGCGGCGATCGTGTTCGCCGGGCGCGAGCCGGCCGAGGCGTTCGCGCAGACCGACCCCTACGTGGCCAACGGACTGGTCACGGCCTGGCGCGTCGAGCCCTGGACGATCGTGTAGAGACGCCGGCCCCCAGCACACCGGGGGTATGCTCAAACCGATGCCGTTCCCGCAGACTCGCCTTCGCCGGTTGCGAGCCACCGGCGCCCTGCGCGGCTTGGTGCGCGAAACCAACCTAAACGCTCGCGACTTCGTCTACCCGATGTTCGTCGCGCACGGCATCGATCGCCGCGAGCCGATTGAGGCCATGCCGGGGATCGATCGGCTCTCGATCGCTCACGCCGTACAAGAAGCAACAGAGGCGAAAGACCTGGGCATCCCGGCTGTCCTGCTGTTCGGGCTACCGGTGTCCAAGGACGAGGAGGGCTCGGGCGCGTGGGACGACGAGGGCATCGTTCAGCTGGCGACCCGCGCGATCAAGGACGCGCATCCCGAGCTGCTCGTGATCACCGATCTGTGCCTCTGCGAGTACACGAGCCATGGCCACTGCGGAGTCCTCCGGACGACCGCCGAAGGACCGACGGTCGACAACGACGCCACGCTCGAGCTTCTGGCCCGCACCGCGACCTCGCAGGCCCGCGCCGGCGCGGACATCGTGGCCCCCAGCGACATGATGGACGGGCGTGTGGGCACGATCCGTCAGGCGCTCGACGACGACGGCCACGCCGACACTCCGATCCTCGCCTACTCGGCCAAGTTCGCCTCGGCCTTCTACGGCCCGTTCCGCGAGGCCGCCGACTCGGCGCCGGTCGCCGGCGACCGCCGCGGCTACCAGATGGATCCGGGCAACGGCGACGAGGCGGTGCGCGAGACCCGGCTCGACGTCGAGGAGGGCGCCGACATCGTGATGGTCAAGCCCGCGCTCCCGTACCTCGATCTGATCCATCGCATCAAGGCCGACACGCAGATGCCCGTCGCCGCCTACAACGTGAGCGGCGAGTACGCGATGGTCAAGGCCGCGGCCGCCGCCGGCTACCTCGACGAGCGCGCCACGGTCCTCGAGACGCTGACCTGCATCCGCCGCGCCGGCGCGGACATCGTCATCACCTACCACGCCAAGGAGGCGGCACGATGGCTTCAGTGAGCTCGGGCTTCGGTCCCAAGTTGCGCAGTCGCAAGCACGGGGCCGCCACCCCACTCGATGACCTCGACAAGCGCCTGCTGAACCTCATGCAGGGGAAGTTCCCGATCGCACCACGGCCTTACCAGGCGGTCGCAAACGAAGCCGGCATCACCGAGCAAGAGGTGATCGACCGCGTGCAGCACTTGCAAACCGAGCGCATCATCCGCCAGGTCACCCCGATCTTCGACACCCGCGCGCTCGGGTACTCCTCGATGCTCGTCGCGGCCAAGGTCGACCCTCGGAACCCGTGGCGCGCCGCCAACATCATCAACCAGCACCCGGGCGTCTCGCACAACTACCTCCGTAACCACGAGTTCAACATCTGGTTCACGATCGCCACCGCGCCCGACTCGCCGCTCGGCCTGGACGGAACCCTCACCGCCCTGGCGAACGAAGCGGGCGCCGAGTCGGTGCGCCAGCTGCCCACCCTCCAGCTGTTCAAGATCCGCATGGACCTCGAGATGGAGGGTGGCACCGACGCTCTCGCCAAGGCGGTCGAGGTCGCGCCGCCGGCCGAGACCGAGCCGCAGCCCTACGACGAGTTCGACATCGCGGTGATCCGCGCGACGCAGGGCGACATGCCGATCATCCCCGAGCCGTACGCGCCCGCGGCCAACACCCTCAACATCTCCCAGGACAAGCTCCTCGCCCACCTGCAGCAGATGCAGGAACGAAAGCTGCTCCGGCGCGTCGCCGCGATCCTCTACCACCGCCGCGCCGGCTTCAGCGCCAACGGGATGGGCGTGTGGAAGGTCCCCGACGAGCGGATCATGGAAATCGGCCCGCGCATGGCCGCGTTCCGCGGGATCTCGCACTGCTACCAGCGACCCACCTACCAGGACTGGCCGTACTCGATCTTCACCATGGCCCACGGCCGCTCCAAGGAGGAGTGCGACGCGATCCTCGACTCGATCGCCACCGACACGGGCATCTCCGAGCGCGCGACGCTGTACTCCTCGACCGAGTTCAAGAAGATCCGGCTGCTCTATTTCACCGACGAGCACCGGGCCTGGGAACGCGAGCACGCGGGCGTGTGAGCGCCGCCCCGTCGACCACGTCGCGCTCGGCCGAGATCTACGCCCGCGCCACGAAGCTTCTCCCCGGGGGGGTGAACTCGCCGGTGCGGGCGATGCGATCCATCGGCCGCGACCCGATCTTCATCGCCTCCGGCAGCGGTCCGGTCATCACCGACGTCGACGGCAACGACTACATCGACTACGTGTGCTCGTGGGGTCCGCTGATCCTGGGGCACGCCCACCCGGCGGTGATCAACGCGATCACGGAGGCCGCCCACCGCGGTACCACGTTCGGGGCGCCGACCGAGGCGGAGGTCACGCTGGCGGCCGAAGTCGGCCAGCGGGTCCCGTCCGTCCAGATGCTGCGCATGACCTCCTCCGGCACCGAGGCCACGATGAGCGCGATCCGCCTGGCCCGGGCCGTCACCGGCCGCGAGAAGATCCTCAAGTTCGCCGGCGCCTACCACGGCCACGTCGACGGGCTGCTCGCCGAGGCGGGCTCCGGCCTCGCCACCCAGGGCCTCCCGGCCAGTCCCGGGGTGCCGAAAACGGCAGCCGCAGCCACGACGATCGTCCCGTGGAACGACCCGGACGCGCTCCACAAAACAGACACCGGCGACCTCGCGGCCATCCTCGTCGAGCCCGTGCCGGCCAACATGGGGGTGGTCCCACCCGAACCCGGGTTCCTCGAGCTCCTCAGAACTCGCGCTGACGAGATCGGCGTGCTGCTCATCTTCGACGAGGTCATCACCGGCTTCCGCGTCGCCCGGGGCGGCGCTCAGGAGCACTACGGCGTCACTCCGGACCTGACCATCATGGGCAAGATCGTCGGCGGTGGCCTCCCCGCCGCCGCCTACGGCGGACGCCGCGACCTCATGGAGCGGATCGCACCCGCCGGCGACGTCTATCAGGCGGGGACGCTCTCGGGCAATCCGCTGGCGGTCGCGGCCGCGCTTGCGACCCTGAGCCACCTGAACGACGCGGCCTACGAGCGGCTGACGGCGACGACCGAACAGCTCGCCACGGGCCTGCGCGCCGCAGCCAAGGGCGCCGACCGCGCGGTCCAGGTCCAGAGCCTCCCCGGCCTGCTCACGGTGTTCTTCTCCGAGCAGCCGGTGACCAACTACGGCGACGCGGCGAACTGCGACACCGAGGCCTACGGCGCCTGGTGCCGCGCCCTGCTCGCCCGCGGCGTCTACCCACCGCCCTCGCAATTCGAGGCCTGGTTCCCGTCGCTCGCGCACACCTCAGGCGACGTGCAGCGGACGATCGAAGCCGCGGCGGACGCCTTCGCCGAGGTCGGCCCGGCATGAGGAGCGCCCGGGACGGTGCAGACGCCCTCCGCGAGGCCCTTCAAGCCGAAGGCGGAACCGTGGCCGGCGTCCTGGAAACACCCGCACGCGACGACCACGAGCACCCCGCCGGGCCCGCGCAGCTCGCCGCTACCGGACCGCGCGCCCGCGGCCGCGAGCGAGAGTACGAGCTCCTCCTCGACATGATCCTCGAGGGCTACCGTCTCCACTACGCCGAGCCGCTCGTCGTCCGCCCGGACGACCCCGACCTCGCCCTGCTCCTCGGCGACCAGCTCTACGCCCTCGGGCTGTCGCGCCTGGCCGCACTGGGAGACGTCGAGGCCGTCGCCGAGCTCGCCGACGTGATCTCGCTCGTGGCCCAGGCACACAGCGCCGGCGATCCCGAACTGGCGCGCTCCGTGTGGGAGGCCGGCGCCGTCGCCGTCGGATGGGGGCCGAGCGAGGATCATCGCCGGGCCAAGGAGCGGGCGCGGGCCAACCACCCGGACGCCTGCGACGCGCTTCTGCGCGCCGCCGCCACCGCGCGGCGCGACGCGCCTTTGTGACGTTCGTCGCGACCTCAACCCGGCCTAAAGACGCCTGCTTGTGAGGTTCGTATCGAGGTTGTTAGGGCGACACGTACCAGGCCTGAGCGTGGTGACCTTTTCGTGGCCGTGGCGGTACGCTGTCCTCGTCTAGTCGCCGTCAAGAGCCCGAGGCGCCTTGCCCGACCGTCGTAGGGAAACGAAGTCGAAGTACACAGCCGACCGGAACATTCCCGGCGCATTCGAAGGCGAGACGGTCACGCGCCGGCGGTTCATGAATCTGGCCGCCAACGGCGCCGGCGCCGTCGCGGTCGCCGCGTTCACGCTCCCGGCGCTCGGGTTTGCCATCGCCCCGATCTTCAAGCGCCAGGAGTGGGAGTGGCAGGCGGTCGGACGGCCCGTCGACTTCCCGGCCAACACCTACATGACCAAGGTGATCAACATCACCCCCGGGATCGGCGAGGCCGGCAACACGATCGCCTACATCCGGGCGCGTGATCCCAAGATCGACACCGAGCCCGAGGATCAGTACAACCACTTCGTCGCCCTCTCCTCGCGCTGCATGCACCTGGGCTGTCCGGTGCGCTACGTGTCGGCCGCCGAGCGGTTCATCTGCCCGTGCCACGGTGGCGTCTACGACTTCCGCGGGATGGTCGCCGGCGGCCCTCCCGTCCGCCCGCTCGATCGCTTCTACACGCGGCTGAACCAGGAGACCGGCCTCGTGGAGATCGGCCCGCGCTACTCGGTCAACAACGAGCTGGTCCGCTTCTCGCCGCGGTTCCCGGGTGAGCCGGTCGACGGCATCGGCCAGTACCTGTATCCGGCCCAGTTCGACACCGCCGGCAAGCCCTAACCTCGATGCCCAAGCTCCCCGCACCTCCGCTCCCGAAGGCCCTCCAGCCGAAGCCCAAGCGCCCGGGCGACGACAACGGCAAGACCGACTACCCGTTGCCCGTCGAGGCCGGCGTCAGCGTCGTCGACTGGCTCGACGAGCGCACCGCGCTCTCGCCGGGGCTGCGCTGGCTCATGTGGCGCAAGGTCCCGCGCGGGATCAACTGGGCCTACACGCTCGGCTCCGCCACGCTGTTCGCCTTCCTCAGCCAGGCCGTCACCGGCGTGTTCCTCGCCATGTACTACCGCCCGGACGCGGCCAGCGGCGCCTACGAGTCGATCCGGAACATCAACGACAACGTGTTCCTCGGACAGTTCGTGCACGGCATGCACAAGTGGGGCGCGTCGGTGATGATCATCCTGATCTTCCTGCACATGGGGCGCGTGTTCTTGTACGGCGCCTACAAGTACCCGCGCGAGCTGACCTGGGTGATCGGCGTGGTGCTGGTGATCCTCACGCTGGCGATGGGCTTCACCGGCTACTTGCTGCCGTTCGACCAGCGGGCCTACTGGGCCTCGGTCGTCGGGATCAACATCAACGCCGGCGGGCCGTTCATCGGACCGTTCCTGTCGAACTTCCTGCTCGGGGGCGCGGACTTCGGGGCCACGACGCTGTCGCGCTTCTACGCGATCCACATGCTCCTGATTCCCGGCCTGATGGCCGCCCTGATCGGCTTCCACCTGTACCTGGTGACCAAGCTCGGGATCTCCGCCCCGCCGTGGCTCAAGCCCGAGCCCGACGACCCCGACATCCCGCCGGCCGAGGCGGAGGTCTAGCGTGGCGGCCCTCTTCGCAAGTACGACGACATTCGAGTCGCCCCTGCCGGCGCCTGTCTTCGTCCTCGCTCGCTCGCGTACGTCCGTACGCAACGCTCGCTGCGTCCTTGACAGTCATCCGGCAGTGACGCCTCTCGGTGCCGCCGTACCTACGAAGAGGCCCGCCACATGAACCAGGCGGAAAAGGAGGCCTACCTCCGCGAATACTCGGCCCTGAAGAACGAGGGCAAGCCGTTCTTCCCGTACGCGGTCACCAAGGACGCGGTGATGTCGTGCATCGTGCTCGGGGTCATCATCTTCCTGTCGCTGATGTTCGGCGCCGAGCTCGGCCCAAAGGCCGACCCCACGACCACGACATACGTTCCGCGCCCGGACTGGTACTTCTTCTTCCTCTTCGAGGTGCTGCGCGTGATGCGCAACGTCCCGAAGTTCACGCCGATGGCCACGATCGGCGTGCCGACGATCTGCATGATCCTGCTGTTCCTGCTGCCGTTCTACGACCGCAGCCCGGAGCGTCGGATCGAGCGTCGCCCGATCGCGCTCGCCGCCGCGGTGACCACGATCGCGGCGATGGCGTACCTGACCTACAGCGGCGCGCACACGGGCTCGCCGAACTCGGTGGACTTGAAGCCGCCGGCCAACCTGACCGCGGCGCAGAAACAGACCTGGCAGGCCGGCGCGGACGTGGTCGGCGAGTCCGGCTGCCTGGCCTGCCACGTGATCGGCGAGAACGGCAACAACGGGCCTGGGCCGGCCTTGACGAACATCGCGAGCACCGTTCCGTCCGCGCAGATCGCCTCGACGCTCCGCAACCCGACGCCGCCGATGCCCTCCTTCAAGAACCTGCCGGCCGACAAGTTCAACGACCTCGTCTACTTCCTGTCAACCCTGCAGTAGCCACCTCGGGGGACCATGGCGAATGCAGACTTGGCGCCGGCCGGCGCACCCGGCGCCGTAGATCGCACTCCATCCGGCTCGCTCGACGACCCGCAGGTGCGGGCCATGTTCGACCGGATCTCCGGCCTGTACGACCGCATGAACTCGGTCATGACGGCTGGGCTGCACCACCAATGGCGCCGGCGCGCCGCCGACCTCGCCGATCTGTCGCCGGGCGACCGCGCGCTTGACGTCGCCACCGGCACGGGCGACCTCGCGCTCGAGTTGGCCGCTCGAGTGGCCCCCAACGGCGAGGTGATCGGCGTCGACTTCGCTGAGCGGATGCTCGAGCTGGCCCGCGCCAAGGCCGGCGCCCGCGTGCGCTTCGAGTCCGGCAACGCGCTGGCGCTCGACTATCCCGACGGCGCCTTCGATGCCGCCACCGTCGGCTTCGGTGCCCGCAACTTCAGCGATCTCGAGCGCGGCCTGTCCGAGATGGCGCGGGTCGTCCGCCCGGGAGGCCGGGTCGTCGTGCTCGAGATCACCGCGCCCCGCCGGCCGCCCCTGTCGACCTTCTTCGGGGTCTGGTTCGACCGGATCGTCCCGGCGCTGGGCCGGATCGTCGACTCGGAGGCGTACAGCTACCTTCCGAGCTCGGTCAGGCGGTTCCCCGGCCCGGATGAGCTGGCGGCCGTCATGTGGCGCACCGGCCTGCGCGATGTCCGCTACGTCCTCACCGCCGGCGGGATCATCGCGCTGCACGTCGGGGTGGTCCCACCTCGATGAGCACGGGGGCACAGGCCGTCGTCGACGCCGGGGGCGCCGCGACGGCGCGGATCATGCGTCGGGTCGAGCGGCGGATGGCCGAGCTGGCCGCCGGTCACGGATCGGTGCTGGGGCGCCACGCCGGCGAGACGATCTCCGCGGGCGGCAAGCGGCTGCGCCCGCTCATGGTCTGCCTGGCCGCCGGCGCGCCCCCGCCCGAGACGGACGGGCTCGTCCGTGCGGCGGTGGCGGTCGAGCTGGTCCATGGCGCGACGCTTGTCCACGACGACGTGCTGGACGGCTCGGCGTTACGCCGCGGCCGGCCGACCGTGGTGGCCACGGGCGGGCGGGGCGCCGCCACCGCCACCGGGGACCTGCTGTTCTCGCGCGCCTTTGCCGAGCTCGCCGCCGGCGGGTCACCCGAGCCGGTCGAGGTGCTCGCGCGGGCCAGCCGGGAGCTGGCCCTCGGTGAGCTGACCCAGCGCGAGGACGCGTTCAAGCTCGAGGTGACCGTGGACCGCTACCTCGCGCGCTGCCGCCTGAAGACCGCGGTCCTGTTTCGCGCCGCCTGCGAGCTGGGCGCGATCGAGGCCGGCGGTGACCCCGAGGCGCTCGGCGCGTTCGGCGAGCGGATCGGGCTGGCCTTCCAGATCCTCGACGACGTGCTCGACGTGACCGGGCCGCCGGAGCGCACCGGCAAGCCGCGCGGCGCCGATCTGCTCGACGGCACGGTGACGCTGCCGCTGATCCTCGCGCTGGCCGAGGACGCGGAGCTGGCCACGCTCGACCTGCGCGCGGTGCGCACCGCGCAGGACGCGGCCGCGGCGTGCGACCGGATCGCGGCCACCGGGGCACTCGGCGCCTCGCGCGCCCGGGCGCGCGAGCTGGTGGCCGACGCCAAGCTGGGGCTGCCGGCCCTGCCCGATCGCCAGCGTGGCGCCCTGGAGTTGGCCGCCGACGTGGTCGTCGAACGGTTCGCCTGATTCTGGGCCGCCTGCGGCGGCGTCCATGGGACCGCTCGGCCCCGTCCGGACGGGTTTAGAAGTCCTCAGGCAGGATGTGATCGGCGTACAGGGCGGTCACGAACCGATCGATCTGATCGGCCATGTTCGCCTGCGTGAGCCGCTGGAGGTCCCGGAGCATGTCGGCCAGGCCCTCGTCGAGCCGGTCCTCCAGCTCGCGTACCTGGTCCTGGGTGTACAGGCCCTCGGTGTACCAATCGCAGTTCGGGCAATTGAGTACCAGGTTCCAGGCGTCGTCCGGCGCCTCGGACCAGTCGATCGGCTGGACCAGCTCGGAAGCGCAGTCCGGGCACACATGCAGGCCGCGCGTGACGTGGTTCGGGTCGCCCCACCGGACCACCTCGATGCTGCGGCCGCTCGGCAGGACGATGCGGCGGACTGAGGGCTGTTCTTGCTCGGGGTTCATGGTGAGTGCCTCGAGCCCTTAATCGGCCCCCACCATGGCCAACTTGAGATGCCTTCTTATGGATTAGGCAAGAGTGCCTCTGACACCCCGCAAATGCCGGTAACCTTGCCCGTACCCCATTCGGAGGCACCCATGTTCATCAAGAGTCCGACCACCGACCTGATCATCGTCCTGGTGATCATCCTGTTGATTTTCGGCCCCAAGCGTCTGCCTGGGCTGGGCAAGCACCTCGGCACGGGGATGCGGGAGTTCAAGGAGTCGATCACGGGTCAATCCAAGGACGACGAGGCCGAGAACCGGCCCGAGCTGACCGCCGCAACGGCGTCGCCGCAGGCCGCCAGCGCCGCGCCCCAGCAGCGCGAGTCGGCTGAGGTCTCCTCGCAGCCGGGCGCCTAAGCGACCTAGTCGGGAATCACACCGTGGCGAAGGTCCTCCGGCCGATCGGCCACGAAGATCGGCTCAGCATCGTCGACCACCTCGACGAGCTCCGCACGCGGCTGATCATCTGCCTGGCGGCGCTGTCGGTGGCCTTTGCCGTGTGCTTCTGGCAGAACCACGCGCTGCTCGACGTGCTCAACCGAGCGCTCCCGCACAACTCGAGCGTGACAACCCAGCAGGGACTGGGGCGTGCCGCTTCCCAGGCCGTCCAGTTGCGACGGCTGTTTTCGCAGGAAGCGGCGGCCAATCGGGCACTGGCCGCCGCGCCCGGGGTTTCACCGCAGGCACAGCAGGCATACCTCAACGCGGCCGCATCGTTCGATCGTGTCGCCAAGAACCTTCCTGAGACGGCTCCAACCCAGGAGAAGCCGATCACGCTCGGCGTCGGTGAGCCGTTCACAACCACGCTGACCGTCGCCGCGTACTTCGCGCTCCTGTTCGCGTTACCCGTGCTGATCTACGAGGCATATGCCTTCGTGATCCCGGCTTTGAGCCGGTCCGAACGCCGCGTGGCCATTCCGGTGATGCTGGCCGCGCCGGCCCTGTTCATTGCCGGCGCGGTGTTCGCCTACTGGATCGTTCTGCCGCCCGCCGTCCACTTCCTCCAGGGCTACAACCATGAGGAGTTCGACGTCCTCGTCCAGGCGAAGGCCTACTACTCGTTCGAGATCGTGACGATGCTCGCGATCGGCCTGGCCTTCCAGATGCCTCTCGGCTTGCTCGCCCTGCACCGGCTGGGAGTCATAAACGGGAGCACCCTGACGAAAAACTGGCGCTACGCTACGGTCATCATTGCCGTCATCGCGGCGGCGATGCCCGGGGCGGATCCGGTCACCACCGGACTGGAAACGCTGCCGCTCGTCATCCTCTTCCTGGCCAGTATCGTCATGCTCAAGATCGCAGATCGCCGCGCCGCCGCCCGCGCCGCCGCCGAGGCCCACGCCGAAGCCCAGGGCTCCTTCGGCGACGGACTCGATCCCACGACCTAGCCACCCAGCCATGCTGTTCGACCTTCGTAGCCGCGGCCGCCGCCGCACCGTGCAGGCGGTGTACCTCGGTCTCGCCATCATCCTCGGAGGCGGCCTCGTCCTGTTCGGCGTCGGCGCCGGCAACGGCCTCGGCGGCCTGCTGAACGCATTCAACGGGAAGGGCTCGACCTCCGGTCAGACCGCCGCGGTGAGCGCCCAGGAGAAGGCCGCGATCAAGGCCACCCAGACCAACCCGAACAGCGCCGCCGCCTGGTCCAACCTCGTCCAGGCGCGCTGGAGCACCGCCCGGTCGAGCAGCGCCGACGTCAACGCCAGCACCGGCCAGTTCACCGCCGCCGGCAAGAAGGAACTGACCAACCTCACCCAGGCCTACAACCACTACAAGGCGCTGGTCAAGCAGCCCGACCCCACGATCGTCATCCTCGCCGCCCGCGCCTACCAGTACCTGGGCAACTACGCCTCCGCCACCGACGCCTGGACCGACATCTCGACGGCCAGCCCAAACCAGGCCACCGCCTTCGAATGTCTCGCCGCCAACGCCTACGCCGCCGGGCAGACCCGCAAGGGCGACCTCGCCTCCGCCAAGGCCCTGACCCTTGTTCCCGCGGTCCAGCGAACCCTGCTCAAGAGCCGAATCCAGCAGGCCAAGACCAACCCCTCGGTCGCCCAGAGCTGCTGACCTCCCCGGCCCGGGAACGCCGGGTAACATCGCCGCACAGGGCCGTTAGCTCAGCTGGTAGAGCAGGGGACTCTTAATCCCAAGGTCGTAGGTTCGATCCCTACACGGCCCACTTGAAAGCCCCGCCCGGCGGGGTTTTCTCGTTCTCGGGGACGGTGGCGATTCTGAAGTATGTCCCCAATATGTCCCGAGATCGGCGTAGGATTTGCTGCGTGCTCAACCCTCCAACCGGTCATGTGTTCCGCGTCGAGCGGGCGCGGGGTCCTGTCTGGTACATGAAGTACCGGTTGCCCGACGGGCGCCAGGTGCAGAAGAAGCTGGGGCCCGCATGGGCGGAGCGCGGCCGGCCGCCGGCGGGCTACTTCACGAAGCGCCTGGCTGAGGACGCCCTGCGCCGGACGCTCGATGACGCGCGTCGCGGGACGCTGCCGGGCATGGTCCGCACGGGCTCGACGTTCGCCGACGCGGCCGCCGAGTACCTGCGTTACATCGAGCATGATCGTGGGCGCAAGCCGTCGACTCTGCGCGGCTACCGGTCGGCAATCGGGGCCCACCTACTGCCCGCGTTCGGCGAGCTGGCGGTCGAGGACGTCACGACGGCCGCGATCGAGCAGTGGCTCGCTGGGTTCGGCGGGTCGGTGCGGACGCGGAACAAGCTCCTGATCCAGCTGCACGGAATCCTGGGCCGGGCGCGCCGCGTCTACGGGTTGCCGAGTAACGCCGCGGCCGAAGTCGAGAAGTTCTCCCAACGCCCGAGTGGCGAGATCGAGGTGTTCTCACCCGGGGAGGTGTGGGCGCTGGCTCGAGCAGCGGGCTCGGAGCAGGACGCCGCGATCTTCTTGACAGCGGCGTTCACAGGGCTGCGAATGGGGGAGCTGCTGGCGCTGCGCTGGCGCGACGTCGACTTCGCGGGCGCCGCGATCCGGGTCCGGGCCAGCTACTACCTCGGCCAGCTCACCACCCCGAAGTCCGGCAAGGTCCGCGCCGTCCCGATGGCGCCGGACGTTGCCACGGCGCTTGCCCAGCTCGGCCGGCGCGAGGACTGGGTCGGCGACGACGACCTGGTCTTCGCCGGCGAGCTCGGTCGCTACCTCGACGGGTCGGCGCTCCGCCGCCGCTACAAGGACGCGCTCGGCCGAGCCGGTTTGCGGCCTCTGCGCTTCCACGACCTTCGTCATACGTTCGGGACCCGCATGATCGCCAAGGCCGACATCCGTCGGGTGCAGGAGTGGATGGGCCACGCGGACATCCAGACCACGATGCGCTACCTCCACTACGCCCCACACGCCGAAGACGCCGCGCTGGTGGCCGAGGCGTTCCGCACCGACGGCCTGGACGGCCGGACATCTGTGGACAAGTCCGGGCATCTTGGGACAACTGCCTAGCCGATGGCCGACATCCGGTGGTCGACCACGGCGCCTCGGCAGGGCTCTGCGCTTGGCACCCCGTCCTGCGCGCCGCCAACAGATACCGCAAGCGCGCGCCCGCTCCGTCGGTGTCCGGACGAGCCAGACACGGACTGGTGGGAGGTCGGCCGTCCGCGCCGTCGAGGGGACTGAGACCGCGAGGCACGACCGCTCGGTGCGGCACCATCATGCCCATGCCGACGATCTGTCGCTTCCATGGGATTGTCATCGCGATGTACTACGACGATCACGGCCATCCACACTTCCATGCTCGTCACGCCGGCGGCCAGGCCAAGATTCGCATCGATCAGGTCGAGGTCATCGAGAGCAGCCTCGACGTTCGCCCGCTGCGGCTCGTGCTGGCGTGGGCGGAGCTACGTCGGCAAGAACTTCTCGAGAACTGGCGCAGGGCTAGGGCGGGTGAGACACTGCTCGATATCGACCCGCTTCAATGAGCCGACTTACGCCTGACATCACCGCCGTCTCTGTCGTACGCCACGGCGTCCTGAGGCTGACGTTCGCGGACGGTCTAAGCGGCGAGGTGGACGTGCTTGACCGCATGCACGGACCGGTCTTCGAGCAAGCCGTTTCGCCGGCCGGCTTCGCTGCAGTCACCGTCGACGGCGAGAGCGGCACGATTGTTTGGCCAGGTGGCGCGGACCTCGCCCCGGACACGCTCTACGAGCGCATCAGAACCGGCCTGTGGCCTGCCGAGGACGCCGCCGCTTGATGGACGTACCCGCCGGTCCGCCGCGTGCTAAGCCGAGAGCGTGCCGTGGGCGATAAGGCCAACTGTCCGTTTTAGCCCAAAGCGGCAGGCACAGAAACCAGTGGTTGGCAAGGGGCAGGACGGCCCCGTCGCTGAGCTGCATGTTCGTTCCGAGCCTCGATGCGGTGTAAAGGTGTCCTTGACAAGTGCCGATGTAAAGGCTACCTTGACAGTTATGGATCAGACCAGATCTTCGGTGCACTGGGACCGCGACGTGATGGCCACGCTGCTCCTGACGAACGTACAACTCGTCGGCGACGTGCTTCGCGCCGACGGGCAAGATGCTCCCGGGCAGGTCATGCGTGCGATTGCCGCGACCCGGAGTCTCGACATGATCGTCGAGGACACCCTGCGCACCCTCGTCCAACAGGCGCGAGCGCTCGGGCACACCTGGGCCGAGATCGGAGAGCTGCTCCACGTCAGCCGGCAGGCAGCCTTCCAGCGCTTCGGCGGCGGCCAAGGACCCATCGTTGAGGAAGGGCTCGCAGTAGCGGTGGAGGGCGCCGCCGACGCGGCCGCCGGAGTGCTCCAAGCGTTTCTTGACGGACGCTTCGACGACGCGCGTGCGACGTTTGGTCCGCGGATGCTGGAGGCCTGCTCCGTCGAGCTCCTAGCTGATGTTCGCGAGAGGGTGCGCCAATATGGCGGGGAGGTCCAGGCTCTCGGCACCCCGACCATCTCGGTGCGCGACGGCTACACCGGCGTCGACATCCCAGTGGCGCTCGAGCGTGCCGACGGGGTCGGCCGCGTCGTGCTGGATGCCGACCGTCAGGTCATGGGGTTCTTCGTGCGACCCGCGGAGGTGATGGCATGAACGGCCGCCCGCCACGCCTCTCGCCGCCCCAGCTCGTGGCCGGACTGGTGCTCCCATGGCTGGCGTACCTGATCATACGCTCGGTGATCGGCTCCCCTGTCGGCGCGCTCGCCATCACGGACGCGCTCCCGGCGGCCTGGCTGCTCGTCGTCGGGATCGTCCGTCGCCGCATCGAGCCGATCGCCGTCCTCTCGGCGGCAACCGTGTTCATCGCGCTCACGGCCTACGCAATCACTGGCGGAGATCCCGTGGCGATCAAGCTACGCCGCGGCGCCGTTACCGGAGCGATCGGTGTGGCCGCTCTGAGCTCGATCGCTCTCGGCCGGCCCCTCCTGCTGCTAGTCGCCCAGAACGCCGCCAAGCTTAACCCCGACCGCCCGGAGCTCGCCGCCAGGCTGGCGGAGCCTCGCCGGCGGCGCATGCTCAGAAATCTAACCGCGATCATCGGTAGCACGTTCGCGATCGACGGTGTCAGCCAGATCATCCTGGCACTGACCGTCCCGACAGGTATGTTCGTCGCTGACTCGACCGGCGCCCGAATTGCCGTCCTCGGCACCGGCGCAGTCGTCACGTTCCAGTACCTCCGAAATCAGAAGAACCGGCTAGACAGAGCACCGCATCCCACCGCCGAATCCGAACAGGACCGATAGGAACGCTGCTCGTCGGCCGGCACGCCCTGCCATGCGGTCCCGGATCGCTGCCGACACCCGCAGGTCCATCACCCGCGCCACAGTCTCGAAAGCCGCGGAGTCCAGGATGGCGCCGAGTGCCGCTTTGATCGAGATCCACCAGCGTCGGCAACGCAGCTCGTAGCTGAACGCCGGCGTGGTTTCTGGTTCTGGCGGACAGCGGCCAGTGCTGCGTTGAGCAGCATCGGCGCGGTACCTTTTCCCGGTGGAGACGATCGCCCCAGGTGAGCTCGTTCGGGTCGCGGGTCGCGGTCCGGATCTGGATGGGATCGTGTTCGACGTCCCGAGCCACTCAAAGGTAGTGGTGGCCGTGGTGGAACCCGGCCGCGGGCCGACGTTCCGCACGGTTCATCCCTCGGCCTTGACTAAGCGAGGGGAGGAGGGTCCCGATGATCGGGCGTTGCATCTTCTCCTCGGTCGGACGCCGTCGCCGGTCCATGAGGCAGCGCGGGGCGGGGGCCGCGGCGGGCGAGGACGCACCGGCCACACACGCCCGCCGACGCACCGCACGACCGGCCGGTAGCGACGCTCAGCACCTGGGACTGACGGCTCAACCGCGGGTTACGGCGGCGGGACCGCCCCTTGAGGGGCGTCCGCAGATGTCGGGTGAGCCGCGTGGACGTTTACCAGGCCACGACCTCCGCTGGCTGCTGGTCCTCGTCCAACGCGGCAGTGGGGCTGACTGCGCCGTCGCCTCTATGTAGGCCCCGACAAGCCCCTTTCGAAGATGCGTCTGAGTCTGTAATCGCCTGGTAGAGCGTGACCGTCTGATCGAGCTTCTCCGGCGCCTCGGACCTAGCAGTCGATCGAGACGCTTAATACCGCCCGCCTGCGTCCTGGCCGGCGAGGTTGAACGACCTTTGAGGCCCGGCTCAGGTTCCCCGGTTTCCCGCCACCGCCCGCAGATGGCGGAACGGCTTGCCATCCCGGAGCTCGCGGATCACACCTTCGACCAGGCCGCCGTCGGGTAGGGCTCGCCCGTCGGTGACCGCATTGACGACTTCCCGCTTGCGCTGGATCAGCCGCGCCATCGTCTCGTCAATCGTCTCGGCGGCCAGCAGGTACCAGGCCGTGACCGCGTCGCGCTGTCCGATGCGGTGGCAGCGGTCCTCGGCCTGGTCGTGGATAGCCGGCGTCCATTCCAGCTCAAGGAAGGCGACGTTCGAGGCGCGCGTCAGCGTGATGCCCTGCGCCGCCACGCGGGTCGCGCACACGATCAGCTGCGGGCCACCCTCTTGTTGGAAGTCGTCGATGGCCCGCTCGCGGGCGACGATCGAATCCTCTCCGAGCAGATGCAGCGCGTGGGGAAACCGGCGCAGGACCGCGCGCTGGACCTCGACGTGCCGGGCGAACACAACAAGCGGCTCGCCGGAATTGAGGAAGTCGTGGATCCAGGCGATCCCAGCCGCGAGCTTGCCCCGCGCGGCCAGACGTTGGAGCGTCGTCAGCTGAGACAGGCGCTCGGCCCGCAGGGTTGCGGCGATCTTCGCATCAAGCGTGCTCAGATCCAGCGGCTGGCTGCGCAGCCACTCGATCACATCATCCTCGGCCAGACGGTAGTCGGCCTCGTTGGTGAGGCTGACCGGGACCACGACCTGACGCTTGGCGGGCAGCTGCGGGATCACCTCGGACTTCAGCCGCCGCACGAAGCAGTAGCGGCGCAGGTGCCAGTGGAGCCGCTCCTCGTGGAGCTCGCCGTCGAACTGGCGACGGAAGCTCGCCCCCGAGCCGAACTCATGCATCCGCCCAATCACCCGGAGCTGGGCGATCAGCTCCTCGGCGTGGTTGAGCACCGGCGTTCCGGTGAGCGCGAGGCGCAGGCCATCGGGAGCGACCGCCTCGGCGAGCCTGCGGACCGCCTGCGTCCGCTTCGCGTGCGGATTCTTGACGTAATGGGACTCGTCCGCCACCAGCGCCTTGACGCCCCGGCGGGCCAGGGTCTGGCGGTGGGCGTCGACGATCTCGTAGTTGAGCACGGTCAGGTCGGCCCGCTCCGGCATCACCCTCCGTCCCGAGACGATTGCGAGCGAGCGATGGGGTAGCCAGCGAGCCGCCTCGCGGGCCCACGTCAGCTTCATCGAGGCCGGGCATACGACCACGGCGGGAAACGCATCATCGGCCTCGAGGATGGCGAGCGCCTCGACGGTCTTGCCCAGCCCCTGTTCGTCAGACAGAAAGCAACGGCGGGCCTCGAGCGCGTAACGAACGGCTGCCCACTGAAACGGCGCGAGCTCGCCGCCCAGGCGTCCCGCGATCTCATCGATTGGATCTGCCTCCCGCGCCCGGGAGGCCGCAACTGCCTTGCGCGCCGCTCGGTTTTCGGCGACGAGCGCAGCAAGCTGGTCCCCCGCCTCCGGCGTGACCTCCACCTGATGCAGCGCGACGAACGCATCGAGCTGGTCGGCAATCCACGGGTCCAACTTCAACTCGTTTCGGACCGCTCCCGGCAGTCGCTCGAACGCGGCCGCCACATCGTGGTCCCAAAGCACCTGAAGCGAGAACCGCTGGCCGGCGACACCGCTACCGAATGTGAGCCGCGCGGGCGGTGGAGCCTCTCCGCGCTCGACGTACTCCAGGCAGCGGGCCGCCGCCACGCTGAGCCGCCCAGGCTCCATCTCGGCCAGCACCCCGGCAGCCTGCGCGGTCATCGGCACCAGCGCACGGCCGTCATGCTCGACGATGCTCTCGCGCAGCACGGGTGGGGGCGAGCCAGCCAGCGTGTCCAGCGCCCACCACCCGCGGCCGTCGTAGACCGAGGTGCGGACGTGACCGATCCATCGCTCCGAAACCGCTGCCAACCAGGCAACGACTTCGCGAGTGCATGCCAGCTCGGGGTAGAGGTGCAGAATCTTCCGGAGCTTCACCGACACCCAGTCATCCGCCGGCGCCACCCACTCGCGCGCGTCCCAATCGAAGCGCCGCCCCGGCAGCGTCCGAACCGCGCTGACCAGCACCGCGTCGTATGGGAACGCGAGCACCACGACCCGACCACCCGCGCCGTCCGGACGCAACATCACATTTGGCTGATCGGGAACGGGCCTCATACCGACGAGCACGTTAGCCATCGAAGGGTGGCGTCGCTCGGGGCTTAGGGGCGATAGTCGGGCGCGTGACGGTGCGCGTCGTCGACCATGCCCACTAGGCGCCGCATGTTCGACTAGGGCTTTCAACCGGGCGCTAATCGCGGATGGTCCGGCGTGTCCCGAACCATGTCCCGAACTCAGCAATTCTGGCCGGCTCCAACCTCTCCTAACTAGAAAGAATCGCCCGTGTCTACGGCAAATGCCCTGCAAATGGCCAACTCTTAATCCCAAGGTCGTAGGTTCGATCCCTACACGGCCCACTTTTAGCAAGCCCCGCCCCCAGGGAGCGTGCAACCGACAGGTTGCGCGATTCCGCGGAATCGCACCGGCTTCTCCTTCTCGAGCAGCGCGGCACACACCAAGCGTCGCGTGTCGCCATGCCGCACCTTGGCAGGATTGGACCCGTGAATGCCTGCCTCGCTTGTGATCTGACCGCAGGCGTGATTCCGGTGCCGGGCGGCCTGATCTTCGAGACCGAAGGTTGGCGCGTCGAGCACTGCGTCGGTCCTCTCGGTGTCGGGACGCTCGTTGTAAAGCCGAAACGCCACGTGCTCCATCTGGCGGATATCACTCAGGACGAGGCGCTCGAAATGGGACCGCTCCTGAAGGACACCGCCACGGCCGTGCGGGATTTGACCGAGGCAAGCCAGGTGTATGTGTGCCTGTGGTCGCATGGGCCGGTGCACATCCATTACGTCGTGCAGCCCGCGCTGCCTGAGACCATCGCTGAGTTCGGTGTGTACGGGCCTGGACTGCAAGCAGCGATGTTCGCGCGAGGCGGCTCGGTGGATCCTTGCCTTGCCGCGGCATTCGCTGAGCGCGCCAGGTCTTGGTTTGCGCACCGGGCGTAACTGGCCCGACCGGGCATCGGCTAGCGCTGGTCCTCTGCCTTGGTCGTGTGGTTGGAATGGACCTGCAAACCACTCGCCTCCGGTCGACAAGCTCGCTTTCGAAGCTCATCATGTGCCAGTGGGCGATGTGGTTCGGGACCTGGATACTCCCGCCAATGCCGGGGGCTTGCTGGAGCGCGGGCGGTTTCTCGAGGCGCTCGAGGGTTGCTGGGCGGACGTCGTCGAGGGTCGAGGCCGGCTGGTGCTCCTCACAGGCGAGGCCGGGATCGGGAAGACCGCTCTCGCGCGGGAGTTCTGTGAGCGCCAGGGCTCGTTACACCGCGCCTTGTGGGGCGTCTGTGACGGGCTGCGTACGCCGCGGCCGCTCGCCCCGTTCGTCGACGTCGCGGCGCGGACCGGCGGCGGATTCGCGGAGACGGTCGCGCGCGGCGACCGACCCGCACGATGCTTTGACGCGCTGATCGACGAGCTCGTCGCGACCGCGCCCAGCATCCTCGTCATCGAGGATCTCCACTGGGCAGACGAGGCGACTCTCGACGTGATGACGATGCTCGGGCGCCGTGCCGAGATCGTGCCCGCCCTGGTGATCGCGACCTACCGGGACGACGAGCTGACCTCAGATCACCCGCTGAGGTCGATGCTCGGTGAGCTGCGGGTGAGTCATGGGGTACGGCGGATCGAGCTTCCGTCACTGTCGCTGGGAGCCGTTGAGGCGCTGGCGGCGTCGACCGATGCGGACGCCGCCGATCTGTATCGCGTTACGGGCGGCAACCCATTCTTCGTGACCGAGGTGCTGGCCATGGGTGGGGAGCGTGTCCCGGCGACCGTCCGCGATGCGGTGCTGGCTCGAGCGGGACGGCTCTCGAGTCCGGCCCGTCGACTGCTCGAGGCGACCTCGGTGGTTCCGGGAAGAGCGGACCTCTGGCTGCTCGAGGCGGTTGCTCCGGATCTGGTCGAGACGCTCGAGGAGTGCGTCGGTTCGGGGATGCTCGCCCCGGGCCAGGCCGACGTTGGCTTCCGGCACGAGCTTGCGCGAGTTGCGGTCGACGAGTCGATTTCGCCCAACCGCCGCGTCGCGCTGCACCGGGCCGTGCTTGCCGCGCTCGAGGAGCGGGGAGGCGCCACTCCGGACTTCGCGCGGTTGGCCGATCACGCCGAGGCCGCCGGAGATCGCGATGCGGTGCTCCGATGGGCGCCTCGGGCGGCCGAGCAAGCGGCTCGCAGCGGCTCGCACCGCGAGGCGGGTGCGCAGTACGCCCGGGCGCTCAGATTCGGCGACGGGCTGGCGCTTGACCGGCGAGCGGAGCTGGTGCAGCGCCTCGCCGACGAATGCTGGATGACTGACCAGTTCGACGCGGCGATCGAGGCGCAGCAGGAAGCGCTCGAATGCCGGCGGCGGCTTGGCGACCAGCTTGGCGAGGGAAACGCGCTGCGTGCCCTCTCCCGGCTGATGTTCTTCGCCGGCCGCGTCCATGAGGGCGAGTCGCTCGCGCTCCAAGCGGTCGCGCTGCTCGAGCGACTGCCCGAAGGACATGAGTTGGCGATGGCCTACGGCAACCTCTCGCAGCGGCGGATGGTGGTGGAGGACCTCGACGCCGCGATCGCGTGGGGCTCCCGGGCGCTTGATCTCGCGCGGCGGCTCGAGGACGCCGACGCGACCGTGTACGCGCTCACGAACATCGGCGCGGCAGAGTTCGAAGCCGGCCGCGAAGCGGGGCTGAGCAAGCTGGAGGAAGCGCTCGCGCTGGCTCAGAAGCATGATCTCGAAGATCACGCCGGAAGAGCGTTCTTCAACATCGTCTATCGCGCGCTCGGGCGACGAGCACTCGGGCTGGCGGATGCTTTCCTCGAGCCTGGCTTGGAGTACTGCCGCGAGCGAGGGCTCGAGACCTGGCGGCTCTACCTGCTCAGCTGCGGGGCGCGGATGGAGCTCGACCGCGGCCTGTGGGATCAGGCAGCCGAGTCCGCCGCGCTGATTCTGCGCGATCCCCGCAGTGCACCGATGGCACGCGGGATCGCGCTCACGACTCTCGGACTCGTCAGGGCTCGGCGGGGCGACCCCGACGCCTGGGCGCCGCTCTCCGAGGAACACGAGCTTGCCCGCTCGACGGAGGAACTCGCCCGTATCGCCGCGGTCGCGGCGGCGAGGGCGGAGGCGGCCTGGCTGGCAGGCGACCACCTCTCCGTGGCGAGCGATACGGACGTCGTTCTCTCGCTCGCGCTCGAGCGCCACGTGCGCTGGGTGGTCGGGGGGGTGGCGTGTTGGCGCCGGCGCGCAGGATTGAGCGATTGGGTCGCTCCGGGCGACGTCGCCGAACCGTACGCGCTGTCCCTGGCCGGCAAATCGGCGGAGGCGGCCAAGCTCTGGCAGGAGCTCGGCTTCCCGTACGAAGCCGCCATGGCGCTCGCCGACGCCGACGCAGAGGAGGCTTTGCGTGTGGCACATCGCGAGTTGCAGGAACTGGGCGCGCGCCCCGCCGCCGCGATCGTGGCTCGCAAGCTGCGGGAGCGCGGCGTGCGTGGGGTGCCGCGCGGCCCCCGTCCGGGCACCCGCGAGAATCCCGCGGGGCTCACCCCCCGCGAGCTCGAGGTCCTGGCATTGCTTGCCCAGGGGCTGCGGAATGCAGCCATCGCCGCGGAGCTCGTGGTGTCCGAGAGGACCGTCGATCATCACGTCTCGGCGATCCTGCGCAAGCTCGACGTCCGCACCCGGGGCGAGGCGGCGGCAGAGGCGGGCAGGCTCGGCATGGCCGGGCCAAGATAGGGACTGCCCGCTCCCAACATAGGTGCTCCTCCCGATGCCGGCGGATCGTCGTGTTCGTAGGGTCACTGCACGCCACAGACCGGCGATTTGACCAATGAAAGGAGACCGGTCCAGATGATCACCAAACAACGGGTCACCACTGCCGCGGCAATCTTCGTATCGCTCGCAGCGGTCGGCGTTCCCGGGGCGAGCGCGAGACCCGTGGACGTCGTGCCCGCGAGCGGCTCATCGCCCATCGGCATCTACAGCCGCCCCGACAAGGAAGTGAGCCCTGTAAGCGCGCCGGTGACGTCGCTGACCGCGCCGGAGCCTAAGCGCGTCGCCGCGATCATTCGAGTTCAAGCGCCGCAGACCGGCTTTGACTGGGGCGATGCTGGCATCGGTGCGGCCGGCGGCCTCGCTCTGGCGATGCTGGGCCTCGGCGGTGGACTCCTGATCTTCCGCCGCCGACCCGCGCGGACCCGTCACACCGCTGCGCTACCGAGTTGACCCGCGCGGGCTGGGCAACGACCCCGCCACCTCGCGCTCACGCTGCGAGGTGGCGCGAGTCAGCGTCTGGTGAGAGCTCGTCGTCCTTCAGTGCACGGGCGATCTGTTGGCGGCCGCGGTGCACACGGGTGGTGATCGTCGACTCACGTGTGTGAAGCGCGCGAGCGGCTTCTTGGTAGGAGAGCCCGATCAGATCCACCGCGATGACGGCATCGCGGTAATGGGCGGGCACGCTCCCGATCGCCTCCATGATCTCGCGAGCGTTGAACTGGACATCGTGGGACCGCGCGGCGTCGTCTTCGGTGAACTCTCGATCACGACGCCGGCCTGCGGTGCTGCGGTAATGGCTCGAGTAGGTATTGCGGAGCGCGCGGAGGAGGTAGCCAAGCTCGTTGCCGTCGCGCAGGAGCCGGGGGCGCTTCAACACGTTGACGAACGTCTCCTGCACCAGATCCTCGGCGTCGTGTGGGGACCCGCACATCGCCCAAGCCGCCCGGTAGAGCCGGTCGACGTGCCGGTGCAGCGCGTTTGGGTCGAGCACGCGGGGCCAGGACATCGCACGGTCGTTCCGCGCCGGACCGTCGACAGGCATGTCTGCGGTCGCGGCGATGGTTGCGCAGTCGCTCATGGGATCCTCACCCTTCGGCCTCGGCGGCTTCGGCAATGCGCTCGAACGTGAGCTCCGCGCGCTGTGCGGCCAGCCGGACGCTGTTCAGTGAATCGGCCTCGTAGATGAACAGGCAGGTTTCGTCCTGGGGGACGAAGATCGACCGCACGAGCTGAACGTCGGTTCCATCCCGAGCGAGCTGCTCGGCGGCGTCGCGCGCTGCCCTGCCGGCGCGATGCGCGCCCGCGGCATCGGTTCTCGAGAAGTACTGCTCGGCGACGAAATCTGGCATGCGACCAATCTACGGCCGCGCCGCCGGGAGCAAAATAACGGAAACCCTCAATCTTTCGCCGACGCCGGCGCGAGAGTCGCCGCCGGCTGCTGCCCGTCGGCGGCCAGACGGCCGGCGAGCTGGGACCGGGATCGCACTCCGAGCTTGGCGTAGGCATGCGCGAGGTGCACCTCGATGGTGTGCACGGTGACGACCAGGGTGCTCGCGATCTGCTTGTTGGTCAGCCCGCTCGCGGCGAGCTCCACCACTCGCCGCTCTGTCGCCGTCAGCTCTCCTCCTGCGGAAGGGCGGCGCCCGGCGATTCGCTCGTGCTCAGCGCGGGCGAGCTGCGCCCAGCCAGGCGAACCAAGTCGGTCGAACGCGGCCTCCGCGCTGCCCAGCGCGTCGCGGGCCGCCCGCCACCGCTTGGCCCGCCGCTGGACACGCCCGAGCGCCAACAGACAGCGCGCCGCGTCGAACGGCAGCCTGAGTCGCTCGAAGTCGTCGGCGGCCGCCCGCAGACCCGCGGCGGCGTGATCCGCCCCGGGTCGCAGCACGGCTCGGCACCGCTTGACCGTTGCCTGCGCCCATCCGTGGTCCTGGCGCTTGGCGAGCTGGGCGAGACGGGTGGTCACGACGCGAGCCTCCTCGACCGCGCCGTGCTCGACCAGCGCCTCGACGAGGTCGGGCGCGACCGGGAACACCCCCGGATCGAGCACGCCCTCGCGCACCGTGTGCTCCCACACCGGGCCGAGATCCTCCACGGCGCGCTCCGGCGTGCCGGTCAGCAGCGCCACGATCCCCCGCGAGCGCCGTGCCTCCAGCTCATCCCAGCGCGAGCCGCTTCGCTGCGCGCGCGCCACCGCGTCACTTGCCCACCGCTCGCTCTCCTTGGCGTCGCCCCGCCCGGCCGCCAGCAGCGCGCGACAGCGCTCGTACTGCGGACGGAATGTGAGCCGGCGATCCGAGGACTCGGCCCACGCATCCAGCAGCGAGGACGCCGCGTCCCACCCGCCCAACCGCAGCTCTAGCTCGCAGCGGTGCAAGTTGACCAGAACGTACGACGCTTCTTCGCCCCGTTCGTCGGCGAGCGCCAGCAACCGGTCGAGCGCCTGTTTGGCTCGCTCGACCTCCCCCCGCCAGATGTGACGCTGCGCGGCCACCCGCTCGGGGCACGCGGCGATATACGCGCTGGTATCGGCGGCCACCGCCGAGCGCGCACACAAGTCATCGACGGGGCGCCCGGTGAGCGCCCGGGGCCACGACAGCGCGTACAGGGCGAGCCGCTCTCCCTCGCGCTGATCTGCGGCGCTCAGCGCTTCGAGCGCCCACGCCTCGGCCTCGCGCAACCGGCTGACGGAGCCTGCGGCGGCGTTGGCCGCTCGCTTGGCCAGCAGGGAGGCACGGAGGCCGGCATCGTCGCCGCACTCCGCCAGTGCGAGCTCGAGGTGTCCGTCGGCCTCGCCCAGGCTCCCGGACCCTGCGCCCTCGCCCAACAACAAGCGCGCCCGAGCCCGCGTCGGGCCGGCGGGCAACGACTCGAGCTCGTGCGACAGCAGATCTGAGAGACGCCGTAGTTCGCCGGCCTCGTAGAGGCGCTGCGCGAGCACCAGCACCCGCTCGGCGCGCGCCACCGATCCCGCCGGTGTCCTGCGCAGCGCGAGTGCGGCCAACTCCACCGCCTGCTGGCGTCCGCCTCGAGCCGACGCCTCTGGAACTGCTCCGACGAGCCTCGCCGCAAGCTCCTCGTTCGCCCCGGTGCTCGCGAGCGCCAGATGCCGCGCACGCAATGGCTCTTCGTCGACCACCCTGGCCAGGATGCGGTGAACTTCGCGGCGCTCGCGGACCGTCGAGCGCTTCCTCGCGACCGCGGCGAGCAGCGGGTGCGCGGCGCGCGCGTGCTCGCCGTCGAGAACCAACACTCCGGCCTGGAGCGCGTCCTCGACCGCGTCCGCGCCGGCCACAGCGGTCAGCACGCCGAGCCGCAGATCCTCCGACAGCGCGGTCGCGAGCAGCACGCTGGGCACCCCGGCCGGGAGCTCCGCCACCCGCCCGCCCAGCATCTCTTCGACGCTCGCCGGCAGCGGGATCTCCTCGCCGCCGGCCGGAACCTCCCGCTCGAGCAGCAACCGCCCGATCTCCAGGGCAAACAAGGGGT
>Ga0335080_10000618_pt1 | contig 33143 bp, 25 predicted proteins | sample Lox_Sample_34_FD_206720 | JGI IMG/M metagenome (GOLD analysis project Ga0335080, IMG submission 206720) | Soil microbial communities from Loxahatchee National Wildlife Refuge, Florida, United States - Lox_Sample_3.4 | ecosystem: Environmental > Terrestrial > Soil > Wetlands | place: USA... | reverse complement strand
CCGTTCAGGCCGGCGGAGAACGAGTAGAAGGCGTCCGAGAGGGCGGAAGCCACGAGGTGCGTGGTATGCGCCGAGACGTTGCCCGACTCGTGGTCGGAGTGGAGGATGAAGTACATGCGCGCCACCTCGTCGTACGGGGGCGGCACGCCCATCATGTGGGCGAAGTTGCCGCCCCAGTCGAGCTTGGGATCGGCAGGGATCTGCGTGTCGGACTTGTACTTCAGGCGATAGATGTAGGCGGCGATGGGGGGCAGGCGGGCGAGCAGGTTCATCGAGTCTTCGTACATCGGGTCCCACATGTCGTTCTTCTTGAGCCCGCCCTCGCCGTAGCGCTTCGCGAAGACCGAGTCGCGCTGCATCGACAGCACCGCCGTGGAGAGCATCGTCATGGGGTGCGAGTCGCGCGGGAGGGCGCGCAGCACGTCGATGACGTACTGCGGGACCTGGGAGCGCGCCTTCCAGTCCTCGACCACCTCGAGCGTCTGGGCCATCGTGGGCACGTCACCGGTGAGCAGGAACCAGAAGAAGCCCTCGACGTACGGCTGCTCCTTGCCCGGGACCTTGGGGAGCGCCGCGAAGGTCTCGGGGATGGTCTTGCCGCGGAACCGGATGCCCTCGATCGGATCGAGGTAGGAGATGTCGGTGACGAGCGACCGGACGTCGCGGGCGCCGCCGATCGCCTGCCCGATGTTCACCTTGTCGATGACGACGTTGCCGAACTCCTTGTTGAGCTTCTGGATCCGGGGGCGGAACGCCTCGATCTTCTCGAGGAGCTTTGCCTTCAGGTTGCTCTGAGCCATGGTCGGGACTCCTGCGGCTTTTGGGAAGGAGGTAGTTGGATTGCTGCGGAAGCGCGGCGGAAGACGGGGAATCCTAACCCATCTCGCGAGCGATGGTGCAAGCCGATCGGAGTGCGCGATCGACTGGAAAATCGGCGGTGTTGATGCCGGTCAAGGCCGGGGGAGAGCCATTCACCTCAGGTGACAGAAAAGGAAGGGGCCACCGCGCGAGGTCGCGGGTGGCCCCGGCTCTCTCGAGCCCTGTCGCTCCCCGGGGCGGGCCCGGGGAAGAGCTACTTCGCCCAGCCGGCGGCGAGCGCCGCCGCCACCTGGGCGGCCACCGTCCCGGCGGGCACCGGCTTCTGCGGCGGATCGGGCGGGGCCTCCACCGCCTCCGGGACCGACTCCTCCACCTCGCCGCCGCGCCGCGGGCGCTCCATCCCGGCGCTCGAGCGGCACGTCCGGCACCAGGGCTGGTTGCGGATCGAACCGTCGGCCATGCGGCGGAGCCCGAACTGCGAGAGGGGGCGCATCTTCCGGCACTTCAGGCACAGGAGGGTGATGAGGACTTCGTGCCCGTCGGCGTCGTAGACCGAGGACCTGCGCCGGCGCGGCTTCTGCGCCCGGGGCTCGCTGGACTTCCGACTGGGCTTCACGCCCTCCCGCGCTGCGATCGCGGGCGCCACCATCACCTTCACGGCCATCTCTCAGGACCTCCCGACGGGGTGCGCGGCCCCGCCGCGCGGGCGGAGCCGATTCTCGCAGCCTGAATCACGGGTCTGACATTCGGACAGGGCGACCTGCCGTTTCCGTCCCTTCCGTCCCGGATGTTCGGCTAGCGGAGGCCCAACACGCGCCCGTCGTCGGCGAGGTCGATGTCCTCGGCGGCCGGTCGCTCGGGCAGGCCGGGCATGAGGACGATCTCTCCCGCGAGAGCCGTGACGTAGCCGGCGCCGGCGAAGAGGCGCACCTCTCGCACCGGGAGGCGGAACCCGCTCGGGTTCGGGCCGAGGAGGGGGTCGTGCGAGAACGAGTACGGCGTCTTGGCGATGCACACCGGGAGCCGCCCGTGGCCGAGGGCGGTGAGGTCCTCGAGCTGCGCGGCGGCGCCGCGAGAGAGATCCACCCCGGAGGCGCGGTAGATGCGCGCCGCCACCTCCTCGATCTTCCGCGCCAGCGGGAGCTCGTCGGGGTAGAGGAGCCGGAACTCGGGCGCGCCCTCCTCCGCGGCGGCGGAGGTGGCGCGGGCGAGCTCGAGCGCCCCCTCGCCGCCCCTCTCGAAGTGGCTCGCCACCACCGCCTCGCGCGCCCCGGCCTCGAGCGCCGCCTCCCTGGCCGCCTGGTGCTCCTCGGGCCGGTCCGCCGGGTGGGCGTTCAGGGCCACCACCACCGGGACGCCGAAGGCGAGGACGTTCTCCACCTGCAGCCGAAGGTTCTCGGCCCCGCGCCGGACCGCCTCGGCGTCGGGTCCGGCGAGGGCCGAGTCGAGGGCCGCCCCCTTCTTGCCGCGCCCCTTGCCCGCGTGGTGCTTCAGGGCGCGCACGGTGGCGACGAGCACCGCGGCGGCGGGGCGGAGCCCGCTCTGGCGGCACTTGAGATCGAAGAACTTCTCCGCGCCCAGGTCCGCGCCGAAGCCGGCCTCGGTCACCACCACCTCCGCCGCGGCGAGGCCGAGGCGGTCGGCGAGCACCGAGCTCGTGCCCTGAGCGATGTTTCCGAAGGGGCCGGTGTGGACGAGCACCGGCGAGCCTTCCAGGGTCTGCATCAGGTTCGGCTTCACTGCCTCGGCGAGGAGCACCGCCATGGCGCCGGCCGCCTTGAGCTTCTCCGCCTGGACCGGCCGGCCCTGCCGGTTGCGCGCGAGCACGATCCGCCCCAGCCGGTGGCGCAGGTCGGAGACCCCCTCGGCGAGGGAGAGCACCGCCATCACCTCGGAGGCGGCGGTGATGGTCCACTCGGCCTCGCGGACCGGCCCGTGGGCCCGGCCGCCGAGGCCCACCACCGCGTCCCGCAGCGGCCGGTCGTTCATGTCCACCACCCTCGGCCACACCACCGAGCCCGGCTCGATGCCGAGCGGGTTGCCGTGGTTCAGGTGGTTGTCGAGCATGGCGGCGGCGAGGTTGTGGGCGGAGCTCACCGCGTGAAAGTCGCCGGTGAGGTGGAGGTTGAAGACCTCCATGGGGACGACCTGCGAGCGGCCGCCGCCGTTGCCGCCGCCCTTCACCCCGAACACCGGGCCCAGGCTCGGCTGGCGCACGGTGAGGAGGGCGCGCCTCCCGAGCCGGCGCAGCGCGTCCGTGAGCCCGATGGCGGTCGTGGTCTTTCCCTCGCCCGCCGGCGTGGGGGTGACGGCGGTGACCACGACGAGCTTGCCCCGGGGCCCGCCTGCGGACTCGAGGCGCCGGAGCGCGGCGAGGTCCACCTTGGCGGCGTGGCGGCCGTACGGCTCCACCTCCGCGGGCAGGAACCCGAGGTCCCCGGCGACCTCGGCGATGGGGCGAAGCTTCGCGGCCTGGGCGATCTCGAGGGAGGAGGTCATGGCGGGAAAGCCTAGCCCGGCCGCGGCCCTGCGATAGCCCGGGCCGGCGCGGAACGCCCCATCGGGGAGCAACGCGGGCGAGGCGGCCCGACGGTCGGGGAGGGGTTAACATGCCCTCGAGGGTTCGCCACATGGCTCGAAGCCCGTCGCCCGGGGACCGGATCCGCCGCTACACCTGGCTCGCCATCGGGCTCTTGTGGGCCGCGCTCCTCGTCGTCGGCGTGTCGTCTCAGCCGCTCAAGTCGGAGTCCCTCTCCTACACCGACTTCCGGGCCGCGGTGGCGGCCGGCAAGGTCGAGGAGGTGGCGGTTTCCCCGACGGAGATCCGGGGGCGGATGAAGGGCGAGCCGGGCAAGCCGGGAACGGCCTTCGCGCTCGTGCGGGTCGACGACCCGGATCTCCTCCGCTCGCTCGAGGCCGCCAAGGTGAAGGTGAGCGGGGCTGCGGACCGGACTCCCTGGTGGAACTCGCTCGTGTGGCTCCTGCCCCTCGCCGTCACCATCCCGGTGATGATGTCCCTCTTCCGCCGCGCCGGGCCCGCCGGCCAGGGCGGACTCTTCGCGGTGGGGCGCTCCCGGGCCAAGGTCTACGTGGAGACCGACGTCAAGACCACCTTCGCCGACGTCGCCGGCGTGGAGGAGGCGAAGCAGGAGCTCCAGGAGGTCATCGAGTTCCTGAAGACGCCCGACAAGTTCCGCCGCCTCGGCGGAAAGATCCCGAAGGGCATCCTGCTCGTCGGCCCGCCCGGCACCGGCAAGACGCTGCTCGCCCGGGCCGTGGCCGGCGAGGCGGCCGTGCCCTTCTTCTCCATCAGCGGCTCCGAGTTCGTGGAGATGTTCGTGGGAGTGGGAGCGGCCCGGGTTCGGGATCTCTTCCTGCAGGCGCGCGAGCGCGCCCCGTGCATCGTCTTCATCGACGAGCTCGACGCCCTCGGGAAGGCCCGCGGAGTCGGGCCCATGGCCCACGAGGAGCGCGAGCAGACCCTGAACCAGCTGCTGGTGGAGATGGACGGCTTCGACCCCCGGGTGGGCGTGATCCTGATGGCGGCCACCAACCGCCCCGAGATCCTGGACCCGGCGCTGCTGCGCGCCGGGCGCTTCGACCGCCACGTGCTCGTCGACCGGCCCGACAAGGCAGGGCGCCTCGCCATCCTCCGCATCCACGCGCGCGAGATCAAGCTCGCGAGCGAGGGCGCGCTTGAGACCATCGCCGGGATGACCGCCGGGCTGGTGGGTGCCGACCTCGCCAACGTGGTGAACGAGTCGGCGCTACTGGCGGTGCGACGCTCGGCGGAGAAGGTCGAGCTCTCCGACCTGCAGGAGGCGGTGGAGCGCATCGTCGCCGGCCTGGAGAAGCGGAACCGGGTGCTGAACCGCATGGAGCGGGAGCGGGTGGCGCACCACGAGGTCGGCCACGCGCTCCTCGCCTTCGCCATCCCCGGCCAGGACCAGGTGCAGAAGATCTCCATCATCCCGCGCGGCATCGCCGCGCTCGGGTACACCCTGCAGCTGCCCACCGAGGACCGGTTCCTCATGACCGAGGGCGAGCTGGAGAACAAGATCTGCGTGCTCCTGGGCGGGCGGGTGGCCGAGGAGATCTCCTTCGGCGACGTCTCCACCGGCGCCCAGGACGACCTCCTCAAGGCGACCGACATCGCCCGCAGCATGGTGCGCTCCTACGGGATGAGCGAGGCGCTCGGGCCGCTCTCCTTCGAGCGGGACGGGCGGCCTCTCTTCCTGCGCGCCGGCGAACCCCCCGGACGGCCCGATTCCAGCGAGGAGGTGCTGCGCCAGATCGACGCCGAGGTGCGCCGGATCGTGGAGACGCAGCACGCCCGCGCCCGCAAGCTCCTGGAGGAGCGGGCCGCCCTCCTGAAGGAGGCGGCCAAGGCCCTGCTCGCCCGGGAGACCCTCTCCGGCGACGAGCTCCGGGCGCTCGCCTCCGGCCTGGGCTTCGCGCCCGGGCCGGCGCCCAGCCGGGCGACCGCCTAGCGCTAGAGAACCTTCAGGCCGCGCAGCAGCTGCAGCGCCCCGGCGAGCGTCGCCGCCGTCGCCGCGGTCACCCCGGCCTTCGCCGAGGATCGCACCCAGGCCACCGCCGCCGCCACCGCCACCGCGCCGGCGAGCACGAGGGGCAAGGGAAACCCGCCCGAGCGGACCTGGACGACGTGGAAGAGGATGAGCGCCTGCAGCCCGGCCGCCACGGCCGCCGCCAACCCGGGGCCCCGGGCGGTGGCGTCGAAGAGCAGCACCAGCGAGGCCGCGCAGGCGGCGAGGGAGAGGATGTCGAACAGGCTCATGGGCGCATCTTGCCCCGGGGAAACGCCGACGCCAGAAAACCGACCGCGCCTCGGCCGGGAGCTCTCTACCCGGCGATCTCGCGGAGCACGTAGGGGAGGATGCCGCCCGCCTCCTGGTAGTCGACCTCCACCGGGGTGTCGAGGCGTATCGTCACCGGCACCTCCTCCACCCGGCTGTCCTTCCGGTGGACGACGAGGGTCGCCCGCTTGCGGGGAGAGAGGGGGGGGATCCCGACGAGATCGAAGATCTCGGTCCCGTCGAGCGCGAGCGTCTCGGCGGAGACCCCGTCCGGGAGCTGGCAGGGCAGGACCCCCATCCCGGCCAGGTTGGCGCGGTGGATCCTCTCGAAGGACCGCGCCACCACCGCGCGCACCCCGAGGAGCGCCGTTCCCTTGGCGGCCCAGTCGCGCGAGCTCCCGGTCCCGTACTCCAGCCCCGCCACCACCACGAGGGGGACGATGCGCTTCTCGTACTCCACCGCCGCCTCGTAGATCGAGGTCCGCTCCCCGGAGGGCTGCAGGGCCGTCACCCCGCCCTCCACTCCCGGCACCATGAGGTTCCTGAGGCGCACGTTGGCGAAGGTCCCCCGCACCATGACCCGGTCGTTGCCCCGCCGCGACCCGTAGCTGTTGAAGTCCTCCGGCTTCACCCCCAGCGAGAGGAGGTAGCGGCCGGCCGGCGAGCGCGGGTCGATGGAGCCGGCCGGGCTGATGTGGTCGGTGGTGACCGAGTCCCCCAGGATGGCGAGCGCCCGGGCCCCGACGATGTCCTCCGGCGGCCGGGCCGGGTTCATGAAGTAGGGGGGCTCCTGCACGTAGGTCGACTTCGGGTCCCAGCGGTAGACCGGCCCCTTCGCCACCTTCATCTCGTTCCACTGCGGGTTCTGGTCGAACCGGGAGTAGTTCTCCCGGTACTCCTCCGGGTCGGAGGCGGCGGAGAGCAGCGCCGCGATCTCCGCCTGCGTCGGCCAGAGCTCGCGCAGGTACACGTCCTTGCCGTCGCGGTCCTTCCCCAGGGGCTCGCGGGTGAGGTCGCGGGCGACGGTGCCGGCGAGCGCGAACGCCACCACCAGGGGCGGGCTCATGAGGAAGTTGGCCTTCACGTCGACGTGGACCCGGGCCTCGAAGTTGCGGTTGCCCGAGAGCACGCTCGCGACCACCAGGTCGCCGTCGGCGATGAGCCGGGCGATCCGGGGATCGAGCGGCCCGGAGTTGCCGATGCAGGTGGTGCAGCCGTAGCCCACCACCTGGAAGCCCAGTGCGTCGAGGTGGGCCTGCAGCCCGGTGCGGGCGAGGTAGCGGCTCACCACCCGGCTCCCGGGCGCGAGCGAGGTCTTCACCGTGGGGGGAGGCCTCATCCCCCGCTCCGCCGCCTTCTTCGCCAGGAGGCCGGCGGCGAGCATCACCGCCGGGTTCGAGGTGTTGGTGCAGGAGGTGATGGCGGCGATGACCACGTCGCCGTTCCCGAGCTCGACCCCGTCGCGGCCGTGGCGCTCGCCGAGCGCGCCGGGCGGCTTCCCGTAGCCGGTCGCGTCCGGGCGCGAGAGGAGCTCCCGGAACCGGCCGGCGAGCTCGGCGAGCGGCACCCGGTCCTGGGGGCGCTTCGGCCCGGCCACCGCCGGCTGGATGCGGGAGAGGTCGAGCTCGACCGCCTGGCTGTAGTCGCACTCTCCGCGGCGCGGGATGCCGAAGGTCCCCTGGGCCTTTAGGTAGGCGCGCACCGCCTCCACGTGCTCCGGGGAGCGCCCGGTGGCGGCGAGGTAGCGCACCGTCTCCTCGTCCGGCGGGAAGTAGCCCATGGTGGCCCCGTACTCCGGCGCCATGTTGGCGATGGTGGCCCGCTCGGCGGCCGGCAGGCTCGCCGCCCCCTCGCCGTGGAACTCCACGAACTTGCCCACCACCTTCTCGCGGCGGAGGAGCTCCGTCACCGAGAGCACCACGTCGGTTCCGGTGGCCCCCTCCGGCAGCCGCCCGTGGACGTGCACCCCCACCACGTCCGGGGTGAGGAAGTAGGCGGGCTGGCCCAGCATCGCCGCCTCGGCCTCGATGCCTCCCACCCCCCAGCCGACGACGCCGATGCCGTTCACCATGGTCGTGTGCGAGTCGGTGCCGAGGAGCGTGTCGTACCGGTAGACGCCGTCGCGCTCCGAGGCCACGGTCGCCAGGTACTCCAGGTTGACCTGGTGGCAGATGCCGATCCCGGGAGGGACGATGCGCAGGCGCTCGAAGGCCTGCGTGCCCCACTTGAGAAAGGCGTACCGCTCGTGGTTGCGGTGGAACTCGAGCACCAGGTTGCGCCCGAGTGCGTCCGCCGTCCCCCAGGAGTCGACCTGGACGGAGTGGTCCACGACCAGGTCGACCGGGACGAGCGGCTCGACCCGGCCCGGGTCCTTCCCCAGCCGCCCCACCGCGGCCCGCATGGCGGCGAGGTCGACGAGCAGCGGGACGCCGGTGAAGTCCTGCAGGAGCACGCGCGAGACCACGAAAGGGACCTCCTCCGCGCGCTCCGCCCTCGGCTTCCAGCCGGCGAGCGCGCGGACGTCGGTCTCGCGCACCCGCTTCCCGTCGAGGTTGCGCAGGAGCGATTCCAGCACCACCCGGATGGAGACCGGGAGCCTCCCGACGTCGCCGAATCCCTTCCGCGCCAGCGCCGGCAGCGAGTAGAAGCGCCCGCTCACGCCCTTGCCGTGGAAGGTCTCGAGAACGCCCAGGGGGTCGCGCATGGATACTCTCCTGGCGCGATCTCTTACGGGGCTCCGGCCCGACCGCAAGCTCCGCCGCCCTCAAGCGACCCAGAAGAACCTGCACCAGAAGGCGAACAGCACCGCCTGGGCGAAGGAGAAGCCGACGAGCAGCGCCCGGTCGACGGCCGGCCTCCTTCCCAGGACCCCGAGGGCCACGAAGGTCGGGAAGAGCACCGCCGCGAACCGGGTGGCGGAGAGGAGGGTGCCGGAGAGGGAGACCGGGACGAGAGAGGCGAGTGAGAGCACCCCGAGCGCCCGGGTGCGGCGCTCCCGGAGGAGGAAGAGGGCGAGAGCCGCCGTCCCGGCGAGCGCCAGTGCCTCGAGGGGCCCGAGGAACGGGTGGAAGTCCCGCGGCGCGAGGAAGGTCCGCCACGGCGGCGCCAGCGAGCGGCCCCAGGCGGCCTGCGCGTGGAAGATCGCGAGCGGGTCGCCGGTGAGCCGCCACAGGTTGGCGGCGTGGAGGGAGAGGCCGAGCGGCGGCAGGAGGGCCCAGGCGGACTTCCCGGGGCGCGCCTCCCTCCCCGCCTCCAGGGGCTCGAAGGCGAGCCAGGCGATGGGCGCCGCCACCGCCACGCCCCCGGGGCGGGTGAGGGCGGCAAGGAACCCGAGGAGTCCGGCCGAGGCGAACCGGCCTCGTGCGGCGGCGAGGAAGCTGGCGGCCGAGAGGAGGAGGAGGAGCGACTCGGGGTAGGCGGCGGAGAGGACGAAGCCCGTCGGGAAGACGACGAGGTAGAGGGCGGCGCGGGAGGCGGCCTCGGCGCTCCCGGTGGTCGAGCGAGCGACCCGGACGACGAGGGCGAGGGCCCCCAGCGCGCAGGCGTTCGAGAGGAGGAGCGCCGAGAGGTAGAGGGAGCGCGAGCCGGCGAGCGAGGCGGGGAGGAGGACCTCGAGCGCCCGGACGAGCCAGGGGTAGAGGGGGAAGAAGGCGACGTTGCTCTGGACCGAGGCGAGCGGGCCGCGGACCTGGTAGCCGTCCCGGGCGAGGGACAGGTACCAGTGGGAGTCCCAGCGCCCGAGCGCGTCGAGGAGCGTCGAGGGCACGAAGGCGAAGCCGCGCCGGGCCGACTCCGGGAACGGGTAGCTCCAGCTCACCGAGAGCTGGGCGGCGAACCAGGCCACCCCGGCGAGGAGGAGCCGCGTGAGGGCGAAGGGCCAGAGCACGTCCCGGAAAAAGCCCGGCCCGGCCGGGCTCTCGCTGACGGGGCTCGCCTCCGGCATTGGGGCTAACTTCTACAACAGGCGGGGGAGTGGGTTACAAGGAACGCGGAGGAGCTCATGGTCCCGTCGGAACTGTACCGGACGTCGCTCGGCCTGCTCACCGACTTCTACCAGCTCACCATGGCGTACGCGGCCTGGAAGGGGGGCGTGGCCGGCCGGGAGGCCGTCTTCCACTTCTCCTTCCGCAGGAACCCCTTCGACGGCGGCTACGCCGTCGCCGCCGGCCTGGAGGACGCGGTCGACTACGTCCACCGCCACCGCTTCGAGCCGGACGACCTCGCCTACCTGGCGGCGCAGCGCGGGAGCGACGACCGTCCCCTCTTCGAGGAGGGCTTCATCGAGTGGCTCTCGCGCCTCAAGCTGGACGTGGACCTGGATGCGGTGCCGGAGGGAACCGCCGTCTTCCCCTACGAGCCCATTCTCCGGGTGCGGGGGCCGATCGTCCCCTGCATGCTGCTCGAGACGCCCATCCTCACCATCGTGAACTTCCAGACGCTCATCGCCACCAAGGCGGCCCGGGTGGTGCTCGCCTCCCGCGGCGAGCCGGTGATCGAGTTCGGGCTGCGCCGGGCCCAGGGCATCGACGGTGCCCTCTCCGCCAGCCGCGCCGCCTTCGTGGGCGGCTGCAGCGCGACCTCCAACGTGCTCGCCGGAAAACTCTTCGGCATCCCCGCGAAGGGCACCCACGCCCACAGCTGGGTGATGCTCTTCGACGACGAGCTCGAGGCCTTCTTCACCTACGCCCGGGCCCTGCCGGCGAACTGCATCCTGCTCGTCGACACCTACGACTCGCTCGCGGGGGTGCGGCGCGCCATCGAGGTGGGAAGGTGGCTGCGGGAGAGGGGCCATCGCCTGGTGGGGATCCGCCTCGACTCCGGCGACCTCGCCTGGCTCTCCAGCCAGGCGCGCAAGCTCCTCGACGAGGCGGGGCTGCGCGACACCGCCATCGTGGCCTCGAACGAGCTCGACGAGTCCATCATCCAGGCGCTCAAGGACCAGGACGCCGCCGTCACCGTGTGGGGCGTGGGGACCCGGCTCGTCACCGGATGGGGCGAACCGGCGCTGGGCGGCGTCTACAAGCTCTCGGCGGTGCGCGCCAACCCCGACGCGCCCTGGAAGTACCGGGTGAAGCTCTCGGAGCAGGTGTCGAAGACCACCATCCCCGGCGTCCTGCAGGTGCGCCGCTACCAGCACGCCGACGGCTTCCTGGCGGACGTGATCTACGACGCCGAGCAGGGGCTGCCGCGCTCGCCGGAGATGGTCGACCCACTCGACCTGACCCGCCGCCGCGTCCTCCCCGCCGACGCGCCCGCGGAGGACCTCCTCGTGCCGGTGCTCCGGCGCGGCGAGCCGGTGTGGCAGAGCCCTCCGCTCGCCGAGATCCGAGCCCGCACCGCCCAGCAGCTCTCGAAGCTGCACGGAGGCGTGAAGCGGCTCGTGCACCCGCACCAGTACCCGGTGGGCCTGGAGAGAAGCCTGTCCGAGCTCCGCACCCGCCTCATCCTGGAGGCCCGCGGCGTGGCCGCGTGAGAGGGACATGCGCTTCCGCGAGCTCCCCCTGCCGCCGTTCTACGATCCGCACAGCTGCGGCCGCTGGTCCTACCGGCCCGACCCCCAGGCCCTCCTCGCGCAGGCGACCCGCTACCGCGAGGAGCACGCCGTCCTCCCGTCGGGCGAGGACGCCTTCGACCTCCACCTCGTCCTCATCGACGAGCAGAAGGACTTCTGCCTGCCCGAGGGCGCGCTCTTCGTCGCCGGCCGCAGCGGCAAGGGCGCGGTGGACGACAGCCAGCGGCTGGTGGAGTGGATCTACCGCAACCTCTCGAGTGTCACCCGCATCACCGCCACCCTCGACACCCACCTCGCCTACCAGATCTTCTTCTCCTCCTTCTGGATCGACCGGGACGGGAGACCGCCCGAGCCTCACCGCGTGGTCACCGCCGCCCAGGTTCGAGAGGGCGAGCTCCGCCCCAACCCAGCCGTGGCCGCCTGGCTCTCCCGCGGCGATCTGGGGTGGCTATCCGCCGAGGTCCTTCACTACTGCGAGTCTTTGGAGCGCGACGGCAGGTACCAGCTCTACCTGTGGCCGCCCCACTGTCTCGTCGGCGGCGAGGGACACACGCTCGTGGGGGCGGTCCAGGAGGCGCGCCTCTTCCACGCCTACGTGCGCGGGGCGCAGTCCTTCACCGAGGAGAAGGGCTCCCACCCGCTCAGCGAGAACTACTCGGTGCTCCGGCCCGAAGTGCTCGTGCGGCACGACCGGAAGCCGCTCGGCGAGAAGAACGTCCGCCTGGTCGAGTCCCTGCTCGGGTCGGGCGCCCTGGTGGTGGCCGGACAGGCCTCGAGCCACTGCGTGAAGAGCACGGTCGAGGACCTGGTCGCCGAGATCGAGGCGCGCGATCCCCGGATCGCCTCTCGGGTCTACCTCCTCGTCGACTGCATGTCCCCGGTCGCGGTCCCGGACGGCCAGGGCGGTTTCGTCGCCGACTTCACCGCAGAGGCGGAGCGCGCGCTCCGCTCCTTCGCGCGAGCCGGGGTCCACCTCGTCCACAGCACCGAGCCGCTCCAAACCTGGCCCGGGCTCGGGGGGCGATAGCCCCCTTTCGGATCGGTCGCACGACCACCCACACGGCGCTACACTGTAGCCGATGGTCCCACCAGAGCTGGCCCGGAGCGAGGATCTCCCGAGTCCTCGCGAGCGAAGCGAAGTCGCCGCTCTTTCCGACATCTTCCGCCATGTCTACCGGGTCGTGCGACCCCGGAGCCTGCTCGTCGCCGGCCCCGGCCCGCTCGAGGCGCTCGACTGCGTCGACCCCCTCCTCACCCGCCGCGCGGTCGGCATCGACCGGGACATCCAGGGGGTTGCGGTAGCCCGTCAGCGTTACCGCCATCTGGGGCCTGCGCTCGAGCTCTACCGCGCCGACCCCCTGCGCGCCCGACTGCAGCCCCAGGCGGACTTCGACCTCGTCTACGCCTCGCTCCTCTTCGAGGAGCTCGAGGCGGAACCCCTCGCCCGCGCCATCGCCAGCTGGCTCGCGCCCGGCGGGATCTGCGCGGTCGTCTCCCCGCTCCCGCCCGGCTCGGCGGAGGCCTCCGCGACGGCGCCTGCCGACCTGGTCCCGGACCTGCTCGCCCGGACGGGGCTCCGGCGCGCGGGCTCGTTCGAGGCGCGCCTCCTCGGCCCGGCCCGGCACCGGGTGGCCTTCTTCCGGGCGGGCGGGCGGAAATAATCCCCGCGGCCGCAAGTAGGTAGCGGCAGGACGGAGGACGAGACCATGACCTGCCCCTATTGCAGGACCGAGAACGAGCCCGGCGCCATCCGCTGCCGCAGCTGCACGAGCTGGATCGGCGCGGCGCCGCGGCGCGGCGAGTGGTACCGCGCTCGCGAGGGAAAGATGGTGGGCGGCGTGTGCCGGGGGCTCTCCGACCGCTTCGGCGTGCCGGTCGCCGCCCTGCGGCTCATCCTGCTCCTCTCCGTCCTCCTCGGCGGATGGGGGCTCATCCTCTACCTGGCGCTCTGGATCGCGATGCCGCTCGCGCCGGCGCCGGCCGCGGCGGCGCCCGCGGGCGTCGTCGTCACCCCTCCGCCCGAGCCGCCGGCGAAGCTCGAGCCCGGTGCGACGGGCTAGGGATCCGGGGCGGGCTCCACGATCCCCGTGCCCGCGAGCCGGAGCTCGCCCGCTTTGACCCGCCCGAGCAGCCGCAGCACCCCGTCCATGAAGGTGATGGGGTGCGGCGGGCACCCCGGCACCCAGAGGTCGACCGGGATCTCCGGCAGGCCGGGCATGCCGTTCCCCTGCGCCGGGCTGTCCCGGAAGATCCCGCCCGAGAGCGCGCAGGCGCCCACCGCGATGGCGATGCGCGGCGCCGGCACCGCCTCCCAGGTTTTGAGGGTGGCGAGGCGCATGTTCTCCGAGATGGGACCGGTCACCACGATGCCGTCGGCGTGGCGCGGGGAGGCGACGAACTGCACCCCGAAGCGGGAGAGGTCGAACTGGATGTTGCCCGAGGCGTTCAGTTCCGCCTCGCAGCCGTTGCACCCGGCGGCCGAGACCTGGCGGAGCCGCAGCGCGCGCCCGAGGACCTTCGTCACCCGTCCCTCGAGCGCCCCAGCGAGGGTGGGAGCGTCGCCCCGCACGACGAGCGCCTCGCGGGTGCGGGCGGAGAGCCGGTAGTCGCGGGTGAAGCGGATGGCACCCTCGGGGCAGGCTTGCACGCAGGCGGGGCAGAAGAGGCAGCGCCCCATGTCGAGGCGCATGGAGGCGAGGCCCGGGTCGAGGATGGCCTCGGTGGGGCAGGCGTCGGCGCAGTCGCGGCACCCCTCCCGGCAGCGGGTTGGGTCGAGGGCCGGGTGGCCGCGGTAGCGCTCCGGGAACCGGGCCGGCCCCTCGGGGTAGGCGACCGTCTGCCGCCCGAATCGGGCCCGGAAGCGAACGATGTTGACGAGGTCGTCGATCACAGGTCGTGCCCGCAGTAGGAGAGGTTGAAGCTCTTGTTGCAGAGGGGGAAGTCCGAGATCTGCTCCCCGCGCAGGGCGAGCGAGAGCCCCATCCAGTTGTGGAAGGACGGGTCCTTGATCTTGTAGCGGGTGAAGCGCCCGTCGACGCCGGTGAGCGCCACGTGGGCGATCTCCCCCCGCCAACCCTCCATGAGCGAGACCACGAGGCGACCGGGAGCGGGAGGGCCGCACGGGACGCGGACCGGCCCGCCCGGGAGCGAGCGGAGCTCCCGCACCACGAAGTCGGCGCTGCGCTCCGCCTCGAGCAGGCGGACCCAGGCGCGCGCGAAGACGTCGCCGGTCTCGCCGGTGATGGTGGGCACGTGGACGAAGCGAAAGACGCCGGTGGCGTGGTCGCGGCGCACGTCGCGCGAGATGCCGCAGGCCCGGGCGGCGGGGCCGACGAGCCCGAGCTCCCGGCAGGCCTCGCGGGTGACGACGCCGGTGCCGTCGGTTCGGTTCCGGGCGGAGGGAGAGTTGAAGAAGAGGTGCACCGACGCCTGCACCGACTCCCAGGCCGTACTCACCTTGGCGGCGAGCCGCTGCGCCGCGCCGGCGTCGAGGTCGAAGCGCACGCCCCCCGGTGCGATGAGCCCGCGCCCGAAGCGGTTCCCGCAGATCTCGGCGAGCGCGTTCAGGAAGTCGGCGCGGAGCGCCCCGCAGTAAGAGGCCGTCGGCAGGAACCCGACGTCCCCGGCGAGCATGCCGAGGTCGCCGACGTGGTTCGCGAGCCGCTCCAGCTCGAGCGCCACGCCCCGCAGCACCGCGGCGCGCGCCGGGATCTGGCAGCCGGCGAGCGCCTCCACCGCATTCGCGTGCGCGAGCCCGTGGCCGACGACGGTGTCGCCGGCGACCGACTCGAGGAGCGCGACCGTGCGCCGGTCCGGCCCCCCCTCCAGCATGCGCTCCACTCCGCGGTGCTGGTAGCCGAGCACGATCTCGAGGAAGAAGACGTGCTCGCCGTGACACTGGAAGCGGAAGTGCCCGGGCTCGATGATGCCGGCGTGGACGGGGCCCACCGCGACCTCGTGGACCTCCTCTCCCTCCACCCGGAAGAAGGGGTAGCCGGCGGGGATGGTCGCGGGAGCCGACCCGCGCCCGAAGGGATCGACCCCGGCCCGGAGGGGAGGCTCGAACCGCACCGGCTTGAGCCAGGGGTGCCCCTCGGGGACGACCCCGGTCTGCTCGTAGATCTCGCGCTCGAAGAGCTGGAGCGAGGGGCACTCCGGGGTGAGGGAGGGGTAGGTGGCCCCCACCCGGGTGGAGAGCACGCCCAGCTTCCCCTGGGCGTCGTCGGCGAGCACCGCGGTGAGGACCACCTGCCCATCGCCGTCGCTCCGGCCGAAGCAGGCGCTCGCCCGCCCCCCGGCGGTGACGACGTCGGCCACGATCTGCTGGAAGTCGGGGAGCGCGAGCAGCGGCACCCGGGCGAGGTCCACCGCCTCGGCGTTCCAGGTCTGGAGGATGCGGCTCGGCATGGCTAGCTCCCCGCCACCAACTGGGCGGCCGAGTGGAAGAGGCGCGCGAGCCCCGCGGGTAGCCACAGGCCGAGCGCCAGCACGGCGAGGAGCAGGACGAGCGGCGGGCCGGCGGTGAGCCAGCTGTCGCCGAAGCCGGGACGCTCGGGCGCGCCCCGGTCGTCCCCCTGCACCACCTTCAGGACCGTCGCCCCCATGCCGACGAAGATGACCGCCAGGAAGAGGAGGAAGAGCGCGCCCACCACCCACCTCCCGGTCCCGAGCGCGCCGTTCAGGATGACGAACTCGCTCCAGAAGGGGCTGAAGGGGGGCGTGCCGGTGACCGCGAGGAAGCCGGCCAGGAAGAGCGGGCCGGAGAGCGGGAGGCGGCGGCCGGCGCCGCGCACGTCCTCGATGCGCTTCGACCCGTAGGCGCGGTGGATGTTCCCGGCGGCGAGGAAGAGCACGCCCTTCGAGAGCCCGTTGTTGACCACGTGGTAGAAGGCGCCGGCGACCGCGGCGCCGCCCAGGCCCAGCCCCACGGCCAGGATGCCCATGTGCTCGACGCTCGAGTAGGCGAGCATTCGCTTGAAGTCCCGCTGGCCGGCCATGAACACGGCGGCGAGCGCCATGGAGAGCAGCCCCATGCCGACGAGCGCCTCGCAGGCGAACCCCCCCTCGCCGGCCGCGCGCGCCACCTGGAAGACGCGGGTGACGGAGAGGAAGGCGACGTTGGTGACGCCGCCGGCGAGCAGCGCCCCCAGGATCCCGGGGGCCTCCCCGTAGGCGTCCGGCTTCCAGGAGTGGAGCGGGGCGAGACCCATCTTGGTGCCGTAGCCGACGAGCAGGAAGACGAAGCCGGCGCGCACCCACGGCTTCGAGAGCTCGGGACCGGCCGAGACCAGGCTGTCGAGGAGCAGCGACCTCGGGCCGCCGGCCCCGGCGCCGGAGAGGGCGATGAAGAAGGTGCCGAGGAGCGCGAGGGCGATGCCGAGCGAGGAGACGAGCAGGTACTTCCACGCGGCCTCGAGGGAGCGGGCGTTGCGATTGAAGTAGATGAGCGGCGCGGTGGCGAGGGTGGTGAGCTCGATGGCGACCCAGAGGAGGCCCAGGTGCTGGGAGAGGGCGACCACGGTCATGGCGCTCAGGAGCCCGAGGAGCCCGCTCACGAAGACCCGGTTGTCCTTCTCGGCGCGGCGCCGGAGGTACCCCTGGGCGTAGACGGCGGTGACGAGGTAGAGCGCGCTCGTGCTGCTCAGTACGACCTTGCCGGCGGGGTCGAGGAACAGGTAGCCGTCGAAGAAGGGGGGCTCCGGGGCGATCCAGAGCGCCACCACCCCCACCGAGTGGGCGGCCGCGCCGAGGAGGAGGAGCCACGGCCTCGACCGGTTCTCCGGCCACGAGGAGGCCACCGCGGCGAGGAGGAGGGGAACGAGGATGACGAGGAGGACCATGGTGCCTCTAGTCCTTCAGGGACGCGAGCGCGTCGGTGTCGAGGGAGGAGAACTCGCGGTTGATGTGGAACATCACGATGCCCATCACGAAGACCGCGGCCAGAAGGTCGAGCAGGACGCCCGCCTCGACCATCACCGGCATGAAGTCGGTGAGGAGCAGGCCGAAGACGAAGACCCCGTTCTCCAGCACCAGGAAGCCGAGGACCTGGGTGACCGCCTTCTTGCGGCTCACCACGAGCAGGAGGCCCGTCCAGACGGTGGCGAGCGCGGTGGGCACGAGGAAGGAGTGCGTCTCGGGGGTGGGGAGCGGCAGGCCACGCGAGAAGGCGAAGGCGAGCGCCACCCCGGTGCCCCCGAGGAGGAGCGAGGGCACGTACCCGATGAGCGGCTCCATCTCGCGCCGGATGGCCGCCTCGCGGATGGCCCGGAACATCAGCCAGGGGATGAAGAGCGCTTTGATTGCGAGGGCGCCGCCGGCGACGATCGCCACGTGGGCGAGGTCGTGCGCCGGCGAGGCGATCAGGAGCGTGAGCAGCGAGAGGAGTGCTCCCTGGAAAGCGACCGCCCGGATGGCGGCGCCGAGCCGGCTCGAGGCGAGCAGGAAGAGGTCGACCACCACCACCAGGATGAAGGTCATGTCGATCCAGGAGGCCATGGTCACCGGAGGAGGAGGACGAGGGCGAACATCGAGAGCACAGAGGCCCCCACCAGCATCTGGGGCACGCGAGTGAGGCGCAGCCGGGCCATCACCGACTCGGTGGCTCCCACCAGCACCGCGAAGCCGAGGAGCCCGAGGACGAAGAGCCCCTCCGCGCCCCACAGGCTCCGGAACGGCATCCCCAGCGTCAGGCGGACGAGGAGCGCGCCGAAGAGGAGGAGCTTCATCGATGCGCCATAGAGGATGAGGGCCAGGTCGGGGCCGGAGTGGTCGAGCACCATGACCTCGTGGATCATGGTGAGCTCGAGGTGCGTGTTGGGGTCGTCGACCGGGATGCGCGCGTTCTCCGCCAGGGCGACGACGAAGAGCGCGATGGCGGCGAGCAGGAGCGCCGGGGCCGAGTCGCCCCAGGCGTGGGCCAGCCCGGGTCCGAGCATGCCGGAGAGCGAGAGCGTCCCGGTGGCGCGAGCGAGCACCACGAAGCACAGGAAGAGCGCCGGCTCGGCCAGGCTGGCGAAGGAGACCTCGCGCGCCGCCCCCATGCCCTCGAAGGACGAGCCGGTGTCGAGCGCCGCCAGCGCCGTGAAGAAGCGGCCCAGGGCGAGGAGATAGGCGAGGAGCACGAAGTCGCCGGGGAAGCGGACCAGGGCGGGCTCTCCCGCCACCGGCAGCATGAGGCCGGCGGTGAAGACGGCGGCGAGGCCGACGGCCGGCCCGGCCCGGAAGACCCAGGTGGTGGTGCGGCTGTAGACGGCCCCCTTCCGCAGGAGCTTCCCGAGGTCGTAGTAGCTCTGCAGGAGCGGCGGGCCGCGCCGCCCGGCGAAGGTCGCCTTCACCCGGTTCACCACCCCGGGCAGGAGCGGGGGCAGGAGCAGGAGGAGACCGACCTGAAGGAGGGCGCGGAGGGCCATGTCACCACCAGATGAAGCGCCAGGCGAGCAGCGCCACCAGCGCGAGGAGGACCAGGACGGCGTAGAGGTGGATCCGACCCGGGAAGGCGCTGCGGACGGCGCGGGCGCCGCCCTCGCAGGCGTGCACTGCGGGAAGGATGGCGCGGTCGAGCACCAGGTCGGGCACCTCGGTGGCGAAGCGCGCGGACCGCGGGAAGGCCCCCCGCGGCTGCGAGAGCTCGACCCGGGGGACGAGGACGGAGCGGAACCCCTCCACCAGGATCTGCGCGAAGGACGAGCCGGTGTACTCCATGCGCGCAGTGGGGAACGCGTACCCGCATCCCCAGGTCTCGGAGCGCGGGACGGGTCGGGCCGGCCTTCCCCGGGCGAGGAGGGCGAGGAGGCCGACCGCGACGAGGAGCGCCACGGCGACGGCGCTCACCCAGGCGGCCGAGGCCGCGGCGGATCCGGCCGGGCCGGCGAGCGAGCCGGGCGCGGCCCCCCCCCACTCGGCCGCCGCCCGCTCCAGCGGCTCGACGACGAGCGCCGGCGCGAGCCCGATGGCGAGGCAGGCGGCGCCGAGGAGCGCCATGGGAAGGAGCATCGCCGAGGGTGACTCGTGCACCCGGGTCGCCTCCTCCGAGCGAGGCTGCCCCAGGAAGACCGTCCCTTGGACCTTGGCGAAGCAGGCGGCGGCGAGCCCGCCGATGAAGGCGAGCGCCGGCGCGCCGAGCGCCAGGTAGGCGACCCGGTCGCCGCGCGGCAGGCTCATCCCCCGCAGGGAGCCGAGCACCACCAGCCATTCCGAGACGAAGCCGTTCAGGGGAGGCAGCCCGCAGATGGCGGTCGCCCCGACCAGGAAGAGGAGCGCGGTGATCGGCATCGCCTTCCCGAGGCCCCCCAGGCGCTCGATGTCGCGGGTGCCGGCGGCGTGGTGGACCGAACCGGCCCCGAGGAAGAGGAGGGACTTGAAGAGGGCGTGGTTCACCACGTGGAGCGCGCCCCCCGCGAAGCCGAGGAAGACGAGCGCTCCGTCGCCGCGCGAGCGGCCCACCAGGGCGATCCCCAGCCCCATGGCGATGATCCCGATGTTCTCCACCGAGTGGTAGGCGAGCAGCCGCTTCAGGTCGTGCTGGGCGAGCGCGAGGGCCACCCCCAGGACGCCGGACAGGGCGCCGAGGGCGAAGAGCGTCATGCCGAAGGAGGAGGGCGGCCCCTCGAAGAACCCGGTGGTGCGCAGGAGGCCGTAGATCCCGGTCTTGAGGAGCACCCCCGACATGACCGCCGAGACGTGGCTCGGGGCGGCTGCGTGGGCGCCCGGCAGCCAGAAGTGCAGGGGGACGAGCCCGGCCTTGACCCCGAACCCCACCAGGAGGAACCCGTAGAGCCAGGCCCCGCCGGCCCCGGCGGCCGACATCCCCCGCCAGGCGTCGAAGTCGAAGGAGCCGCGCGCGCTCCCGGCCACACAGAAGAACGCGAACAGGGCGAAGGTGCCGACGTGGGACGCGGCGAGGTAGATCCAGGCGGCGCGCAGCGCCTCGGGGCGGTCCTCCTCGCTGCGGACGAGCATGAAGGCGGCGACCGCCATCAACTCCCAGCCGACGAGGAAGAGGAGGGCGTTGTCGGCCAGGATGACGAGCCCCATCGACCCGGTGACGAGCCCGAAGAAGAGCTGGAGGCGGATCGCCTTCCAGCCGAGCCGGGCTTGCGGCCAGTAGGCGAGCCCGTAGATCGAGGAGAGCGCAGGCACGCTAAGCACCGGTACCAGGAAGAGAGCGGAGAGCGGATCGAGCCGGAGCGCGAGCGAGCCGTAGGGCTCGTGCCAGGGGTGGCGGAGGACGAACCCGCCCGGGCCGAACAGCGTGCGCGCGCTGGCCGCGACCCCGAGCGCGGCGCCGGCGCAGAGCGCCGCGCAGGAGAGCCCCTGGCCGAGCGCCGGCCGCCGGCGCAGGGCCAGGCCGAAGAGGCCGCTGCCGGTCGCGAGCGCCAGCCCGACGATGGCGAGCGCCGCCGTCACCCGAACCTCGCCCGGAGCGCGAGCGCCACGCCGAGCGCCACCAGGGTGACGAGCGTGTAGAGCAGCTGCAGGTTGAGCCGGCCCGCCTGGAAGCGGCGCAACCGGCTCATCCGCTCCCCGAGGCCGCGGAAGAGGGGGTCGAAGAGGCGCGTCCGGGCCGGGTCCTGCGCCTCGGTGCCGAGCGAGCTCGCCCCGGGGAAGACGCCCCTTGGAGGCTTGAGCCTCACCCGCGGCTGGAGCGCGCGCGGCACGAGGCCGGAGAGGAGGAACTGCGCGTAGGAGGAGGCGGTGTACTCCATCCGCGCGCTCGGGTGACCGAAGCCACAGCCCCAGGTCTCCGAGGGCCGCACCTCGCGGGCCGAGCGGACGCGCCGCGCCGTGAAGGCGGCGATCCCCCCGGCGAGGAGGAGGACGATCGCCGTCCCGGAGAGCGGGCGCGCCAGCCGGGTGGCGGCCTCGACCGCGGCACCCGCGGGCGCTCCACCCATCTCACCGGCGACGGGGGCGACGAGGCGCAGCGCTGCCGCCGGGAAGACGCCGAGCGCGAGGGAGCCCGCCGCCAGTGCGGCGAGCGGCCCCCACAGGAGCGCCGACGGCTCCCGGGCGCTCGCCGCCTCCGGGCTCCGCGGCACGCCCAGCAGGGCGATGCCGCACAGACGGGTGAAGCTCACCGCGGCGAGCGTGCCCACCAGGGCGAGGACGGCGACGGCGAGGAAGCCGAGGAGCGAGCCGGCACCGGGCGCCGACTGGGCGGCCTCGAGGAGCCCCAGGTAGACGAGCCACTCGGAGGCGAACCCGGAGAGCGGCGGCAGCGCGGAGAGAGCGGCGGCCCCGACGAGGAAGAGCGAGCCGGAGAGCGGGAGCCGCGCCAGGAGGCCCCCCATCCGCTCGAGGTCGCGGGTGCGGGTGGCGCTCGCCAGGGCGCCCGCCCCCATGAAGGCGAGTCCCTTCATGACGGCGTGGCTCCAGACGTGGAAGAGCGCGCCGCAGTAGCCGAGCGTCGCCACCGCCGGCATGCCCGTCGCGCTCCCCACCACCCCGAGGCCGATGCCCAGGAGCACGATCCCCACGTTCTCCACGCTGGAGTAGGCGAGGGCCCGTTTGATGTCCGCCTGGCCCAGGGCGAGGGTGATCCCGAGGAGGGCGCTCGCGAGTCCGGCCACCCCGAGCAGGACGCCCACCCCGACCCCGGCGGGCGGCAGGAAGCCGAGCAGTCGCAGCAGGCCGTAGACCCCCGTCTTGATCATCACCGCCGAGAGCACCGCCGACACGTGGCTCGGTGCCGCCGGGTGGGCCTCGGGCAGCCACACGTGGAGCGGGAAGAGGCCGGCCTTGGTCCCGAACCCCACCAGGCCGAGGAGGAAGAGGAGCAGGGGGACGGGCGCCGCCCCACGCAGCGCCTCGAAGCGTGCGAAGTCGAAGCCGCCCGCTGAGCGGCCCAGGAGGACGAAGAGCGCGAAGAGGAACGCGGTCCCGAGGTGGGACGCGACGAGGAACGTGTAGCCGGCGCTGCGAACCTCCGCCTGCTCGTCGTCGAAGGTGACGAGGGCGAAGGTGGCGACGGTCATGATCTCCCAGGCGACGAGGAAGAGGACCCCGTCGGAGGCCGCGAACACGAGGGAGAGGGAGGCGAGGAGGAGGTTGAAGAAGGAGACGAAGGCGGCGAGCGAGCGCCCCCCGCGGTGGTGTCCCAGGTAGCCCACCCCGTAGACGGAAGCCGGGATGGCGATTGCGTACAGGGCGGCGAGGAAGAAGGAGGCGAGCGGGTCGAGCCGAAGGCGGAAGGAGCCGAGAGGCACGGACCAGGGGGACGACCACTCCGATCCGGCGGCGCCGAGGAGGACGGGCAACACCCCGGCGAGGCCGAGGGCGGCCCCGAGGACCGCCCCCGCCGAGCCGATCCAGAGCGCCAGCGCCGGACGGCGCCCCGCGGCCAGGGCCGCGACCCCGGCCGCGGCGAAGACGGCGAGCGCGGCGAGGACCGGAATCACGCGCGGTCTCTCCGCGCCGTCCCGGCGGCGCGCAGCTCCGCCTGGACCCGCTCCACCCGCTCGATCTCGGCCAGGATCTCCTCCGACGGCGCCCCCGCCTTGAGCTTCGCCGCCAGCGCGGGGTCGCGGAGCGCGGTGGCGATGCTGGCGAGCAAGTGCAGGTGGGCGCGGGTGGAGGGGCTGACGAGCAGGCAGAGCGCGTGGACCGGCTGCGCGTCCGCGGCCCCGAAGTCGAGCGGCTTCTCGAGCAGGTAGACGGCCACCGCCGGCCGCTCCATCCGCAGGACGATGGGATCGCGCGGGTGCGGAATCGCGATCCCGTTGCCGAGCGCGGTGGAGCCGAGCCGCTCCCGGGCGAGGAGCATCCGGTAGAGGAAGTCGCGATCGAGCCCGGGCGGGGCGGGGAGCCGGTCGACCACCTCTCGCAGCACGGTCTCCGGGTCGCCGCCGCGGATGCCGCGGTGGATGCCCCCCAGGCGCACCGCCTCCGAGAGGGGGGGCAGGCCCTTGGGCGCGAGCTCCGGGTCCTCGAGGATCTCGGCCGAGACAGGGATCTTCCGCTGGGCCGCCCACTCGAGCAGCTCCACCCGGTTGAAGCGGTATCGATCGTCGACGCGCTCCGCGGGGAGCTCGCCGTTTCTGACCCACTTCTCGAGAACCTGCTCGGTGACGCCCAGGATTCGCGCTGCGTCGCGAACGGTCAGTTGCATGTGGCGGGAGCTCCGAACCACCCTGTACGGCAATCCGGCAGGGCTCGCAAGTCGGCGTGCGGATCAGCCGGCGTCCTCGAGCGGGCCGGCCACCTGGAAGACGTCCACCGTCCCGGTGCGTCCCCGCAGCGTTCGCGGCCCGAGCTCCTGGAAGGCGAAGGCGTGCCGGGAGCGCTCCACCGTCTCGCGGGCCGCGTGGATGGTGCCCGGCTCGGCCATCGACTCCAGGCGCGCGGCGATGTTCACCGGATCGCCGAGCACGGTGAACTCGAGGCGGTCTGGGGAGCCGAAGTTCCCAGCGATGACGCGACCGGTGTTCACCCCGATGCGGATGGAGAAGCGCCGGTCGGCCGGCAGCCGGCGATTCATCTCCTCCACGCGCTTGAGCATCTTCCAGGCGCAGCGCAGCGCCCGCGTCGATCCGTCCGGGAGCGGGACCGGGGCGCCGAACACCGCCATGAGCCCGTCCCCGATGAACTTGTCGAGGGTTCCCTTCTCCTCGAAGATCGCCTCGGTCATGGCGCGAAAGTAGTCGCGCAGGAGCCCGGCCAGCTCCATGGGGGGCAGGCGCTCGGTGAGCCCGGTGAAGCCCTGCACGTCGGAGAAGAGGACGGTCACGTCCTCCCGCACCTGGGCGTCGAGCGGGTCGCGGTCGATCTGCTCCTGCGAGAGGATCATGGTGGCCACGTCCGGGGAGAAGTGGCGGAGCAGCTTCTTGCGCTGGGCCTCCATGGCCACCGCGCGCTCCAAGAAGCGGGCGCGTTCGATCGCGAGGGCCGTCTGGTAGCCGACCACTGTGGTGAGCTCGAGGTCGTCGGCGGTGAAGGGGTCGACGAAGCCGCGGTCGAGGACGAGCATGCCGAGGATGCGGTTGTCGGCCCAGATGGGCACGCACAGGCAGGAGCGGATGCCCTGCGCGATCACCGACTGGCTGGCGGCGAAGCGCAGGTCCTGCTGCGCGTCGATGGTGAGCAGGCCGGCGCGACTCTTGGCGGCGGCGCCGATCACCGTCTCCGAGATGCGCGGGGCCGAACCCGGCGGGTCGCTCGCCCGCACCACCATCCGCCCCTGCTCGTCCATGAGCAGCAAGGAGGAGCGCTCGGCGCGCACCGCGCCCGCCACCGTGTGCAGGATCTTCGAGAGGCAGGTGTCGAGGTCGGGGGCGTCGATGAGCGCCTTGCCGATGTCGTTCAGGACCGCGATCTGGCGGCGCGCCGCCGGACCCCGCCCGGTGGTGCGGCGGTTGCTCGAGTCGGTGTCGTGCTTCGGCTCGACGTCGCGCGCCTGCCGGACCTCGTTCTGCAGGTCGGCGAGGTAGCGCACGATGGTCCCGTGCTCCGACAGGAGCGGGGCCTGCGGCCGGGGGGTGCGGTCGTCCCGGAGCTCGACGAGCGTCTTGCCGAAGCGGAGCTTCGAGCCCGGGACGAGCTGGGACTCGCGCACGCGGGTCTCGTTCACCCAGGTCCCGTTGCGGCTGTCGAGGTCGACGAGCCAGATCTGGTCGCCGCGCCGCTCGAACATCGCGTGCATGCTGGAGATCCAGGGGTCGGCGACCTGCACCTGGCACTCGGCGGAGCGGCCGAGGACGGTGGGGACGTCCGGGAGGAAGAAGACGGTCCCACCGCAGATGCCGTTCACCACGAAGAGCTCCGCCACACTGACTCGCTTTCTCTTTCCCTGGGTGTTTCAGCCGCTTGTGGTAGCTTAAACCAAGTCCCGCCTTCGCGTATGCCCGTCTGTCCCACCTGCCGGACGCCCAGCGAGGATGGCGTCCTCATCTGCCCGGTGGACGGGACCCGACTCCCACAGGGAGGTGGGCTCGTCGGGCGAACCCTTGCCGAGCGCTACCGCATTCTCGGGCGCATCGGAGAGGGCGGGATGGGGACCGTCTACCTGTGCGAGCACATCGCGCTCGGCAAGCGGATGGCGGTGAAGGTGCTGCGCCCGGAGTTCTCGCGCGACGAGGAGCTGGTGCGCCGCTTCCAGCACGAGGCCCGCGCCGCCAGCCAGATCGGCCAGGAGAACATCATCGACGTCTTCGACTTCGGTCACACCGCCGAGGGCTCCGCCTACTTCGTCATGGAGGCGCTCGACGGGGAGAGCCTGGCGCGCATGCTCTACCGGGAAGGGGCGCTCGCCCTGCCGCGGGCGCTCCCCATCCTGATGCAGATCTGCAAGGCGCTCGGTGCCGCCCACCAGCGCGGCATCATCCATCGCGACCTGAAGCCGGAGAACGTCTTCGTGGTAAAGCGCGATGACGGAGCCGACTTCGTGAAGGTTCTCGACTTCGGGATATCGAAGAGCGCGCTCCACTCGGAGGGGAAGCGGCTCACCCGGGCCGGCTCCATCATCGGGACGCCGGAGTACATGTCGCCGGAGCAGGCGGCCGCCACCAGCGTCGACCACCGATCCGATATCTACGCCTTCGGGGTGGTGGCTTACGAAGTGGTCACCGGTAGGCTACCGTTCCAGGGAGAGACGCCGCTCGCCACGCTGCTCAAGCACCAAAGCGAGGCTCCGCTCTCGCCCCGGCGTCTGCGGGCGGAGCTTCCGGTGGAGGTGGAGACCCTCATCATGCGTGCGCTGGTGAAGAAGCCCGAGGGCCGGCAGCAGAGCATGGCCGAGGTGGCCGCCGACCTCACGCGCGCCATGGCTGCCATCGATCTCGAGCCCTTGCACACGCCCATCTTCGGCACCGCCCTCGCCCCGCTGATGACGAACCAGAACGGGTCGGCGCCCCCGGTGCGCTCGGGATCGCGCGGGGGCACCCTGCCCATCCTCGACACCGACCCGGCCATCACCTTGAGGCAGGTCCCGCACACGACCCCGGCGCGGGTCACCCCGCCGCCGCCCGTGAGCGAGGACTTCGGAGCCCGCCGGCGGCGGCGCGCCCAGGCGCTCGCCGCCGCCATCCTCGGCGTCGCCGGACTGGTCGTCGTGGTGGCGGCCCTGCTCGCGCTCACCCTGCGCCAGCCCGAGGCTCCGCGCCGCACCGAGGCGGCCGCGGCTCCCGCCCCTCCGCTCGCGAACGCGCCGCCGTCCGCCCCCGATGCCGTGCCGCCCGCGGAGGAGGCGCCCACCTCGGCCTCGTCGGCGAGCGCGGAGCCTGCGAGCCCGGCTGCGAGTCCCGCCAAGGCGCCCCTGGCGAAGGGGACTCCCGCCGGGAAGCGAAAGGCGACGCGAACGCGAGGATCGAGCAGGCGCGGGGTTGGCGCCTCGCGCGAGAGCGGCGACAATCCCGGCCCGGTGAACGACATCCTGGACCCCTACCGCTGATCACCCGGAGGGACATGAAGCACAACCTCGCCGCGGCCTCCGCGGTCCTCATGGCGCTGCTCGGGCCGGCCCTGCCTCTCGCCGCCCCCAAGGCAGCGCCCGCGGACGACGCGAGGACGGCCGACGCGAAGACCCACTTCCGCCTCGGGGCCCAGTACTACAAGGAGGCGCGCTACCGGGAGGCCATCACCGAGTTCGAGACCGCCTACCGAATCAAGCCGAGTGGGGTGCTCCACTACAACATCGGGCAGGCCTACGAGAAGCTCGGCGACGTCCCTTCCGCACTCGGCTCGTACAGCGCCTACCTTCGCGAGGAGCCGCAGGCCGCCAACGCCGCCACGGTGCAGCGGGCCGTGGCGAACCTGGAGTTTCGCCTGGGTGCGACCGGCGTCCAGATGCTCTACGTGCTCACCGACCCTCCCGACGCCGAGGTATGGGTCGACGGGCGGATGCGCGGCCGGTCTCCGTTCTACGCCGCGCTGGCGCAGGGCCCCCACGCCGTCTCGGTGGCGAAGGCCGGCTACCGGAACGTGACCCGCGACCTGGTGCTCTCGCAGGAGCACTCGACGGAGCTGGCCCTCTCCCTCCAGCCGGGGCTCTCCCCTTCCGAGCCCAGTCCCGCGGCCGCCGCCCTCTCGGCGAGCGCGGCGACGGCCCCGGCCGCAGCGCAGAGCGCCTCGGCCGCGGCCCCGGCGGCGACCCGGCCCGGCGAGGCACCTGCGAAGGTGGAGCGGACGAGCTGGCTCGGCCCCATCCTCGCCGGGAGCCTCGCCGTCGTGGCCGCCGGCGCGGGCGTCTACATGGGAGTGCAGGCGCGGAACGCCCAGAACTCCCTCCTGCACGGCTACCCCTCGAGCCCGTCGGCCGCCGACTCCCTCGCGCAGAAGGCGAAGAACGACGCCACCACCGCCAACGTCCTCTACGGAGTTGCCGGGGCGGCCGCCCTGACGGGCGGTGGGTTCATCCTCTTCGGAGGGCACTTCTAGTGGCGACGAAGAGTGCCGTCGGAATCAGCGCCCTGTTCCTCGCCGCCGCGGTCGGCGCCGGTTGCACCGTCACCACCAGCGGAGCGCAGTGCAATATCGACGGCAACTGTCAGACCGGGCAGCGGTGCGCCGTGGTGAACGGGAGCGGAACGTGCGAGGCCTGTACGCTCCCGTGCCCGGCGGGCTTCACTTGCGGCACGGGCTCGAGCGGGAGCGCCGCGTGCATCTGCCCCCCGCCGAGCGGCGCCGTGTACGTGGACGCGGCCGTGAGCTCCGGGTACGCCCCCACGGGAGCGCAAACGCAGGCGTGCCGGTTCAAGACTCTCACGGCCGGCCTGGCCGCCGCCGTCGCGACCGGGATCGCCGAGGTGACCGCCACGGGGTGGACGTCGGGCAATCCGATGATCTTCTCCGACGCGGCGGGAGAGACGCTCCCGCTCGTCGTTCCCCAAGGCGTGACGCTGAACACCGATTCCGGCGGCGTCGGGCACTACGCGATCCAGGCCGATCAAACGGTACCGACCGGATCGGGCCAGGCTCCCATCGTCCAGCTGGGTCCCGGCTCCAGCCTCTCCGGGTTTGCGATACAGGTCGGCCCGGCTGGAGTCGCAAGCGACGGGGTGGTGCTCTCCTGCGGGGCCCAGGATGCAGGGGCGTCGTCGCTGTCGCAGCTCGTGGTTAACGGAGCGGCGGGCGGCGCCGCCCCGTCGGTGCAGAACGGCGTTCGGTTGGAAGGCGCCTGCAGCGCCGAGCTGAAGGGTGTGGAGGTGGAGGCGGTCGCCGCCAGCGGGGTCCTCATCCAGTCCGTCCAGTCTGCCGTGGTGTCGGTCGCGGCGGGGACGATCAGCTCATGCGGTCAGACCGGGCTCGTCGTGCGGGTGCAAGGGGGCGCGGCCGTCAGCATCACCGACAATACGATCAAGGCCAACAGCGGGACGACGAAGTACGGCCTCAACCCGGACCTGAGAACGGTCGGCGGCGTCTTGTTCGACACGAACTTGCCCGCCTCGCTGACGTTCACCGGCAACTTGGTCTTTGGCAACAAGGGCGACCAGGTCATGGTGAACTCCAGCACCCCCGGTTGGAACCTCTCCGGAGGTGCGAGCTGCTCGGCAAGCTCGCAGACGGTGAACAACGTCATCGCCTGTTACGACCCGGCCCAAAACGGGGAAAGCCCGGGGGTGGGACTGAGCCTCGTCTCGACCCCGGCAGGCAGCGTGGACGCGTACTTCGAGGCATGGGCGAACTCCCCGCCGAAGGCCGGAACGGACTTCCGGATCGTCGCCGGAGGAACGCTCAACGCGATCGGCGCGAGCGGTAGCGGGTACTGTCCGTTGCCGTCTGGCTTCTGCCAGTAGCAAGGAACACTCACCGCGAGTTCGTCGGGAGCGGCGAGCGCTCGTTCATCCGGTACAGGCTCACTCCCACGATCTTCCAACGCTGCCGCGCCGCACGGCGGGCGAAGGCTTCGAGAGGCTCGTCGCGGACCCGCTCGACGCCGGGCACGTCGCTCGCGTGCCGGAAGGCGCGGGAGCCGTCCGGCCGCTCGACGACGAGTCCCATGTGCGTCACCCGCGACGGGCGGCTGGCCCGGTCCTCGCGCACCACCAGGAGGACGGTGCCGTCGGGGATGCGCGGGGCGATTGCGCCCAGTCGATCGAGCGGGAGAACGTCGAGCGCGAACTCGCCCACCGGGACGTTTCCGGGCTCGAGGCCGGAGACGACGTGGCCCGACCGGCGCGCCAGGTCCCAGGTGGCGGTGTCGAGCCGCTTCACCGTGCGCACGGCGCCGTCCCCCCCGATCGAACGGGTGACGGGCTCGAGCCAGCCCTTTCGGACGAGGGCGGGGACCCACTGCGATTCCACGTAGTGGTTGCGGTGCTGGTAGTCGGTGGGGCCGTCGTAGCGGACGTCGTCGAGGAGCCGCGCGGCCTCGGCGACCGTGCGAGCGCTCCCCAGGGCCATCGCCGTCTCGACGAAGGTCACGCAGTCGAAGGCGTCGAGCCGGAAGCGCGGGTCCGGATCGATTCCCGATCCCTCGCCGAGCGGAGAGAGGCGGTAGGGTGCGCCGACGAGGAGCGCGCTCGCGAACGAGGCGCGGTCCGCGCCCGGCGGGTGTTCCGCGAGCCCGGCGTCGAGGCGCGCCTCGAGCGGCGTCCCGGGGGAAGCCGCGAGGAGGAGGCCGAGGACGTGAAGGGCGGAGTGCACCGAGCCATTCGAGTATAGCGCCGGGCGTTTCTTGACTCGCTCGAACCCCGCCTGTAGCGTCGAACACGGTGGCGCGTGCGCGTTCGTCGCGCCTTCGCGCAGCCCGGAGCGAGCCCAATGCCCAAGTTCGAGGTCTACGTCCCGCCTTCGCCGCCGAAGCTGCCCCTCGCCATCACGCTGCGCGTCGAATCGGAGAACTGGCTCGCGGCGTTGAAGGTCGGGCTCCAGAAGGTCGGCGGAGGCGAACTGGCGGCGAACATTCTCTGTGACATCCAGGCTGACGGCTCCATCCACGTCACCGACCCGGGCGGGGACCGGGTGTTCCGCATCCGCGAGATGCACGAGCCCGTCGCCCCCACCCTCGCCCCTCAGCCCGATCTGAATCGCACCGCGGTGATGCACGCGGCCGCGCCCCCGGCGCGCCCGGCGGCGCCCCGCGCCGCCGCTCCCGCGTCCCCGTCCCCCGCGGCTCGTCCCGCCGCTCGACCGAGCGCGCCGCCCCCGAGCGCGCCCGCGAGGACCTCGGCTCCGTCGGCCCCGGCAGCGCGAAGGCCCGTCCAGATGCCGAGCCCCTCGCCCAGGCTCACGGCGGATTCCGTCGCGTCGCTGGTGGAGGAGGTGGTGGGCCCGTCCGAGCCGCAGCCGGAGCGGATCGGCAGGATCGCGCTCGTCGAGGCGAGCCCGGCCGACGCCCTCGCCGAGGTGTTCTTCCGCACCGCCGAGCTCAATCGCAATACCGACCGCGACGACGGCCTGCGGTTCATCCTCGACCTCGCCATCGAGAAGATCGGCTGCGACGCTGGATCGGTGCTGCTCGGGCGCTTCCAGACCGGCGACCTGGCCTTCGTGGTGGCCCGCGGTCCCAAGGCGGACGAGATCATGCGCCTGCGGCTCTCGGTGCCGTTCGGAAAGGGACTCGTGGGCTTCAGTGCCCAGGAGAACGTGTGCCTGGCGGTGTCCGACGCCGAGAAGGACCCGCGCTTCTATCGCGCCGTCTCCGAGGCGATCGGCTACGCCACGCGCTCGGCGCTGTGCGCTCCCGTCGAGGCGGGAGGGCGCGTCCGCGGCGCGCTCGAGGTGCTGAACAAGAGGGGCGGGGCCTTCACCCCGCAGGACCTGGCCATCCTCTCCTACCTGGGCCACAAGGCCGGCGAGTTCCTCGGGCGCCTGGAGTAGGCTCACTCCTCCCCGGCCTCGTCGAGCCCGGCTTCCCCCTTCACGAGCTCTCCCATCACCACCGTGGCATAGGAGCCGCGCGGCAGCTCGAAGACGGCGCGGTAGCCGCCCGGGAGGGGCGAGAGCTCCACCCGAACGGGCAGGCGCGCCGGCCGGCGCGTCCCCTCCGCCTCGCCGCCGGCCCGCGAGAGCTCCCCGGGGCCGACGCCTTCCCCGGCGAGCAGCCGCGCCTCGCGCGGCTCGGCCTCCCCCTCGGCCGCGCGGAGCTTGTGCCCGAACATCGGGCCCGCGGGGGAGATCTCGAAGCGAGCCATGCGCTCGGTGTCGAGCGCCGGGTCGGCGCAGGTGAACACCCCGCCGGTCTCGAGCTTCTTCATCACGTCCCCGGCGAGCGCGCGGGCGAAGAGCCCGTCGGCGATTCGCTCCGCCAGCCAGCGGTTGAAGAGGAGGGACTGCCAGGCAGAGATGCACATCCGCCGCAGGAAGCGGTCGCGGATCGAGCGCCGCACCTCTGGATCCTCGGTGCGGCCCTGGAGGAGAGCGCGGCCGACGTCGGCGTTCCGCCCGGCGGCGCCGAAGCGCTGGGGGCCGAAGAAGTTGGGGAAGCCGCGAAGCGCGAGGGCGGCAGCGGAGAGGCGGGCCGCCTCCAGCTCGCCGCCCTGGACGGAGATCTCGAAGCGGTTCCCCTTCGTGTGCCCGGTCCGCAGCTTGTTCCCGTGGCGCGAGGCGGCGACCACCCGGAACCCGTCGCCGGAGATCGAGGCCGGGTCCGGATCGCGCGCGGAGGGGAAGGAGAGCCACTGGGTGGTGACGGCCTGCCGGTCCTTCAGGCCGGCCACGCCGACGTCGCGCTCCGGGACGCCGAGCTCCCGCGCGATGGCCTTCACCACGTCGCGGGTGGTCTTCCCGCGCTTCTCGACCTGCAGGTAGAGGTGCGGACCCGCTCCGGACGGCAGGTAGGCCGGGATCTCGTCGACGCGGAAGTCCTCGGGGGAGACCTTGACGAGGCCCCCGGAACCCGGCACGTCCGAGGTGATCCAGGGGATGCGCCCCTGCCCGGGGCTCAAGCGAGCAGCCCCTCGACCGCCTCCAGCTTCTGCTTCACCGACCGGGTCACGGCCTCGTCCGCGTCGCGCGGAAGCCGCTCGCCGGCCTGGAAAAGGTAGAAGAACATGAGCTCCCGCATCGCGTCGAGCAGGAGCCGGGAGCGCTCGCCGCTCGGCTCGATGCGCCGCAGCGCCGCGGCGTCGAGGGCCGCCAGGTTGGCGAGCAGCTCGTCCTCGTTCACCGAGCCGTCGGCGCGCGCGGTCGTCGTCTTCCAGAGCGGCCCGAAGCGCGAGGCCGGGTCGGACAGGAAGGCGCGGGCGCCGGCGAGGAACGCCTCGGCGCCGCGGAATGCGACCACCGCACCGGCGATGTCGCGGAGGATGTCGTTCATCCCGGAGGCGATGGCTCGGCTCCGGTCGGTCGGCACCTGGAGCCTGGCGGCGGGCGCCTCCGACACCTCGAGGTACCCCACCTCCGCCAGGCGGTAGACGATCTTGGTGGCGTCGAACTCGGAGAGGTGAGCGTCCCGGGCGAGGTCGAAGAGGGTCCGGTGGCCGTCCACCATCTCCAGCAGGCGCTGCTCCTCCGGCTCGAGCTGCACCGGGCGGCGCGGCTCCTTGCGCCGCAGGAAGACCTGGGCGTTCGGGATCCTCCCCCGGAACATCCCCATCTCGTCGATCCGCCGGATCGCGTCCATGAGGAGACCCTGGGTGTCGAGCGAGAGCGCGGCGCCCGGGATCTCCTCGTCCCCGCCTTGGAAGAGGTAGAAGGTCCCCTCGCGGGCCATGAGCACGGCGTGGAAGACGGACGCCACCTGCTCGCGAACCACCTTCCACAGGTCGTTGGAGGTCATGAAGCCGCGCTCGACGAAGATCCGCCCCACCGGGCGCCCGCTCGCCACCGCGTCGGTGAGCTGATGGTCGTTGAGGTAGCCGAGCCGCATCGCCACCTCGCCGATCCGCTCCCCGAGCGCCTCCGAGCGGGCGCCGCGCACCTGCCCGTCGCGGAAGAAGACGGAGCGGGTGACCGAGCCGGTGAGGACGCGCAGGATGCCTCCCATCCGCGCCTGGTGCACGAAGCCCACGAAGTCCACGAGCGGGAAGGAGGCGAGGTCGCCGGCCAGCACTGCCCGGGCGGGGGGAGACTGGCCTCCCCCCGAGGGGGTCCTGAGCGCCAGCAGCAGCGCAGGCGCGGAC
>Ga0335080_10000617_pt1 | contig 33154 bp, 25 predicted proteins | sample Lox_Sample_34_FD_206720 | JGI IMG/M metagenome (GOLD analysis project Ga0335080, IMG submission 206720) | Soil microbial communities from Loxahatchee National Wildlife Refuge, Florida, United States - Lox_Sample_3.4 | ecosystem: Environmental > Terrestrial > Soil > Wetlands | place: USA... | reverse complement strand
CAGGTGTTCGCAGGGCAGGCGGGTGTAAGTGTATGAGGGCGTGGGAATTGCGCGAGCGAAGAAAAGAGGGCGCGCCAGGGAGGAAAGTTGGGGCGAGTTGTGTGCGTTTGGTGAGACAGCATGTGTCAGATTGAAACGGAGTTGGAAGTGAGGGAAGGGTGAACGTCGCGACAGGGTCGAAATCGCAGGACACGACAATCGTGTACCTATACGGGCACAGGGGAGACGCGCGCGGGCAAGGCAAAAGCGCCGGCAGGATGCCCTTCGAAGCTCAGGACGAGCCGGCGGTACGAAATCATTCGGCGCGGAGGGCGTCGACGGGGTCGACGTTGGCGGCGCGGCGCGAGGGTAGGTAGCTGGCTGAGAACGCGGTGGCGAGCAGGCCAAGAGTGACGGCAGAGTAGGTGAGCGGGTCGATGGGCTTGACGTGGAAGAGGATGGAGGCCATGAGGCGCATGGTGATGAACGAGGCGACGAGGCCGAAGGCGACGCCGATGGCGGTGAGCAGGACGCCGTGGCGGACGAACATGCTGGTAACGGTTTCGGTTTGCGCGCCGAGAGCCATGCGAATGCCGATTTCGCGGGTGCGCTGCGAGACGGCGTAGGCGATGACGCCGTAGATGCCGACGACGCCGAGAAGCAGAGCCATGGAGCCAGCGACGGCGAGCATGATGAGCGTGAAGGAAGTGCGAGCCATGGAGCGGGTGTAGAAATACTCGAGCGTGTGAACAGCGGAGAGCGGAAGGTTGGGATTGACGGACCAGACGGCCTGGCGTACTTCGTTCATAAAGGATTCGGAGCCGGCGCGCGGAGTGCGAATCTGAAAGGCGACGTACGTCTCAACGCGGTGCGGCATTCCTTCGAAGCGATCCTGCATTAAGGGCCAATAGACCATGGAGGAAGGCCGCTGGTTCACGCCGTCGGAGTAGACGTTGGCGGCGACGCCGATGATTTCGCGCCAGTCGTCGATGCTGGCAACGCGAATGCGCTTACCAAGAGCGGCTTCGGGCGAACCCCAAAAATCACGGGCAAAACCTTCGCAGATGATGGCGACGTCGCGTTTTTGATAGACATCGTCCCAGGTGAAGTCGCGACCGGCGATGAGCGGAGTGCCCTGGTTGGCGAAGAGACCGGGAACGGTGAAGGTGAAGCGGCGCAGTGGAGGCATCTGGCCTTCGGGCATGGGGTGGTCTGCGGCAAAGACCATATCGTTGTTGCTGTTACCGTCCATCGGAACTTGCGTGGCGAGCGCGACAGAGGTTACGCCGGGAATGGCAGCGATTTTCTGCTGCATGGCCTGGAGCGAGCGGACGGCGGAGTCATTGTCCTTAATTTGGTTGTCGGGGATGCCGATGCGAAACGTTTGGAGAGTGGCGGGATCGGAGAAGCCGGGATTGATGTGGGTGAGAGCGCGGAAGGTGCGAATCATCAGGCCGGAACAAATGAGAAGAACGAGTGCCAGAGCGACCTGCACGACAACGAGGACGTTGCGAACGCGATGCTGTTCGCGGCTGGCGCTATTGGCGCGACCGCCTTGGCGAATGCCAGTGCTGAGATGAACGCCGGCGTACTTGAAGATGGGAATGGAGCCGAAGAGCAGGCTGACAAAGACGGCGAGAAGAAAAGTGAAGAGAAGCGCGGGACCGTCGATGCCGATTTCGTTGATGCGGGGAATGCCGGCGGGAGCGATGGCTACGAGGACGCGGAGAGCAGTGTAAGCGAGACCGAGGCCAAGAGCGCTGCCGAGAATGCCGAGGATGAGACTCTCGAGGAGCAGGTCGACAGCAATGCGATACGGGCCGGCACCGAGAGCGGAACGGACGGCGAGTTCCTGGCGGCGGCCTTCGACGCGAACGAGGAGAAGGTTGGCGACGTTGGCGCAGGCGATGAGCAGGACGAGGCCGAGCGAGCCCATGAGAACCCAAAGCGTGCTGCCGACATCGCCGATGACCTGGTTTTTGAGAGTGCGAAGATTGGGGCCGATGTGGGCGTCGTCAAAAATTTTGGGGCTGAAGCCCGGAGGCGCCGGGAAACTACGTTCGACGATCGGAAGCATGCGAGCAATATCGGCGCTGGCTTGCTGGATGGTGACGCCGGGCTTGAGACGGGCCATGCCTTGCTGGCTGAAATTGCCGAGCGTGATTTTGCTGCGGTCCCATTGAAAAGGCATGATGACCGCGGGGTCGGTCATGTCGAGAAAATGGAATTGCTGAGGCATGACACCGATGATTTGGGTGGGGGTGCCGTCGAGAACCATGGTTTGGCCGAGGACGTTGGGGGAGCCGCCGAACTGTTTTTTCCAGAAGCCGTAGGTGAGGACGACGGTGGCGGGAGAACCGAATGTGTCGTCCTGGCGGGTGAAGGTGCGGCCAAGAAGAGGAGGGATGCCGAGGATGGGGAGAACACCGTCTGTGACACGAAGGCCTTGCAAGCGCTGCGGTTCGGCGACGCCGGTGAGGGTGACGGCGTCTTGGTCGAAGGAGCCGACGTCCTGAAAGCTTTGATTTTGGTCGCGGTAGATGAAGTAGTTAGAGGGAGAAGTGTTGAGGTCGGGGAGATTGATGCCGGGGGCGGTGTGCCAGACGGCGATGAGTTGTTCGGGATGGGGATAGGGAAGCGGCTTGAGAAGGACGGATTCGAGGACGGAGAAGACGACGGTGTTGCCGCCGACGCCGGCAGCGAGAGTGATCAGAGTGATAGCAGTGAAGAGTGGGGCGTGGGCGAGGCGGTGGAGGACTTGTTTGAGTTGCTTGAGAAAAGAATGCATCAGTTGCCTCCAGCGCAACGCAAAAACGGCATCCTCCCGCTAACGCGGGCAGGCAGAAGGATGACTCTACATGCCCCAAAGTACTGATACGAAGACGCAGCGGAGATGTTCCGTATTACCGAAATTAGGGCTGAATTTTTTGGGCGGCAAAATTCGGAATTGCGGGAGCGTGCAAGAAAGCGAAGCAGACAGTGTAGACTCGGGCGAGAGTGGGCCGCAAAGCTGGTTACCAGGATGACGAAACAAGAAAAGAAAGAAATGAAACGCAGAGACACAGAGGACGCAGAGAGGAAAGAGAAGCGAAAGGGAAGAGCGATGGGAATGCGGAGAGCTGCGGGGGCGCGAATCATTTGGACGATTGCGGCTGTAATTTTGGGTACGGTGGCGGTGAGCGCGCACGTGGGCAGCCCGGATGTTTATTTTGAGGGCGACGCGGGGCCGTACCGGTTGTATGTGACGGTGCGGGTGCCGCAGGTGATTCCGGGGATTGCGGAGATTGAGGTGCGCAGCGCGTCGCCGGATGTGCAGAAGGTGGAGATTGTGCCAATGCGGCTGAGCGGAGCGGGTTCGAATTTTCCGCCGACGCCGGATGTGGCGGAGCGTTCGAAACAGGATCCGCAATTTTTTACGGGGAAATTGTGGCTGATGGAATTTGGGGCGTTGAAAGTGCGCGTGCATGTGGAGGGGAGTAAAGGCAAGGGTGAGTTGGCGGTGCCGGTGCCAGCGATCGTACAGAAGAATTTGCCGATGGAGAGGTCGCTGGGTGGACTATTGTTCGCGTTGATGCTGTTGCTGGCGCTGGGAATGGTGTTCATTGCGGGAGCGGCGGCGCGGGAAGGAAATCTGGAGCCGGGGCAGGAGCCCACGCCGGCGAGAAGACGGCGGGCGCGGATCGTGATGGCGGTAACTGCGGTGATTGTGTTCGGAATTATTTTTTTGGGAAATACGTGGTGGGGATCGGAAGCGCGTAGCTATGCGGGAAGAATTGAGTATTTCAAGCCGCCGCTGGCGGAAACGCAACTGGAGAATGGGAATCGCTTGGTGATTCGAGCGAAGGCGCAAGATGAACGATGGGCGCGGAACGTGAAGATGGAAGAGTTGGTTCCGGATCACGGGTACCTGATGCATTTGTTTCTGGTGAGCACGCCAGGCATGGAGAACATTTGGCATTTGCATCCGCAACGAAGCGGCGAGAGTTTTGTGGAACAGTTGCCGAGTATGCCGGCGGGGAAGTACGAAGTGTTCGCGGACATTGTGGATAACAACGGATTCCCGTGGACGCTCGTGGGCCAGATGGATTTGCCGGTGGTGAACGGGAAGGTGTTGAGCGGGGATGATGCGAATTGGGCGGGCGCGGCAATAGGTGCGAGTGGCGCGGATGCAAGCGGGAGAGATTCGGCGGCAGCGAAATTGGAGGATGGCGGGAGTTTAGTTTGGGAGAAGCCGAGCGGAGCGATTGAGGCGAACACGGCGTTGGATTTGAAATTCAAGGTGTTGGATAGAGACGGAAAGCCGGCGAAGGATATGGAGCCGTACATGGGCATGGCGGGACATGCGGAAATTGTGAGCGCGGATTGGAGCGTGTTTGCGCATATTCATCCGGCGGGGTCGGTGTCGATGGCGGCGCTGGAGTTAGCGAATGGTGGAGTGACGGGCGAAGGCGGCGTGCTGCCGAGCGGAATGGCAGGAATGGCGATGCCGGCGGGGCCGCTCGATCCCGAAGTGAGTTTTCCGTATGGTTTTCCGAAGGCCGGTGAATACAGGATTTTTGTGCAGATTAAGCGGGGCGGACGCGTCGAGACGGGCGTGTTCGATGCGCGCGTGCAGTGAAGCCGTACGAAGGTTGAACAGAATGCGGCGCTGGCAAGCACTCAGGTGCGTGCCAGGCGACGAGGGATATAAGACAGCCAAACTATCGCGCCGACCAACTTGACGGTCGCAAGAAACTGGAAATCGACGGGCGAAGTTAGTGCATCGAACTCGTGCGGCACGGTTGCGTGGCTGCTGGAGGGTGCTATGGAATCTTTGCGTAGAGTTTTGGAACAAGCAGAAGCTCGCAGCGTTGCGGTAGGCCACTTCAATATTTCGGACCTCACGATCTTTCAGGCCGTGGTGGCAGCGGCGCAGGAATTGGAAGTCCCGGTGGTGGTAGGAGCGTCCGAGGGCGAACGACGCTTTATCGGGGATTGCGAGTTAGCAGCCTGGGTGAAGAGCCAGCGTGAGCGAAGCGGCCTTCCGATCTTTCTGAATGCGGATCACACACATTCGCTGCCCAGCGCGATGGAAGCGGCGAAGGCAGGATTTGATTGGATCGTGTTTGATCTTTCGGCGCTCCCTTTCGAGGAGAATATACGGCAGACAAAAGCGGGCGTCGAAGCGCTGAAGTCGCTGCGGCCGGACATTCTGGTAGAAGGCGAGATCGGGGACATTGGCAGCGGGTCGGAAATTCACGGCGCCGCGCCCGATCTTCGGAAGGGGCTGAGCACACCCGCGGAAGCCGCTCAGTTCGTTGCCGAAACGAAGGTGGACACGTTGGCGCCCGCGGTTGGCACTATGCATGGAATGCTCAAGAGCATGGTGGCGGGAGAGACGAAGAAGCGACTGGATATTCCGCGCATCCGAGCGATTAAGCAAGCAACGAATATCTTCATGACGTTGCATGGCGCTTCGGGAACCAATGACGAGGACACGCTGGAAGGCATTGCCGCGGGGATCACGGTGGTGCATATCAATACGGAAGTGCGAGTGGCGTGGCGCCGTGGGTTGGACGGTGCGCTGGCAAAGCAACCGAATGAAATTGTTCCGTACAAAATTCTGCCGGAGGTAGTGGACTCCGTGAAACAGGTCGTCGCCGCGAGATTGGCTTTATTCAACGAGGGGCGGCGCGCGCGTCAGGCAGCGCAATAAAGATGCTTGCCAGAACAGGCTTCTGACTATCCTTTGGGAAAAGAAGCGCCCGCCCAGTCGGACACAACCCACCGAAACAGAAGCTCAAGTTTCCGATTCGGTTCGCGATCAGTGAAGAGTTGCCAGTATAAAAGGCAAATGACTCCTGCGGTTTGGCGGGCACTCTCGGCCTTGTGCTGTTAGGCTATCGGGCGATTACCAAGTGGCTGCGGATTTGGTGTCACTGCGGATCAAATAGAACGTGCTAGAGTTTCGAGCGGCACAGGACGTGAAGAGCTTCGGAGGCGCGAGTGGCGTATCGGGATTTAGGGGAGTTTGTAAGGAAGCTGGAGAAGGAAGGGGAATTGCGGCGGATCCGGACGGAGATGGATCCGGTGCTAGAGATTACGGAAGTGACGCAGCGCGCGGCGCGCGATCCCAAGCGCACGCCGCGGAGTGTCGGGCCGGCGCTGCTGTTTGAGAAGCCGCGCGGGTCGCGGGTGCCGCTGCTGGTGAATACGTTTGGTAGCGTGCGTCGGATGTGTTGGGCGTTTGAGGTGGACGCGCTGGAAGACGTGGCCGAGCGGATCAGCGGATTTTTGAAGATGGAAACGCCGACGGGGTTGTTCGACAAGATGAAGATGCTGCCGAAGCTAGCGGAGTTGGGGGCGGTGTTTCCGAAGACGGTGAAGACCGGCTCGTGCAAAGAGGTGAAGCATCACGGCAAGGACGTGAATCTGCTGGATTTTCCGATATTGAAGTGCTGGCCGCAGGATGGGGGGCGGTTTATTACGTTTCCGCTGGTGTTTACGAAGAACCCGGAAACTGGGAAGCGGAACGTTGGAATGTATCGCATGCAGGTATACGACGAGCGAACGACGGGAATGCATTGGCAGACGCAGAAGCATGGCGCCGAACATTTTCGACGAGCGCGGGCGAAAAGTCCGGAAGGACGCATTTCGGTAAGCGTGGCGATTGGAGCGGACCCGGCGACGGCGCTAGCCGGGATGCTGCCGATACCACCCGATTTGGATGAAATGATGTTTGCGGGATTTTTGCGGCGCGAGCCGGTCGAGATGGTTCCGTGTGAGACAAATGACTTGGAAGTGCCGGCGAACGCGGAAATTGTGTTGGAGGGCTACGTTAATTTAAATGAGATGCGGACGGAAGGGCCGTTCGGAGACCACACCGGATTCTATTCATTAGAAGGCGAGTTTCCGGTGTTTCACGTGGAGTGCGTCACCCATAAGAAAGATCCAATTTATCTAACCACCGTGGTGGGGCCGCCGCCGCAGGAAGACTATTACATGGGCTATGCGGTGGAGCGCGTATTTCTGCCGGTGATGCGGATGCAGTATCCGGAAATTGTGGACGTGGCGATGCCGGCGGAAGGGATTTTTCACAACTTAATGATTGTGGCGATCCGGAAATCGTATCCGGGGCATGCCCGGAAGATCATGAATGCGATTTGGTCGTTGGGGCAAGCGATGTTTACGAAAGTGATCGTGGTAGTGGATCACGATGTGAACGTGCACGACTCTCGCGAGGTGCTGTGGAAATCCTTGTGCGCCATTGATCCGGAACGAGATGTGCAGTTTTCGCTGGGGCCGATGGATACGCTGGACCACGCGGCGCGGATGCAGGATTTTGGTTCGAAAATGGGGATCGATGCGACGCGGAAGTGGAAGAGCGAAGGATTTACACGGCCGTGGCCGGACGAAATTTTGATGGATAGCGGAACAAAAGCGCGGGTGGACGCGATCTGGAAGAAGCTGGAATTGTGAGTGCAAATCAGGGCGAGAAGCGGTAGACTGAGGGCAATCGGTAACTGTCCCCCCGAACAGGGTCGTAAACTCGAAAAACCGCAAGATATTGTGGCTCCCTCCGCAGTAGCACACAATAGCTGGAGGAATTCGCCATGATTACCCCATAAAACCCGACAACTACCCCTATTGTTAGGACAACTGCGGCAGAGAATCCCTTGACGGTCTGTGCTTGGGGATGACATAACACTGTGCACGGGCCGCACCTCGAAGAGTCCGCAGAGCGTCTGGGGTGCATTTCCAGTAGTCCTGTTCGGCATGTACGTGTGTTCGGCGTATCGGTTGGGCGCCGGGGTGGCGTTCCTCGTGAATGAATCGCGCGAAGTGATGAATGTGAGGCAGGCGTCGCAATATCTGGGGATTTCCCCGGATACCCTGTACCGTTACATCACGGAAGGCGAAATTCCGGCATTCAAGTTGGGCAATCGTTGGAAACTGCGAAAGACGATTCTGGACCGCTGGATGGAGCGGAAGATGAGCCAGGCGCACGCGAGGCGCCGCTAGGTTTGCCGGCAGTAAAGGCGAAAGAGGCCGAGACATGTTGGGAATAGGCAAAAAATCGAGACAGTTGGTAGGGCTGGACATCGGCTCAAGCTCAATCAAGGCAGTGGAGCTGAAGTCGACGAAAGCGGGCTACGAACTGGTGAGTTTTGGGATGGAAACGCTGGCACCGGATACGGTGGTGGATGGCGCGATCATGGACGCGCCGCAGGTGGCCAACGCCATCACGAAGATTTTTGATGCGCAGCGAGTGAAGACGAAGAATGTGGCGACGTCGGTTTCGGGCCACTCGGTGATCGTGAAGCGAGTGCCGCTGCCGCTGATGACGGAAGAAGAGCTGTACGACCGGATCCCTTCGGAAGCCAGCCAACATATTCCGTTCGACATCGCCGACGTGAATTTGAGCTACCAGTTGCTGGAGTCGATGGACTCGCAGATGGATGTGCTGCTGGTGGCCGTGAAGAAGGACAAGATTCTGAACCACACCAACGTGCTGGCGCAGGCGGGGAAGACGCCGGTGGTCGTGGATATCGATGCATTTGGCTTGCAGAACTGCTTCGAAGTGAACTACGAGCCGGATGCGGGGCAGACGGTAGCGCTGCTCAATATCGGCGCGAGCGTCATGAACATTAATATCGTGCGCGGCGGCATCCCGCTGTTTACGCGCGACGTCAGCGTAGGCGGCAACCAGTACACCGACGCACTCCAGAAGGAATTGGACCTGAGCTTCGAGGACGCGGAGCGGCTGAAGAAGGGCGATACGCTGCCGAGCGTTACCGACGAACAGAAACAGCAGATTCTGCGCAGTGTTTCGGACATTCTTACGCTGGAAATCCAGAAGACTTTCGACTTTTTCCGCGCGACCGCGAGCGGCGAGAACATTCAGCGCATCGTGGTGGCGGGTGGAACGGCACGCGTGCCTGGGTTAGTGGACTTGCTGCGGGAAGAGTTTGCGATGCCGGTAGAAGAGTTGAATCCATTTCGCAAGGTGCTCATCAATCCCAGCCGGCACAGCGATGACCAGATCCGCGAGATGTCGCCGCGGCTGGCCATTGCGGTAGGTCTGGCACTGAGGAGCTTCGACTAGCCATGATTCGCATAAACCTATTAGGACAAATCAGGCCGAAGGCGACACGGCGCCCGGTAGATACGGGCGCGGCGCTGCCGGTGCTATTCATCGGCGCAGGAATCGTTCTGGGCGTGCTAGTCCTTGGATTCCTCTTTTACTCCTGGCAGAGACAGTTGAGCGCGGAGAACGGCCGAATCAAGGCGCTCCAGGCGCAAAAGACCGATTTGGAAAACATTAAGCAGCAAGTAGAAGCGTTCGAAAAGCAGAAATCCGTTCTCGACCAGCGGGTGCGCACGATTGAGCAGTTGCAGCGCGACCGCACGGGCGGACAAGACCTGCTGGACATGGTGGCAAACACGGTTTCGCGCACCGAGAACCTGTGGTTGACCACGATGACCCGCAAGGGCAACCAACTTTCGATTGAAGGGTCGTCGGCTTCGGTGAACGCGGTGGCGAACTTTATCACGGCGCTGAAGCGGTCTGGTTACTTCCAGAAGGTCGAGATCAAAGAGACCAAGCAGGACGACAAGAATACGTCCGTAGAAACGTTCAACTTTCAGCTTTCTGCAGACATTACGCCGCCGCAGGTTGGGCCAACCACACCTGCACCGACGAAAGCCGCCAACGCGACCGACAAAGCGGCTCCGGTTCCGGCCAAGAAAGGGTAAGGGACGACCATGGCCAATCCGTTTCGCGACATGTCGGTGTTCCTGCAGGGGCTGGTGGCGGTAGCCATCGCGGTGGTGCTGGTGCTCTTGGGCGTGTACTTGCCGCTCTCGCCGGTAGCGCAGGAGCGCGATGCGTTCGATAAAGCTTCGCAAGACCGGGCGCGGCTGAGCCAGGAAGTGCAGCAGTTGCAGGTTTACAAGCAGCGCTACGGAGAATTGCGGCAGCAGATGGATGCGCTGTCCAAGCAACTCGACACGCTGAAGACGATCGTTCCAGAAGAGAAAGAGACCGACGAGTTTATCCGGTTGATTGAAGGCGCGGCGAGTGCGTCGCATGTGCAGATTCGGCGTCTGACGGCGCAGGCGATTGTGCCGAGAGAATTCCACTACGAGATGCCGTTCGAAGTGCAGGCAGACGGCCCGTATTTTAACTTGATGGACTTCTTTGGGCGGTTGGGGCGGCTGTCGCGCATTATCAACGTTGGCGATCTGGACTTCGACGAGCCGGAAAAGGCCAAGGGGGCGAAGTATCCGATCCGACCAGGGACGACCGTTTCGGCGATATTTACAGCGACGACGTTCTTTACCAAGCCCGCGGACGCAGGAGCGCCGACGCCTGGAAAAGCGCCGGTGAAAAAGTAGATGAGAACCGCGAGCGGGAATGAGCGAGCTATGAGACCAGCAATCACTTTCGGACTAGGGCTGCTGCTGGCAGCATCCGGTGGATACGCGCAAGTAAACCCAGCTACGGCCAAGGCAGCCGCGCAGCAGGCAGCGAAGTCAGCGGCTCCAACGTCTGGTGCCACGGCGAAACCCGCAGCGCAGGCACCAGCAGCCAAGACAAGCGCTGCTCCGGCAAAGCAGACGCCGAAGAGCCCCGCAGTGGCGCGGCCGGCAAAACCGGTGGAGAAGCCGGTAAATCCGGACGAGGCCAATGCGAGCAACGAAGAGCGGTCAGCGCGACGGGATCCGTTCGAATCGCTGGTGATGCGGCAGCAGGCGCAAAAGGCGGCAGCAGCCGTTTTGCCTCCCGGAAAGGCGGGTTTGCAGGTCAGCACGCTGCGGCTGGACGGAATTGTGAAAGCGCCGAACGGAATGATTGCGGTGGTGACGAATCCGCAGGCGCGGACTTATTTCTTGCGCGAAGGCGACCAGTTGTACGACGGACGCGTGGAAAAGATTGCGATGGATGGCGTTTCATTTCATGAAATCGGCAAGGATGCGTTCGGCAAGCCGGTGGAGCGCCAAGTAAACAAGAGAATTTACTCGAGTGCAGGAGAACAGCAATGAAGACGAACTGGCCCGCCCTGCGGTGTGGCTTCCTGATACTTTCCAGTGCGGCGCTGAGCCTCAGTCCAGCGTTGGCGCAAACGCAGGAGCCCGCCGGCGCGACCGCGACCTCGGCGGTCATCTCCAGCGTGGCGATTACACAAGCGCCCGAGCGCGCCAGCGTTCGCGTGGAAGGCGAAGGCAAGCTGGACGTGCACGCGACGGCGATGCAGAATCCGGACCGCCTGGTGCTGGATTTTTCCGGCGCGCGGCTGGCCGTCAGCAAGACGGTGATTCCGGGAACGGCGGAGCCCGTGCGCGCTGTACGCCTCGGGCAGTACCGTCCGAACGTGGCCCGCGTTGTCGTGGATTTGAGCGATGTGGCGCCGTACCAGATCGCGCGAGACGGTAGCGCGGTTGTGATTCAGTTTGACGTCCAACCGCATGAACCCAGTGTTCCAGCGGCGAGCCCGACTACGTTGACGGCGGCTTCTGAACAGAAAGCGCGCTTCGAATACACGGCGACTGCTCCGCACGCCAAGGCGCGGCACACGGATTCTTTGCAGGTTGCTGCTCCTCGCTTCGCGTTGCCCGGCGAACTGACCCAGCCCTCAGTCGTTTTGGCATCGTACATCGGGGAACATCAGCCGGCAGCACCGGCAAAGACGCAGGAAGCCGCGCAACAGGCGATTCAGCAGTCGAATGCGGCGGCGAACACGATAGCGGCTTCGGCAGCGCAGGCGCAGCAAGTGCCCACGCAAACGCAAGCGGCTTCGACACCGGCCGGACGCTACACGGGCGAGCCGATTTCGGTCAACCTGAAGGACGTGGACCTGCGTGACTTCTTCCGGCTGATTCACGAGATCAGCGGCTTGAATGTGGTGCTCGATCCTGCGGTGAAGGGGACGCTAACGATCGTGCTCGACGAAGTGCCGTGGGATCAGGCGCTGGACATCGTGCTGCAGAACAACGGCTTGGACAAGCAGCTCAACGGAAACGTGCTGCGCATCGCGACCAAAGAAACGCTAAAGAAGGAAGCGGAGACGGTGCGCGATTTGGAAAAAGCGCAAGCCGATGCAACCGCTCCGGTGACGATTACCCGCGTTTTGAACTACGCGAAGGCCGCTGCGCTCGTGCCGACGCTGAAGAAATTTCTCAGCTCGCGGGGCGACATCTTAGCGGATGAGCGTTCAAACCAGCTGATTATTCGCGATATCCCGCCGGTGCTGCCGGTATTGGACAACCTTATTCACCAGCTCGACCGGAAGTCGCAGCAGGTAGAGATTGAAGCCCGCGTGATCGCGGCTTCGCGGTCGTTCTCATCGGATATCGGAACCGAGCTGGGCTTCTCAGGCGCCAGCACGACACTGCACAACCAGAACCTGTTCTATGGCAACCCGAACATCGGGGTCAGCCCGGGTCCGGTTAACTCGACGCCTGCGCCGCCACTCGTCACCGCGCCAACGACGACTACCGGCGGCGGCCCGCAAAGCGGCATTCCGCTGGCCACGAGTCTGGGCGCAGGAGTTCCGACGAGCGGTGTGGGCTACTCATTCCGTTCGGCCAACTTCGCATTGGACTTTTTCATCAGCATGGCGGAAGCGAAAGGCGTCGGCAAACTGCTCTCGAAGCCGCGCATCGTGACGCAGAACAACCAGAAGGCGACGATCAAGCAAGGCGTGAAGCTGCCGATTCAGACCACGGTGAACAACACGATTTCCGTGCAGTTCATCGACGCGGTCCTGCAACTCGATGTGACGCCGCAGATCACGGGTGATGGCACGATCTTCATGGACGTGCTGGTGGAAAATACCCAGATCGACCAAGGCATCCCGCGAGTTCAGGGCATCCCGGCATTGGATACGCAGTCGGCGCAGACCAAGATCATCGTGGCGGATGGAGCGACGTTCGTGATCGGCGGCATCATCGTGTCGCAGCAGAACGTCAACGTCCAGGAAGTGCCGATCCTGGGCAGCGTGCCGCTGATCGGCAACCTGTTCAAGCGGACCACGGTTTCGGTGCAGTCGCAGGAACTGCTGTTCTTCCTGACGCCGCGCATCATCCCTGGCTGATTTCCGGCAGACCCTTTAAACTGAATTCACCGGACGAGGAGACTGCGGTCTCCTCGTTTTCGTTATGAGCCTACCGTATACAACGCGAGTCGCAGGAGTGCGGGCGCAATTCAAAGCAGCTGGCGTGGACAGCCTGCTGGTCACGCACCCTGCAGATTGGTATTACCTGACGGGATTCACAGGAGAATCCGGGGTACTGCTAGTGGAGCGGAGCGGCGTGACGATCATCACGGATGGCCGGTTCACGACGCAGGTAGGGGAAGAAACGCGTGGCGTGCGCCTGGTGGAGCAAAAAGGCGCACTGATGGAGTTTACCGGTCGCTTTTTGACGGGGAAGGGAAAACGGCGCGTAGGGTTCGACCCGGGTCGTCTGACGGTCGCGCAACTCGGGCAGCTCAAGAAAGTTGCAGGGAAACAAGTAACGCTGGTCGAGGCACCAAGCCTAATTACCAGACTGAGAGCACGGAAAGACGCGACAGAGGTCGCTCGTATGCGGCAAGCGGCACTGCTGGCGGGCGAGGTTCTGAGCGGCGTCATCAAGCTGCTGAAGCCAGGTGTGAGGGAAAACGAGATTGGGGCGGAGATTGAGTACCGGATGCGGCGCGGCGGAGCGTCGGGACCGGCGTTCGAAAGCATCGTGGCGTTCGGGGAGCGCTCGGCGCTGCCGCACGCGCGCCCTACGGCCAAACGCTTGAAGAAAAATGAGTTGGTCGTACTAGACCTGGGTGCTATACTCGCGCACTATTGCAGTGACATTACGCGGACGGTGTATGTCGGTCGGGCACCGGCGCGGGTCAAACAGTGGTACGGCGCGGTTCTGGAAGCGCAAACCGCGGCAGTGGCAGCGGTCCGGGCTGGGGCAGCTTGCGGCGACGTGGATGCAGCTGCGCGGCAGGTTCTCGCAAGGCACAAGCTGGACCGGTACTTCACGCATAGCACGGGACATGGCTTAGGCTTGGAAGTTCATGAAGATCCGCGTCTGGCGCGGGGGCAGCAGACACGGCTGGAGCCAGGGTTTGTAGTGACCGTCGAGCCAGGCATATATGTCCCTGGTTATGGCGGAATTCGCATCGAAGATGACGTGGCGGTGTATCCGGAAAAGACAGAAGTGCTGACCCGCATCCCGCGGGATCTCATTGAGCTTTAGAACAGGCATGAAACGCAAACAGCCCGCGAAGTCTCAGTCCAGCGCGAGTATCAGCAGTCCGGAAGTCCAGCAAATCGAACAACTCCTCCGCCTCATGAGCGAACACAACCTGGAGGAGTTCGAGTACGAAAGTGGCGAACTGCGCATTCGCTTGAAAAAGCCGTCGGTCGGAGTAGCGATGGTGCCACGGGCGTTGGCGGCTCCGGAGATTATCGTGCCCGGAGCGCTGGAAAGAACCGTCGCAACTCCGAGTGGTGCCGCTGCGCCTGTGCCCTCGGCTTCCGCGGCTCCCGCAGCGGAACCGCGCGCTTCGGAAGATCTGCATATTGTGAAATCGCCCATCGTGGGGACTTATTACGAGTCGCCCAGCCCGGGCGCGGAAGCGTTCATTAAGGTGGGCGCGCACGTGGAATCCGGACAAGTGCTGTGCATCGTGGAAGCCATGAAGTTGATGAATGAGATTGAATCGGATGAGAGCGGAGAAGTGATCCGCATATTTGTGGAGAACGGCCAGCCCGTGGAGTATGGCCAGCCCTTGTTCGGAATACGACCGAGCCGGAAGAGGTAGCCGGCGCCCAGGCCCATGTTCCAGAAAATCCTAGTAGCCAATCGCGGGGAAATCGCGCTGCGGGTCATCTGTGCCTGCAAAGAGCTGGGCATTTCGACGGTGGCGGTGTATTCCGAGGCGGACCGCAATTCGTTGCATGTGCGTTTTGCGGACGAGGCGGTGTGCATCGGGCCGCCACGAAGTGGCGAGAGCTATCTCAATATTCCGCAGGTGATCAGCGCGGCAGAAATCACGAATGTGGACGCGATACACCCGGGCTACGGGTTTCTTTCAGAAAACGCGAACTTTGCAAAGGTCTGTGAAGCGAGCGAGATTACGTTCATCGGGCCGACTCCTGAAGTGATTGAGTTGATGGGCGAGAAGGACCGGGCGCGGCGCGAAATGAAGGCGATGGGCGTGCCGACGGTACCGGGCAGCGATGGGGTCGTGGAGGGGGAAGAGGCACTGGCCCGGGAAGCGAAGCGGATAGGGTTTCCGTTGATTTTGAAGGCTTCGGCGGGCGGCGGCGGGCGCGGAATGCGCGTCGTGCACCGACAAGAGGAGTTGCTGACCGCGTATGAGACGGCGCGGAGCGAGGCGCAGCAAGCCTTTGGCACGCCGGACGTGTATGCGGAAAAGTTTTTGCAGCGGCCGCGGCACATTGAATTTCAGGTGCTGGGGGACCAGCATGGCAAGGTGATTCACCTGGGCGAGCGCGAATGCAGCATCCAGCGACGGCACCAGAAGCTGATCGAGGAATCCCCGTCACCGGTGATCGACGCCAAGCGCCGCAAAGACCTCGGCACGAAAGTAGTGAAAGCCCTGGAGAAAGTCGGCTACACGAACGCCGGAACGGTTGAATTTCTGATGGACGAAGACGGCTCGATCTATTTTATCGAGATGAATGCCCGAATCCAGGTGGAACATCCCGTGACAGAACTGGTGACCGGCGTGGACTTGATCAAAGCTCAGATTCGCATAGCGGCGGGCGAAAAGCTGGAAGATGCGACGGGAGAGATTCATTTTTCGGGGCATGCCATTGAATGCCGGATCAATGCGGAAGACCCGGACACGTTTGTGCCATCGGCGGGGAGAATTTCAACGTTTCAGGCGCCGGGCGGGACGGGCGTTCGCGTCGATTCCGCGGCGTACGCGGATGCGGTGATTCCGCCGTATTACGACTCGATGATCGCCAAGCTGATTGTAAAAGGGCGCGACCGGTCCGAAGCTATCGGACGGATGAAGCGGGCGCTGGAGATGTTTGTGATTGAAGGAATCAAGACGTCGATTCCGCTGCACCGGCGAATCCTGGCCGATGGGGAGTTTGCGGCAGGAAATTTCGATACGCATTTCATTGAACGGCTCCTCGGAACCAATTCAAAATAAAACGCATATGCGTCTTGTTCTGCCCAGACTGTATGTGATATTAGACGCAGCGTTGATTCCCTCGAACAAAAGCGAAGTGGCGATGGCGGCGAGCCTGGCCGAGGCGGGAGTGCGGCTGCTGCAGTATCGCAACAAAACGGCAGCCGCGCGGCAGCTATTGGAGAAGTCAAGAGCTCTGGCGGAGAAATTGGCGCCGCGAGGCGTGGCCTTCGTGGTGAACGACCGGCCGGACGTGGCGGTGCTGGCCGGAGCGGGGGGCGTGCATGTTGGGCAGGACGATTTGGACGTCGGGGGAGCGCGTCAAGTAGTCGGCACGGAACGATGGGTTGGTGTCTCCACGCACAATTTGGGGCAATTTAGAGCGGCCGTAAAAACGTCCGCGGACTACATTGCGGTCGGGCCGATTTTTGGAACAACCTCGAAGGCGAATCCCGATCCGGTGGTGGGTTTGGAGTTATTGCGTGAGGTGAGGGCACTGACCGAGAAGCCGATTGTCGCGATTGGCGGGATCTCGCTCGAGAGAGCCGCGGAAGTGATTGAGGCCGGGGCTGATTCTGTCGCGGTGATTGCCGGCATCTTGAACGCCGCAGATCCGGCGGCGAAAGCACAACAGTATTTGCAAGCTCTGGAAAGCGTGAAGAGCGCCAACGCGGTCTGAGGAAAACGGGGAAATGGCCGACACCACAACGCAATCGATTCCACACGCAGTCAGCGAAAAGAGCGGGCCCGGATTTGTACGAGCCATCGGCCTGTTCGACGGAACCATGATTGTGGTCGGCTCGATGATTGGATCGGGAATTTTCATTGTGGCGGCGCAAATTTCGCGGCAAACGGGTTCGCCGGGCGGGTTAATTTTTACCTGGATTATCACGGGACTTCTTACTGTTTCCGCGGCGCTCTGCTACGGCGAACTGGCGGCCATGTTTCCGCATGCCGGCGGACAATACATATACCTGCGGGAAGCCTATTCGCCGCTGTGGGGCTTTTTGTATGGGTGGACGTTGTTCCTGGTGATTCAGACGGGGACGATTGCGGCAGTGGCGATTGGGTTCGCGCGATACCTGGGCGTACTGGCGCCTTCGGTTTCGCCGGAAGCGTGGATCATTCGTCCCATCAATCTGGGTTCGAAATACGCGATCAGCCTCAGCATGCAACAGTTGGTGGCGTTGCTGATGGTGCTGCTGATCACGTTTTTGAATACTCGCGGCGTCCGGCTGGGCAAACTGATTCAGAACGTCTTCACCTCGGCGAAGACGCTTGCGCTCATCGGGCTGGTGCTGATCGGTATTTTCATTGGCCGCAACCACGCGGCGCTGGTCGACAATTTTTCGAACTTCTGGACTATCAAGGGCGCGGACGTAATCCAGCCGGGGGCTGATTTTCTGCGGGGTCTGGTTCCCAATGTCACGGCGTCCAGCGGACTGCTGGGGCTAATCGTGGCGTTTGGTGTGGCACAGGTTGGCTCGCTGTTTTCGGCAGATGCCTGGAACAACATCGGGTTTACGGCGGCGGAAGTGAAAAATCCCAAGCGCGACGTGGCGCTTTCAATGGCGTTGGGAACGATCATCGTGATCGTCATCTATTGCCTGGCCAATCTGGCGTACTTGTTCGTGCTGACGTTTTCGCAGATTCAGAATGCGCCGGACGACCGGGTGGCGACCGCGGCGCTGCAACCCATCTTCGGGCAGAGCGGCGCGATCATCATGGCCGTGGCAATCATCATCTCGACATTTGGCTGTGTGAACGGTCTGGTGCTGGCGGGCTCTCGGGTGAGCTACGCGATGGCCAAGGACGGGCTATTTTTCCGGGCCACCGGACAGTTGAATGCCAAGGGCGTGCCGGGAGTCGCGCTGATTCTGCAGGGACTCTGGGTGGTGTTTCTGATCTTGTTGCGCACGCGAACGCCGGACGGCGGTTACGGCAACCTGTACAACGACTTGCTGAACTACGTCGTAGCGGCAGTGATGATTTTCTACGCACTGACGATCGCCGGAATTTTTGTGCTGCGCGCGAAGCGGCCGCAAGCGGAGAGGCCGTACAAGGCATTTTTGTATCCGGTGCTACCGGCTTTGTACATCGTGGCGGCCCTGGCGATTGTCTTGATTTTGGTGCTGTACCAGACGCAGACGGCCGGCTGGGGCATCGGGATCGTGGTGTTGGGCGTTCCGGTGTACTGGCTGCGGTCGTTCTGGCTGGCCAGAAAGGGAACCGCTGGCGCCTGAGTCACTGAATTTAGTTGTAGGGCGCAGCGGGGCGCACCCTTACAATGCTCGGAACCAAAATGGACGCCCGGGGTGAGGGACTAATTCTGCGAGGAGGAACCGCATGGCGAACGGTTTGTTCGCAACAAAGCCGGTGGAGACGCTGCTGAAGGAAGCAGGGGAAACCGGCGAACACAGCCTGAAGCGCGCTCTGGGGCCCATTAACTTGGTTACGCTGGGAATCGGCGCCATCATCGGAACGGGTATTTTTACGCTGACGGGCGTGGCGGCGGCGCAGTTTGCGGGACCGGCCGTGGTGCTGTCGTTCATTCTGGCGGGCATCGGGTGCGTGTTCGCGGGACTGTGCTATGCCGAGTTCGCGTCGATGATTCCGATCGCGGGCAGCGCGTACACGTACGGCTACGCGACGCTGGGCGAGATTGTGGCTTGGATCATTGGGTGGGCGCTTTTGTTGGAATATGCGTTCGGTGCAGCGACCGTTGCGGTCGGCTGGAGCGGATATGTTGCGAGCCTGCTGAACTACTTCGGCGCGAAGCTGCCATTCAATCCAACACCGGCGGTTACGTTCTCCTTTTTCGGCTACGCCTTAGCAGCGAAAGTGGACATTTTTGCGATGGCAGCGATTGCGGTCATCACGGTGATCCTGGTGGTCGGTGTAAAAGAGTCGGCCAACTTCAATAGCGCGGTGGTCGTGATTAAGGTCTCCGTAGTGTTGATCTTCATCGGGATCGCCGTTGTGTATGCTTTTGGCCACTGGTCCTCAATGATGACCAATTGGCATCCGTTCATTCCACAGAACACTGGCGAGTTCGGATCCTTCGGATGGTCGGGCATCATGCGCGGCGCTACGCTGGTATTTTTCGCGTATATTGGCTTTGACGCCGTGTCGACAGCGGCGCAGGAAGCGAAGAATCCGCAGAAGGACATGCCGTTCGGGATTTTAGGATCGCTGGTAATCTGTACGATTCTGTACATCGTGGTGTCCTGGCTGCTGACAGGCATTAAGCCGTACACCACGTTGAATACGCCAGCGCCTGTTGCTGATGGAGCGCAAGCAATTGGCATCGGGTGGGGCATTCTGGTGATTGATATCGGAGCAATCGCTGGGTTGGCTTCCGTAATGCTGGTGATGTTGTTGGGCCAATCGCGTGTGCTGTACACCATGTCCCGCGACGGGCTGATGCCGAAGTGGGCGTCAAAGATTCATCCGAAGTTCCATACGCCATACATCACATCGATTGTCGTTGGTTGCTTTGTGGCGTTTCTGGCGGCGTTTTTCCCGATCGTCTTTCTAGGTTTGCTGGTCAGCCTGGGAACACTGCTGGCGTTCACGATTGTTTGCTTGGGCGTGTGGGTGATGCGCAAGCGTCGGCCCGATGTGGCGCGGCCGTTTCGAACACCGTGGGTGCCGGTGGTCCCGATTCTCGGTATGGTGATCTCGCTGGCGCTCATTGTGTCCTCGAGCATGCAGGCGAAGATGGCGTTTATCATCTGGCTGGTAATTGGCCTGGTCATCTATTTCACCTACAGCCGGAAGCACAGCGTACTGCGCTTAAGACAAGGCACCACAGAGTAACGTCTTTCTGCTTGTAGTTTGTCCATGCAACCGAGCGGAATTCTGCTCGGCCCGTGCTGTCTTGGTGTCTCTTGGCCGGGTGGGAGTCCTTAAGAAGTTGGTTTGTGAGACGGCAGCAAGTCACTTTTCGCGCCGGATGCCTCTTCAAGGTAAAGTAGTCCTTTCATCTCGCTCACGATGACCCCTCTGCCCGCAAAGCTTCGCGAGACGTGGCGCCGCCTCTCCCGGCTGGATGTGCTGGCCATTCTGCTGATGCTGGCTGGGCTCATCAGCGCAATCTTTGGGCTCGCGTCGAATTTTGCCAATTTTCTCGAATTTCTTGCGGTCCTGGCGGTAATTTACGGGTTGTTCCGGCTCATTGCGTGGTGGCGGAGCCGACTGCTCTGGAGCCTGCGCAACCGGCTGGTCGTCGCGTACCTGTTCATCGCGGTCGTCCCCATCCTACTCATCCTGACTCTGGTGATCCTCGCTGGACAAATTCTCTACGCGCAGCTCGGCGGCTATTTGCTCTATGAGGACATCCAGCGGCGGATCGGCATGATGGCGGATATTACCGAGCATATTGCGGCAGCGCATCGGCATCTACCGGCCGGGATTTCGGAGGAAGAGTCCGAGAGGATTCTCGCCTCCCAGTCGCATGAAGTGCACGACCGCGAATTGCCGGGAATGACCATCGACTTTTCAAATGACGCCACTTTGCTGCGCAATATCGCGAACGCCAAAGCCGGAAATGTTGCGGAGAACAAGAACTCGTTCGCAGGCCTGGTGGAGCAGGGAGGCAAGCTGTACCTGGTGAGCCTGCGCGCGATGCCGGAAGGCAAAGGGGTCCGGGTGGCGGAGATGCGGCTGGAGGTTACACCAGAATTTCTCGGTTCGGTTGCGCCCGACTTGGGTGCGATTCAATTGAACCTGACGCGGCGTTTCCTGGGAGGTCCGCGGACGGGGATTGTCTATACGTCCGGCAGCGATCAGTTTGAGACTACAGGACGCATTGTGGCAAAAAGCCGCGTCGTGCACCCGGCGGGATACTGGTTCGATCCCGTGGTGACTGGGCTTTCGCGTCTGGATGCAGTGTACGTGGCGCCTGATGGCCGAGTAGACCCCTTGAGGCCCGTCCTGGTCACGTTTAACGCGAGGCCATCGCGACTGAACCGTCGAATCTTTGCCTCGCTGGGCGAGTTCAGTGGCGTCCTGACAATCCTTTTTGTCGCAGTGAGCGTATTTTTCCTGCTTATCGAGATTGCCGCGCTCGTTACCGGAATTGTGATGACGCGGCGGATTACGACTGCCGTGAGTGATTTGTATCTAGCGACGCAATTTGTTCGGAATCAGGACTGGACGCATCGAGTGCGTGTAGAACAGCGGGACCAACTTGGATCGCTGGGCGAATCGTTCAACGAGATGACCGGCTCCATCAGCGGACTGATGGATGAACAGAAAAAACGCCAGCGCCTGGAAAACGAAATTGCCATCGCCAGCGAAGTACAGAACCAGCTCTTTCCGCAGAAGATGCCGTGCATTCAAGGCGTGGAGTTGGAAGCGATCTGCAAGCCGGCGCGTACGGTGAGCGGCGACTACTACGACTTCATTCAACTGAGCCCAACGCACGTCGCTATCGCACTAGCAGATATTTCCGGGAAGGGGATTTCGGCAGCGCTGCTGATGGCCAGTTTGCAGGCAGCGTTGCGCAGTCAGTTGCTGACACCGGGCGCCGAGAATATGAGCACCGCAGAACTGGTAGCTCGACTAAACATGCATTTGGTTCGCAACACCGCCGATGACCGCTTCGCGACGTTTTTTATCGCGGTGTACGACTGCTCCACGCGCCGGCTGCGCTATACGAACGCCGGGCATTTGCCGGGTTTGCTGATTTCGAATGGCACGGCCAAGCATTTGGAGAAGGGCGGCATGGTGCTCGGCGTGATGGAGGACTATCCCTACGAAGAAGATTCGGTGCATGTGCCGCCGAATGCGCTGTTGGTGCAATACAGCGACGGTCTGATCGAACCGGAGAATGCCTACGGCGAAGAATTCGGCGTGCGCCGTCTGCAGGAGGCGGCCATTCGCGTGCAGAACGCGCCGCCGCGCGGGGTGGGCCAAGCGTTGATGCAAGCCGCGGAAGAATGGGCGGGCACCCCGGAGCAGGCGGACGACATGACGGTGATTGTTGCGCGGATGCGCTAGACGGGCAAAGATAAAGATTCTGTGCCGAGTTGATTTTCGCGCACAGGGAACCGCGCGACCGCGGGCGGCGTACGTTATACTGACAGGCTTCCCCACGAGCATAGAAAAGGAGAGGAATGGCGCTGGCGAATCGAGTTGCGCTGATTACTGGAGGAACGCGCGGGATTGGCAAAGGCATCGCTCTGCGGTTGGCCAAGGAGGGCGCCCGGATTGCGATCTCCTACCTCTCGAACAAAGGCGCGGCGCAACAGGCGTTGCGCCAATTGCAGGCAATCGGCGCGGATTGCGTGGCGGTCGAGTCGGACGTAACCAACGCGGCCAAGGCGGAGCGGTTGGTGAACGCGGTGGCCGAGCGCTACGGGCGCATCGACATTTTGGTGAACAATGTGGGTGGATTTCGCTGGGGAACGCTGGCCGAGTCGTCACTGGAGGAGTGGCAGTCGATTTTCGATTCGAACTTGTGCAGTGTCCTCTTCGTGAGCCGCGCTGCTCTGCCGCACATGCGGCGCGGGCGCTGGGGACGAATCATCAACCTGGGCGCGGTGGGAGCGGAACGCGCATTCGGGCAGGCCAAGATTTCGGCGTATGCTGCGGCCAAGGCGGCGGTCGTGGCGCTCTCGCGATCGCTGGCGCTGGAAGAAGCGAAGAATGGCATCACGGTGAACGTGGTGAATCCTTCGAGTATCGACGAAAAGGACTTGTCGCTGGAAGAAGCGCGACGCATCCGCGATGCGCGCTTTCCCATTGGACGGCCGCCAACGGTGGAAGACGTGGCTTCTACGGTGGCTTTTTTTGCGTCTGATGAGGCGGAATACGTGACCGGGCAGGTGGTCAACGTCAGCGGCGGCTGGATGCTGTAAGCTGGACGTGGGACTGGGGTTCTGCCTTGCACTTGTATTTCATCTGAACTGAGTCTTCCTTGAACCTTCCATGAAAGCACTAACTGCCGAAGAGATGCGTGAGGTGGACCGTCTCACGACGGAACAATTCGGAATTCCCAGTATCGACTTAATGGAAAATGCCGGACGCGGAGCCGCGGAGCTCGCTTGGACAAGAACAATCGGAGCCGGCGAAACGCAGGTGATCTTCTTGTGCGGAAAGGGCAATAACGGTGGCGATGGGTTCGTCATGGCGCGCCACTTTCATGAAAGGAAAGCCACGTTAATCGCGTTTGAAGCTCGTTTGACCATCCGCGTGATCCTCTTCGGCAAGCGCGACGAGGTTCGCGGCGAAGCCGCAAAGAACCTTGAGCGCTGGGAAAAAGCTGGTGGAGAGGTTCTCAGCGTTGAAGATGAGCCCGGATGGGCCAAGGTTTGGCCCATAGTCTGCCAATCCAACGTCATTGTGGACGCTATGTTGGGCACCGGGCTGCGCGGCCCGGCCAGCGGCATCATGGCCAAGGCCATCTCGGACATCAATGAGCGCTCCACGAAAGCCACGGCAACCTGGCCGCGGCTGATTCTCGCCGTCGATACGCCCTCTGGCCTGCCGTCCGACGGAGACGCCGCGGCCGGGCCGGTTCTGGCGGCGCATTGGACGGCAACGTTCACCGCGCCAAAGATTGGCCAGCTTGTGGGGCCGGGAGCAGAAGCCTGCGGCGCTCTCCGCGTAATCGATATCGGATCGCCGGCGAAACTGATCGAGGAGATTGGCAAAGGAACTGTCCGTTGGGCAGGCCCGGATGAATTTGCCGGCTTGCCGCTGGTGCGTGCGGCCGATTCGCATAAAGGAACGTTTGGACATGCCGTGATTATTGCGGGCTCGCGGGGAAAGTCAGGAGCGGCAGTGCTAGCCGGTTACGCCTGCTTGCGCGCTGGAGCGGGCCTGACCACTATCGCTACGCCGGATGAAGTTCAGCCGGTGGTTGCGTCGGCCTATCCGGAATACATGACGGAGCCGCTGCTGGCAACGAAGACCGGCGGAATCGCCGCAGCCAACGCTTCCTCAGGACGACTAACCAAGCTGCTCGAGGGCAAGACTGTCGTAGCCATAGGTCCAGGCATCGGAACGCATGTCGAAACGCGCATGGTGGTGCAGCAGTTGGTCCGAGAGTCTCCCGTGCCGATCATTCTGGACGCCGACGGATTGAATTGCTTTGACGGAGAAGCGAGCAAACTGGCTCCGCGCAAGACGCCATGCCTCGCGATCACCCCACACCCCGGTGAGATGAGTCGATTGCTCGGGATCAAGAACGCGGACGTGCAAAGCAACCGTCTGAAAGCCGCAACGGAAGCGGCAAAGAAGTGGAATGCCCATGTAATTTTGAAGGGGTATCACACGATTGTCGCAGGGCCGGATGGCCGCGTGTTTGTGAACACTACGGGTGGACCCAGACTGGCGAAGGGTGGAACCGGCGATGTGCTAACAGGCGTGCTGGCGGCACTGACCGCGCAGTTCGGAACCGCGGATTGGCTACGGATTTTGGCGCTTGGCGTTTTTCTGCACGGAAAGGCAGGAGAATCGGGCACCTCACTTGACACCTCCAGCTCACTTGATACCTCCGGCATGCTGGCGCACGAGGTGGCACAGGGAGTGCCAATAGCCCGCGATCTCCTTTTGCGGGGTATCCACGGTAGCGTGCTAGAACTATGACTGAAGTGGTCATAACGCACTCCGCGGAGGAGACGATCCAATGGGGCAGGGACTTCGCGAAGACGTTGCGGCCCCCGCTGTTGGTACTGCTGACCGGCGACTTGGGCAGCGGAAAGACCACACTAACTAAAGGCATCGTGGCGGGACTAGGCGCCGCGCCTGAGGATGAGGTTACCAGCCCGACGTTCACGCTAGTCCATGTCTATGGCAAACAGGCGGCGGCGAAGGTGTATCACGCGGATTTGTATCGTATAGAAACTTTTCGCGATTTCGAGAGCCTGGGGATGGAAGATGTCTTCGCCGAACCGCGCATCGTGATCCTGGAATGGTCGGAACGGTTTCCGTTGCGCGCGCCGTGGCCGCAGGTGCGGGTGTGCCTGGAGCATTTAGGCGGGGATGCCCGTCGAATTACAGTGTCCTGAGGCCAACCCGGCCCGTTGTCCAAAGCTGTAACACTCTCCTAACTCTCTCGTTACCGATCCCGGAGCATTTCTTGCCGGGTCGGCTAGCCGCTGATAGCTTTGATGGAAGCCCCTTCGGCTGGAGTGTGCATGGCGGACGAAATCCTCTCGCTTGGCGCAACGGCGGACACGGCCCGAGTCGAACTGAAGAGCTACAACGTCACGATCCCCATGGGGTCGTTGGCGATCGGCGTGGATAACATCCACCACGATGTCTTTTTTAGCCCGAAGTTCGTGGCGGCCGCGAAAGACTATCTGTTTGACCTGATTCGCCAAAGCACCGCAGCCACCTACTTTGCCGGCATTGAACTCCGGCAGACGCAGGGTATAGATAACTCGAGTTTTCGCAAGCTAACTACCGAAGTTTTGCAGAGCGCGCTGACCCAAGCTAAGTTCCACAAAAATATCGAGATTGACCTGGTTTTTCGGCTGGGCCTGCTGAAGTTCCTGACGGCGGAGCTGTTGAACCAGTTCGCCAACCTGATCCTGGAAGGGAAGGAGTGGATTCGCCAGCGCGGCGAATATTTCGAGCGCAGCCAGCAGGCGCACGTCATCAAAGCGCGGCTTAGCGAGCTTCAATCGGCGCGGCGCAAAGTGGTGCGCGGCGTGGGGCAGCAAGTGGCACAGATGCTGGCGGACGTGGAAGACAACGTCATCGCCAAGACGCGACGAGCGCTGTTCGGCGAAGACTTTGCGCCTTTCTATGAACTGCTGAAGAACCGCATCATTTTTCTGGATGGCGGAAAAGACGACGTCTATTTTCTTGAGAACTACGTCCTTCTAGGCAACTACGCACGCGACCCGGATCGCTTCGAAGCGATGGATGCGCTGTTCCAGGAGTTTTTGCTCGAAGCAGGGCTGACGGTCGGCCAAGATCCGGCGTTTACGGAGGCGAATCAGGCGCATAACGCGATCCTGGAGCAAGCCGCAGCCATGCGTGCCGAGATTGCCAGCCTCGAAGAGCAGCGCGAAACGGTTCGCCGGAAAATGGAGAAGAGCGAGGGCTTCTTCAATAAATTTTTGAGTACGCCCGACAAAGGCGACCTCAAAGCGTCCATAAACGACATCGAGATGCGGTTGAAGCATCAGGAAGTGAAGCTGGAAGAGCTTGGTCCGCAAATCGACGCGGCCAAGCAGAAGCTCGATTTCTTCAATAAAGACTACAAAGGCAAACTCGGTGATTACCTGAACGATCCGGAAAATGCCAAACGGCTGTTCGACGCAGCGGGAGCTCCGGAAGCCGAAGCGGCGCAGCGGGCGCAGCTTCTCGCGCAGCTTGTGGAGCGCCTTGAACAGTCGGAAGTGCTGTACCACATTCTGGCCAGCTACGAAATTCGTCCCATCGCCAAGGAGTACTGCCCGCCGGTCCACCTGCAGCAGTTGCGCAAGGCGGTAGTCTCCAAAGATGACATGAAGCAGATCGAGCAGGTGCTCAAGCACGTGCCGGCTAAGCAGCTCTCGCTGAAACCAATCGAGGAATTAGGGAAAAAGATCCGCAAGTATTCGCGCGAGGAAATGCAAGCGGCGGTGCTACGTTTTGCGAGTGACTTTTTGCGGTTGCGGCGTGATTTGCACGACGCCGACCACCTGATGACCTGCATGGAGCGTGTGCACCTCATCACCACAGAGCAAACTCGTGAGCTGTCGCGTCTGAACAATCGCTTGTACGAGTGCGTCTTGCCGGAGGAGGCAAAGACGGCTCAGGACCATGTCGTTTCGCATGTGATCATCAAAGCGGACGTGCGCGGCTCCACAAAGATGACCCAGGACTTGCTCTCCCGCGGGCTCAGCCCGGCTTCGCACTTCAGTTTGAACCTGCACGAGCCGGTGAAGAAGTTGCTGGATCGCTATAGCGCGAAGAAGGTTTTCGTTGAAGGCGACGCGATCATCTTGGCGATTTTCGAAACCGAGTCCACAAAGACGTACGCGCGCGCGGTCGCCAAGGCCTGTGTGCTCTCGCGGCAGATTCTCGCGGTCTGCAATTCGTACAACGACCGGGCGGCCAGCAGCGACCTGCCGCCGCTGGAGCTGGGCATCGGCGTCGCGTATCAGGGCTCGGCGCCCACGTATTGGACTGACGGCGATTCGAAAATAATGATCTCCAAAGCGCTGAACCTTTCGGACCGCCTTTCCGGTTGCGCCAAGCTAGCTAAACGCATGCTTTCGGGGCACCAAACCCTCTTCTCGGTATATCAGTTCTTGACAGCCATGAAAGGCGCCTCCGCGGAGGAACTCGAGGAGTTCCTGGTACGCTTCAACATGAATGGCATCGAACTGAACGAAGAAGGCTTCAACAAGCTTTCCGAAGAGATTTCGCTGGATTCGATTGAGACGAAGCTGGAGATGCCCTGGGGTAAAGAGAAGGTTACGCTGCACTATGGCGAAGTGCCGATGGGCGAGACAGTGGAATTGATTGTCTTGCGGAAGAGCATGGCCAGGGAACTTCTGCCAGACGGCAAGATCGGCGAGCCTTCCGCGCATCCCTACTACGAAGTTTGCACCAACGGCAAACTCTACGATCTGGTGGCGGCGTTAATCCGCAGCCATGCTGCGGCGGCTGTGCCTGCTCCGGTAGAAGCGGTTCGCGCCTGACCGCGATCCTGTCGCGACGTTCCCGCAAATACGAAACTGCTCGATCAGGATAGCGCGTATAGAGCGTCCGATCTTACTCGTCGGCGCTGACCTAAGCACGTGTAGACGATACAAAAACCCGCATTGACATGCGCAACGCAACGTCGTATACGAGACGCCACTAAGTCGAGTCTCGAAGGCGGAAATGTTGCCCCAGCGAATCGCACGTCTCCTGGTGTGTTTCTGTCCAGGCGCTTTCTGGTGGCTGCTGCTCACCAGCGGGCCGTCGCAAGCCCAGAGTAGCGCTCCGGCTATGCCGTCCGTTTTGTTCGCCACAAAAGTCGAAATGGTGCAGGTGCCGGTGATCATTTTTGACGATCACGGAGCCATCGCCACGGGACTGAAGGCCAGCGACTTCCGTCTGCTGGACGATGGCGTGCCGCAGAAGATTCTCTACTTCGATCGCGAGCGCGTTCCGGTTTCCTTCGTCATTCTGGCGGACCTGAGCTCCAGCATGACCAACAAGATTCCGTTTGTGCAGGAAGCGGCCTTGTCGTTGGTGGAACCGGAGGAAGAGGAAGCGAAGGCGGAAGACGAATACTCGCTCTTCGGAATCGGCCGGCGCTCCAGGGAATTGTTGCCGTTTACCAGCGACCAAAGCGACCTGGAGCGTCGTTTGCCGTCGTTGCTTGCGCCCACGAATGAAAGCACTTCTTTGTTCGATGGCGTCTGGTTAGGTGTGTCGGCGGCGCGTCACGAAGCGGCCAACAAGCATCGAGCCATGATCTTGCTTACCGACGGCGGCGACAATCACAGCCGTTACAGTCTCCGTGAGACCAAAAAGTTGCTCGAAGAAGCCGACCTGCCGGTGTTTGCGGTGATGGCCGGAGCGGATTTTACTTTGGCGGACCTGTTCATTCCGCGGCAGAAGACGCCGAGCCGCGTGCCGCTGCCGGGTCCCGGAGGTTCAGGACCAAGTCTTCCGTTCGGCAACGCTGCTGACGACTACATTGGTCCGGCCGAGCGTCGCGGTCCGTACAACATGAAGGAATTGGCGGAGGCCAGCGGCGGAGGCGTGTTTACCGCTCGCGACAACGAAGACTTGCCGCGCATCGTCCGGACGATTGGACTGGCGGTCCGTTATCGGTATGTCCTGAGTTACAGGCCGGAGCGTGGCGTGGCTTCGGGCGCGAACGCAGAGGGCGGGGCGACCAGCCACAGCGCACACAAAATCCGGCTGGAGCTTTACCCCAAAGGAAAATTCGCCCACTACAGCATGCCGTACTACAAACGGACCTACCACAGCATCGAGTGATGCGTTTGTGCCACACGGGATTGATAGGCAGTTGTGGCGGAGGCGTGTGGAAGTCGAATCTATGGTTTTTCAGAATTTAAAGAAGTTATGCGGAATCGCCCCTCCTTGGAAGTAACGGAAAGGAATACAGGTTCGTACTAGGTGCACCTCAGTGATATTCTCTCAACCTGTGGCCTCGGCGGCATCGTGTCCCGCGTCAGGACCAAAAAAGGATACGGAGGTCCCTCGCTTCCATCGCCTGGTGCCGCCGAATCACGGCTACTAGAAGCTTAAGATTATCGTCGGGTTGGACGCACTCGCGCCGTCGACTTAAATGCTCGCCTTTCAGGCACGGCTATTATTGAACGTTTAGAGTTGTCGTGGTTGTGTCTACAGCAGTGCCCGCGATCAGTGTCGTAGACGTCACTGAATACGTTCCGGCACAGATGTTCTTCGGTACCCTGAACGGGAACGAAACGGCTTTGGAGGTGCCCTTCGGAATCGTGAAAGGTGGCGTAATAAACATCAACGACTTGGAGGTTGAGCAGGAGACCGGGCCACCTGGACCGGTCAAATCAAATTCTATACTCACCGTTTGAGAGCCCTCCCCCCAGACCCCATCCCTGCTGGAGAATCAAGGAGATGACTCTGCGAAAAATGGAAATCGGTTCGAGTGTCGAAACCTGTAGCAAGCGTAGTTGTTGCACGTGAGGGTTCAACTCAAAAATCAACGGCGAGTGTAGACAAACGAACTGTCTCAATGGAGGGGTTCAGCCCAGCGAGATGTGGGCAGTTTTGTAGCTGCGGATGCTTTCTGAAACCACAAACTTCAACAGCGCTTAATTCGAGCCCGCAAGGGCTTCGCAGTCAATCTCATCGGCTCCACAAATTTTCAATAGATTTCAATACGGCTTGAAATCTGGTTCGGGACCAGGAGGTCGATGGTTCAAAGCCATTCGCCCCGACCATCTTTTTCACTCACCACGACGCAGTTTTTGGCCTTCGTCGACAGCACTGAAGACCCAGTCGTGGCAAGGCTATCCTCTCAATGGCGCTGGCTGCGAGCGGTTTGTGTAGAGCGCCCGCAGCCAGTCGCGGTAAATCAGGTCACAGGAATCAGTTGAACTAAGCGTTTCTCAGACCAGCCCCTGGTCCAGCATCGCATCGGCAACTTTCAGGAATCCGGCGATGTTCGCGCCATAAACGAGGTTGCGAGGTTTGCCATAGATGTCGGCGGTCTCGAACGCGTTCTTGTGGATCTCGACCATGATCTTGTGCAACCGCTCATCCACTTCTTCGCGCGTCCAGCTCAGCCCCATGCTGTTCTGAGCCATTTCCAGTCCGGAAGTTGCCACACCGCCGGCGTTGGCCGCTTTTGCCGGACCGTACAGGATGCCGGCTTCAAGGAACAGACGTGTCGCATCGAGCGTGCTCGGCATGTTCGCTCCTTCTGCGACCAGCTTGCAGCCGTTCATCACCAACGTCGCCGCGTCCTTCTCGTTGATCTCGTTCTGGGTCGCGCTCGGGAAGGCGCAGTCTGCCTTGATGGCCCAAATCGGGTTGTGGTCGAGCGTCGGCTCAACCGGGATATAACGCGCCTTCTTGAACTTCTCGGCATATTCCTTGACGCGGCCGCGCCGCACGTTCTTCAACTCCATGATCCACGCCAGCTTCTCGCGATCAATGCCGTCGGGATCATGGATCACGCCATTCGAGTCGGACATGGCAATGATTTTCGCGCCAAAGTCCAGCAGCCTTTCCACGGTGTACTGTGAGACGTTGCCGGAACCAGAAACGAGGCAGAGCTTTCCTTCCAGGCTTTCCTTTCGCGTCTTCAGCATTTCTAGGGCGAAGTACACGCAGCCATAGCCCGTGGCTTCCGGGCGAATCAGCGAGCCGCCCCAGTTGATACCCTTGCCGGTCAGCACGCCGGAAAACTGGTTTGCCAGCCGCTTGTATTGCCCGAACAGGTAGCCGATTTCGCGCCCGCCCACGCCGATGTCTCCGGCCGGGACGTCTGTGTGAGCCCCGATGTGCCGCCACAGCTCGCTCATAAAGCTCTGGCAGAAGCGCATCACTTCGTTGTCGCTCTTGCCCTTCGGATCGAAATCGGATCCGCCTTTGCCGCCGCCCATCGGGAGCGTGGTCAGCGAGTTTTTGAGGACCTGTTCGAACGCCAGAAACTTCAGGATTCCCAGATTCACGGAGGGATGGAATCGCAACCCTCCCTTGTACGGCCCAATCGCGCTGTTCATTTCGATGCGGAACCCGCGATTGATGCGCGGCTGCCCTTCATCGTCGAACCATGGCACGCGAAACATGATCACGCGCTCTGGTTCCACCAGGCGCTCCAACAAACGCGCCCTTTGATATTCGGGATGTTTGCCCAATGCGGGGATCAGTGACTCAACTGCTTCCTGCACGGCCTGATGAAATTCGGTTTCTGCGGGATTTTTGCTGCGGACTGCGCTCAGCACCTCGCTCACATACTCCTTTGGAGTCATGGTCGCCGGTGTCTTTAAAGTCCCAATGCCCATGGTAAGTTTCCTCCTTGCACGATCGGCTGTTGAAAAATACCCGTGCGGTCTTCACCACGAACTGCACACTTCTGCTGGCATTGATTTAACCGTTCGAGCCGTTGGTCAGCGATGACCACCGTCACAGGTGGCCGTGACCGTTCGCATGAGGTTGAGGAGTTTTTGCGTGGGTTCCAACTTCGATGGCATAACTGTCCGGCGTAGCAATCTTCTTCGGATTAAAAAAAAGGGCGCCCCGTTTCTGGGACGCCCTTGGAAATGCGAAGAATATTGGTTGAAGGTTAGAAGTAGAACTTGGCGCCTAACTGCACCAGGCGAGGCCCAAGGGTGTCACCGGTAACCCACCCGAAGTGACTGGAGTTGAAGTTCGAGTTCGGGAGGTTGAAGTTCACGTGGTTGAAGGCGTTCTGCGCCTCCAGGCTCAACTGAAACTTTGTTTTTTCCGTCACGGCGATGTTCTTCACCAGCCGCAAGTCGGTGCGATTGACGCCTGGGCCGTGCAAGGTATCTCTGCCAGTGTTGCCAAACGTCCCGAGCGCTTCGGACGCAAACGCCGACTTATTGAAGTACAGATGAGGTGATGTGGGCGTCGGCGTGTACCGCGGGTCCTGCGTTACGACGGCACCCACCTGATTCGGATTGTCCGCGCATCCATAGTAACTGTAGAGCCAGCAGGTTCCCGACTGGAAGAGGCCGCTATACAGGGCCACCGGGAACCCCGTTTGTAGCGTGGTGATGCCGCTGATTTCCCAACCCTTGAAGGCTCGGCTGAGAAACGGCCCCGAACGAAGCGCTTGCGGAACGGGGATTTCATACCGGTAGCTGGCTACGAAACGGTTCCGCGCATCGAATTGCGAATCGCCCCAGTTTAGATAGTTGAAAAACGGGTTGACACCACGTGTGCCGGCTTGCTGCCCCGATGAGCTTTCGTAGCTGGACCCGTCGTCGATGGAGTGAGAGTAAGTGTAGGACAGCAAGAAGTCCAACCCATGCGAGGTCCGCTTCTTCAAGCTGACCTGTAGGGAGTTGTAATTGGAGTCTCCGTCGGTGGCCTGCTGGCCAACGCCGCCGAAATACAGAACGCTCGTTCCGGGTATCACCGTAGAGTACGGGAAGTTCTGCGGGTAGTTGTAGCCTTGGAGTTCGCGGGCCCCAGTTGACTTGATGCAGCCGGGGATCGCGGCGCAAGCGCCGGGCTTGGCTTCATTCAGGTCGAAAGCCCGCTCGAGATGACGGCCCTGAGAGCCCACATAGCCGATAGAGAGGATCATTTGGCCCGGGAACTCCCTTTGCGCCGTCAGGTTGTAGTTCAACGAGTAAGGCACCGCGAACCGTGGGTCGGTGACGTTGAAATCCATCGGTGCGTAGAACGTGAAGTCCACGGCGCTTCCCGGTTTGGGAGCAACGTACGGGTATTTGTTCGGAATGGAACCCCGTCCCGCGATGTCGGCCCAAGGGTTCGCAAAACCCGGACTTAGGCCAACGTCTCCAACGCCAAAATCCTCAAGCCCGAACGGCGGGGCCAAAAGATTTTGGAGGCTAAGTTCTTCTTCGATCTGGTTGTAATAAATACCGAAGCCCG
>Ga0335080_10000616_pt1 | contig 33154 bp, 38 predicted proteins | sample Lox_Sample_34_FD_206720 | JGI IMG/M metagenome (GOLD analysis project Ga0335080, IMG submission 206720) | Soil microbial communities from Loxahatchee National Wildlife Refuge, Florida, United States - Lox_Sample_3.4 | ecosystem: Environmental > Terrestrial > Soil > Wetlands | place: USA... | reverse complement strand
CAATCAGCCGCTCCGCACTTGCCAGTTCTCGTCGATTGACCTCCATCAATCTCTGACCGGCTTCTCGCTCTATGGTGAAATTTCTGAAGCGTTTGTGGAGCAACGAGATGACCGGCTTGAAAATCCCGCATAACGCCTTCGTCTTCGTGGGCGATGGCCGCAAGGCCTTGTTCCTGAGGAATGAAGGAGACGAGAAGTTCCCGAACCTGAAGACCGAAAGTGTGTTCCAGGACGACAATCCGGCGACGCATGAGCAGGGAAGCGAGCGGCCCGGGCGCCTCAGCAAGGCGCTGGACTCGGGTCAGCGCAGCGCGGTCGAGGCGGTCGACTGGCACCACATCGAGGAGCACCGGTTTGCCAGAAAGGTCGCGGCGGCCATGGAGGAGGTGGTGCGGGCGAGGCGGGTCCCCGCCCTTGTCATCGTCGCGCCACCCAAAACGCTCGCCGATTTGCGCAATGCGTTTCACGCCGACGTCCGGGCGCGCGTCATCGCCGAAATCAACAAGGACCTGACCAAGCACCCGGTCGGGGAGATCGAAAAGCACCTGACCGCGGCCTGACGGCGGTGAAACGCATGCCGTGCTGTCCGAATTCGCCAAAATGCCGCAATTCGCCGCGCGTTTTTGCATCCCACCGGGCTCGCCGCCCATAATTCGCCGCAGTTCGATCCGCATGATCCTGTTGGCTTTTTCCCGACTTGGGGATTCGTGTTCGGGATGCCGCTTGGGGATTGAATGCATCACGGCAGCATGATCGCTGATGCGCGTGGCAGGCGTCGTCGCCGATTGGCGGGGCCGGCCGCAGCAGTCTTTGCCGCGCTTGCGGCAGCGTGCTTTACGGCCGCTTGGTTCGATGATCCCGGCCTGTCGATCTCTGCGGCGACCGCCTCGACGGACGCGCCCGTGTCGAGAATAGAGCAATCCTTTTTCGACCTGCGGTTTTCTGTCCATCAGGCCAGGCGGCCAGCCGCCGGTTCGGACCCCAATCTTCAACTCGCCAGCGTCATCTTTGCCCAAAAGCCCACCTATGAGGGCTTCAGCAGCACAGCTCCGGATGAGCGGGCTGAGGCGAAGCCGGCGGAGGTTGAGGCCAAACCAGCGGAGACGGTCGCGCCGGCGATCCCACTCCCCCGGTCGCGGCCCTCGGACGTAAGCCTTGCCGCCCGCGACCAAAAGGCTCCCGCAAGCGACAGTGAGACCGCTCATCCCGACGACCCGACGCTTCTCCAGAAGCTGTCAGGGATGTTTCGATATCGCCTGACGCTGGCCTCGCTGACGCCAACTGACGGGATTTTTGCCAGCGCCCCGGATCTCGCCGCGCTCGGATATGACGGCCAGACCGCCGTGTACGATATCACGGCCCACACGGTGTATTTGCCGAATGGCTCCAAGCTCGAGGCTCATTCCGGCCTGGGCGACAGCAGGGACGACCCTCGCCACGTGAGCGAGCGGGCGGTAGGCGCGACGCCGCCGGCCGTCTACGAGCTCAAGCCGCGCGAGCAGTTGTTCCATGGCGTGCAGGCTCTGCGGATGCAGCCCGTGGAAGGCAGCGCGCTCGGCCGCACCGGCCTCCTGGTTCACAGTTACATGCTCGGTCCCGACGGGGACTCGAATGGTTGCGTATCAATCAGGGACTACGACCGATTCCTGGCCGCCTATCAGAAGGGCGACTTCAGGCGTCTTGCGGTCGTCACGAATCTCGCTGGACCGGCACGACAGTCCTCTTTCCAGTCTGCAAACGGGGGGACTTAAGCTCCGGCGGGAGCGGTATTTTGTAAGTTGGAGGCCTGACAATGCCCAAGTCGGGACTTGCGTTCATATTTGCGGGGCTTTTCCTGCTTTCCGGTTGCATGCAGGCGACGCTCGCGCCGTCGTCCGATGTGAGCATGACATCGAGGGACCGGCAATTGCTCGCCCATCCGCCTTATGCGCAGGCGGCGATCCCGGAGCAATATCAGCGGCACATCGTCGACTTCCAGCGGAAAGAGCGGCCGGGCACGATCCTGGTCGATACCGACTCGCGTTATCTCTATTACGTTTTGCCTCAAGGCAAGGCGATCCGCTACGGCGTAACGGTGGGCGAGGAGGCGATGGCCTGGTCCGGCGTCGCAACCGTCGGCCGCATGACCGAGTGGCCGGATTGGATCCCGACGCCGGAGATCCAGGCGCGGCTCGGCCCTTATCCGGCGCGCGTTCCCGGAGGTCCGGCCAATCCGCTGGGCGCGCGGGCGCTCTATCTCTACGAGGGCGGCAAGGACACGCTGTATCGCATCCATGGCACCAACCAGCCGGAGTATATCGGCCGCGCGATCTCGTCCGGCTGCATCCGCATGACCAATGGCGACATCATCGATTTGTTCGGTCGCGTGAAGATGGGCACGACGGTCGTCGTGCTGCCGCCGGGACGGAGCGTGTAGACGGTCTGGAAACTATCCCGCCTTTCGTTTGAGCCCGCTAACGATTTGGAAAATCGCCTGGCCCAAAGTCGCAAACGACCAAGGGACAGGGGAAGCTCATGTACACGAACAGGGACATCGTTCTGCAGAACGTGCGCCGCTACCGCGCAATCGCTTCATTGTATCGTCAGACCGCGGCGTTTCGCCCGCTGCAAAAATGGACGCTGCTCGACCAGGCCGAGGAATGGGAGCATCGTGCGGTCGTTGAGCTCGAAGCCTATTTCGACGCGAACGACGAGGCGACCTGCCGTCCGCAGCCGCAACGCGCCGGCCGCGCCGAGATGCGATGGGACATGGTTGCCGCCGCGTAAAGGTTTGCGACGGTCTGCGCTGTCCTGCGCGACGATCGTCTTGCTCCGTGCGCGTGCACGGCCACTACTCGGTTTCAATGTCTTCGAGCCTGATCCTACGTTCCGCGCGCAAACTATTTCGCGCCTGTTCGATACGACGCAGGAACCGTGGGGCATGTTCGAGTCGGTACTCGAACCAGTCCTCTTCCGATTCGAAGCCGATCAGCACGCCTGCAGGTTTACCGTGGCGCGTGATGACGATCTCCTGCGTCTCTGCTTCCCGCAGGAAGCAAGGGTTACGCTGCGGGTTTGGCTTCGCGCGCTGGCGCTATCTTGCGCAGCGCGGCACCGAGTGCGTCCTCGGCTCGCTCAAGATCATACTGGGTCTGGATGCCCATCCAGAACGCCGCCGAGGTGCCGAAATATCGGCCGAGCCGCAGAGCGGTGTCAGCGGTCACCGGAGTCTGCTCATTGGCCAGCCGCTCAATTCTCGTGCGCGGCACGCCGACTGCACGAGCTACCGCGTAAGGAGAAAGGTTCAGCGGGCGCAGGAATTCCTCGCGCAGAACCTCGCCGGGATGAACAGGGGGAAGCTTCTTGGCCATGACTGCGCGCCTTTCAATGATAGTCCACAATCTCGACCTGTTCCGGCCCCTGATCGCTCCACCGGAATACGATCCGCCACTGATCGTTTATTCGGATCGAATGCTTGCCGGCGAGGTCCCCTCGCAAAGCTTCCAGTTGCCTGGCGACGCCACGAGATCGCCAAGCATCGTGGCGTTGTTCAGTTGCACCAATTTTCGGCGGGCGACCTTGGCAACGTCCGTCGGAAACCCCTTTGGAACGCGCCGCTGCTGGAAAATCAGCGCCGCGAGCGCACCCTGGAAGCTTCGGATCATCGGGAAATGGTATCATGCCGCGATACCAAATGCAACCGACCCTCTGAATGCAGCGGGCGGCGGGGCAGGGATGGTCCTATCCTTATCCCGCAACAGTCCCTGGTGCCCGCAGGAGTGCTTTCGTCCTAATAAGTGAACGCAGGCGCGCGCATCAGGTGGTCGTTGATTGCCGTGACGCCGGAGATGTTTTCGGCCGCCACGGTGATCGCCTGCCGCTCTTTTTCGGACTCGACAAAGCCCCAGAGGTCGACGACCCCGGCTTTGACCGTGACGTTCAGCCTGTGCACGTGAGACCAGGGTTGCTTCTTCAACTCGTCCATCAGCTTGTTTCGGATCGTGGCATCGGAAGGGCTGATTTCGAGCTTGGGCCGGGCGCTTGCAATGGCCTGAATGATGTTGGCGCGGCTGACAATGCCAACCAGATCGCCGCCCTGGCTTACGATCGGAACGCGCTTGATGTGCTCCTCCTCGAAGATATCGGCAATTTCAACCAGCAGCGTGTCGGGATCGGCCGTTCTGACGTCGCGTGTCATGACATCCTTGACCTTCGCCGCGTGGGACTTGACGTAATCATCCTCGAGGGCGAAGTCGCCCGAAATAAGGGACAGCCACCAGGACACAGGTCGTTCGGTTCCGGCTTCCGTGCGATGCAGCAGATCGGCTTCCGTGATGATGCCGACGAGCTTTCCGGCGCCATCGAGCACGGGAACGGCGCTGATGCGCTTCTCGATCAGGAGCTTTGCGACATCGCGAACGGTCTCGTTCTCACCCACGGTGACGACAGGAGAAACCATCACATCTCGTGCTTTCATAGCGGCCTCCCTTGGCTAACGGATGACGTCCTTGATATTTTGTTCCTCTCGAAGTGCGATTGATCCGCGTCAAGCGTTGATCTGGATCAGCCGCCCTTTTCCGGGGTAGAGCGATCGTAATTCTGCACTTCCGGTAGGTCAGCCATGGAAAAGAGCTTCGAGGCAACGCAGCACAGTCTAAGGTTCGAGACGAACCCTGCGGCACGCGCAATTCGGCATGCTTGATGCATTTCGGCACATGCAGGGGGACTTGCTCGGGTCCCTAGGCTATGGACCGCTCGAGATCCCCTATCGCGCCATCGCAGCGCTGCGCTCGAAACGCGAAGATCGTCCATTGCAGTTGATAACCGATCGTGGGGCCGCTGCATCGCAGGCCCCACGATCTGCAGTCTTCGACGTCAAGCCGCCTTGACCTCGATCTTCTTTGCAGGTTTCTGCGCTTCCGCGGTCTTCGGCAGCGTCACCTTGAGAACGCCGTTCTTGAACGTTGCCTCGATCTTGTCGGTGTCGACACCGTCAGGCAGTTCGAAATAGCGCTCGAACGAGCCGTAGCGGCGCTCGGAGACGTAGTAGTCCTTCTTCTTCTCTTCGGTCTCTTCCTTCTTTTCGCCCCTGATGGTGATCCCGCCATTGGCGACATTCACCTCGACGTTTTTCTGGTCGATCCCCGGCAGTTCGGCCGTGATCTCATAGGCCTTGTCCGTTTCGGTGACATCGACCGCCGGAGCGGCAACGAATTTCTGCGGCCAATTTCTATCGAAGCCAGCCAGCGCACCGAAAGGCCGCCGCCAGAAGCCGCCGCCGAAATCCTCGAACAGGCGATCGACTTCCTTTCTCAGCGACTCGAACGGACCCCAAGGCTCCCCAACGAGCGCTGGCTCGCCAGGCTTCCTGGTAACGGGTAGTTTGGTTTCGGTTGCCATGATCTTCTCCTTTCCCAGTTGGAGGCCTCTATTTCTTGATCAAAATGCGCGGTGACGACTTGATCCTTCTCAAACCCGGCGGCCGAGACGAGCAGCTCGACACCCGGCGTCAGCACAGGCCTCGGACGGGCCCAGGTCTCCCAAAAGGTGTTGGCTTGGTCACGCTGACGTGAGGCAATAAGGGAACTCGTGCAAGGACCGGTTGATCTTACTCAAGGCTCGCGCCTTGCGGCGTGTTCCAATGATCTTGGCGACAGGAGAACCGTCATATGCAGACGCCAGCTCAAATTGAATTTGAAGGTGTTCAGGGCTCAGCCGAATTCCAGGCGTCCATCGAGAAACACATTGCGGAACTCGAGACCCGTTTTGGCCGCCTCACGGCGGGTCGCGTCGTGGTGAAAGGACCCGGAGAGCATCAACAGACCGGTGGTCACTACCAGGTGAGCATTCGGCTCGCGCTGCCGGACGGTCGCGAGGTCAACATTGGGCGCACGCCCACGAAAGACGAACGTTACGCCGATCTCACCTTTGCCGTCGACAACGCCTTCAGGCGCGCCCGCCGACAGCTGCAGGACCAGGCGCGGATCATGCGCGGCGACGTCAAGCAGCGTGCGCGATCCAGAACGGGCGGAGCGTGAATGACCGGCGGCTTCAGGACATGGTCGCCAATACATTCGACAACAGCCGAACGGCTGCGCCTGTTCGCCCTGCATGGCACCGACGCGTTCGGCAAGAAGATCGCGCATTCGCTTGGCTGTGACTTGTCTGCCCTCGAGGAACGGAGCTTCGAGGACGGCGAGCACAAAGTGCGCGCGCTCGAGACGGTGGCAGGCTGCGATGTCTATGTCGTGCACAGCCTGCATGGTGGACCTCAGGAGAGCCCCAACGACAAGCTGTGCCGTCTCATGTTTTTCGTTGGTGCCCTGAAGGATGCCGGCGCGGCGCGAGTGACGGCGGTCACGCCCTATCTTTGCTACGCGCGGAAGGATCGTCGGACCAAGGCTCAGGACCCCGTCACCATTCGATACGTTGCGGCAATGTTCGAAGCTCTGGGTGTCGACGCCGTTGTCACGCTGGAGGTTCATAACGAGGCGGCATTCGAAAATGCCTTTCGATGCCCATCGGTCGCGCTGAGCACGGCGCCGCTCCTGATCGACAAGATCAGGGCGATTGCGCAGGATCGGCCGATCTGCGTGGTGTCGCCGGATCTTGGCGGGGGCAAGCGGGCGGACCTCTTGCGCGAGGCGCTTGAAAAGGCCGCCGGTCGTCCGATTGGCAAGGCGTTTGTCGAGAAGCGTCGCAGCTCCGGCGTGGTTTCAGGCGACCTGTTCGCAGGCGAAGTGGCAAATGCGCTTTGTGTCGTGGTCGACGACCTCGTCAGCACGGGAGGCACCTTGGTGCGGGCGGCCAAGGCCGCGCGTGCCCACGGTGCGAAAGCAGTCGTTGCTTGCGTTGCCCACGGCCTGTTCATGCCCGGGGCCGAAAGTGCGCTGGCGGATCTTTCGATCGACCGGATCATCGCGACCGATAGTGTGCCGCCGTTCAGGCTCCCTCCGGGGCCGGTGCTCGCCAAACTCGAGATCGTTTCAGCGGCGCCGCTTTTTGCAGAGACGATCCGGCGGATGCATCACCATGAGCCGGTCGGCGATCTCTTGTTCTATCAAGCGTGATTGCCGAGGCATTGCTCGAGTTGCCTGGCATCCGCTCTCGCCATCGCAAGATAAGCGCGTGCAAGGCGCGGCCATTTTTCCGGCGTGCGCGGGTGGGGATCAATCAGATGCGCAATGGACAGGCGCGCGCGCAACATGGCGCGATTGATGCGGTAGAAGAGAAACAGGCCGCTCGAAGGATCATCGTCGAGAAAGATCGAAAGGCGCCGCCGCAGTGCCTCGCCAACTTTTCGTCCCCCCAGTCGCTCGCATTCGAGATGCAGGAAGGCGATCTCGTCCAGAGCATCCAGCGTCCGCAGGCGGGCGTTGAACTCCAGGCAGTCGATGATCGGATAGGGCGGGCTCAACCAGATGTGTTCGGGCCTGAGGTCGCCATGCGCCTCGAGAATGAAACGGCGGTGGACTCGCTTTGCGAGAATATCGCGGCGGTGTTGCAGAAAACGGCGCTGAACATGACAAATGCGTTCGACCGTACCTCGATTCAATTCGAAAGCGAGGTCGAGAAGAACATGCCGATCGAGCAAAGCAGCTTTCTCCAACGATACCAAATAGCTTTCGGGATCGATCGCGACTCGCAAGGCGTGGGAATAAAATTGCTGCAACTGGTCGGCCAATCGCAGGAGCTGCGCTTGCGAGACCTTGCGAGCATGTAACAGCGCTTCAAGCGTCTGATTTTCATCGAGCCGGCGCATGACGACCAGCCAGTCGGCGATGCGGCCGCCGCCACCGATTGCGTAGCCGGCATGAGTCATCGTCAGTGGCGCCACGCCAAGATAGACGTCCGGCGCCAATCTGCGGTTGAGGGACACCTCCGCCAGACAGGCGTCGGCCCGGCGCTCGATCGTGGAAAAGTCAAGATAGGGAAACCGCACCGGCTTCTTGAGCTTGTAGACGCGATCGCCGGCCATGAAGACCCAGGACATGTGGGTCTCGCGCTCGCTGACTATTTCGGGAGCCGGAATGTAGCTGTCTGGACGGCTCAGAAAGCTGACCTTGCAGGCAAGGGTGGTTGCATCGTCCGCCACGGCGTCCGGGCCTAATGGTTCGTTCTGCCGGTCGAGCATGGGAACTCTATGACCAATCGATCGGGCTTGCGGCTTGATGTTGATCAACGATTCCCCGGCAGGGGTCGATACGGTCAGGGGCATCCCAGAGGGCCATGGATATGCTGTTCCGGAACCGAACCGACGCCGGCCAGCGGCTGGCGACAGCGCTGATCAGATACAAGAGCCTCAAGCCCATTATTCTGGCGCTGCCGCGTGGAGGTGTGCCGGTCGCAGCCGAAGTTGCCGCTGCGCTGGACGCGCCCCTTGACCTCGTGCTCGTACGCAAGATCGGGGTGCCAAATCAGCCGGAGCTTGCGATGGGCGCCGTCACCGACGGCGAGCAGCCGATGGTTGTTCGCAACAGCGAAATTATCGAAGCATGCGGCATCAGCGAGCAGGAATTCGACGCTGTCGCCAAGGAGGAACTTGCCGAAATCGAACGACGACGCAGGCGCTATATCGGCGATCGGGCCCGCGCGGGAGTCGAGGGCAAGGTTGCGATAATCATCGATGATGGCATTGCGACGGGCGCAACGACCCTTGCCGCGATTCAGGCTGTTCGCAACCGCAGGCCGAAGGAGCTGGTGCTGGCCGTGCCCGTAGCGCCGCTCGATACGGTCAAGAAGCTGCACTCCGAAGTCGACGCGGTCGTCTGCCTGGATACGCCGGAAGAACTGGGCGCGATCGGCTACTTCTACCGCGATTTTCACCAGATCGGCGACGAGGAAGTGATCGCTACCCTGCGGCGCTTTCCGGCGAATAGGACGGTGCACGCCAGCGGCTCGTCTTAAGCAGGCGAGGCGGCCGATGGAACCTGTGCCAGCTGCGCTGCTGACGGATCTTTATCAGCTGACCATGATCCAGGCCTATCTGGAATCCGGCCAGACCGATACCGCTGTGTTCGAGTTCTTTGTCCGAAAGCTGCCGCCCCAACGCAGTTTCCTGATAGCGGCAGGGCTGGATCAGGCGCTCGCCTTCCTGGAAAACATGCGGTTCTCGGCTGACGAGCTCGACTGGCTTGCAAAGACCGGACGCTTCAACGCGCGCCTGATCGATTATCTCGCCGACTTCCGCTTCAGTGGCGAAGTTCATGCCATGTCTGAGGGCACCGTGTTCTTCGGCAACGAGCCGATTCTGCGTGTGATCGCTCCCTTGCCGGAAGCGCAGCTTGTCGAGACGCGTCTTATCAACATCCTGCAATTCCAGACGCTGGTTGCCTCCAAGGCGGCGCGCATGGTGCTGCTTGCGCCGGGCAAGATGTTGGTCGATTTCGGCTTGCGCCGTGCTCACGGAGCGGATGCCGGTCTGATGGCTGCTCGCGCCAGCTACATCGCGGGCTTTGCCGGAACTGCGACCCTTCTCGCCGAGAAGGCGTTCGGCATTCCGACCTATGGCACGATGGCGCATTCGTTCGTTCAGTCCTTCGACGACGAGAGCGCTGCCTTCGAGGCCTTCGCGCGCGCCCGGCCGCAAAATCTGACCCTGCTGATCGATACCTACGATACGGAAGTTGCGGCCCAAAAAGTGGTCGCGCTGGCGTCGCGACTGAAGGAAATGGGAATTGCGGTGCGCGCGGTGCGGATCGACAGCGGCGATCTGGCGGCACTTGCGAAAAGCGTGCGCGGCATTCTGGATGCGGGCGGGCTCGGCGACACCGGGATTTTTGTCAGCGGCGGGATCGACGAGGATACGCTTGCGGCATTCGCGCGCAAGGACGCGCCGATCGACGGTATCGGTATCGGTACCAGCCTTGTCACGTCTTTCGATGCGCCTGCGCTCGACTGTGCCTACAAATTGCAGGAATATGCCGGCCTGCCGCGTCGCAAGCGTTCGACGGGTAAAGCGACCTGGCCCGGTCGCAAACAGGTCTGGCGACGCTATGACAGGGACGGCCGCATGATGGCGGATGTTTTGTCGGTTGAAGGTGACGTTCACGAAGGCGAAACATTGATCCATCCCGTGATGGAAGGCGGCCGGCGCATTGGCCCGCAGCCGTCGCTTCAAGATGTCCGGGCACACGCGCGTCACGAACTGGAACGTTTGCCGATGGAGTTGAGGACGCTCGAGCCACTGTTGGTCTACCCGGTCGAGGTTGCGGCGTCTCTGGAGCAATTGGCGGCAGTGGCAGACTGGAGGATGGGCTTGCGGGAGTGACGGCCATGAAAATTTCGAACAAGGACGCCTTGATCGTGGTGGATGTCCAGAACGACTTTTGCGGCGGGGGCGCCCTTGCCGTGCCGGGCGGCGAGAAGGTTGTGCCCGCGATCAACCGCATCGCGGAGCGATTTGAAAATATCGTGCTCACCCAGGACTGGCATCCGGCGGATCATGTGTCCTTTGTCTCCAACCATCCGCACAGGCGTCCCTTCGATACTATCGAGCTAAGCTACGGTTCGCAGGTGCTCTGGCCAGATCATTGCGTCCAGGGCAGCAGAGGTGCCGACTTTCACGTTGGATTACAGTGCACGCGCGCGAGTCTCGTGCTGCGCAAAGGCATTCACCGCGACATCGACTCCTATTCGGCATTTTACGAGAACGACCGCATGACCTCGACAGGGCTCGCCGGTTATCTGCGCGAGCGCGGGCTGAAGACCCTGTTCTTTGTCGGACTGGCCTTCGATTTCTGCGTCCGTTACTCGGCGGAGGATGCGCGCAAGGCGGGCTTTGAGGCTGTCGTGATCGAAGAGGCTTGTCGCGGCATCGACCTCGACGGCTCGGTTGCTGCGACCCATCGCAGCTTGAAATCCCTGGGTATTCCGATCGTCGGCCTCGAGGCTTTCTTCTGACTGAGGGTGGCCGGCATTCACGGCCGGCGGCTGGCGTGAGAGGTGGGCGTTTTTGCAAGATAGCGTCCAAACCACCGGGATGCCTGTTCGATCACGGCCTCCATCGCTCCGGGTTCCGGGAACAGGTGAGTTGCGCCGGCCACGATCTCGAGTGCCTTCGGTGCCCGCAATTGGCGGAGCGCCTCCTCGTTCAGCTCAATCACCCCATAGTCGTCGCCACCGACAATGAGCAGGGTCGGCGCACGGACCATTGGAAGTGCGTCGCCGGCAAGGTCCGGGCGTCCGCCGCGGGAAACCACTGCGTCGATCCGCTCCGGCCGCCGGCCGGCGGCCACAAGGGCGGCCGCGGCCCCCGTGCTGGCGCCGAATAGGCCGATCGGAAGTTCTGCGATTGCCCCTCCCTGGCCGTCGAGCCACGTCAAAACGTCGACGAGGCGCTCCGCAAGCAGCGAAATGTCGAAGACGTTGGCGCGGTCGGCCTCCTCCTGCGGGGTCAACAAATCAAACAGCAAGGTGGCGAAGCCCCGCCCGTTCAAGGCTTGCGCGACAGCCATATTGCGCGGGCTGTGGCGGCTTGAGCCGCTGCCATGCGCGAACACGACCAAGCCGAGCGCTGCCTTTGGCACACTCAAGGTCCCGGCAAGGGCGAGCGGCGGAATGGCCACATTGGAGGACGTGACTGATTGCAAATAGGCCATCGCGTGCTCGCTCACGGCGCCACCTAGGCTTTCATCGCCCTGAACGAAGCCGGCAAATGATTCATCACCTTTTCGAACTCGCCGGGGTCAAGCTTTTCCCAGAGAATCTCGAACACGCCGCGCGCGACCATGACTGCATCAATCGGAAACTCTCGCGGGAGCTCCGACAAGACATGCTCGGCAAAATCTTCGACGTGGCGCTCCCTGGTCGGCGTTGCGGCAGCATGCCAGCCTTCATAGTAGATGCCACGGACAAGGATCGGCAGCTGCGCGCCGAGTTTGATCGCGACCTCCGGCGGCAATCGATCCCGCAGTGTATGCAGCACGGCCCGCAACGCATTGTATGCCTGTTGGCGATTATCGAGCCGCAGTTCCTGTTCGATACCTTTCAGCCAGACATTGGTTTCCTGAACCGAGTGGTCTAGAGCCGTAACACCTGTCGCGCTCATGTTTTGCTCCATTGATGCGATGAGTGTGTCACGCCGCGGGCGGCGTTCGGTTTGAGATGTCCGCCCGAAGGGAATGCGCGAGTCCGATCAAAGGAGCTGTTCGAACTCCTCGATCGAATGGCCGAACTTCGAAAGGCCCTCCTCGAGATAGTCGCCCAGCAGCGGCATTCCCAGAAGATATCGGGCGGTGCGCCTGTTGTGCGCGTGCGAGGCCTCCGCGCGAATATCATTCCAATCATCCAACTCGCCGTCGCCGCGACCAAGCCACGCCAGCGCGACGAGATCGATCTGCTCGTCCTCGTTCAATCCGCCGATCATCGCGACCAGCTCGCGTCGCACCGGGTCGTCGCGATGATCCTCCAGGACCGATAGCATCGCATCGTCGCTGGCGTTCGATCCGGAATCCGGATCCGTCACGACGTCCTTGACGTCAAACTGCCTAGCCTTCGCGATGATGGCTGCAACCTTCGCCGCAGATATCGCAAGATCCGGGATTCTCTTCATGGCCCGCCTCCAACACTACGATTTCAGACTTGCTCCGAGTGAGCGTTGACCTGAATCAACCGTTCGGCCGAGACTTTTATTAGTTTTGCAAGTTGCGCAAGTTCCCGCTGTCGTGCCGGAAGTTTTGATCAGCCGGCCGCTTGGTGTGTGCCGCGGCGCAGGATCGACATGCAGCTGGTTCCCATCTCGCAGGCACTTTTGCTGTTGGCGCTCGCGAACGGTGCGCCTGTTCTTGTGAAGAAGCTGTTCGGATCCCATGCGGCACTGCCGATTGATGCCGGAGTGCAATTTTGGGATGGGCGGCCGCTATTTGGAACCGCGAAGACCGTTCGCGGCGTTGTATCGTCGATCGTCGTGACTGCAGCCGTGTCGCCGCTGCTCGGCGTGAGTGCCGGCGTGGGCAGCCTCGCTGCAGGCACTGCGATGGTCGGCGATCTCTTCTCCAGCTTCGTCAAACGACGCTTGGGATTTCCGCCCAGCACGCAGGCAATCGGGCTTGACCAAATTCCGGAGTCGCTGTTTCCGCTGCTCGCGTGCAAGAGCATGCTGTCGCTGACATTCGCCGATATCGCGCTTTGCGTCGGCATCTTCCTGATCGGCGAATTGATCGCTTCGCGTCTGCTCTACCGGTTGCAGGTTCGCGACCAGCCCTATTGAAGGTGTTCAGCCGCAGCTCAGGCGGTGCAAGGTAATTTCCGGCAGACAATTGTAGCGAACCGCGACGACGCTCGATCCGGCGCCAACCGAGGTGTAGCCGAGCATGCGGCCGTAGCGCCAGGCGCCCGCGCCCATTCGACGCGGCAGGACCGAATCGAGCGTGATCGGTATCGATCCGGGCAGGCAGATTTGTCCGCCATGCGTATGACCGCCCAGGAGCAGATCGAAACCGGCATGCGCCGCCTGCCGGTAGATTTCGGGGGTGTGCGACAGCAGGATCGCGAATGCGCCGTCGGGGATTTGCGAGGCCGCCTTTTCGATGTTGTCGACCCTGAAATAATGGGCGTCGTCGATGCCCGCCAGATAGATCGATTGATCGCCCCGCCTGATGACCTCACATTCGTTTTGCAGCATCCGAATGCCCATGGCTTCGAGGCCGGGCAGCATCTGAATCGTATCGTGATTGCCCAACACGCCGAAGATCGGCTGCTTCAGGTGGCCGACGAGTTTTGCCATGCCTTTCAGCGCGGTGTCGTAGGGACCGAAGGTCTTGGCGCGAAAATCGCCGGTCAGGACGCAGGCATCGTATTGCAGTCCCTCGACCAGTTCAGCCAGCCGCAGCATCGCGCGCTGGTTCATGTCGACATGTGTGTCGCTGATATGCAGGACGGTAAAGCCGTCGAACCGGGGCGGCAGCTTCTCACTTTGGACGTGGTTCGTGTTGAGCCGGATCCGCTCGGCATTTCTGCGTCCGCGCCAGTAAAGGCCGCTCAGCTTCAAAACGGTTCGGATGATGGAATGAGCCGAATACCAGTTCTCGATATGGAAGAAGTTGAGGCCCTGTCCGAAGATCTGGGCTTCGTGATCGGCTTCAATTCCAAGGCGTTGGCGGGCATGCAGCCGTCCAAGCCGTTGCTCAAGGCTGCTGAGAGTTTCACTTTCCGGCGGCAAGTTGGGACCTTTGAGGAGGCATTTGAGGCAACATTAGTACGCCCCCACATCGCGTTCGTTAAGTCCCCAATCGGGCGTCACATCGCCATCTCTGGTTCCGCTATGCGTTCGCGATTCGGCTCGGGAATTCAAACCGGAAGACGCCGCAGGGGGCGGTCACATCAATGCAGGCCGCAAGATAACCTCCAGCTTGGTTGCCGAGCGGATCGAGTCGGGAATTGATTTCGCTCAACACCACGCGCGGCAAAGGGGCCATTCTTGGTTCGCGGATTGATTTCGGAGAATGCAGGAATGACCAAGGACCCGGCCGAAAGGCAGGCCAATGCAATTGACCCGCAGCCGGTCACGCCGGAAAGCAAAAAGCAGGCAGCGGAGCGGCGCCGGCAAGATGCTTTGGAGGACGATGAGGTTTACGAGGCCTTGAGGTCGCTCCGTGCCCAAAAGGAAACCAAGAGCAGCGATTAGCCGAGGCGACGTCAGCTTGCAGCAATCCGGGACTTGGCGGCCGACTGCTCGGCTTGCCACACGATATCCATCGTGCGCAGGATGCTCGACGGATTGACGCTGATTGAATCGATGCCCAATCCGGTGAGAAATCGAGCAATCTCCGGATAGTTTGCCGGAGCCTCGCCGCAAATGCCGACGTGCCGCCGGTTGCGTTTCGCACCCCTGACAGCCATCGTCAGCATTTCCAGCATTCCAGGATCCCGCTCGTCGAAGTCGAAGGCGACAATGTCGGAATCCCTGTCGACGCCGAGCGTGAGCTGGGTCAGATCGTTGGAGCCGATCGAAAAGCCGTCGAACAGCTTGGCGAACTGGTCGATCAGAATCACATTGTTCGGAATTTCGCACATCATGAATATTTCAAGGCCGCCTTCGCCGCGCTTGAGGCCGTGCTGCGCCATGGCTTCGATGACGTTCCGCGCCTCCTCGACGCGACGGCAGAACGGGATCATGATTTTCAGATTGGCAAGCCCCATTGCATTGCGGACTCGACCGAGCGCTGCACACTCGAGCGCGAAACCCTCGGCATGGGCCGGGTGCGCATAGCGAGCCGCGCCGCGGAATCCCAGCATCGGGTTTTCTTCCTTCGGCTCGAAATTGGCGCCCCCGAGCAGCTTGGCATATTCGTTGGTCTTGAAGTCGGACAGCCGTACGATGACAGGTCGCGGGTAGAACGCCGCGGCAATGATGCCAATGCCTTCCGAAAGGCGCTCGATGAAGAAGTCCGAGGGCTTGTTGTAGCGGCCGGTTATCAGCTTGATGGCCCGGCGATCCCGCACTGACTTGACTTTTTCCGGCCGCGCCAATGCCATCGGATGAATGCCGATGTGCTGATTGATGATGAACTCCATCCTTGCCAGCCCGACGCCGTCATTCGGCATCATGGCGGTTTTGAACGCAATTTCCGGATTGCCGAGGTTGACCATGATTTCGGTGCGCGGCTTTTGCAAACGATCGGCCGCGACGCGTTCCACCTCGAAGGGCAGGGTGCCCTCGTAGACATGACCGATGTCGCCCTCGGCGCACGAGACAGTCACAGGCATACCGGTCTTCGATTTTCGGGTGAAACCCTCCGTACCGACGACCGCCGGCACGCCGAGTTCGCGCGCGACGATGGCCGCATGACAGGTTCTGCCGCCGCGGTCGGTGACGATGGCGGCGGCAAGCTTCATCACCGGCTCCCAATCGGGGCTGGTCGCGGGTGCAACCAATACTTCGCCCGGCTGGAAGGCCTTGAGCTCGCGCTCGTTCCTGATCAGACGGACTTTGCCCGCGGCAATCTTCTCGCCAACGGCGCGGCCCGTGGCCAGGACCTTGCCCGGTGATTTCAAGGCGTAGCTTTCAAGGGCTTCGGGCTTGCGGCGGGAGGCCACCGTCTCCGGCCTCGCCTGGATAATGTAAAGAGCGCCGTCGCTGCCGTCCTTCGCCCATTCCACGTCCATTGGCGTGGCAGCACCGGCCTTTTGGGAATAGTGATTTTCCACCGCGATCGCGCATCGCGCGAGCTCCAGCACATCCTTGTCGCTGATGCAGAATTGTTTGCGATCGGCCTGGGGCGTCGTCACGTTGCGCGTGCTCCCGTGTCCCCGCGCATACACCATCCGCATCTGCTTGGAACCCAACCGTCGCGACAACACGACGCGATGTCCGCCGTTGAAGGTTGGCTTGTGCACATAGAACTCGTCGGGATCGACGGCTCCCTGGACAATGTTTTCGCCGAGGCCGTAAGAGCCGGTCACAAAGACCACGTCGCGAAAGCCGGATTCGGTGTCCAGGGTGAAAATCACGCCGCTTGCCGCGAGATCGGAGCGGACCATCTTCATGATCGCGACCGACAGCGCAACCTTGAAATGATCGAAGCCGTTGTCGATGCGATAGGATATCGCGCGATCCGTGAACAGCGAGGCAAAGCAGCGGCGGCACGCGTCGACGAGATCGTGCGCGCCGCGGATATTGAGGAAGCTATCATGCTGTCCGGCGAAGCTCGCGGTCGGCAGATCTTCCGCTGTCGCCGAACTGCGCACTGCGACCGCGACATTGGCGCCGCATTCGCTTTCGAGCTCAAGATAGGCTTCGCCGATTTGGCGGCGCAGGTCCTCCCGGTCGGTGGCTGCATAGACAATGGCACGGGCCGCTGCAGCGCGCTTGGCGAGATCCGAAATGCGCCGCTTGTCGAGCCCGGCGAGCAGGTCTCGAAGCTTGTCCCAGGCTCCGGCCTCGGTCAGCGCGTCGCGATAGGCCGTCGCGGTCAGGGCAAAGCCGTTCGGGACCCGGACGCCTTGCGGCGAAAGCCCTGAATAGAGTTCGCCGAGCGAGGCTGTCTTGCCCCCGACAACGGGTATGTCTTCTAGACGGATGTCCTTGAACCAGCGAACGTAGCCCGAGGAGTTCATCGCGCTTCCTCCCGCGCTGCAACATCGTGCAAATGCACGCAACAGCCTTAATCGAATTGTGGACACTCTGGTCGATTCACGGATCGCGGCGTTTGCGCAAGATCAAGCGGGAGGCGATGATATGCATCTAGTCATCAAAGCAGCTCATGACCGAAAACAGCGCAGATCCGCAGCAACAGTGGACCCGGTTCTGGGAAAGCGCGTCAGGCTTCTGGCGCGGTTTGCGCGCATGGCGGGTTTGGCTACTCGGTGCCGCGCTGGTCGCGATCGTCATCCTGCAGCTCTACGTTCAGTTCCGCCTCAACTATTGGAACCGCGACTTCTTCAACGGGCTGGAAAATCGCAATTCCGCGCGCCTGCAGGCGCAGGCGCTGCTGCTGATTCCCCTCTGCGGCGCGAGTATCGTGCTCGCCGTTTCCTCGGTGTGGGGCCGCATGACGATGCAGCGGATGTGGCGACGATGGCTTACCACCAAGATGATCGATTATTGGACCGACAACGATCGATATGCCCGCCTGGCTCAGGTCCAGGGCGATGAGGAGATGATCCCCGAGTACAGGATTGCGGAAGACGTGCGGATCGCAACCGACGCGCCGATCGATTTTGCGCTGGGGCTCGTCTCGTCGCTGTTGACCGCGATCATTTTCATTCAAATCCTGTGGACCGTGGGCGGCGACTTCACCTTTTCGCTGTTTGACCGGAAATTTTGGGTCCCCGGCTATCTCGTGGTCAGTGTCGTCCTTTATTCCGGCATCGTCACGGCGGCGGTGGTTCTAGTGGGCTCGCCGCTGACCAGGGTGATCCAGATCAAGAACCAGGCCGAGGCCGAGTTGATTACGGCAGCCCATTTGCTTCGCGATATCGGCGAGGGAGTGACGCCAAAACTCCGGGAGGCCGACATCCGGCCCGGCATCCATCACGCGCTGCAGAACGCGCTCGTGCAGTGGCGACGTTTATGCTGGCGTCTGATGCAGACGACGCTGGTGTCGCATGCGAACACCCTGCTGGCGCCGATCGTTGGGCTCATCCTGTGCGCGCCGAAATTCCTCGCAGGCAGCATGACGCTGGGCGAACTGACCCAGGCGGCGGCGGCTTTCACGCTGGTGCAGGGCTCCTTCAACTGGCTGGTCGACAATTTCAATCGCGTCGCAGATTGGGTCTCGTCGCTCGAAAGGGTCGGCGGCCTCCTGCTTTCGCTCGACCGGCTCAATCACGGCACCACGCTGCCCGCCCGCGAGACGACCGCTATCGCGGTCGAGTCTGCCACGACGCCGTTGTCAGGATGACCTGGTCGGCGAGACGTTTGACGTCGTGGGGCAGGCAGAGCCCGGTGCCCGGGTTGAGAAGGGCCGCAGCTCCGGCGGCGACAGCCTGTCGGAAAGCCTCCTCGAGACCTGCACCCGACGCCATCCGATAGATCAACGCTCCGAGAAAACTGTCGCCTGCGCCGACCGCGCTGGCCGTTGCGATGGCGAGCGGCGAAGCGCGCAAGACCTGGTCTCGGCTCACCAGCACCGCACCGAGGTGACCCATGGTGAGCGCGATCACGGCGACTTTGCCGCTTCGGACAAGAGTTCTGGCCGCGTCTTCCCACGCGCCGGCGTCGGACGGCTCGAAGCCTGCCAGTTCGCGCATTTCCCGCAAATTCGGCTTGATCAGGTCGACGCCTTCGGCGACGGCGGCGGCAAGCGCCGGTCCCGATGTGTCCAGGATCATCCTGGCGCCCCGTTGTCTCGCAATCCTTGCCACCCTTGCGTAGAAATCATCGGGGATTCCGCGAGGCAGGCTTCCGCTCGCAACCACAAAACGAGGAAACGGCTCGGTTCGGGACAGCAGCGTCAGGCAAGGCTCCCATTCGTCTGCGGCAAGGCACGGACCGGGCAGAATGAAGCGATACTGCTGGCCGGTGCTGATTTCGCTGACAAAGAAATCCTCGCGCGTTTCGTCCGCGATCGGGAAGGTTCGGCTTGCGACGCCTTCTTTCTCGAGCAGGCTCCGCAGCAGGTCTCCGGTGGCGCCTCCGATCGGATAGATCGCGCTGACCTCTCCTCCCAGCCGTTTGACAACCCGCGCAACGTTGATTCCGCCTCCGCCCGGATCTCGCCGTTGCGAGGTGCCGCGAAGCTTGTAGACCGGAACGATCTTCTCGACCGACGTCGACAGGTCGACCGCAGGATTGGGCGTGATGGTGACAATGTCCGTCATCGGCGTCCGCGCGATCCGGACGCCATGTGATGCGCGAAAAATGCCTTCAGCCCGATGAAACTTGCATCGGGCCGGACGATGATCCGGTTTGGAATAGTCCGGAGATAGGATTCGAAACGACCTTTGCTTTCGAACTGCTTGCGAAAGCTCGAGCGGGAAAGGCGATCCGCAAATCGCGGAACGATGCCGCCCGCGATAAAAACACCTCCTCGGGCAGAGAAGGTGAGCGCGAGATTTCCCGCAACCGCTCCCAGAAAGGAACAAAACATCTCAAGCGCGGCGTTGCTGACGCCGCAACTGCCGTTCAGCGCAGCCGCGGTAATTGCCGCGGCATCGCGCTCCGCTGCGGTGACGCCATCGACGGTGGCCAGAGCCTGATAGAGATTTTCCAGCCCGTCGCCCGACAAGACCCGTTCGATCGAGACGTGGCCAAAGCGGCGACGCAGGCAAGCAATGACCTGCTCTTCGCGGTCGGATGATGCCGGCATCGTTGCGTGGCCGGCTTCCGTCACGGCGGCAAACGGCTTCGCGTCGGGGGAAAACAGGCAGGCCGCGCCAAAGCCGGTGCCGGGTCCGAGCACGAGCATGGGCGCGCCAGCGACACCGCGCTGTTCTCCCAGCGCGTAGACATCCTTCGGCTGCAGATGCGGCAGCGACCAGGCGACAGCTTCGAAGTCGTTGAGGAGTCTGGCCGCGCCAAACCCGAACGTCTTCTGCAGGCTTGCGCCGTCGATCAGCCATCGGCTGTTGGTGATGGTACAACGATTGTTGTCGACCGGCCCCGCGACGCCGAGAACGGCGGCCTCGACCGTGCTGTGCGGAGCGCGGAGCTGCAGAAACGCCGAGATCGCTTCTGTCACGCCCGGAAAATCGGCGACCTTGAGATGTTCGATCGCGCCGATCCCGCTGTCGTCCATGAGCGCAAAGCGCGCATTGGTGCCGCCGATATCGGCAAGCAGAACACGATCGGTATTCGACGTTCGGCCGTTGTTCATCCCTTTGTCGCTATGGCATTCGGCGGAGTTGCTCCGCTTGCGGGAACCGGCGGCGTTCTGCTCGCCCTGATGCGATCGGAATACCATCGCGCGGATGCCTTGGGAATGCGCTTCTGGGTGAGATAGTCGACGTAAACGATGCCGAACCGTTGGGAATAGCCCGAACCCCATTCGAAATTGTCCAGGAGCGACCAGACAAAATAGCCGCGAACATCAGCGCCCTTCGAGATCGCTTCGCCCATCGCGTCGATGTAAGCCCGCAAATAGGCGATGCGGCCATCGTCCTGCACCTGGCCTGTGCGGTCGACTTCATCGTCTGCGGCGGTTCCGTTTTCCAGCACGTAGATCGGGAGGCGGAAACGACGATCGATGTCCAGCAGGGTGTCGCGAAATGCGCCGGGCACGATCGGCCAGCCGATCGCGGTGCGCGGCACGTCGTCCGGCGGCGCGCCGAAGGCGGCGCCGATCAGGTTGGAATCCGCCTTGATGTAATGCGGCGAATAGTGATTGAGGCCGAACCAGTCGACGCGGCGGGCAATTTGCGCCATGTCGCCCGGTCTTTGATAGGGTTCGATCGCCTCGGCAAGGGCAGGGGTGTAACAACCGAAGTGCTGGGGATGAGGAAAGGCATCGTTCCAGTATTCCGCGAAGCGCAGCGCGGCACTTGTGTCATCCGCGCTCGCACTGCAGGGGAAACAGGGCTGCCGGTTGTGGATGGCGCCAAGCGAGGCGTCCTGCACCGAGGCGCGCAGGACGTCGATGGCCGTCCCATGGCTCAGATTGACGTGATGAATCGCCCTGTGCATCGCAGCGTTGTCGGCGATCCCCGGCGCGTTCCAGCCAAAGCCATATCCGAACAAGGTGAATACGCATGGTTCGTTGAACGTCGCAAATCGCTTGACGCGGTCGCCATAGCGCCGCCCGACAAGCGCCGCGTAATCGGCAAACCATCCGACGATGTCGCGGTTTTGCCAACCGCCGAGATCGTCGAGCGCCTGCGGCAAGTCCCAGTGATAGAGACAGATCCAGGGTTCGATGCCAGCCGCGAGCAGGGCATCGACCAGCCTGTCGTAGAACGACAAGCCTGTCTCATTGGTGCCGCCGCGGCCTTTCGGGAGGACGCGCGGCCATGAGATCGAAAAACGATATGCGCCGATGCCGAGATCGCGCATCAGCGCGACGTCCTCGGCAAAACGATGATAGTGATCGCAGGCAACGTCGCCGGTATCGCCATTCCTGACGCGGCCCTGTTGTCGACAATAGGTGTCCCAGATGCTGTCGCCGCGACCATCGACATGCGCCGCGCCTTCGATCTGAAAGCTGGAGGTCGAGACGCCCCAGAGGAAACCGCGTTTCGGCGCCACCGGCACCCGCTGATCACCTTGCAAACCGTTCTTGGCCATTTCCGCCCATCGCGTATTTTGAACAGAATGTAGCCCTCATCGATTTCCGATTTTGATGAAGATCAAGGGAGCATTGAAATAACTATCTAATTTTCCGATCTTCCGCGTTCGGCGTAGTTAACAGCTCGTGAGCAAGATCATGCACTGCCGCAATCCCTTCCCGCTTCCTGATCGCCTCGATGCGAGGCTGCAACCAATCCTCTCCGTCTGGGAGGGCTTGAAGCGCGGCGAGAACGGCATTCCTTTCGGCGACGACCTCAGCGTGCAGAGCCTGTCGAAGCTGCCGGGAAAATCTTTCTTGTTGAGCGTGTTTGCCTCGCCCGAGCGTTGCCGCTTCGAATACCTAAGTGACGGCTTGCATGATGCGGCGGTCCCGGGAAGCTTCCTCGACGAGATATCGCCAAATGTGAATTTCAGCTATTTGCGCGCTCAGAGCAGCGCGACGGTCGAAGCTGCCGCGCCGACATTCTTTCGTCTCACCCAGTTGTCCGGTTACAGCTTCTCCAGGGTTCTTCTGCCGCTGTGGGGCAACGGACAGGTCAACATGCTCCTTGGCGGGATCGATCTCCAGGCGGTTGTCCATCGCCCGGAATGAGGGGCGTGCTGCTTTGGTTCCTCGCTGCCGACCGCGAATAACGCGGTCGGCGCGATCAGGGTCTGCTATGATTGGCTCATGACGATCGAGATTGGCGGACCACCCGCACGGAAGGTGCCGGGGCAAAGTGTCCTGGCGTGGTGGGCCATCGTGGCCGTCGCCCTCGTCATTATGCTGTGGCTTGCCAGGGTTGCGGGCGAAATCCTGGTCGACTGGCTCTGGTTCTCCTCGGTCGGCTATTTGCAGGTCTTCTGGACCAGCTTCGCGGCCGAGGCTGCGGTCTTTGGCGGCATATTCATCGCAACCGCCTTTGTGCTTTGGATCAATGGCTGGATCGCGCGGCGCCTGGCGCGACGACCCGCGCCGCCGCCCGCCACGGCCACCGGGAGGCAGCCGCCGCCCGATCCGCTCGCGCTCCTGGGCGATCTGCTGCCTTGGCCCCGGATGATCGCGGCCGGCGCGGCCTTGCTTGCTTTGCTCGTTGCCTGGGGAGAAGCGGGCGATTGGCCGGTGCTGCTGCAATATCTCTATCACGTGCCTTACGGCGCGAATGATCCGCTCTACGGCAAGGACATCGGCTTCTACCTGTTCGCGTTGCCGGCCTATGTGCAGATCAAGAACTGGATGTTGCTCACGCTCATGCTGAGCACGCTGTTTGCGGGAGCGATCTACTGGTTCCACGGCGATATCGAATACAGCCCCCACGGCCGCTCGATGTCGGGAACGGCGATCGCGCACGGCTCGGCGCTGCTTGGCTTCTTCTTCGCGGTGAAGGCCGCCTCCTACGGTCTCGATCGCTACCTGCTGCTCTACGGCGACAATGGTGTGGTCGTCGGCGCAAGCTACACCGATATCCATGTTCGGCTGCCCGTGCTGTGGTTCCTGATGGTCATGTCCATCGTCGCCGCGCTCGCAGCATGGGCCAATGTGCGCATGCGGACTTACCGGGTCGCCGCGGCCGCAATCCTGCTCGTCATCCTCGGCTCTGTCGTCCTGTCCGGCGTCGTCCCCGCGCTGTTTCGCCACTTTTTCGTCAGGCCGAGCGAGTTGCAGCTGGAGAAGCCTTACATCGAGCGCAATATCGCGCTGACCCGGCAGGCCTACGATCTCGACCGGATCGTCGCCAAGCCGTTCGCCGCCGAACAGGCCCTGACGTTCGATATGCTGGAAGCCAACAAGGCGACGATCGACAATATCCGGCTGTGGGACTGGCTGCCGCTGTACGATACCTACGCACAGCTGCAGGAAATTCGCACCTACTACAAATTCCACGACCTCGACGTCGATCGCTACTGGCTCGATGGCTCCTATCAGAGCGTGATGCTCTCCGCCCGCGAGCTGGCGCCTTCGCTGCTGCCGTCCAACGCTCAGACCTGGGTCAATCGCCATGTGCTGTTCACGCATGGAAATGGCGCAGTCATGAGTCCGGTGACGCGCAAGAGCACCGAGGGACTGCCATATTTCTATCTGCGCGACATTCCTCCCGTTGCGGACGGCGGCCCCGCGATACGCGAACCGCGCATCTACTATGGCGAAGAGAGCGATGGCTATGTCATCGTCAAGGGCACGGTTCCGGAATTCGACTACCCGAAAGGGCAGGACAACGCCTACGCGACCTATGAAGGCACCGGCGGCATTCCAGTCGGCGGACTTCTGCGACGAATGCTGTTCGCCCAGTATTTCAACGACGCGAATATTCTGCTCACCGACTACATCACGCGCGCCAGCCGCATCATGATCCGTCGCAATATCCGGGAGCAGGTTGGCGCCATCGCACCGTTTCTGAGACTGGATCACGATCCCTATCTGGTGATCAGCGACGGGCGGATGTTCTGGATCCAGGACGCCTACACCACGAGCTCGTATTTTCCTTCGTCACAGCCCGTGCAGGATCTTGATCTCAACTACATCCGCAATTCCGTGAAGATCCTGATCGACGCCTATAACGGAACCGTCGAATTCTACTTGATGGACGAAGGCGATCCGATTGCGGCGACCTACCGGCACATCTTCCCGAGCCTGTTCAGGCCGTTCGCGGCGATGCCCGCGGATATCAAGAAGCACATCCGTTATCCGGAGGATCTGTTCCTGGTCCAGGCGCGGATCTATCAAACCTACCACATGAAAACGGCCGAGGTTTTCTACAATCGCGAGGACCTCTGGCAGTTTCCGCGCCAGCCGGGCAGCGACGGCATTGCGACGATGTCGCCCTACTACATCATCATGCGGCTGCCGGGCGAGCCGCGTGCCGAATTCTTCCTCATGGTGCCGATGGTGCCGAGCCGCCGCGACAACATGATCGCCTGGCTCGCCGCGCGCTGCGATCCGCCCGACTACGGCAAGCTCATCGTCTACGAATTTCCAAAGGAAAAGCTCGTCTACGGTCCGTTCCAGATCGAGGCGCGGATCAATCAGAGCACCGAGATTTCGCAGCAGCTCACGCTTTGGAATCAGATGGGGTCGCGGGTGATCCGCGGCGCGAACTTGCTCGTGATTCCGATCGAGAACTCGATCCTCTATGTCACGCCGCTGTATCTGCGCGCCGAGTACGGCCACCTGCCGGAGCTCAAGCGGGTGATCGCAGCCTATGGCGAAAAGGTCGTGATGAAGGAAACATTGTCGGAAGCCTTGTCCGCGCTCTTCGCCGCGCCCGGCAGCGCGCCGGCTGCACCCGGCGCCGCGACGGAGTTGCCGCACGCCGGCGCCGCGCAGGAGGCGCTCGACCGCTACAATCAGGCGATGGAGCGCCTGAGATCAGGGGATTGGGCGGGCTTCGGCGCCCAAATGGATGCGATGCATGGTGTCCTGCAGAAAATGGACCGGGACGCAGGCGGCGCCACGTCGCCAGCGCGATGACGGCGTCGCGCGCCGAAGCGACCGGCCGGCTCGAACCCCTTCTCGGAATGAAACGTAACCCATGTGTCCGGAACGGACCATATGGCGCGCCCGACACGATTCGAACGTGTGACCTTTGCCTTCGGAGGGCAAAGGTGGATAAATTGGCCCTGCTTACCCAAACTTGCTTGGAATTACTTCCCGCGAGATATAGGCTAAAAATGGCCTTGATTTCAGGCAACGGTCATTTCTTGAGATTGCTCCCGATTTCCGATCTCTGCTTACCCGACGCTTACCCGAGGGTAAATGGTCAAACTCACCAAAAGGACGGTTGACGCCGCGGAAACCGCGGAGGCTGACCTATTTGTTTGGGACGACGAGCTGAGGGGGTTTGGCCTGCGGGTGAAAAAGAGCGGCGCCAAGTCCTTCATCGTCCAGTATAGGAACGCCAATGGGCGCAGCCGGCGGCTTACCCTGGGCCGATATGGCGTTCTGACGCCCGAGGAGGCCCGCAGGGACGCCAGATTGGCACTGGTGGACGTTGTGAGGGGCGCAGATCCGGCCGAGGCCCGTAAACTCGCCCGCGGGGCAATGACGATCGAGGAGCTTTGCAAGGAATACCTGGACAAAGCCGAGCGTGGCCTGATCCTAACTCGCCGTCGGGAAGCCAAAAGTAATTCCACCCTCTATGTCGACAAGGGCCGTATCCACCGCCACATTATCCCGCTGATAGGCAAGCGGACGGTCAAGGATTTCACTGCGATCGACGCCGGTCGCTTCCAGCGCGACGTGATCAGTGGCAAGTCGGCTGCGGATGTTAAGACCGGCGTGCGCGGGAGGGCCATAGTTACAGGCGGCAAGGGGACGGCGGCCCGGACTGTCGGTCTTCTTGGTGGGATATTTAGCTATGCGGTGAGCGAAGGGTTTCGGACAGATAACCCCATCAATGGGATCGTTCGGCCGAAGGATGGTAATCGCGAATGGCGCCTCGACGATGCCGGCTACCGCAAGCTAGGGAAGTGCCTGGCTGTTGCTCAAGCCCGTGGCGCTCATTGGCAGCGTGTCCTCGCCACTAAGGCTGCTACTCTGACGGGTTGCCGGCTCGATGAGATTGAGGGGTTGCTTAAGACTGAGGTCGACGCCGTCGGAATGGCCCTTCGGCTGGGCGACACCAAAACCGGCAAGAGCGTTCGGCCTGTTGGAGCTGCAGCAATTGCTGTGCTCAAGGCGGCATCCGCGAAGTCCAACTCAAAGTACGTCTTTCCTGCAATCACCAATGAGAAGAAACGCCACACAGGTCTGACCCGCTGGCTGCAGAAAGTCTCTGCGAAGGAAGTGCCCGGCATCACCAGCCACGGCCTACGCCACGCCTATTCGTCGACGGCGGAAGATCTCGGCTACACCATCCCGACTATCAAGGCCTTGATCGGTCATTCGCGAAAATCCACGGTGACAGAGGGCTACATTCACAAAGTCGATGCGGCGTTACTGGCCGCTGCAAATCGGATCGCGCGTCATATCGATGAAGCCATGACAGGAAAGAAAACAATCAAGGTCGTTCCGCTGCGGAGGGCCTAATTGCGCACGGCGCGGCTAAGGTAGCTCCCGAAAAGTTTGTCTCCGCACCGCCCTGCCGCGTCAATACACCGAAGATGCACCAGCGGAGGCACGGATGTTCCCTTTGTCGGCTGCCAGACTCTCCTTTCTCAAAATCGCAGACTATTGGTCGCGGGAGTCACTTGCTTCGCCGGATGAATTATTGGCTGAGCTAGAAGCTGCTTGGTGGCAGGGCAAGATTACCGGCAATTCAGGGCATACTCGGCTGCAACTTCTCAGGATTATGTACCAGTCAAGGCACGACTTGCAGTCTGTCGTTTTCGTCACACGGAATGACGCCAGCCCACCAACTGCGACTCCTCTGCCAGACGGCGGATTCGTCGTTGATTTAACGCCAAGAATAAGTGTCCCCGCCGAAACGGAAGATTGGACCGAAAGTTCTTGCAACGACGCCTTCGAAGAGCTTGCTCGCTTGCCTTCCAAACGACATTTCCAGCGATTTAGCTACAGCATCTGCTTTATCGAACTCACTCCCGAAGAATTTCTCGAATGGGTCACAAGGAGTGGCTTTGCGGCGCCAAAGTTTTGGCAACGAACGGCAGAAACTGGAATGACACAAGTCGGTCCACGGGGCTCCAACACGCCAAACGATTTTGATAGCCCGCCAGAACGGATTTTCAGCGGGCGAGGCGCAAAACGACGCGCAATCCAAGATGCCTTCAAAGCTCTTTTTCCTAATGGGGAAATACCGCCAGGAATGACTTCCGAAAGAAGAAACCAGCTCATCTTTGAATGGCTTGAGCGAGACAAGATCAGACCATTACCAGATAAACGGACCATTGAGCGCGCTATCAGAGACCTGACTAAGAAATGATGTTGTCGCGTGTTGTCGCCAAATGCCGCCAGTGACCGCATGACGATTGCAATCCAAATCACTATTCCTCGCGTTGACGGAGATTTCTCCCTGAGGATGCGAGGCTCGGATGGATACACGAAAAAACGAATATGCGAAGCCTGAGCGCTTGTTGCGCCGGTCGGAAGCGGCACGGTATGTTGTCGAAAATTACGGTATTCCGTGCGCAACAAAAACGCTGGCCAAATTGGCCTGCGTTTCTTCCAAAGGACCTCCGTTCAGGCTCGCTGGACGCTTTCCACTCTATCCCACATCGGGCCTCGACTCCTGGGCTCAGGCCAAGATTGGACCGCTGGTCCGCTCTACGTCTGAAGCTTCACCTCGCTTCAGTCCGACGAGAAAATCTAATGGAAAGCGTCGTTGACCAGAATGAACGGGGGCTGCAGTACGGCATCGTGGTTCATTCCGACCGCGGGTTGGCCGAGCGCTCGAAATCCGAAGAGGCGGACGATTACCACGCCGTGGTCGTCAAGCTGAATGACAACTGGCGGGTCATCGTCTGCGTGGCGGACCTCCAGTGGATCTTGCAGCGTCGCACGGGAGTAAGGCACGGGGGCGCGCGCTGGGAGGGTCGGAGCTTCTGCAGGACCAGCGAGGCTCTAAATCGGCTCTCCCGTAAGCAGGCTGGCATTATCGGTGTCGCTGTCTCCGCCGTCCTTGCCGCGTTACCGGTTCGGATCGAGGTTCCGAAATCATCCGCCAAATCACCCACCACACGAGGTGGAGCAGTGCAACAAGCATGACTGCAACAGTCTTTCCATTTCCGCTCGCACGCCGTCGCGACATGATCGCACGACAGTCCCGCTATGCGGCCGAGCTTAACCCAGATTCGGCTGAACGCTTCATTCGGCAGCAACTCAAGATTCAGGACGACAACATGCGTCGCCGGGGGATCCCGCAGGATCTGATCGCACACGAACTGAAGTGCATGGAGGCGGCAATCCGCCGCGAAGTCTCAACGGGTGGGGCATGACGCGACGCAGACGGACGACCATTGGCGGACAGTTTGCGCCCCGCTTGATCGAAATGCTCGAATCGCCTGCATACAGGGCGCTTTCCTTGTCGGGCCATCGCGTCCTCGCCCGCCTCGAGATCGAACTGGGCCACCACGGTGGCACGGATAATGGAAAGTTGCCCGTCACCTATGGCGACTTTCAGCGCTATGGGATAGAGCGCAAATCGATTCCGCCGGCGCTTCGTGAAGTGCAGGCGCTCGGGTTTGCGAGGATTACAGAGCATGGACGCCCTAGCAAATCCGACTTTGGCCGTCATCCGAACCATTTCGAGCTTACCTACATCCACGGCCGCCATGGCGAGGAGCCGACACACGAATGGAGGCACCACAAAACCCTTGACCAAGCGCTCAAAGTTGCGCTGCAGGCGCGTCAAGACAAGAATGTAAAAGCCGTCGCCAAGTCCAAATCAAAGGCGGCTAAAAAATTACACGCCCGGATGGGGAAAATCCCAGTTAAAGGTCCGGAATCCCCGCCTACAGGCTCGGTTTGTTCAGGCCCGGAATCCCCACCTACTGTGCCGGGTCCGGGAAACGGGCCAACTATCTATATCTCGGGAGAGGGTGAGGCAGCATGACAGAGCCCGCCGGAACGCTCCGAGCCTTCCGTAGCGTTTCGGCGGCCGTGAGAGAGGCCGCTGCTGAGACAAGGCTCGCCTACAAGTTCAACGCTAATTGCTACAGTTTTTCGGCGATGGGCGCTTGTATGGCGGCCGAGCGCGCGCTCGACCTGCTGGAAGAGGCGCTCGAGGATTCGTTTGATCCTGTTGGTGAGGTGGAATGATAAATCGGTCTTTAAGGCGGATTTACTATCGCCTGGGGAACGAACACGGAGCCCGTCGGCGGACCGGAATGCTTCGCAGGGTAATGGCAACCACGAAAGGATACGCGATGACAAATGACGAAGGCGCTGTAAGGCAATTGTATCTATCGGAGACAACGAGAGACATGATTTCTGAACAGATCACGGTCGAACAATGGCTTGCAATCCGCAAGGAAGCGGGGCTCAAAATCGATCCCGAGACCGCCGAGGTTTTCTGGAAATATGCGCTGACACTCGATCCTTATGGGGTCTATCCAGAACTGCCAGAGGACTGCCTCGGACGTGATTATTTCGTGCGTTCTCGAGGAAGTGACATATGGGTCTGGTTTGGGGATCTACCCGATGCAACCCGCACTGCGCTGTGCGAAAGGCTTAAGTTGGGGTTGGTTTCTCCGGACGAGCTTGATTGGCTCTGGGAGGATTAGGGGTGCTGACTACACAAAGAAAGGCAACGCCACGAAGAAGATTATCACGACCCCGGGGCCGAGTGTTGCATTCCGGCTGTGAAAAATTAAAATGCGATTCGTCGATCGACCCACATTCTGACGAAGCTCGCCAGTTCAAGAAGCGCAAGCCGCGCAACCGTAATCGCAATCCGTTGCCACACGCGCTGGCGACAATACCCGACCAACATCGCGACGCCCGCGTTGGAAAGTCACCAACATCCGCAACTTGCGGAATCCGGTGTTCCATGATGAGCGGAAGCGTCACCAATGTCACGCTTTGGCGAGTTTCGAGGCAGCGCCGGCTTACGGTCGTGCGCTATGGGTAACGCCCCAGAACCATCAATTTCTCTCGGGGCAGCGCGCATGCGTCGCCACCGTAAGCGCAGACGTGATCGTCTCCGCTGCCTGACAGTCGAGCTGCGAGACTCGGAAATTGAGGCGCTAATCTACAGAGGTTTTCTTATGCCCGAGATGCGTAACAGTAAAAACGCCATCCTCAATGCCCTGCATACCTATTTTGATATTACCTTGGTTATATGACGCCCGTGACACATAACCGCGCAAACCAAAGGTTGACCGTCGAAGTATTGGGACAGGATTGCCTGCATGTGCGCGACCTCTGCAAGATGGGCGCGTTAAAGGGTGAGTGGACTACTTTCCGTCCAATTGGGTCATTGCGGTGGCCGGCCATCCGGCAAATCCGCGCAGCGCGATACCGGGTCCAGCTTGAGTTGCACAATCAGACACTCCCCCAGCAAATCCGGATTTCATGGACCCCGTGTCATTTGGGCGGCTGGCGTCCCTGGATGCATTGCCCATATTGCGAGAAGCGGGTCGCAAAACTCCTGAAGGGCATGGGCGGCTATTTTTGCCGGGCCTGCCTCGGTAATCCGCTGTATGCCTCTCAGGCCAAGAGCAGCCATGGTCGGCGTCATTTCGAGCTTTGCAAGATCAGGCTGCAGCTCAATGGCAACGCCTCGCCATTAGAACCTTTCCCGGAACGTCCTCGAGGCATGCATCGAAAAACATACGAACGTCTGAAAGCCCGTGCGCTAAATCTGGAGATGGATTTACCGCCGAAGCTCCTGAGAAGGGCCGTCGATTACAAGAATCTTATCTATTACTTGTCCTGACGCCGCATTGGATTTCCAATTGATTTAGGCGAGATCTCGAGGCGTGCCCTGACAGGCCTATCCCTTACTGGCAACACCCTAAAACCTGCCTACCTCGAACTCCGCTGAGACGACCCGCACCCTGCCACTTGCCGACCAAGTTGCGTCAGTTGGGCAGAAGCCAAATACGTCGGCCGTTGGGATTGCACTGTCCGGATTTTCCTTGTCCCGGGCCGCTGCCCCGCGCGGTGATTGGTCGCGGGGCCGCGTGCCGCGCATTTGAACGTCCAGTTAGCTAACTGGTCGCGCCGCTTCGGCGAGGCCTTTCGTTTGGCCGCGATCCATCTAGATTATTCGTACCGACCTGAGCCCCCGCGCCGCCTTCCTTGCCATCTCCACCGTTCAGTCATCGGCGATCAGCTTCGCGACCAGGGCGTGTCAGCGACAGCTCGCCTTGTCACCCGTCGTTGTGCGTTGCCGCCTCGCGTGGCCCTATCCCCGGCTCTCGCCGCAAGCACCACTAGTAGCCCGACCGCCACCCAGGGAGGAAACGCATTGAGGGCTGGTGCCGTGGCACTGATCGAGAGCTAAACCGGAATAGTACTTTCAAAAAGTGTACTTTATGCAAGATTTCGCTTGTGCTTGATTTCCCGATGTGATTCAACTTGCATATTATTGACTTTCATAAATGGGGAACGACATGCGCAAAATCGGCTACGCTCGGGTGTCGTCTAACACCCAGGACTATCTCGGCCAGATCGAGGCTCTGAAGGCTGCCGGATGCGATCCGATTTACAGCGAGAAGGCGTCGGGCAAGTCGACCAATGGCCGGCGTGAGTTCGAGAAGCTCATGAAGGACTTGTTGCCCGGCGATACGGTCGTGGTAACCAAGCTAGATCGCTTGGCGCGTTCCAGCCGCGACCTCCACAATATTCTAGGCGAACTGCAGGGCCTCTCCTGTGGCTTCGTATCGCTGGGGGAAAGCTGGTGCGATACCACGACAGACGTGGGACGCCTCATGCTGACGATTATGGGCGGCATCAGCGAGTTCGAGCGCGGCTTGATCCGGAAACGGTGCGAAGAGGGTATCGAGCGGGCCAAGCGCAAGGGCATCACATTCGGCCGCAAGCGCAAGCTGGACAACGAAATGGTTCGGGTTGCTGCTGACCGCTATGCCAAGGGCGAGACGATGGCGCAGCTTGCCGAGGTCTATGGCGTGTCCGAGCCGACGATCTGGAGGGCGCTAACCGGCCCTTTCGAGGCAAGCGTCGGCGCGTGAGGCGCGAGGGATGACATGAAAACGGTCGAGGAGTGTGAGCAAGAGTTCGCTAAAGCCGTGCAGCGTTTCATCGACGTCGCCATCGCCGGGGGCTACTCGTTGGACGAGGCGAAAGCTATGGCTCGCGACGTCGTCGCGCAGGCGGTCCGGAAGCAGTTCAAGGTCGTGAGAGATGATGAATAAGACGCCGTTCGATCCGGAAGAGATTGTCACTCTGCCAGGCCACGGCAAGATGACTTTGCGCGGTGCTGTCGCCAAGGTGATGAATCTGAGATCTCAGAATTTAGAGGCGTATGTCTTGGCCGCCATATTTCGGGATGGCGATCCTCCAATTCTGGACCTATCCCAGATCGATGTGCTGGCGGGGGAATGGGGATTGCGCTGAAACCATGTTCAAAAAGCACCCCCTTCGCAGTGGGTTTTGTTCCTCATCGTGCTCGCGACGGTCGTTATGTGTTGTGGCTGGCCCGATACTTGGACAAGGCGGGCTTTTGAATATCGGTGCAGGCGTGTGAGGGGGAAATGAACGCTACGCGATATCCTGTGGACGTGCAGACTTTTCGGATTCGCAAACGCAAGGGCAAAGCCTAAGTGTTGCTCAACAAAGCATGCCGCCATTGAGTAACAATTAGGGAGACTGGAATGTCGAAGGGGCTTGGCTGGGTGCAACGCGAGTGCCTGCGCGCAATACGGAAGTTCGAATCCGTTGGGCAGCGGCCAACCACCTATAACGTCGTCGCCGAAGTCTACGACGTCAAGCAAGACCAATACGGCAACCAATGGATCAACGACGCCCAGCACTCCGCAGTCAAGCGGGCGCTTGCCAGCCTGCGCCGCAAAGGACTCGTCGCTGGCGAGCAAGTCTTCGAGCTCAACGAACACGGCCGCAAGCTCTTCATTCTGTCTCAACACCCGCGCGGTTATGCCCAGCGCTGCTGCCTA
>Ga0335080_10000614_pt1 | contig 33188 bp, 23 predicted proteins | sample Lox_Sample_34_FD_206720 | JGI IMG/M metagenome (GOLD analysis project Ga0335080, IMG submission 206720) | Soil microbial communities from Loxahatchee National Wildlife Refuge, Florida, United States - Lox_Sample_3.4 | ecosystem: Environmental > Terrestrial > Soil > Wetlands | place: USA... | reverse complement strand
AAGGGCGGGAGTGCAAAGCTGGTGGTGCCGTACAGGAAGGGCGCGCCGGTAGAGAATGGAACGCCTTGCTGGCTGGCGCCGCCGTCGCCGAACTGGCTGCCCCAAATGACGTCTTCGTTGACGGTTCCGTCCGGGCCGGTAAAGGTTCCGGGAACCGCGCCGAACGCGCCGAGATTGTACTGGCTGGAGCTTGGGAGAATCTGCAGCATAAAACTATCCCACAGGGGATCTCCAGCTCCGAAAGCCTGCCAATGAAAAGTGGTGCCGTTGGGGTTGTAGACGACGGTGTCGTTCTCTTGCCCGATGCTTTTCATCTGACCGAAGCCAGCCTGTGTGATTACCTCCCACAAACATGCGCCCGGGATCGCGGCGAGCTTGCCTTGAACGACGGCGTGTTGATTGACGGTCTGGGTGTATCCGCCGGCACTGCCGTTGCCAGAGCCTTCGACGAGGACAATTCCGTAGACATTGGCAGCGTTATTCCAGGGCGCCGGGCAGGTTTGTGCGGAGGCATGCGCGGCCCAGATCAGGCAAATCAACAAGGAGGCGTAGGCGAATCGTGTGGGGTTGCCAGGGCGACTGGGTGCGGACTGGTCCAGAGTAGAGTCACAGTGCCGAACGATAGCCATAGGTCCTCCCGAAAGTGGGTCGCTTGTCAAAAATCGACTATGGGCCACCTATGTCTATACATGTGGAAACGAGAGCAGGATTGGCGCACACAAATCGATAATTTCTGGAGGACCATGCTCACGAGTGCGCGCCCGCGCCATCCTTGACACCCCCGCGCCCGCTCCCTAGAATTCACTGTAGGTGCGGTAGAATCCTAATCTAAGCCACTGCATCTAAAGAATTTACGGGGAGTGCGATCCGGACAGGCCCAATCAGGGCCCTTCGAGATACGGGCCTGCGAAATTTGGCAGCCTCTCTTCCAGGGTCGCTCCTTATTAGTATTAGTGTTGCTTATGCCACCAGGATTGCCGGGCGGGCGGGAACGCGAGATTCTGACCGCCATTGTCGAGACATTTATAGCCAGCGGGGAGCCGGTGGGGTCGCGCACCATCGCGCGCTCTAGCCGCGAGGGTCTGAGTGCGGCCACCATTCGCAATGTGATGGCCGACCTTACCGACGCGGGTTTTCTCGAACAGCCCCACACCTCGGCGGGACGCGTGCCTACGGCCGAGGCGTACCGCTACTACGTCGAGCAGTTGAGCGGCGAGGCTCATCTTTCGCGCGAGAACGAGAGCATTATTCAGGACACGCTGACCGGGGTCAGCGATGTGCAGGAGTTTATGGAGCGCACCTCGCATGTGCTCTCGCTGATTTCGCATGGCGTGGGCGTGACGGTCGCTGGCGCCGGTTTGGCCGGGCCTCGCAATGCTCTCGATCACGTCTATTTTTCGCGGCTGGGGGACCAGAAAGTTCTCGCCGTGGTCGTCACGCGGTCTGGCGTCGTGCGCGACCGGGTGCTGCGGTTGGATATTCCACAGAGCGATCTGGATCTGGCGGCGCGCTATCTGAACGAAAATTTCCGCGGCTGGACCATGCAGGATATGCGCGCGGAACTGGAGCGGCGCATCGAATCTGAGCGCGGAGAGTATCGCGAGCTGATGAAGTCGATTCAGCGCCTTTATCAGCAGGGAGCCCTGGCCGCCCCTGAGGGCTCGGATGTCGTCTTTGTGGAAGGCGCCGCAAACCTCGTGGCGAGCGATCTGGTTGCCAATGAGAAAGACCGTCAACGCCTGGAAGACTTGTTGCGCACGCTCGAGGAGAAGGAAAAGATCGTCCGGCTGCTCGGGGCTTATCTCGATACGCGAACCGAGGCGGTGCGCGTGGTGATTGGCCTCGATGAGGCGCTGCCCTCGCCCGCTTTGGCATCGGCAACGAGTGCGTCGTCGCCATCGTCATCCTTGTCTTCGTCATTGCAGAACTTTGTGCTGATTGGCGCGCCGGCGCGGGTCGGCGGCGAAGTGCGCGGATCGCTGGCGGTCATTGGCCCGACCCGGCTGGATTATCAGCATACGATGTCGGCGGTATCGTACATCGCGCGCATGTTTGACAAAATTTTGAATGAATCGGAGTGATCTGCGGTATGGGTAAGGGTAACGGAAAAAGCGAAGCGGGCAACCTGGATCTGGAGCGCGAGCTTCCCGCAGCCGAGAGCGGCGAGGAAACGCCTGCGGGTGCGCCGGCGGCAGTAGATATCAGCGCGGCGTCCGAGGTCGACAAACTCAAAGCCGAGCGCGATGCGCTGCTGGATCGGCTGGCGCGCCAGCAGGCCGAGTTTGATAACGCTCGCAAGCGGGCCACGCGCGAGCAACAGGAGTTCCGGGAGTTTGCCGCGGCTGACGTGATTCGGACTATCCTGCCGGTGCTCGACAGCTTCGAGCGCGCCCTCAAGGCGGGCGGAGATGGCACCGAGTTCCGGAGCGGAGTTGAGCTGATCTACCGGCAGCTCCAGGATGCCCTCCAGAAAGCGGGCGTGCAGCCGATTACTTCGGTGGGCAAGCCCTTCGATCCCAAGCTGCATGAAGCCATTGAGATGGTCGATACTACGGACGCGCCTGATCATCAGGTGCTCGATGAGTTGCAGCGTGGGTATAAGTATAAGGATCGCCTGCTCCGCCCAGCGATGGTGCGGGTAGCGCGAAACGGGGGGTAGCGCGCGGTGTGGGATCGTGGGGCTCCATACTCCTCGTTGTGCTCGGAATGACAAGGCTCAAATAAATCGTAGGGAACGCCTAACTGGTGCGGGAGAGTTTTTTCTGGCTGCCAATACAAAACGAGATTATTACGAAGTGCTCGGGGTGGCTCGTGGGGCCACTGAGGTCGAGATCAAGAGCGCTTACCGCAAGCTTGCCCTGGCCTACCACCCGGACCGCAATCCTAATAATCCGGATGCCGAAGAGAAATTCAAGGAACTCACCGAAGCTTATGCGATTCTCGCCGACGGCGAGAAACGTTCGTTGTATGACCGCTTCGGTCATGCCGGTGTGAGCGGGAGTTCGGCGGGCGGCGCGGGATTTGATCCGACCATCTTCCAGGATTTCGGCGACATCTTTGGCGAGTTTTTTGGATTTGGCGATGCCTTTGGTGGTGGCGGACGCCGGCGCAGCCGTGCTCAGCGCGGGGCCGATCTGCGCGAAGACTTACACCTGGAATTTGAGGAAGCTGTCTTCGGTACCGAGAAGCAGGTGAACGTTCGCCGTCACGAAGCGTGCGACAGTTGCCGCGGGTCGGGGGCGGCGCCCGGCAAGGCTCCGGTGCCGTGCCGCACTTGCGAGGGCCGCGGACAGATTCGCTATCAGCAGGGTTTTTTCAGCATTGCGCGTACTTGCTCCACATGCCAGGGCGCGGGCTCGGTGATTACCGATCCGTGTACGAAATGCCGCGGCGAGGGCCGCCTGGTGCGCGAGCGCGTAGTGGAGGCAAAAGTTCCGGCGGGCGTCGAAGATGGCACCCGCATTCGCTTCTCGGGATACGGCGAGGCCGGGGTTTTTGGCGGGCCCGCTGGGGATTTGTATGTCGTCCTCCATGTCAAGGAGCATTCGTTCTTTGAGCGCGACGGAAACGACCTCCAGTGTGTGATGCCAATCTCGTTTTCGCAGGCCGCGCTGGGCACCGAGATCATGGTTCCCACCCTCGACGGCGAGCACAAGTTGAAGGTGCCGGAAGGCACTCAGTCGGGAACATCGTTTAGGATTCGCGGGAAGGGCGTGCCTGTGCTGAATGGCCATGGCAAGGGCGACCTGTTTGTCGAAGTCAGGATTCAGACGCCCGGGAAGCTCAACAAACGGCAACGCGAGCTCCTCGCCGAATTCGCGGAGCTGACGCCCGTAGAGAACAAGCCCCAGCGGCGGTCCCTGCTGGGTCGCGTCAAGGATATGTTTGTCTGAACCAAGTTCCCAGTTCTCAGTCGTCTGTTCTGAAGCTCCGCAACCCGCGCGGGTTCTCATCAACCCAATGGTCTTGATTGACGACTGCCTTAACTGAGAACTGACAACTGAGAACTGCCTCTTGACCCGCCGCCGATGGATCGCCGACGAAACTCACGAAAATACCGCCGCGCTCACTGGTGAGCATGCTGTGCATCTGGGCCGCGTGCTGCGCGCTCAGATTGGACAGGAATTCGACATCGCCTCTGGCGATGTGGTTCGGCGCGGCACAATCGTTTCGATCTCCGATGAGCGCGTGGAGTTTGCGCTGGGCGAAGAGGTGGCGGCCGTCGCCGCCGCCAATGTGGTGCTGGTGCTCGCCATTTTCAAGTTTGATCGCATGGAGTGGGCGATCGAGAAGTGTACCGAAATCGGAGTGGCGCGCATTGTTCCTGTCGTCGCGAGCCGCACGGAAGCTCACCTTGCTTCGGCGGCTGTAAAGCGGCACGAGCGCTGGCTGCGGCTAGCTCGGCAGGCCGCCGAACAATCCCGGCGCTTGGCTCCTCCGGAGATATCGGCTCCCAGCAAACTCAAAGAACTGGCGCGCACTAGCACCGCCCCGCACATCGTTCTTGCCGAATCAGAAAGAAAGATCAGGCTGCGCGATGTGTTGCCGCCTTCTCCGCCGGAGGCCGTCTTGGCGGTTGGCCCTGAAGGCGGCTGGACCGGCGACGAACTACGCTGGTTTCGGGAGTCTGGTTGGACCATGGCATCACTCGGCAGCACCATCCTGCGGGCGGAGACGGCGGCCATTACCGCTACGGCGCTCGCCGTCGAGCTGCTCATGTAAGAACCCGCGGCAACCGTGTCGGGCGCCGAGTGAGGGCAGGGTGCCGCTTCGCCGCGCCCATGACAACCTCCCAAGACAGCCGACGGGACGCCGGCGCTACGCCTCTGATATGCTCCGGCAAGTGAGTCCCCTCGCCGAAGCTACCGCCAAAAAGATTGTTCCTGATGCTTGCCAGCAGGAGGCCATTGACCATGTCCATGGACCGATGATCGTCCTCGCCGGCGCCGGAACCGGCAAGACTACTGTTCTCATTCAGCGCATCGCCAACCTCATTCGGCAGGGTCACGCCCGGCCGGACGAAATTCTTGCCCTCACTTATGCCGACAATGCTGCCGCGGAAATGCAGCAGCGTGTTCGCTCCGAGCTCAAGGGCACGAACATAGATGGCCTGCAAACTTGCACCTTCCATGCATGGTGCAACGGCCTGCTCCATCGGCGGGGTGCGTCTTTCCACTTGCTGGACGAAAAAGACCTCTGGGTCTACCTGCGCCGGCGGATGCGCGAGCTCCGCCTCAAGTATTTTGTCCGCGCCGCCAACGTCAGTCAGTTTCTTGAAGACCTGCTCGTGTTCATGCGGCGCTGCCAGGATGAACTGGTCGGGCCGCACGAGTATGCCCACTATGTTGCTCGCCTGGAACGCGGCGAAATCCCGCTGCCGCGCGTCGCCAAGTCCAAGAAACAGGCTGAGCTTGACCGGGACGAAATCCTCGACCGCTGCCGCGAGATCGCACGCGCCTTCGCTACGGTGGAAGAAATGCTTCGCGCCAGGAACCTCGGCACCTTTGGCCACATGATTACGGGCGCCTATCACCAGCTGAAATCCGACGCCGTGCTGCTCGATACCGAGCGTAGCCGCATCCGCTTTTTGCTGGTCGATGAATTTCAGGACGCAAACTTCGCGCAGGTGGAAGTTCTTTCTTTGCTGGCGGGCGAGCCTGCCAATCTCTTCGTCGTGGGTGATCCCGATCAGGCGATTTATCAGTTTCGCGGCGCCTCCAGCGAGGCATTTTCCCTGTTTCGAGGCAAATTCCCACAAACCCGGCAAGTGACTCTTCAGCAAAACAGGCGCTCGCTGACTCCGATTCTCCAATGCGCGTTCGGCATCATCCGGGAAAACAAAGGCGAGGAGCAGCACTCGCTGCTCGAACCCTGGCGGGAATCTGCGGCGCGTGAACACGGGGAGTCCTTGCCCTCTCAGCCGGTTGAGATCGTCACCTGGCGCAGCCGGGATGTGGAGGCTTTCGACGTTGCCAGCCGGATTCAAAAAAAGCGGAAAGAGCTGCGCTGCGAGTGGGGACGCTTTGCCGTCCTCTACCGCGTTCACAGCCATCGCGAAGAACTGGTTCAGGAACTGGCGGAGCGCAACATCCCCTTTTCGATTGAAGGGCTCGACGTTCTCGACAGTCCCGACGTGCGCGACGTGCTGGCCTGCCTGAGCGCTGCTGTCAATCCGAAAGATGCCGCAAATCTCTTTCGCGTGGCTGCGCTGCCGCAGTTTGCCATCGATCCTCATGAACTGAAGGCGGCTATGCGCTCGGTGCGGCGAGACGATCTTGACTTGCAGAAGGCCTTGGCGAAGATCTCCAATGGCGGCGCCGTGCTGGCGGAGTTAGAAACGATCCACGCTGGAATCGTGCGCGAGGATCGTACTGCACTCATCGCGCTGCACATGGTCATTCGCCAATTCAAATTGCACCCATCTCCGGCAGTGCAGGCCTTTGTTGAATTCGTCGAGCGCTGGCAAAAGAGCGCCGTCACCGAAACCGGGCGCGCCCCGGAATTTCTCGAGTACCTCGATTATTTCCGGCAGGCAAAGAGCAGTTCCATTCCCCTGCCCCCGAGCACCGACGACGGCGTCCGGCTGATGACGGCTCATGCCGCCAAGGGGCTGGAGTTTGCTCACGTCGCGGTTCTGCGTGCATCGTCGCCTTCCTTCCCGTGCCCCTATCGCGAGCCGCTCGTCGATTTTCCGCAGGAGTTGCGCCGCTCGGGATCCGCGCAGGATGACAAGTGCCTCCAGGAGCAGGAGGAACGGCGGCTTCTCTACGTTGCGATGACGCGCGCCGAAAACGCTCTGGCGATTTACGCCAAACAGGGAACGGGTAAGGAAACACGCCCGACCAAGTTCCTGCGCGAATTCATGGATTCGCACGCGTACAAAAAGTATTGGAGCACGCGCGAGGCTGTGGCCGTGCAGGACGATCTCTTCGGGGCTGCCGAAGAAGAGCGCCGGGCGATCGAGCATTCCACGGTCGCTGCCTGGCTGCTTTCCGAGCCGACCGCCAACTTCGTCACCGGCCTCAGCGCCAGCGCCATCGATACCTACGAGCAGTGTCCTCTGCGCTTCAAGCTGGAGCGGGAATGGAATCTGCCGCGGGATGTCCCTGCATCGCTCCATTACGGTGCGGCCATGCATCGGGTGCTGCACACGTTTTATGACGCCCAGCGTTATGGGCGCGAGATCGGCGATGAGCAGTTGCTGGAGAACTTCCGCGCCGACTTCGCCACCGCCGGCATTGCCGACCGCTATCAGTACGAGCTGTACCTGCGCCAGGGGCGCGACCAGCTCATGCAGTTTCTGGAATGGGCTCGGGAGTGTGAGCCGCCCGAGGTTCTGCATACCGAACAGAAATTCGACTTGCCGGTGGCGGGAATGAAGTTGACCGGGCGCGTCGATCGCATGGACCGCGTTGCTGCGGATAGCGTCGCCATCGTCGACTACAAAACGGGGAAACCGAAATCGCAGGAAGATGCCGATAAGAGTTTGCAGCTTTCTCTGTACGCGCTCGCCGCCAAAGAAGCCTGGGGTCTGCACGCCGAGCGTCTGATCTTTCACAACCTGGAAGACAACACCATGGTGGTCACGACGCGCGACAGCAGCGACCTCGAGAGGGCCAAAGTCAAAGTCTGCGAGGCCGCCGAAAATATTGCCGCCGGACATTTTCCCGCGAAACCCGGCTACCACTGTAGCTTCTGCCCGTACCGGAATCTCTGTCCGGCAACTGAGAAGCCGATTTACCTTCCCCAGAAGAAGAGCTCCCGGCAAGTGAATTGAGCAAGTGAATTGAGGAAGTGAATTGAAGCGGGGAAGAAGCGTACTGCTCTCGGCAAGAGCCGATCCTTTGCTGCCAGTCTGTGACCGGCCCGGTTACTCCCTACGACGATCGCGAAACGGACCTTTCGCCGCAAGAAAACTTTGGGGACGCTCATCGCGTCCCCATGGTTGCCTTACACTGCTTTACTGCTCTTAGTGCTTTTTCTTCTTTGCTTTCTTTTTGGTTGCCATGGATCTATTCTCCCTTTTCCATTTGTCATGGAAGTTTTGCAGCGGTGTTCTGTTGCAACTAGTTGAATGTATAGAGTCAACGCAGAACGAAGTCAAGAGAAAAATGATCGAAGCCAGCCCGCGCAAAGTTGTACCAAAGTCACCTCACGGTGCGGGCACGGGAAAATTTCGCGCTCGATGGCAACTTCGTCCGCGTGTCGCGTCATCGCGTGCCTTCGTTCGCCTGCCCCGGCGTAATTCTTCCCGGCACGCCCCGCAGCGCGAGTTATGTTTCGTCGCACGAGCGTTCGCGCTCGTCCGCATCCTTCCGGGGCGTGGGCCATCTATAATAATGGGCGTTTCAGGACACGACGAATCCTCTGGAGGAGCGCATTTATGCCGGGTTCAAACGATGTTGTCATCATTTCCGCTTGTCGCACCCCGATCGGAAAATTTCAGGGCAGCCTCGGCGATCTGACTGCCCCGCAGCTGGGAGCCATCGCCGTCCGCGAGGCGGTGAAGCGCGCGAGTATCGATGCGAAGCTCGTCGACGAATGCATCATGGGCAATGTCGTCTCCGCTGGGCTTGGTCAAAACCCGGCCCGGCAGGCCGCTATCTTCGGCGGACTTGCCCCGGAAGTGGGTGCCATGACAATCAACAAGGTTTGCGGCTCGGGATTGAAATCGGTGGCGCTTGCTGCCCAAGCCATCGAGACCGGCAACAGTTCCGTCGTGGTCGCGGGCGGCATGGAGTCAATGACGAACGCTCCTTATTTGTTGCCGAATGCGCGCAAGGGATACCGCTTGGGAAATGGACAGCTGGTCGATTCGATGGTGAACGACGGGCTCTGGGATATTTACAACGACTACCATATGGGGATTACAGGCGAGAACGTGGCGGAGAAGTACGGAATCACTCGCGAAGAGCAGGATGAGTTCGCGGTGAACTCGCATCGCAAGGCAATCGCAGCACAGAAGGAGTGCCGCTTCAAGGCGCAGATTGTGCCAGTGGAGTTGCCGGCGAAGAAGAAAGGCGCCGCGCCGGTGATCTTCGATAAGGACGAGTCGCCGCGCGAGGACACGACGATTGAGACGCTGCGCGCGCTGAAGCCGGCGTTTAAGAAAGATGGGACGGTGACGGCGGGGAACGCTCCGGGAGTGAATGACGGGGCGGCGGCGGTGGTGGTGACAAGCGCGGCGCGAGCGGCGGAGCTTGGCGCGAAGCCGATGGTGCGGATTGTCGCGCAGGCTACGAGCGGCGTTGAGCCGAAATGGGTGATGATGGCTCCGGTGGGAGCGGTGCAGAAGATATGGGAGAAGACTGGGTGGAAGAAGGATGAGGTTGACCTCTACGAGTTGAATGAGGCGTTCTCAGTGCAGGCCTTGGGCGTGATGCGCGAACTTGGGCTGGATATGGATCGCGTGAACGTGAATGGCGGTGCGGTGGCGCTGGGGCATCCGATTGGGGCTAGCGGGGCTCGAGTGCTGGTGACTTTGATCTACGAGATGATTCGGCGCGATGTGCATCGCGGGATTGCGGCGCTTTGCTTGGGCGGCGGGAATGCGGTGGCTATGGCGGTGGAGAGATAAAAGTTCCCGTTGGTCATTTCTCGTTTCATATAAAGCGCTAGGGAGGACCTTTGAAACGTGCACTTGTTAGCGTCGTTCTCGGCAGCGCGATCCTCGCCTTCGCTGGAGATGGAGACAAAGTTCCGCTGGCCGGTCTAGCCGAGCGCGCGGTAGCGCAATCGAAATTGACGCTGCCAGGAAGCAAGCCTTTCCATCTCGAAGTCGAGATCGTCGAGACAACCAACCCGTCTTCGGAGTACCAGGGAAAAGTTGAGGAGTATTGGCTATCGCCGGAAAAATGGCGGCGAACCATAGACGCTCCGGGGTTCTCAGAAACGCTTATCGTAAACGGGGATCAGGTCTACGAAAAAGATACTGGAGACTATTTTCCATGGTGGCTGAACGATCTCGTGACAGCGATGGTCGATCCGCTACCGATGTTGGACCTGTTCAAGCAGGCCAATGCGGAGATCGCGAAACCGAAAGGGTCGGAGAAGTCGACTTCGTGCGCATATATCAGCACAAATATTGACCGGTGGGGAATTTGCTTCGGGGGAAGCCGCGGGCTGCTGACATCGGTTTTTGCGCGCGGATACGATGCGGAGTTTCGGGATTTCATGGATTTCGGGGGAAAGCGAGTGGCCCGAAGCGTTCTGATCGATCCGGAACCGGGAACCCATATTCAAGCGCGGATTACGGAACTGACAGAACTGCGCGACCCCGAAGAGTCTCTGTTCGCCGTGGCACAGGCAACGCCGGCGCAACAACGGATTAAGAGTATTCAGGTCGATGAAGCGACGGTTCGCGCGCTGGCCGCTGGCAGTACCGAGGTAGCGTGGCCCGCGGTGGGGGGCGGTCCTCTGACTGGAAGATGCGCGGTGTATATCTCCGTCGACCGGATGGGGCATGTTCGCGAATCATGGCCACATGGCTGCGATAACGCAGGCTTACAGGATCCCTTACGTGAAATCGTACAGAAGTGGCAGCTGAAACCAGCGGCAGATAATGGCTCGCCGGTTCAGATCGAGGCACTGGTCACTTTCCCCTTCGAAACGAAGTTAGTCGGCGCTCAGGCGACTAAGCAGAGCGCTGCCGCGGCGAAGCCGACGGAAGGCGCGGCGAACAAGACCGGATGGAAGGGACCGGCAGTTGTTCCTCCGCGCATAGTGAAGACAATGAAGCCGGATTGCGGCGAAGGGCAGAGTTGCCACGGAATTCACGGTGAAGTTGTGGTAGCCGTGATGGTTCAGGTCGACGGAACAGCGGGCGAGATAACGGTCGAGAGTGGCGATCCACGGTTGTTCGATGCCGCCAAGTCGGCGGCGAAACAATGCACCTTTGAGCCGGGAACGTTTATGGGAACGCCAACGAGCATGAGTTTTGACGTTGTCTATCAGTTTTAGAGGACAGCCATGTCGCGAGCGCACTATCGGAATCGCAGCTGAACCTGGATGGCGGTGGAGCTGTGGCGGTTGGCAAAAAGGGATAGCGCTGGTGCGCTACCCCCAAACTACTGCCTACTGTCCTTTCGGCAACTGCAATAGCAGGCTTCCCTGCCCCGACTCCACCGTCGGCAGCTGGCCGTTCCAGCGCTCGATCAGGGCTCGCTGGTTTTCAAGCCTTCTTAGTTCGAGCAACTGCGGCGTCAGCGAGTTTTGGCGGATGCGGTTGGCATCGGCTTCGCCCTGGGCTCGCGTTACGCTGGACTTCGCATCGCCTTCGGCTTCGGCGATTTTTTTCGCCGCCTCGGCTTGCGTTGTTGCCAGTTCGTTCTTGGCGCGCTCGGCCTCCTGGATGGCCTGCGCCTTGGCGGTGATCGCTTGCGCGATCACGCCGGGAACGCGCGGCGCTCCGATGAAACCGAATTGCTGCACGCCTACTCCGACGTTCGTTACTTTCGCCTGGACCTGCTGCTCCACCTGCGCCAGGAACTGCGCTTTCTTCTCGCCATAGATGTCTTCGACGGTGTAGGTCGAGGCGACTTCGTTAAGCGAGTTGCGCACGATGTCGCGGAGGATGCCGTGGGTGAAGCGATCGAGGTCGTTGACTCGATACTTCACGTAAAAATCGGGCACGCTCTTCGGCTCGATGGCGTAAGAAAGCGAGACGTCGGCGTAGATTTCCATTCCCTCCTTGCTGTTGAAGCCCATCTCTTCGTTCACAGCATGGCCTTCGCTCGTGTCGCGCGTCCACTTGACCGTCTGCACGTAGGTCGGGAACTCGATGACCTGCGTGGTCAGCGGGCTGTAAAAGACCCACCCGGTGCGGACTGGAATTTCGGACGCTCCGCGCTGGCTGCCGGCAAGGTTGACTTCGATGCCCACGTAGCCGGCCTCGATGCGCTTGACGTCCATGAGGAAGCTGGAGACGATCCAGATTCCGACGAGGACACCGGCTGCGCCTAGCGCCCAAAAGAGCAGGCGGCGCAGCGGAAGGACTCCCGTGAATTGATCGATGACGCGACCTTTTCTGTCGCGATCCTCATTGTTGCGGTTGTCATTGAAGATAGTCATAGTTTCCTCCAGATCGTTCTCAGCACCACCGGCGCAACAACCAGCAGCGCGAAGATCACAGCGACTCCCCAGAAAACTTCGCTGGTGCGCGGCGCGTTCAACAGCCGAAAGGCGCCGAGCAGAACGCCATACGCAACGATGCACACCGCAAGCGTTGCCATCAGGCGAAAGTGATGCCTCATGACAGACTCCTTCCGCGTAACCCGCGGTGACTGCTTACTGCTTCTTACTGGGCCTTGATTCGCCGGAACCGGCTTGGATTGTGCTTGAGATCGGACATGGCCGTTGAAACTCCTTTCAACGACACTTATGAGATGTTAGCCCGCGGCTCGAGATTCGAATTACATTGCCAATGGAATCATGGAGTTAGTGTGACGCTGCGAGCGTCGTTGGACAAGGTCCTCCGCTTAAGCGTCAACCCCTTCCATGCTCGCGCCTACCGGCAGCGTGATCGTGAACACCGCGCCGCCGCCGGGCGCCGATGCCGCTTCGATGTTTCCCCCGTGTTCGCGCATCACTGTTTTGCAGATGCTCAGACCAAGGCCAGTGCCCCGGCCCGGGCGCTTGGTTGTAAAGAACGGATCGAAGATGTGCGCCAGGTTTTCCGGAGCGATTCCGGGACCATCGTCCTGAAAGACTACCCACACGGAGTCGGGATTTCCCGCCAGGCCGCGACCCAGGCGCACGCGGATCGTTCCTTTTTCGCGCGTCTCGCGAATCGCCTGCTCCGCGTTCAGCAGCAGGTTTAAAAAAACCTGCATCAGCTGATTCGGATCCGCTTCCACCGCGGGCAGAGCCGGCTCTGGCAAAAAGTCGACCGTGATGTTGCTTTTGCGCAGCGGATAGGTTTGCAGTTGCAACATGCGCTGTACCAATTCGTTCAGATCGACCTGGCTGCGGCCGGGCGCGGGCGGACGCGCGAAGTACTGCAGGTTTTGCACGATTTCCGCGGCGCGCCTCGCCTGTTGCTGCAGGATCGTGACCTGCTTGCGCGCGCCCTCGCTGACGGTGCTGTCCTGCAGCAGTTCGGCCATGCCGAGAATGCTGGTCAAAGGGTTGTTCAGCTCGTGGGCGAATCCGCCAATCATCTGGCCCATGGCGGCGAGCCTTTCGCTTTGAATGATCTGGCGCTCGAGCCTCTTCTCGGTCGTAACATCGCGCACTGAAATAATTACGCCCGCCGGCTTGCTGTCCGTGTCGAGCAGCGGGCTCGCCATCCCGAGCATGGTGCGTGCCTCGCCATTCTGATGCCGGGCCGCGTATTCGCAGGATGCCCGAGAGTTCTCCCCGGCCGCCACGGTCCGGTAAAGGTTAGCCAACTCCGGCCAGCTGTGGTCGGGATCGTCCACGCTTTTGCCCATGAGTTGGTCGGGACCGTAGCCGAGCAACTCCCGAATGCGCGGGCTTACGAATGTGTATTGCCCCTTCAAGTCGAGCACGAGGATGAGGTCAGGGAAGCTCTCCAGCAGATGCCGCCGGAACTCTTCCTGGCCGCGCAGTTGACGCTCCATGGCGCGCTTCTCCGTGACATCGACGAGCGTGCCCTGGTAGCGAATGAGCCTTCCATCTTCGATCACTCCGCTCGAGATGTCCTGGCACACGACCACTCCGCCGTCTTTTCTCTTCAGCTTGACTTCGCGGGTGCGGGTCCGGCCGCTTTGGCTTCCCGTGCGCCCCAGCACCGGCTCCGGCGAGGCGTCGATCTTCAGAGCATCCGGGGGCAGGCTCAGCAGCTCTTCCTTGCTCTCGTATCCCAGCATGGTCGCAAGAGCGGGATTCACTTCCAGGAGCTTGCCGTCGGGGCTGCAAATGTAGACGCCTTCGCGCAGGCTCTCGAACAGTTGCGTGAACCGTTGTTCCTTGTCGCGCTGGTTGGTGATGTTGCGCGCCAGTATGCTGGCTCCCGTAACGTCGTCGCCCTTGACGATGGCGTTGACCATGCAGTCGTAGTAGAGGCGCCGTCCATGTCCGAGCCGATCATTCGTGGGCTGGATTGCTACGACTCCCGTCCATGTTCGCTTCTCCAAAAAGCGGGCCAGATCGAAGGGCGTCTCGGTGATCGGTGGAGCAGCCAGAAAGTCGGTCAGCTTACGGCCCATCAGGGCGGAGTACTCGGAGCCCAGAATTTCCGTAACTCGACGATTCACCGTGCGCAGCGTGCCGTCGAGCGAGAGCGCCAGCGCCACGTCATCGAGCGAATCGATCAGCTCTTTGAAGTTGCGTTGCGAGCGCGCGATCAGCTGCCCTAGATGATCCAGTTGCTCCTCCGTGGGAGTAGCGCCCGAACGCGCTTCGAGACCGCGCAGCAGCTGTTTCAGATCGGAGACTTCACGTTTGCGGCCGAAGGCATAGGTCGCAAATAGGAACGACAGAACGAACAGGCCGGCCGGAATTGCCCATAGCCGGTAGGGCAGATCTTTGAGCTGCTCCCAGGAAAAGTAGGCTAGAGCCGAGGCCAGGAGGACGATCAGCCCGAGTGCCCAACGCCAGAGCTGGCTCTCTTCGTGTTCCAGGCCGCGAGCGGGTCCGCCTTTTCTTGTTGCAGGATCGTCGGGCATGCGCACTTCGGGCATTCGCAATTCACGGCTGGCGACGGGACGCTCGCCGAACCAGTATGGGATTTTCCAGATAGACCTAGCCTAGCACCGAACCTCCCTTTTAGTGCCTGTTCATGCCTACATTCGTGACCAGGAAGTTCCATCACGGTAACGGGGTGACGAAGGTCACAGCCGGGCTCGCGCCTGCGCGATACCATGGCCCCTGCGATCTCCCATCCGCGCCGTCCTCCTCGTGTGTTCCCCAGTGTCTTTTTGGGTCTTGGACGGCGAGCTCATTGCCCGTAAGGGTTTGCGCGTCTGAAAGCTGCGGTAAGCCTATGCTCTATAAAACCCTGAGTGCCGCCGTCTACGGCGTGAACGCGAGCATCATCGAGGTTGAGGTTGATGTCTCGGGTATCAAGCAGAATGAAGATCACTTCCATACCGTCGGCTTGCCCGATGCGGCGGTTCGCGAAAGCCGTGACCGGGTCCGCGCCGCGCTGAAGAACTGCGGCTATGACATCCCTCCCACCGACATCACCATTAACCTCGCCCCGGCCGATATCCGTAAGGAGGGCTCGGGCTTCGATCTGCCAATGGCCCTCGGCATTCTCGGCGCCTACGGTGGATTGAACAAAAAAGAAATCCCCGACGCGCTCTTTGTGGGAGAACTCTCTTTGGATGGCGGCCTGCGTGGCGTTCGGGGAGCCTTGCCCATCGCCCTTGAAGCTCGCCAGCGGAAGGTGAAGCGCCTGATCGTGCCCGAAGTCAACGCCCGCGAAGCGGCCATGGTGGGCGATGTCGAGGTTTATCCCCTCAAGTCGCTTACCGACGTGATCCATTACATCAATTCGGGCAACGGCGTCTCGCGCCTCGAAGTGGATCGCGAGAAGTTGCTTAGCGAGTCGCAGCACTCGCATCTTGATTTCAAAGATGTGCGCGGCCAGCAGACCGCCAAGCGCGCTCTCGAAGTCGCCTGCGCCGGAAGCCACAACATTCTGATGATCGGCCCGCCCGGCTCGGGCAAGACCATGCTCGCCAAGCGCATGCCGACCATCCTGCCGCCGCTGACCTTCGAGGAAGCGCTCGAGACGACCCGAATTCACAGCGTCGCCGGCGTGCTCGATGCTCGCGCCGGCCTGGTGGGCGTGCGCCCCTTCCGCTCGCCGCATCATACGATCTCCGATGCCGGGCTGATCGGCGGCGGCGCCATTCCGCGTCCCGGCGAAGTCTCGCTTGCCCACAACGGCGTGCTCTTTCTTGACGAACTTCCCGAGTTCCCACGCACCGTGCTCGAAGTGATGCGGCAGCCCCTGGAAGATGGAACCGTTTGCATCGCGCGCGCCGCCATGTCGTTGAGCTTCCCGGCGCGCTTCATGCTCACCGCCGCCATGAACCCCTGCCCTTGCGGCTTTCACAACGACTCCAAGCGCGAATGTCATTGCACTCAGCCCATGATCCAGCGCTACATCTCTAAGATTTCTGGCCCGCTCCTCGATCGCATCGACATCCACATCGACGTGCCGGCCGTGAACTACAAGGAAATGCGCAGCACCACCGAGCCGGAGAACTCGGAAAAAATTCTTGAGCGCGTCGTGCGCGCAAGGCAGATTCAGCTCGATCGTTTCGCCTCGCGCAAGGAAAAACTCTATTGCAATGCTCAGATGTCGTCCCAGAACATTCGGAGGTTCTGCAGCCTCTCGCCCGACTGCGAACGTCTGCTCGAACGCGCCATGACGCAGCAGGGCCTCAGCGCCCGTGCCCATGACCGCATATTGAAGGTCGCCCGGACAATCGCCGATCTGGAGGGCACAGCGGAGCTCGAGCCGAAGCACATTGCCGAGGCGATCCAGTACCGGACGCTCGATCGTACGTATTGGATGTGAGGAAAACTCGAAGGTTAGAAGTCAGATGGAAGCGAAGCTAAAACAAGAGCCGAGAAAACCATGCATGGCTCTCTATGCCTCTGTCGTGCGGTTTTACCTAGTCCGCCGCCGCGCCCGCCCGTGGCATGGCATTCTCCGCCTGCCGCAAGCGTAACGCGCGGTTTGAGGGCAATCCCGCATCGCGAATCTTATAGAGCAGCGCGCGATAGCTGATGCCCAGCGTTCGTGCCGCCTGCTTGCGGTTCCAGTGATGCTGCTGGAGCACTTTCAATATCACTTTGCGTTCCAGTTCCCGTACCGCCTGGCGCGTGAGCTTCTTCAACGAAATCGGGCCATCCAGCGATATCTCGGGGTTCATGAAGTCCGGCTCGCGATGAACCAGGTCGCCGGTGATCGCCTCTTCGTTCCCCAGGATCACGTAGCGCTTGATCAGGTTTTCCAGTTCGCGGATGTTTCCCGGCCAGTGATATTTCTGGAGGACCGCCAGCACCTCCGATGACAGCGCACGGGCGCGGCAGTTGAATTTGCGGTTGTAGTAGTCCAGGAAGTAGCGGCACAGGTCTTCAATGTCGCAGCGCCGCTCGCGCAACGACGGCATGCGCAAATTCACCACGTTGATGCGATAGAACAGATCCTGTCGGAAGGTGCCGTTTTCGATCTCTGCTTGCAGGTCGCGATTGGTCGCGCACACCACGCGCACTTCAACTTTCTTGTCCTCTTGTGCGCCGATCCGGCAGAACTGCCCGTCCTGCAAGAGTTGCAGCAGCTTCGATTGCAGCGAGGAATCGAGTTCCGAAATCTCGTCGAGAAACAGCGTGCCCCGGTGCGCCATCTCAACCCGTCCCGGCTTTGCTCCAAAGGCCCCAGTGAATGCGCCTTTCTCATACCCGAACAGTTCGCTTTCCAGCAGCGTTCCCGGAATCGCCGGACAGTTTACTTTGACGTACGGTCCAACCTTCCATGGCGATAGCCCGTGCACGAGCCGCGCGATAATGTCTTTCCCTGTCCCGCTCTCCCCGGTAATCAGCACCGGAACATTGGCGGCCGCTACTCTGGCCAGTTGCGCTCGAATCGCCTGCACTGCTTCGGAATGTCCAAAAATTATGTTGTCCGGAGGAAGTTCACCGAGGGATTGCTGAAGCGAGGTTACCGACATCGTCGTCATAATGGGTCCCTGCGTTCTATTCGGGGTGATAACACCCGTCGTGCACTAAAAGTGCATCTCGAGCACCAAACGGGGGAAGAGAGAAGAACGGTCTCGGTGATGAAAGATAACCGCGAATGCTGTAAGCGACTTAGCGCGATGATAATCCTTAAGTCCGGGAAGAGGGGATAGCACGAAAGTGCCATGTGGACGCCGCATCTGGAAGGGAAAAACCTTTCACACCGCGGCAACTGCGTTCCTCAGTTCCCGGGGAAGGGCGTCTGAGTTGGTACTCAATGGCCTCATAAACTTCAAGCCGAGTAGATGGTAGTCATCAAGATGCGCGATCCACACCGCCTTTGCCTGAAGTACCCGGGCGGGCGTCGGGATTCCGCTGGCGGGCGCAATCGGAACACTCGGAATCTCCAGGGAGATCACGGCCGCTTTCGGCACTGAACGCCGCACCACCACCAGAGCTCCCCCGGCCGAAATGTTGATGGCAGTAGCAAACTCCAGGGAATCCTTGCCACTTTCGTCGCGGGACCGCACAAATATCGGTATCGCGATTTGCAAACGTACCGACTTCCTTGCGTCCTTGCCTGGGAGCCGCTTTTTCACGATCTGATCCTTACTTGTACCTCTCTTACGACCGCATCTCAGGGGCCAAACACGGAATAACCCGAATGATTACCGGAAGATCGCCCCTAAACCTCGCTCGCCGCGCGGAATCCACGGCGCTCCTCTGCTCACCTCTTCAGCCCAAAAATGACCAAAGGTCAATAATGAAAAGTGCAATATTTTTCTCTTCTCTCTAATCCTCTTTCCGATTGACACTCTGTTTCACCTGGCTTACGATGAGGCCAATCCCTCGTTCCTACTAGGTAGAGTTCCCTCCCCAACGTGTCGTGACGAGTCGTAATGACTTCACACGAAGGAAGACCAGCCATGTCCACCGGCGCAAGCTCCATGAAAGAGAACCTGCGGAATCCCGGTGCGCAGTTTTCCGATCCGCCTCCGACCAGCGACGTGGTCCGCGAACTTGAGTCACTTCGCGATCGTTACCGCAAAACCACCAACGCTCTCGCCTCGGCCGCCCACGATCTGAAAACCCCGCTCGCCATCATGAATGGTTACATCGAGCTTTTGCAGAGTCAGAAACTCGGACCCCTCAATGATCGCCAGCGCGAGGTCATGGCCGACATGTTTTCCAGTGGCCAGCGCCTGCAGCACTTCATCCAGGATTTCCTGACCTACACGGTTCTCGAGACCGGCGAACTCCGCATGCAATTTACCGAGAACGACATGAATGTCTGTCTCTCGGAAGTCTGCCGCATCTGGTCCAACCGTTTTCAGGAACGAGGTCTCGCGCTCTACTTCCTGACCAACGAAAAGTTGTCGCCCTTTGCCTTCGATGCGCCCAAGGTCCAGCGTGTCATCTCCAACCTTCTCGAGAACGCTTGCAAATACACCCCTCAGGGTGGCACCGTCTGGATTCACGCTGAGCCCCACATGTGGGAGCGGCGCAGCGTCAGCGTGGTGGCTGGCAATGGCGATCGCCGCCGCCAGGCCAACAACGCCCCGAACGCCGTTAAGGTGAGCGTCTCTGACACCGGCCCGGGCATCCGGCCCGAATTTCAGTTGGAAATCTTCGACGACTTTTTCCGGCTTCCCGGCAACGAAGCCACCGAAGGCATGGGGCTCGGCCTGGCCATTGCCCGCCGTTTGCTGATGGGTATGGGCGGGAAAATATGGGTTGAGAGTGAGCCCGAAGCCGGCAGCAAATTTTCTTTCCTGATCCCCCTGAAACCAATCCTCACGCCTCAAGGGACCAGCCAATGAGCACAAGCGCCAACATCCTGCTCGTCGATGACGAGCCGGGAATGCTGCGTTACATTCGCACGCTGCTCGAAGTTGACGAGCACAAGGTACAAACCGCGACCACGGGTGAAGAAGCGGTCGAGCACGTCCAGAAGGGATTGAGTCCCGACCTCGTTCTCCTCGACCTCCTCATGCCCGGCATCGACGGATTGCAGACCCTCGAACAGCTCCGCCAGATCAAGCCAGGACTTAGAGTTGTCATGCTCTCCTGCGTCAATGATACGCGCAAGGTCGTGCAGGCCATGCGCCTGGGCGCGACCGACTACTTGACCAAGCCCTTTCAAAAAGCCGAGCTCGATTCGGTCATCAGCCAGTGCGTGGGCAGTGCCAAAGGCGAGTCCTATGCCGGCGAAGTCGAAGAGCTCTGCGACGACGTTTTTTTCGTGGCCGCCAGCCCGGAGATGAAAAAAATCCGTTCCCAGGCCGCCCTCGTGGCCAACGTCGATATTCCCGTCCTGCTCCTCGGCGAGAGCGGCACCGGCAAGGAAGTGCTGGCGCGCCTGATTCACAAACTCTCTCCCCGCGCACACCGCACATTCCTGAAAGTGAACTGCGCCGCCGTGCCCGCCGACCTGCTCGAGAGCGAGCTGTTTGGCTACGAAGCCGGCGCCTTCACCGGCGCCACTCATGCCAAGCCCGGCAAATTCGAGCTTTGCAATAAAGGTACCATCCTGCTCGACGAAATCGGCGAAATGCCGCCCCTCCTTCAGGCAAAGCTGCTGCACGTCCTGCAGGACCAGACGTTTTCCAGGCTCGGCAGCCGCACCGTGATCAAAGTCGACGTGCGTATCCTGGCTGCCACCAACATCAATATTCCGGAGGCCATCGCCAGCAAGCGCCTGCGTGAGGATCTTTACTACCGCCTCAATGCCTTTACGCTCTCCCTGCCGCCCCTCCGGGATCGCAAGGAAGAGATTCCAATTTTGCTCAAGCACTTCATGTCACGCATGTCGGAATCCTATGCCCGCTCGCCGCTCCCCATGGGCCCGGCGCTCATGGAGGCGTGCCTGCGTCACTCCTGGCCCGGCAATCTGCGTGAGCTCAGCAACTTCGTCAAGCGTTACCTGGTTCTGGGAGACGAGAATCTGGCTGCGTCGGAGTTGCAGCCCCGCTCCGATAGCGGAGGCGGATTGCAGGCCGCGTCCGACGGTCGGGCCGCTGCTGCGGGAGCCGATGGTGCCGGTGGATTGAAGTCGCTGGCCCGCAGCGCCAAAGATGAGGCCGAGGCGGAAGCGATCGCCCGCACCCTCGAAGAGACCAACTGGAACCGCAAGCAGGCAGCGGTACTGTTGAAGATCAGCTACAAAGCCCTGCTCTACAAGATCCGCCAGTACGGAATCGCCCAGAGCCGCAGCACCCATCGACTATCCGCCGGCGCGTAACCACCGTTGCCAGGCCACCCGCCACTGGTGATTCTGGTGCGGATAAGAGGACTCGAACCTCCACGGCCTTGCGGCCACTAGGACCTGAACCTAGCGCGTCTGCCAGTTCCGCCATATCCGCAGGTGAGAAAATACGGGCAGGCCTTTTTTACGAGGACATCATCTAATATCTACTGGCCGCGGCCTGGCTGTCAACGAACCGGGTCGCCGGTGCCGCCCTACCGTTCGTGCGAAGCATCCCCGGCCGAACCATTGACGGCGAATCGGTAATGGCTACAGAAGAGCGACGCAGCATGCCAGACGACAAGACTCCCGCACAGAAATCTGCCGGCGACAAAATTCCATCCGAAATCGCGCGTGAACTCCGTGCCCTTGCCCACGATCTCAGCAACTCGCTTGAAACCGTCATCCAGGCGACTTATCTGATCACCCAATCCGGCCCCCCCGAGAGCCAGCGACGCTGGGTTGAGCTCATCGACCAGGCTTCGCAGGAGGCCGTCAAAATCAACAACAAGCTGCGCGAGATCATGCGGGCACACAGCTAATGACTTCTGCTGTCAAGCTCTACCCCAATTTCGCGTTCATCGTAATCTTCGCGTTCAGCACCTTCGACACCGGACACCCCGCCTTCGCGTCCTGCGCAGCCTTGTTAAACGCTTCCGCCGACGCGCCCGGCACCTTGGCAATCACATCGAGGTTCACGGCTGTAATCGTCCAACCCGAATCGAGCTTCTCCATTGTCAGCGTGGCCGACGTGTTGATGCTCTCGGGGGTCAAGTTCGCGCCGCCCAGCTGCGCCGAAAGCGCCATCGAAAAACACGCCGCGTGCGCCGCCGCAATCAGTTCCTCCGGATTCGTTCCCGGACTGTTCTCAAACCGCGTCCGGAACGAATAAGGCGTGTTCGACAAAATCCCGCTCGCCGACGAGACCGACCCGTTGCCGTCTTTTAATCCACCCTTCCATACCGCGCTAGCTTTCCGTTCCATCGCCATCTCCTCTTTCATCGAATGAATAAGAATCAGAAATTCCCAACCAGACTATTGTACCGAGACAATTGGGCCCTCGAGTGCCTCGCCTGCCGGCTCAGCCCGAAAACCAAATCAGATTGGGAATCGTAACGGATCGGAAAAGATGCCATCCGCCCACCGCGCTCCCTCATTGCGCGGCAGGCGGAGCTTGTGATATCGAGCCTGCTTACCAGTTGAACTTCAAAGCAAACTGGAACTGCCGCGGATCGTATGCCGCGGTCGCCTGTCCCGCCGTCGATTCCGTCGGATTATTCGGATTCGGGCTGCAGCACAGCGGGTTGACTGCCGCGACATTGTAGACATTGGCTATGTTGAACATGTCCGCAATCAGGTCCATGCTGAACCGTTCACCAAAGTTGACACGCTTTGCCAGCCGCACGTCATTGAACACCAGCCACGGCGAGATCCCTGCGTTCCGCCCCAGGTTTCCGTCGAGCGACGCGAGCGTGCCGTCGAAGGAGTCGATAAAGCACGATTCCTGGAAATATCCCGTCGGCGAAGCTTTCGAGGCGAGCGTTGGATAGCCGCATGAGTTAATACCGGTTCCCGCCGCTACTGCGTTCGGCCGAACCGTCAGAGATGACAACTGAAAGTTGTCGTCGCCGCCCGTAATGATGTTGAACGGCCGTCCGGAGCTGAATTCGATCAGCGGCGCAATCGTCCAATCGCTGAACAACTTGCTCACAAAACCCGACCCGCCCAGCCTTCCAGTCTGATAAACGCCACTGAAGACGAACCGGTGGCGCTGGTCGAACAGCGACGTCGAGCGGTCGTGTCCCGGAAAAAAGCTGTCCTGCGGCGTTGTCGTCGATTGAAGATCCGTGGAATCGTCGATCGCGTGCGACCAGGTATACGACGCTAGGAATTCGTAATGATTGCCGAAGCGTTTGCGCAGATTGGCCGTCAGCCCGTGGTACACCGAACTGCCATTCGAAAAATTGGCGTCCATGTCGGCAAACGGCACGCAACCGGTATAGGTCGCCGGATCGCAATTGGCATTGAATCCCTGGCTGGCAAGCGAGCTCTCGATCGATTGCGCCAGGCCGACACATGCGCCAGCGCCCACCAGATTCAGGAACGGCGGAAACGACGGATTCAGACCGCCGGGCCGGAAGAAATTCATAAGCGGAGCGCTTACCCACGGCCCCAGCGGTCCCACACCGCAAGGAGTCGATCCCGTTCCTACAAGAAGCGGGCTGCCCGTAGGCTGGCCGTCAGCTACCGCGGCCAAATAGTTGTCCACCAGCAGGTCCCCGCGAGTCGTATTGGCGTTGATCGGTCGATTCAGATGCCGCCCGCCATTGAAGTTGTATGCCAGGCTTAGCGAATACCCTTTTCCGAGGTCGTGCTCAATCGTCAGGTTCGCTTGCTGAGAATAGGCGTACACGAAATTCTTGCCCTGCGGATAGCCAAAGGGCTGGAATGCGAGAGGCAGGAACGTCGCCGGATTGAGATAGTTTTGCGTCAGGAAAATTGAACTTGATGGCGGCGTCGCCACCCCGCAGCTTGGGTCGCCATTCGCACAAGCAAACCTCTGCTGATTCGGCGCATAGTTGAGCAACTGCAAAGCCGGAGCGCTGGAGGCCGGTGAGCAGGCGGGTATTCCATTTCCATTGGCGTCAGGTATCAACCCTTGAAAGATCTCAACCGCGTTCAAATTCCCTGGATTTCCTGCGCCGCCGCATGCTGAACCCGGACCGAAAGCCAATTGTCCGCTGGCCGATCCGTCCGAAGCATCGCCGAGGAAATAGAGTCCCAACAAAGGATGGTCGTAGAAAATTCCATACGAAGCCCGCACCACCATCTTCCCGTCGCCCTTCGGGTCCCATGCCACCCCGACTCGCGGCTGGAAGTTGTTCGTGTCGGTCTGAATTCCCTTTTGCAAGCCCAACAGGTTGTATGCCGGGAGGGCGAGCCCGGACGGCGGCGTGAACTTGGGCGGAAATTCCACGTCGTACCGGACGCCATAGTTGAACGTAAGATTTCGCCGCCAGCGCCAGCTATCCTGCCAGAATGCGCCAAATGAAATGTTTCGGAATGAATCGTGGGGGCTGCCGAGTCCCTGGATGAAATCCTGCGGAATTCCAGCTCCGTAGGCTTGTACCGCCGAGAGGCCGGGCACGCCATTGGGAAATCCCAGATCGCCCGCTGTGAGTTGGCCAAAGTCAACAACCCCGCCGTAATTCACCGTGAAAAGTGCGTCCAGCGGAAGGTAGTTGAAATCGCCGCCGAACTTCATGTTGTGCTGGCCGAGGCTCCAGGAAAAATTGTCGGTGAACTGGTATCTCTGCTCGGTCCGGCGTATGTAGGAATACGGCTCACGGCCGATGTACGCGAATCCCGGAATGTTGACGCCCGGGTCCGAACCGTCCGGAATCGCCGTGTTGTAAAAGTACTCATAGCCGCGCCGCGCATATTGGAAGCGGAATTCGTTGACCCGGCTATTACCGATTGCCCATGTGTCCTGCGCAAAACCCGAAACGTCCCGAAAGCTGGTTTGCGAAGTCCGGGAGTACGCATTTTGTCCAAAGGGTTGATCTTGTCCACTGACCTCGATCCCGGTTACCGTGCTCGGGCTCACATGCACGCCAAACGTGAGCCGGTTGTTGCTCGTTAGGTTGTGATCAAACCGGAGCGAATAGACGCTCGTGCCTTCGAACACCGGAAAGTTGCCTTCCTGTGAAACCAGGCTCCTAAAAGATCCGGGCACATTCGTGCCGGGGAAGATTGCCGACGCCGGACACAACAGCGGGTTGCAGGTTGTCGGAAATCCGGCGAAGTTCGACAGGAATCCGCCCGTGAGCCCCTGCACCAGCCCGGTCGGCCACGCCCCATCGACGGCCTGCCCTGAGGACGCTCCGACCAGCGTTTCGTAATTCTCGAGTCCGGCCAGCCCCAGACCCGCTGCCGCTGGACTTCCCAAAAATGCCGCCTGATCCGGTGTCGCTTGGATTATTCCGAAAGGCAGCGGGATCGCTCCCCCCGCGCTGGTCGAAGTGTCAAACGGAACCAGCCCGAAATTCCCCTGCCCGATGCTCGAAAACCCGGTTTCATGCCGCCGCGTCACTTCGTAGGAGAAGAAATAGAACGTCTTATCCTTCTTGATTGCGCCACCAAATGCCGTTCCCGCCTGTACGCGAGTGTAAGCCGGATTCGATGTCGTCGAGAACGGATTCACCGCCTGAAGATTGCGGTTACGCAAATATCCGAACACGTCGCCGTGAAAATCGTTCGACCCTGACTTCGTGATGATGTTCACCACGCCGCCTGACGCGCGCCCATATTCGGCCGCGTAGCTATTGGTAATGATTTGGAATTCCTGCACGTCCTCCTGCGAGACCGTCGAGCGAACCCCGTTCACTGAGCTATCGGTCGCGTCCATTCCGTCGACGTTCACCAGATTCGACCGCGCGCGTTGGCCGCTCATGTTCAGCCCTGACGTCGGGGCCGCGCCGCCCAGGCTCGGCGCATTGTCCCGCACCACTTGTGAATCCGTCAGCGTGAAGTTGATGTAGTTGCGCCCGTTGATCGGTAGATTGTCGATCTTCCTCTCCCCGATCGTGTCCGTCGTCGAGCTGCGCGAGGTCTCCACCAGCTCGGCCTGCGATGTCACTTCCACCACTTCTTTTCCCGTGGCCACGTTCAAGCCAATCGACAATTCGGCGAACTGCCCGACCGTAATGTTTACGTTGGTGGCCTCGACGCCGGTGAAACCCGGCGCATCCACGATCACCGTATACGTTCCAGGAGCCAGTTGCCGCACGTTGTATCCGCCCTGGCCATCGCCACTGCCCACCCGCTCCAGCCCCTTGGCCACATCTTTGACGGTAACCGTCGCGTTTGCCACCACGCTGCCTTTGGGATCTTTGACGGTGACGCGCAGATCGCCCGTGGCCGCACCTTGACCGGACGCGAAGTGCGAAATCGCAAGAACCACCACTACCAGTGACAACGAACGCAGCATAGCTCTCATAAAGGCTCCTGAAGTCTCCCGCTCTCAAAAGGCAGACAAATTAACGTGCCGATTTCTGACGAATCGATCCCCCTACCTGCACATTGTTCGGAATACCGCAGATATGTATATCAGAGGAGCCCGTTTAAGCAAGCATTAACATAGATTCTTCGCCCCCCAACACTAGCTGACTGTTGGGCCTTTCAACAAAGCTCCTCGGAGTCGAAGGACCCCCGCCCTGCCGGACCGCCTGACTCTCCGCAAGGCACTCTGCTCGTACCCTCGAAAGCTTCGGCGTGCACGTAACTCGCAGCTCATTGCCATTTAGAATGTCCACGCCATGCACTCCATGACCGCACCCCTCCGTCGCGTACTCGTCTGTCCGCCCAAGAACGCCGGCTGGGGTGACCTGGAAAAATCCGTCCACTGGCAAACCCTGGGCTTCCACCACCCACCCGACTTCGCCCAGGCCCAGTCTGCCCACGACACACTCTGCCAGATCCTGTCCGACTCCGGAGCCGATGTCCTAACTCTCCCTCCCGATCCGCAACTCACCCTCGACGCCGTCTACACCCACGACGCCTCTCTCCCGACCAATCACGGTCTCGTCCTGATGCGTCCCGGCAAACCGAATCGCATCCCAGAAGCCCAAGCCCATTCCGAATTCCTTTCCCAACAATCGCCCTCGCAATCGCAAATTCTTTCGGGTTGTGACGCGGCTGGCCGCGTCTCGGCCGCCATTTCTGTACTCGCCAAAATCCAACCCCCGGCCACCACCGAAGCCGGGGACATAGTCTGGCTCGACGAGCGCACTCTTCTGGTCGGCCAAGGCTACCGCACCAATCAATCCGGCATCGATCAGCTCAAGGAAATCCTCACTCCGCACGAAATCAGAGTAATCAAAGCGCCGCTCCCCTATGGCCCGGGCCCAAACGCTTGTCTCCACCTGATGTCTTTAATGAGCATGCTCGACGAGCGGACAATCCTCGTAGATCTGCCCTGGCTGGCGGTGGAGACCGTAGAACTCCTGCAAACCCGCGACTTCCGCCTGATCAAGATCGACGAAACAGAGCGGGACACGCTAGCCTGCAACGTCCTATCTCTCGGGAATCGCAGCCTGATCGCAATCGAAGAGAACAAGAAGACCAACGCGCGCCTGCGCGCCGCCGATTTCGAAGTAAGAACCATCCCCGGCAGAGAACTTTGCATAAACGGCGCCGGCGGCCCCACCTGCCTGACCAGGCCCTTGCTTAGGAGCTAATGCCAGTAATCGCAAACCAATCCGGGATTAGTGGCGCCTGCGCGCGCCTTCGCGGTCGAGGTTCCGGTTACCTCGGCAATCTGACTTCTGCAATCTGCAAGCGAACCCCTCGCTCTTGATAGAATCGTTACCAGCATGCTTCTCCCGTTCGTCCGCGAGATTTTCGCGGAGGTGGAACAACTCCCAGCCTTCCGGCGCGCGACCTCCCACCTCCGGGACAGCGCGGGACGAATAAGTGTCTCCGGCCTCAACCCCGCCGCCAAAGCCCTGATCGCCGTTCTGCTCCAGCGCCGCGCCGAGCGTCCCTTTATCGTGGTCGTTCCCGACAACCGTGCCGCCGAAGACCTCGCGCCCATCCTGGCGGCATTCGCCGAACTCACCGGAGCTGCCGACCCCGAAGGCATCGTCACCCTGCCGGCACGCGATGTGCTTCCATTCCAAAATCTCTCCCCGCATCCTGAAATTCAGGAAGAGCGCGCCACCGCTCTTTGGAAAATCGCCACTGGCCGCGCCACGGTTGTCATCTCGCCCGTGAGCGCAACCACGATCCTGCTGCGCTCACCCGAGTACTACGCCGATCTTGCCCGCATCCTTCGCCGCGGCGAAACCTTCGACCTGGAAAAACTTCTTCAGCACCTCAACACGGTCGGCTACACCCCCACCGATGTGGTCGAAATGCCCGGCCAGTACGCCACTCGGGGCGGCCTGCTCGACGTTTATTCCCCTGAATCCGACCGTCCCGTGCGGGTAGAGTTTTTCGGCGATGAAATCGAATCCATGCGCAAGTTCGACCCGGCCAGCCAGCGTTCGTCCAACCCGGTGGATGAGGTCGTGTTGCTCCCGCTGACCGAGACGCCAATCAACGAAGAGTTGCTGGGGGCGATCAACGCGCGCCTGAGCGGAAAAAGAATTGAGGGTACCACCGAAGCCATCGAACAAGCCGCCCGCGAAAGTGGTGCAGGTGTCTTCCCGGGCTGGGAGTTCTACGCCCCGGTCGCCGGAGCCGATCGCACCGTCTTCGGCATGCTCCCGGAAGCAAAAATCATTCTCGACGAGCCCGAACTCCTGAAGAAGGAACTCGACAAAACCTGGAACCGCATCTCGGAACTCCACGAACAAAGCGGTGTCGGAAACTTAGTCCGCCCCACTGACCTCTATCTAACGCCAGAGAAGTGGCAAGAGACTGTGCAGCACCTCCCCGGCGTAAACCTCGAGTACTTAGTAATCGAAACGACCCTCGACCGTAGCGCCGGCGGCTCGCCGGCGCTTACGCCGGCGCAGGACGAGAATCCTTCTCCGGCCAATATCGTCCTGAGCGGAGGAGAGAGTTTGCCAAACGAACTTTCTCCGCAGTCGAAGGACCCCTACCCGCAGGAGAATGTCGACGATGGAAACACCTCCCAAGACCCTCTCATCCTGAGCGAAGAGACGCGAACGCCGAAAGCGAAGCATCTACCTCCGCCCCGAACCCCGGGCGAAGACGCTTTTCTCTCCCAACCCGCCCCGCGCTTCCACGGCAACGTCTCCGCCATGATCGACGAAGTCACGAAGCTCACCAAATCCGGCACCCGCGTCATCCTCGCCGCCCCCAACACCGGAGAAGTCGAGCGCCTGGCCGACATCTTCACCGAATACAACGCTACGTTTCGCTTGGGCAGCCGCACCCGGGGCGGCGAGAGCTATGCCGATGAAACCGCGTACTTCGCCGGAGAAATCTTCACCGCTACGCTCCTCAAAGCGTACATCCCGGATGGTTTCATTCTCCCCGATGCCCATATCGCCGTCTTCGGGGCCCGCGATCTTTTCGACGAATCCGATCTGGTTGCCAGCCGTCCCGGTCGCCAGAAATCCAAGGTCAGCGCCTTCCTCTCCGATTTCCGCGATCTTCAGGTCGGGGACTATGTCGTACACGTCGAACACGGCATTGGCCAATATCAAGGCCTCAAAGAAATCAATCAAGGCGACGGGGCCCCCGACACGCGCGCTTTTCGGGTGGCGGGGCAGGGCGGGGCCGCCGAGTTCATGGTCCTCGAGTATGCCGAGGCCGCCAAACTCTACGTCCCGCTCACTCGCCTCGACCTCGTTCAGAAATACCGCTCGCAGGAAGGCGCCAAGCCAACGCTGAATCGCCTTGGCACCGGCCAATGGGAAAAGACCAAGGCCCGCGTCAAGAAGGCCATGAAAGACATGACGGACGAGCTGCTCAAGCTCTATGCTCAGCGCCAGTCGGCACAGGGCCATGTCTTTCCCGCCGATACCGAATGGATGAAAGAATTCGAAGATGCCTTCGAATACAACGAGACGGAAGATCAGGCGCAGGCGATCGCCGACGTCAAGTGCGACATGGAAAGCCAGCTGCCCATGGATCGCCTGCTCTGCGGCGACGTTGGCTACGGCAAAACCGAAGTAGCCATGCGCGCTGCCTTCAAAGCTCTGAGCGATAATAAGCAGGTCGCTGTGCTTGCGCCCACCACCGTTCTGGCCTTTCAGCACTACGAGACTTTCAAGCAGCGCTTCGCGGCCTTTCCCGTGAAGGTGGAAATGATCAGCCGCTTCCGCACTCCGAAACAAGTGAAGGAAATCCTGGAAAGAACCGCGGTCGGCAAAGTCGACATTCTGATTGGCACTCATCGGCTGCTCTCGAAAGATGTAAAGTTCTCGGACCTCGGCCTGTTGGTAGTCGACGAAGAGCAGCGCTTCGGCGTGCGTCACAAAGAGCGGATCAAGCAAATCAGAACGCAAGTCGACGTGCTGACCATGTCGGCTACGCCCATCCCCCGCACCCTGCACATGTCCCTGGTCGGCCTGCGCGACATGAGCGTGATCGAAACTCCGCCCAAGGACCGCATGGCGATTCAGACGGTAGTGGCGAACTGGGACGAGAAACTGATTCAGTCGGCGGTCGAGCAGGAGCTCGATCGTGGAGGCCAGGTTTACTTCGTGCACAATCGTGTCGACACGATCTGGGAGATCGCCGCCAAGCTGCAAACCATGGCCCCGGGCGCAAAGATCATCGTGGGCCACGGCCAGATGGGCGAAGGCGAACTCGAAAAAGTGATGCTGAAATTCATGCATCACGAGGCCGACATTCTGGTCTCGACCACGATCATTGAGAACGGATTGGACATTCCGCTCTGCAACACCATCCTCATCAATCGCGCCGACCGCTTCGGCTTGTCCGAGCTTTACCAGCTTCGAGGCCGCGTCGGCCGCTCGAATCGCCGGGCCTACGCCTATTTGCTCTTGCCCGCTGAAATCGAACTGACGCCCATCGCGCGCCGCCGGCTGGCAGCGTTAAAAGAATTCTCCGACCTGGGTGCGGGCTTCAAAATCGCCGCTCTCGATCTCGAACTGAGAGGCGCAGGAAACCTGCTGGGCGGCGAGCAATCCGGCCACATCGAAGCCATCGGCTTCGAACTCTATACCCAGATGCTGGAGCGAGCCGTACGAGAAATGAAGGGCGAGTCCGGAGTGGAAGTAACCGAAATCCAGCTCAACCTCGGACTCAACATCCGCATCCCCGGCGACTACATAAAGGAAGAAAACCAGCGCCTGCGCATGTATAAACGCGTGGCCGGAGTCGAAACAGAATCGCAATTAAAAGACGTAAGCGGCGAACTCACCGATCGCTACGGTCCGCCGCCCAGCGCTGTAAGAAACCTGCTCGCCTACGCCGCGTTGAAGCTCCAATCGATGCAAGTCGGCGCGACGGCCATCGAGCGCAAGCGGGAAATCGTGAACATCAAATTCTCGCAGACCGCGACCATCGACCCAGGGAAGCTCGCCCGCTTTGTAGCCAGCCAGCCCAAGGCGCAATTCACTCCCGACGGCACGTTGAAATTTACGATCAAAATCGTCAGCGCCGAAGCAATTCTCGAAACCCTTCGCGACCTGCTGGAAGAGTTGGAAATGCAGGAAGCACCGGTAGCCTAGACCGTTGTGTTCCCTCGGGCCCATCTACAGCATTGACCCGGCTATCTCGGCTCCCCTTGAGCCGTTTACAATTGTTGAGCCATATGTGTCCAAACAAGATGCCTGAGCACGACCGTCGAGTCACCTCCGACCGCCGCAAGGTCCGCACCGTCCGCAAGGCCGTCTTCCCCGCCGCCGGCCTCGGCACCCGCTTCCTCCCCGCTACTAAGGCCCAACCCAAAGAGATGCTCCCGCTCGTCGACAAACCCATCATCCAGTATGGAGTCGAGGAGGCAGTCGCCGCCGGCTGCGACCAAATCATCATCATCACCGGCCGTGGCAAGAGCGCCATCGAAGACCACTTCGACACCAGCTACGAACTCGAGAAGATGCTTGAGGAAAAAGGCAAGCTTGACCTTCTCAAGATCGTCCGCCAGATCTCCGACATGATCTACGTTTCTTATGTGCGCCAGAAGGAAGCGCTCGGTCTCGGACATGCCATCCTCACCGCGCGCGAGCTGGTCGGCAACGAGCCCTTTGCCGCGCTCCTGGCCGATGACGTTATCGACGCCAAGGTTCCTGTTCTCAAGCAGCTGATGGAGGTTTTCAATGAGAAGCAGAGCTCCGTCATCGCGATCCAGCCGGTCGATGGCCCGATGATTTCTTCCTACGGCGTCATCAAGGGGAAGGAAGTTTCGGGCTCGGGCGGCAAACTCTTTGAAGTGCTCGACCTCGTCGAGAAGCCGAAGCAGCAGGATGCCCCTTCCAACCTTGCCGTCATCGGGCGCTACATTTTGACGCCGGCGGTTTTCGAGACGCTCTCCAACATCACCCCGGGCGCGGGCGGCGAGCTGCAGCTAACCGACGGCCTGCGCGCGCTGCTCAAGCGCGAGAAGATGTATGCCTGCGTGTATGAGGGGCGGCGGCACGACACCGGGGACAAGCTCGGGTTCCTGAAGGCAACCGTGGAGTTCGCGCTGAAGCGAGACGATCTCGGCGGCGCGTTTCGTGAATACTTGAAGACCCTGAAGCTGTAATCTTCGCTTTTCAGGGGATTTTGTTCTGAAGGACGATATAAAAAGCAGGCATACGACAGCCTTCACGAACACGATCGCTTGACGATCAGCTTTGCAGCGATGATTGCAGCTTTCTAGATTTTTCTTCCACTCCCCTCGCCAGCTTTTCCTTGTGCGCCTCCAGCTTCTTCGCGATTCCCTGATCGGCGACACCGATGATCTGCACGGCAAGAATTCCAGCATTGGTTGCTCCCGGTTTGCCAATGGCGACGGTCGCAACTGGTATTCCCGCGGGCATTTGAACTGTAGCCAACAGTGAGTCCATTCCTTGCAGCGACGTCGATGGAATCGGAACCCCGATCACCGGGAGCGTGGTGTGCGCGGCAATCACTCCGGCCAGGTGAGCCGCGCCGCCGGCTCCGGCGATGATCACCCGAATGCCGCGACCCGCAGCCTTTCTCGCATATTCGCCGGTGCGGTCGGGAGAGCGGTGCGCCGAGGTCACGTCGATCTCGTAGGCGATGCCGAATTCTTCCAGCGCCTTGCCTGCCTCGCGCATGATTTCCAGATCGGAGTCGCTGCCCATTACAATTGAGACTATTGGGTTCGTCATATTTCCTTTCCTTGATTCCTGTCCATTCCTTCCAATCGCACCTATCGAAATTCTTTAGCCATGCCTACCCGGCGCGCAACGCTACTGGTTCGGCTTGGTACCGCGCAGAAACCTTAGTTGCGCGAAGGCTACGCCCACGCCCATGCCGGTTGCGATCAGGTCGACGATCTGCACCGCTCGCACATGCTCGGCTCCGGACGTACGGAGGAACGCCGAAAATCCCAGTAAAGCTGCAAACAGCGGAACAACAAAGAGCGGTTTCTTCATTCGCCTCAACCCCCTTTGCGATTTACTTTTTCAAAGCCCGAGCCGCTATGTCTCTCCGGTAGTGCGCGCCTTCGAACTTTATCTTGCCGCAAGCCCCGTAGGCGCGATCGACGGCTGTTTCGAGGTTTCCCGCTTTGGCGGTGATTCCCAACACCCGGCCCCCCGCCGTGTAGAACTCCCCCTCGTGCTGTGAGGTCCCCGCGTGGAAGACCTTCACTCCTTCGAATCCTAAGGCTTCGTCG
>Ga0335080_10000611_pt1 | contig 33370 bp, 30 predicted proteins | sample Lox_Sample_34_FD_206720 | JGI IMG/M metagenome (GOLD analysis project Ga0335080, IMG submission 206720) | Soil microbial communities from Loxahatchee National Wildlife Refuge, Florida, United States - Lox_Sample_3.4 | ecosystem: Environmental > Terrestrial > Soil > Wetlands | place: USA... | reverse complement strand
CACGGTGAGACATGGATACGGGGCGACCTGGCATGCCACGAATATCTTTGCCGATGGACGGCAACGCCCAGGTCCGGGGGAGCGTCCGCTACCCTCGCGTTCAAAGGGATGCATGTTCTGCGTCGTCAAGGCGACCAGTGGAAGATCTGCCGGAATATATGGAATGCGGATCCTCTGGAAGGGTAGGGAGTTCGCTTTCTTGCGACAGGAGGGGATCAACATTGGAATGAAGGGCGTGCGGGCTATGGCTCCTTCTCGATGGTGTGCAGAATCACGTACTGCTTGCGGTATTCGAAACCTGCGTCGGGCCAACTGGTAACGTAGTTCCGCAGAGCCTCCGCACCCTTTTCCCAATCCACACCATTGACGCGGCAGTCCGCCTGCGGCTGTCCTTCGCCGTCTCGCGCGGCATACAGGCGTAAGCCGTAGAAGCAGCGATCTTCGATCAGTTCCTTGAATGCCTCGAACGACCGCGTGAGCAGGCAACAGGGGCAGAATGCGTGGCTTTCAGACGCTTGTGGCCGGCTGTCGGCAGCGTCCTTGGGCGCCATTTGCTTGGCGTACACCTCAGGTCTTTGCACACAGTGAAGGGACGGGCCCAGGATGGCTCGGCGTGCGAATCCCGGCTGGCCATCCTCTTCCGGGATGTTGATCTTCAGCGTGGCGCAAGTCGCGGGCTTGGGTTGGAGTGATTCCACGAACGCCACCAGGTCCATCTCGGCCCACTGCTTAAAACCTTGGCGAAACGAGTCATCCAGATCGTCTCCCGTGGAATGCTGGTACTCGAAAACCCCGTGCGGCAACAGGGCAGGGTGATGCACCTGGATGGTCGTGGCGGTGCGGACGCCGCCCTTTTCGAGAGGCTGGAAGTAGGTCATCTGGGGAAGCAGAGTGAACTCCATGTCCGGGAGCACCAACCATGATTTCTCCGCTTGAATGCGATGCCCATGTTCTCTCAATATCGCGGCAAGAATGTCGACCAGGTCGTAGTGCTCAGACCAGGTCCGCGCGGCGTTCGAGAACGCGATCTCTCCCTTGAAACCTAAGCCCTGATTGCCGGGCAAGAGCTTGGGAGGCTCTTTCTTGCGGAATCCGAAGAGCATGCTCATCCTCGCCGCAATACTACAGGAGTACAGCAGCAGCAGTGGCTATCAGGCCAGCCACGTGTTCCCTGCGGGCTTTCAAGTTCAGCTCGGAAAAGGAACCTGTAGGCAGCGGCGCGCATTTGTAAAGTTTTGTTGTAACAGGATTTGTCAAATCTAATGTCCATTTTCGGCATTTGTCCCTCTGCGTTATACGACTTATAACGCAGGCTAAGTACCCGTGAAAAGAAAAGAAAGAGCTTACGAGCAGGTTAGTAAGTAACTTGCATATGGAAATCCGCTTGCGAGTAACTATTTAGGGCGGAGTGCCGCACACACCGGCACGCCGGGCTTTGGGGGCTAGACCGTGGCAAGTTGTCGAGTCACGAATTTGTGAGGTAAGAAGGAGTCTCCAGATGCGGAAGTCCAGAGGTTTCTCGCTCATTGAACTGCTGATCGTCGTGGCCATCATCCTGATCATCGCAGCCATCGCCATTCCAAACCTATTACGAGCTCGCATGGCGGCCAACGAATCGTCCGCTGTTGCTTCGATCCGCACTATCAACACGGCAGAAACCACTTACAACTCCACCTATCCGAGCGTTGGCTTTGCGCCCGCACTGACCAATCTGGGCGGCGCCATCGGCGCGGCTTGTGTTCCGAGTTCAACCACCGCATGTCTGATTGATGCAGTCCTGTCTAACAACGGCAATCCGGCTGGCAGCGGCAAGAGCGGCTACCTGTTTACCACGGGTGCCGGCACCGTTTCAGCAGGCGTCAACGTTGGCTACGTGGCGGTAACAGTTCCGGTGACGATCAACCAGACGGGCATTCGCGCGTTCTGTGCTGAGGAAGATGCGGTGGTCCGCGTCGATCCGGCAGGCGTCTGTGCGAACACCGAGGCAGGCGTTTTGACCTTCAATCCCCTCAACCAATAAGTACCTTCAACGCTGTAAAAGCAGAGGAGAGCAGCGATCCACCGGTTGCTGCTCTTGCTCTTTTATAGGCCCGGCACAGGTCCAGCGGGATCGTCGGGTTGGCAGCAGTCAGAAGAACTGGCGCAGCCCCGGTGGTCATCCTTCCCGATTCATTCGATGGCCAGAAACTTCACGCACACCGGCTTGCCTACGTCCAGAGTCTTTCCTGTCGGAGTGAGCTTGCCCGTGCTCTCGTCGATCCGGAAGACGACGATGGTGTCGGAGTTCTGATTCTCCGCGAAGAGGAATTTGCCAGTTGGGTCAATCTCGAAACTGCGCGGGGTCTTGCCCTGGGTGGAGACGGTGTCGATCTTCGTCAGAGTGCCCTTCGAGGGATCAATAGCGAAGATGGCGATACTGTCATGGCCACGGTTGGAGGCGTAAAGGAACTTACCGCTGGGATGGACGCGGATTTCGGCGTCGTCGTTCTCGCCCTGGAAGTCGTCGGGGAGCGCGGAGATCGTCTGCAGACGATTCAGCGTGCCGGCCTTCGAAGCGAAGTGGAACACCGTAACCGTGGACGCCAGTTCGGAGATCACGTAGGCGAACTCTCCGGAGGGATGGAGCGCGAAGTGACGAGGGCCGCCTCCGGCGTCGAGCTTGGCGAATGGAGGATTGTTCGGCTTAAGCGATCCTTTTGACTTGTCGAACTTGTAGACCAGCAACTGGTCGAGGCCGAGATCATCGACGAAGGCAAAGCGCTCGTCGGGCGAGAGGTCGATGGAATGGGCGTGGGCCGCTTCCTGCCGCTTGGGATTCAGCCCGTGGCCAGTGTGCTGGATGAAAGCCGAGGCTGCGCCGAGCTTGCCATCGGCGGAAATTGGAAAGACGGCGATGTTGCCTCCGGTGTAGTTGGCGACGAGGAGATATTTCCCGGATTGATCGACCGTGATGTAGCAAGGGTCAGCGCCGCGCGAGGCGACTTCGTTCAGCAGCGTCAACTTGCCGGTCGCGCGGTCGATGGAGAAGGCGCTGATGCCGCCGCTGTTGGCGCCGTTGTAGTTCTGGACTTCGTTGGCAGCGTAAAGGAAACGTCCGCTGGGATGAAGCGCGATCCAGGAGGGGTTCACGCTTTCCGCGGCGAGACCCAAAGCGGTGATCTCCTGCGTGGTTGGGTCGAAGCGATAAACGTAGATGCCTTTGCTCTTGCTACCGTCCTGCGTGTAGGTGCCGACGTAGAAGAGATATTTTCCGTTCTGTGCGGCAGCGGAGGCTATGAGAGAAAGGATGACGGCGAGCGAGCAAAGGAATGCGACGAGTCGACGAGAGCGGGTCATGCCGCTATGGAAACCCATCAAGGCCTGTTCGCGCAAGGGCTACTTCGTCATGATGACCGGTACTGTCTGATTGTAGGGCCAGACGATGACGCTGACGGACTGACGCTGGTTGAAGGCATCCAGGGTTTTGGGGAACGCCACGATGACGGTTCGGGACACGGCCTCACCGGACTTGATTTCCGTTTCGGGCGAAAGTGGCGGCTGGGCGCCGTTCTTCAGCGTGGGGAATGCCGTGAAATAGCGCTCGAAATCAACGGCGGAGACAGCATTGGCCGTGGCGTCGCCGCTGGGAGCCTTGACTGAGGCTTGCAGCGCGTGGACGTAGAGAGTCTTGTCGCTGGTGTTGTGCAGCGTAAAGGTCAGGGCGACCATGGTGGAATTCTGTCCGGGAATCTCGACGGCGACGACATTATCGAGGGTGCCCGCTGCCTGTGGCTTGGCGCGCTTCAGAAAAGACGCGATTGCCACGACGATCCCGACCAGGACAATGGCGACGACCACGATCTTGCCGGACGGCAGACTCTTCTTGGCGGTGCCGAATTCCTCTCCGATGTTGATGGTGGGGCCAGAAGGCTTCGGCGATTCGGGCGACGGAGGCGTCACCGGTGGGGTATAGGGCGGATTCGTCATGGGAGTGTCCTGTCGGGGATTCTACGCTTTGCGCCGCAATTTGTGATCATCACGGTCAGACGCAGCCGGGACACTCACACTACCACCCGTGCTTCATGGCCTTGGCGAATTTCTCTTTGGGCAGCGTGTTGAGCACATCCTCCTTGGACAGCCATGCGCGCCGCGCCTGCAGGACTCCGAAACGGATCTTGTCCATGTGAGAGGTGTGGTGCGCGTCGGTATTGATGACGATCTTCACGCCGTGTTGTTTCGCCTGACGGAGGTTGACATCGTTAAGGTCGAGGCGGTCCGGGTAGGCGTTCAGTTCCATCGCAACCTTGTGCTTGGCGGCGGACGCGAGTACGGCGCGCATGTCGAAGGCGTAGGAGTCGCGGCGAAGCTGGATGCGTCCGGTGGGATGGCCGATGACCGATGTGTTCGGATTGCCGATCGCCTTCAGAAGGCGGTCGGTCATCTTGGCGGGTTCCTGATTGAAGACGGAGTGGACGCTCGCGATGACGATGTCCATCTGCGCGAGGACATCGTCCGAAAGGTCGAGGTCGCCATCGGGAAGGATGTCGACTTCAATGCCGGCGAAGATCGTGATGCCGTCCGTCTCCTTGCCGACCGCGCGAATGCGGGCAATGTGCTCGACCGCGCGCTTGTCGTCGAGGCCGTTGGCGAAAGCCAGGTTCTTGGAGTGGTCGGTAATGGCCATGTATTTGTAGCCGCGTTCCCGGGCGGCCTCGGCCATCTCCTGGATCGTGTTCTTGCCGTCGGTCTCGACGGTGTGCATGTGGACATCGCCCTGCAAGTCTTCTTGCCTGACCAACTGGGGCAGCGCGTGCTTTTCGGCGAGATCGATTTCGCCGAGGTTCTCGCGCATCTCTGGCGGGATATAGTCGAGCTTCAACTTGCCGTAGATTTCCTCTTCAGTCTTTCCGGCAACGGGCTTTTCTCCCTCCAGCGTTGCGAGAGCGTATTCATTAAGCGTGTAGCCCATCTTTAAAGCGCGCTGGCGCAGGGAGACGTTGTGGGCCTTGGATCCGGTGAAGTACTGCATAGCGGCGCCGAAGGAGTCGGGCGGAAGCAGGCGCACATCGACCTGCATCCCTTGGCGTAGGTGGAAGCTGATCTTGTTGTCGCCGCGGGCGATGATGTCCATGAGCGGCGGATATTTGGCGACGTAATCGATAGCCTCCTGGCGGCCAGTTTCGGTAGCGCAGGCTCCGCCGGTCACGAGGATGTCGAGGTCGCCGACGGTTTCGCGTCCTCGGCGAAGAGAGCCGGCAGGCGTGATCTTGTCGATGCCTTTGAAATGCTTCAGATATTCCGTGAGCTTCTCGGCCTCCGCTTCGGCGGCGTCGATAAGAAACCTGCCGCCGATCCGACGATAGTCTTCAATGGCTTTGATCAGTTTGGCTTCGTGCTTCTCACCCATGCGCGGCAACTCGCGGATCTTGCCGTCGCGCGCCAGTTTCTCGACGCCGTCCACGTCGCTGACCTGGTACGCATCCCAGATGAGCTTGATCGTCTTGGGTCCCAGGCCTTGAATTTTCAGCAACTGTAGCATCGACGGGTGATATTTCTTCAGCAGGTCTGCCTGAATGCTGAGCTTGCCCGTGTCGAACAGTTCCTTCAGCTTGTCGAGCATCCCTTTGCCGATGCCCGATATGGCGAGCACCTGCTTGGGATCGGCGATGAGATCCTTGATCTGTTGCGAGTGATTTTCGATGGCTTGCGCCGCGTTGCGGTAGGAGCGGATGCGAAAGGAATCCTGGGCGTCGATCTCGAGCAGATCGGCAGTTTCGTAGAGGATGTTGGCGATTGCCTTGTTATCCACTCACTAAAGATAAACCAAAGTGGGCGGCGGAAGGCACACTTAGCCTCTTGACGCCTGGGGCTGGAGTGAAGTGACACTCCTGATAAGGGACGTGTACAGAACGTCCAAGGAGAGCAAGAACTATAAGAGTGCGCTGACTTGCTTGCTGCTACGCTTTGATTACATTTGCGGCTTGTGGTCCTTTTTGTCCTTCTGCAATTTCAAACTCAACCGGATCGCCCTCCTGCAGGCTTTTGTAGCCGTCGGCGGCGATTGCGCTGTAATGAACAAATACGTCTGGTCCATCTGCGCGGCCGATGAACCCGTACCCTTTCGCGTTATTGAACCACTTGACGGTTCCTTTCAAACGTTCCACGAAGAGCCCCTTTTCTAGCACACCCTCTATGAGGGGCCGAGGATGTGCCCGCAGTGTATTGGTTGCATTTTGGAAGCCGCGAGGTCAGTCTGTCAAGAGAGCGCGTCAAGGAAGGCAGGAATTCCCCAACCGGAGATTAGACGCAGCGAAATCGATTTTCTTGGCACCGAAACAAAACTCGACACTTTGTCTTGGTGAGCTGATTCGATCAACTTAGACGTCGCCCGGAGCGAGTCTGGTGATCGAGCCATAGGACCGACGAGATGGTCTTGCCGTCGCGGATTGTCCCGTTAACGATCATCTTTACGATCGTTGTAACGGGGACCATACGCGTATGAATGACTTCATCCTCTTCGGGTTCGGCTTCTCCCTGACGCAGCCCGGTGGCAAGGTAGACGGCCATAGTCTCAGCCACGAAGCCAGGGCTGGCATAGAACTTCAAAATGCGGCGCCACTTGGCCGCGCGGTATCCGGTTTCCTCGATGAGTTCGCGTTTAGCGGCGGCGAGTGCGTTCTCGCCGGGATCGATACGTCCGGCAGGCAGCTCCCAGAGGTAGTCCTTGGCGGCATGGCGATACTGCCGCTCAAGCAGGACGCGAGGCGTGGCGCCCGAGTCATCGACCGCCAGCACGACCACGGAGCCGGAGTGATGAATCAGATCGCGGCGAACCTTGATGCCTCCGGGTTCGAGCACGTGGTCCGTCGTCACCCAGAATACCGGGCCCCGGTAGACCGTGCGTGAAGAAACGAGACGGGCTTTGGACGCTGGGAGGCTTCGGGAAGAATTTTTGGCCATGGCATCCACTATAAAGCACAGGGAGGCGGGACCTTCCAAAGGACTTAAGACCGCTTCGGAGTCTGGTGCGCTGCAGGGTGCTGCTTTTTAGGCGGGCGGCCGGCGTGCGCAGTGAAATTCGAAACTCCGAATGACTTCCATTGATTGTCGTTCCTGTCGTCATAGAAGCCGATCCCCGGAGCACCGGAAGTGAATACCGGACGCCCTGGTCCGCAGTCGGTCCCCTCGCCACGCTCGTTTCCGGTGTCGGACACCTGCATGATCTGCACGCCATTCAGATAGCCGGTGATCACCGCCGGATTCGAGCCGGTCACCGTGCCCTTGAGCACATCTCCATTCACCAGGCTGACGTTCGGTGCGGATGGCTCGATATTGCAGTACAGGCCGTTGGGTCCGCTCCATCGCGCAATATGGCAGTATTTGTTGCCGGGCACGATGCTGCAATAGACCTCGTAGCCTGTGATTAGGTTGGTGCTGATGGTCACTCGCAGCCGCACTTCGATCTCGTGGCAGCAGACCGTCGGCGTCTGGTCGATCTTGACCGTGACCTGCGCCTGCTGGTCCGGGGCCCACAAACCTGTGAGAATGGCCGTGGGATCGCCGAACTTGGTCGGTTCGCTTACGCCGTAGGCCATTCCGCCGTCGGTCTGGACGTCACCCCACAAGTCTCCTCCGGCCGACTGTCCTCCACGCCACTTGCCCTTTTCCGAGACGGGATTCTCGGTCAGCGGAAAGGACGTAGAGTAAGACTGGGCGAAGGTCCACGCAGGCCACGAGATCATGACGAGAGCGAGGATGAAGTTCTTCACTGGATGGTCACGGCTCCGGCTGCCGAGCAGATGCGGAACGATTCTATCGCGGTGCGAGGTCGCAACCACTTCAATTCCACTTGGGACTTGGTTCTTTGCGCAACTTTCGTTTCTTCGCCGCCTTCAACCCATCCTGGGCCCACTTCATGGCAGTCCGGGCATCGTTGTAGTTCTTATTGATCGCAAGAGCGGATTGAAGATTCGAGATGGCTTGATCCCACTGAGCTAGGCGGCCATAGGAGAGGCCAATGCCCCAGTAGGCCTTCGCTGGGTCTGTCTTCAGAGACAGGGCGATCTGAGCCTGTGCGATGCTCTCCTGATAATTGCCCGCCTGATACGCCAGGCGCGCTTTATTCAGCGGAATATAGTTCTTCAGCGTTTGCACGTCCGGGACAGGCAGGTACGGCTCAGCCGCCTTGGCGACCTCGAGAATGTCTGGTTCCATGGGGCGCACACAAACCGCTCCGGGGTACACCTGCGTCATTACTTCGGTGCGAAGCGGATTCCAATCCGCCGATTTAAGTGCGGCTTCCCATGCGGAGTTTGAATCCGTTTGAGGCAGAGAGGCCTTTGTGACTTCTACCAGCGAGTCGAATTCATCCGGGATCGAGACCAGGTCAACTTTCCATGCAGATTTTGCATCAGCCTGCGATGGAGTTGCCGTCCAGATCGTCATATCTTGGGTAAAGAGGCTAATCCCTCCCTTCAAAGACAGACCAACGTATTTCTTCCCGGGCGTAAGATCCTGGTCTCTGCAACCGTGTCTATAAGCAGAAACGGGGCATCCAGGGACGCTAGTCACCCGGATCACTACGATCGCATCCTTGACTTCATCCAGGGTTGGGAGGCGCCAGCCGGCGAAATCGCCGACGTGCAGAGAGGCGCAATAATCGTTTGCCTGTTGCCAGTTCAATCCCATGTAGAACTGGGATCTGCCCGGCATCGCGACCTTGGGGTATGTGGATGGCCCGGCGTGTATTTGCCCCGTCCACATGAGGCCCGTCGATGGATCGGGCCACCATGTGGTCGGATCCTTCGTCCACTCCTGGGCCTGGGTAATTCGTATCCAGTCCTGGGCTTGGCTCAATTGGGTGCAGGACACAGCCAAGCATAGGAGCGCGAGCGCGGCGATCCTCCGAACCTTGGTTCTGAGCGTTCCAAGTCTACTCAGAGGCTTTGGAGCCGACACGGCTATCGAATCAGCCGACAGAGACGCCCACGCTTCGAACGTCGCGATGCGTGCGGCAGCGAGTTTATAGCGGTGTTGGCAAGCTTGGCCTGGGCACCACGGTTTCTCATTCAGTTCCATTGGGGGGCTGCCTCCTTGGGTTGCTTCCTCTTCTTGGCCGCTTTCAGCCCGTCCTTCGCCCATTGCAGCGCAGTCATTGCTGGGTAACTAGTCTTGTCGATCGTCAGGGCAGTCTGAAGACTAGCGATGGCCTGATCCCACTGGCCCAATTGGCCGTAAGAGATGCCGGCGGCCCAGTTGGCTACCGCCGGGTTTGCCTTTAGAGAGATAGCGATTTGCGCTTGCGCGATAGCTTCCTGATAGTTGCCGACCTGATAGGCATGCCGCGCATTGTTGAGGGGGATGTATGTCTGAAGTGTTTGGATGTCGGGCACTGGGTCCACGTCTCCAGCTGCCTGGGCGACCTTTAGCAGGTCCGGTTCCATCGAGCGGACACAGATCACGCCCTCATTTTCGTCCCCAACGTCCTTCGTACGGAAGCCTTTCGTACTCTTTAGTAATTCAAAAACCCAGGCAGAATTGGGATCAGATCCGTTACCGACAGAGGTCCAGAAGTCCATTTCCTGCGAATACTCCGGGCTCGCATCGTAAGAGTTACAACGGCAACGATCATCCCAACCATTATGAATGCCACCTTTGAAGAATAGCGTGTCGCCAAAAACTTGAAAGTCATCGGGCCCTGGCGTACCAAATCCGTTATACGACGTATCGTACTGCTTCCTCACTACTGTGACCGCTTTCACCTCAAGGAGAGTAGGAAGCCGCCACTCGGCAAACCCGGCAAGTTGGAGAGAACCGCAATAGTCTTTTGCCTGTTGCCAAGTCAATCCGTTCACCGTGCGTGTGCCGAATGGCGCCGACCCTTTCTTGGCAGACATTTCACCGGTCCACATCAGGCCCGTCGATGGATCAGGCCACCAGTTCGTTGGATACTGAGCCAGGCTGCATTGCTTTCCGGCAACAGCAAAGAACAACAGCGCGAATGCCGTGCGGATGGCTGATCTCAATGGGTACATGCTTTCTCCTGTGCGCAGAGTCTGGCTGCTGATTTGTGTTCACTTCCACTGCGGTGGCTCATCCTTCACCGGCTTGCCGATTTTGGCGGCATTCCGGCTGTCCTTGACCCACTTCATGGCTGTCTTCGCATCGCCATATTTCTTGTCGATCTTGAGTGCGGACGCGAGACTCGAAGTGGCCTGATCCCACTCACCCAGCATGCCATACGAGATGCCGATGCCCCAGTAGGCCTCCCGCAGATCCGGCTTGACCGCGAGTGCACTCTGAGACTGGGCGATCGCGTCGTGATATTGACCGGCGAGAAAAGCCTGGCGCGCCTTGTTGAGCGGAACATTGGCCTTCAGCGTCAGGAGATCGGGAACCGGATGGCTGACCTCGGCGTCCTTGGCGATCTGCAGCAGACTGGCATCCATGGATCGCACGCAGAGGACGGCATTGTGATCCGATGCTTTTGAGACGCGGTCATGCGCGTTGTCTCGGCTGGGATCCAGCATTGTTCCCCATTGTTTTGGCTTAAACAAGATCCCGAAGACATCGGGTGGACCCATATACACCGACGCGTACTGTTGATCGCCCGCCGGAGTCGTTGTCCAGATCCGTGTGGAGTCGGTGATCGAAATTCCGCCTTTCATCCCCAGGTAATCCCATGTGTGCTCGGAGCCGTCGTCTTGATCCGTCCAGCTGACTGGATAAAAGTATTCCGCCCCTCGCATCTCTTCGAGCGATGGCAGCCGCCAGCCGGAGAAGCTGCCCAGCGTGAGCGAGGAGCAATAGCTGCCGGCATCATTCCAATTCATGGTCCTCCTCCATTGGTAGGAGGACTGTCCAGTCCACATCAGGCCGGTCGATGGGTCAGGCCACCAGGTGGTGGGTACTTTGGCCGTCGCACCCGTACCAAGCTGCGTATCCCCAAGAAACAAGCACAAGAGAAACGGCAACGCTGCAAGACGCCTGCTCAAGCCTGACATAAAAGCGCTCCCCCTTATTTACTAACCCATGACGAGCAGAAGCCACCCACACTTTGCATGAATTTACATTTGCCAAAGCGTGATCCGACTCACGGACGCCTGTGATTGTCGGCAAGATGCGAGCGCAGGCAATCAGGCGGAGTTGCTTCTGCTATGCTGCCCGGGATGGCAGGGAAGCCGACGATCGCGATTGTAGGTGTGGGGAATCTAGGAACAGCACTCGCAGTTTCGTTGTACAAAGCGGGCTATCGGATCGATGCCATCGTGGCGCGCCCGGGAAAGTCACTGGCCCGGGCGAAACGGTTGGCGCGCGAAGTCCGGTCGAGAGTCGTGCTGGACTCAGCCAGTGTGAGAGCGCAGATCCTGTGGCTCTGCGTGCCTGACACGCAAATCGCACAGGCCGCGAAATCCCTGGCCGATAGACCGGGAACGTGGAAGATCGCGCTGCACTCGAGCGGTGCGTTGACCAGCGATGAACTTGCGCCACTAAGAAAAGTGGGTGCGGCGGTGGCCTCGGTGCATCCGCTGATGACATTTGTTCGAAGATCACGCCCGATGTTGACGGGTGTCCCCTTTGCCATCGAAGGTGATCCGGCGGCCGTGCGCGTGGTGCGGCAGATCGTGCGCGACCTCGGTGGACAGCCCTATCTGATCCGCAAGGAGGACAAGCCGGCGTACCACGCGTGGGGAACGTTCGCTTCGCCGCTGCTGACGGCGCTTCTCGCAACGACGGAACACGTGGCGGGCCTCGCGGGTGTAGACGCAAAATCGGCGAGAAGGCGAGTGATTCCGATTCTCCTGCGGACACTCGAAAACTACGGATCGACGGGCGCGGAGGGGGGATTCAGTGGGCCGATAATCAGGGGCGATGTGGAGACCGTGCGGCGTCACCTCGAAGTACTGCGGCAGTCGCCCGTGCTGCGCCAGGTCTATCTTGCGCTGGCAACGGCCGCACTCGAATATCTTCCTGCCAAGAACCGGCGGGCTCTTAAGAAACTTCTCGACTCTGCTTAATGGGTCGGGCTAAGTCGAGAGTAAGTGCCCGAGTTTTTCTTTCTTGGTGCGCAGATACTCCTCAGCGTGGGGGCTGGGAACGACTTCGCAGGGGACGCGCTCGACGACTTTGACTCCAGCGCGCTCGAGGGCTTCCACCTTCTCGGGATTGTTCGACAGCAGCCGCACTTGGGTGACGCCGAGCGCCTTAAGAATCTCGCCGGGAAGAGTGAAGTCGCGGTGGTCGGCCTTGAAGCCGAGACGCTCGTTGGCCTCGACGGTGTCGAGACCAGAATCCTGCAGTGCGTACGCCTGAAGTTTCGCCATCAGGCCGATGCCGCGTCCTTCCTGCTGTTCGTAGATCAGGATGCCGGCATTTTCTTCCGTAATCATGTGCAACGAAAGCTCAAGTTGCTGGCGGCAATCGCAGCGGAGAGAGTGGAACACGTCGCCGGTAAGGCACTGCGAATGGACGCGGACCAGCGGTGGACGGGATTTGACATCGCCCATGACGAGGGCAACGGCCTCCTCGACAGGGCGTTCGCCGTTGGTACCAGCCTGACTGCGGAAGCCGTAAATGCGGAACTTGCCCCAGCGCGTGGGAAACTCGGCGGAGGCAACTTGTTCGACTGCGTTTTCGCTCACAAATTCATTATAGCGGGTTAGAAGAGGCGGTTTGGCTGGGCGAGGCGTGTGAAAACGTGCGAGGTTGTCCACTTGCGGACGATGGCCTTGCGAAAGCGAACAACGGGATTGCGCTTGGTTCGAATTAGTACAATCGCATCAATGAATTAGGAGCCGAGAAACTGGAGACGGAATTGCCTGAGAAGATTGTGTTGTTCTCTGTCTGTCCCAGGCGGGGAGCACGGGACTTCACCCCTTCCGCTCTCCTTGCCGGAGGTACTGCATGAAGGCCGTTCTCTACGACCTGCGGTTTTCCTTCCGTCAGATACGCAGTGCAAGGGTCTTTTCGCTTACGGTCATCGTCGTTCTGGCGCTGGGAATTGGCGCCAATACCGCCGTCTTCACGCTCGTGCACGCCGTCCTGCTGAAGTCGCTTCCGGTAACCAAACCCGAACAACTCTTTCGAGTCGGCGACGAGGAGCGGTGCTGCGTCAACGGCGGAATGGAAGGAAGCTGGTCGCTGTTCTCCTACGCGATGTACAAGCAGTTTCGCGACAACACCCCCGCGTTTGAGCAACTGGCGGCCTACGCGGCGGCTCCGGAGAACATGGGACTGCGGCGCACGGACAGCAGCAATCCGGCGCAATCGGTGTCCGGCGAATTTGTCTCGGGGAATTACTTTCAGACGTTCGGCATTGGCGCTTATGCGGGCCGCATTTTTGTCGCTGACGACGATCAACCGGGTCACAGCCCGGTGGCGGTGCTGAGCTATCGCGCCTGGCAGGAAAAGTACGGCGGAGACAAAGGAATCGTTGGAGGCGCAGTCGCCGTGGATGGACAGCCGTTTACGATCGTGGGAGTGGCGCCGCCCCGATTCTTCGGCGATGGATTGCGGAGTAATCCGCCAGAGATATGGATTCCCTTGTCTTTCGAGCCGCAGGTGCACGGAGCCAACTCGATTCTCAAGGGCGACGACGAATGGCTCGACATAACCGGGCGCATCTCAGGTAATGCGTCTGGCGCGCAAGTGGAAGCCCAACTCACCGCGGAACTTCGACAACTGTTGCTGCAGCCGGGTGCGGGGTTAATTGAGCGAGAACTCAAACAGGTTCCCGAGCAGGTGATCCGGCTCACGCCGGGTGGCGGCGGCGTGCAGAACATGCGCGACGAGTACCAGGACAGCCTGAAGACTCTACTCATGGTAACCGGGTTCGTGCTGCTGATTGCGTGCGCCAATCTGGCGAATCTGATGCTGGCCAGAACGGCGGCCCGGCGGCAGGAAATCTCAGTCCGATCGGCGCTGGGGGCTTCGCGAACCAGGCTGATTCGGACCGCATTCTCCGAGACGCTGTTGCTCTCGCTGCTGGGAGGCGTTGCCGGGCTTTTCGTTGCCATGAACGGAACGCGATTCATTCTGCATTTGGCCTTTCCGAGACGCTATGTGCCGATCGATGCCACTCCGTCGTGGGCGGTACTGGGATTTGCTTTCGCACTCTCGCTTGCGACTGGCTTTCTGTTCGGCTTGGTCCCGGTGTGGCTGACATCGCGGACCCAGCCGGTCGACGCCCTTCGCGCCGCTAACCGGGCAACCGACGCGCAAGGGCATTGGGTGCAGCGCTCACTGGTGATTCTGCAGGCCGCTTTGTCGTTGGTATTGATTTGTGCAGCAGGCCTCGTCGTGCAGAGCCTGCGCAATTTGAGCCATCAGCACTTCGGGTTCGAGACGCAGGGGCGGTACATCGTGGATTTCGATCCGCAGATGGCCGGATACAAAATCGACCAACTCGACAATCTTCATCGTCAGATTCGCGACGGATTGCAGCAGATTCCCGGCGTGCAATCGGTCAGCTACGCGCAGTACACGCCGATGAGCGGAAAAAACTGGGAGGGTCAGGTCAACATTGAAGGCCGGCAGACGGATCAGGACTCCTCAGTTTTCGTACGGGTTGGTCCCGGCTACTTCGACTCGATTGGTACACGCATCGTGCAGGGGAGAGGCATCACCGAGCAGGATACTGCCACTGCGCGCCCGGTCGCAGTGATCAATCAGGAATTCATGAAGCGGTATTTCGAAGGCAAGAACGCGATCGGACAGCATATTGGCCAAGGCGGCACGAAGCATGCCGGAGATCTGGAGATCGTGGGCGTGTCCGAGAACACGAATTACTGGTGGCCGGGCGAACCGATGCGCCCGATGTTTTTCCGGGCGGCACCGCAGGAGATCAAGCGGGAGAATCCGGACGAAACTCTTTCCAGCGATCGCTCCATGTACATGGGAAACATCATCCTGCACACTGCAGGCTCGGTTCCGGATCTCGAGAGGCAGGTCCGGCGAGTCATGGGGAGCATCAATCCCGACTTGCCGGTCACCGCCGTATTTCCGTTTGCGCAGCAGGTGCAGCGGCATCTGGATCAGCAGCAGATGATCGCACAATTGATGACGATCTTTGGCGTGCTCGCGCTGATTCTGGCGACAGTTGGTCTGTATGGCGTGACAGCGTATGGAGTCGAACGGAGGACGAACGAAATCGGCGTACGGATGGCTCTGGGCGCCGGCCGGTCGAGCGTGGTTCGCATGGTCATGCGGACGGTCGCAGTGCAATCGGCGATTGGGCTGATGATCGGGCTGCCTCTGGTGTTTCTGGCCGGACGCGTGCTGGCCAACAAGCTCTACGGCGTCAGCACCTTCGATGTGGGCGTGCTCTCGATCGCGGTTTTGGGGCTGGTCGTGTCCGCCCTGGTCGCGGGATTCATTCCGGCGCGGCGCGCCGCGAGCGTCGATCCGATGCAAGCCCTGCGGGCGGACTGAGCTATCCCCGAGCCTTGAACGGGAAGATCGCGTCCTGCTTGGAAGGAATCGGCGCGCCATTCCGCGTGGCCGGATGGAAGTGCCAGTTCTCGAGGGCGGCCAGGCACTTCGTGTCGATATCTGTGCCAAGGCTCTGCAGAACGGTCTTCTTCACGATCTCGCCGCGTTCATCGATGGTGATCTCGATGACCTCATTGCCAGGGAACGATGGCAATTGCCATGGGTAGACGACTGGGTCCGACGTAGTGATGGGAAGCGCCGGCCGAATTTCATTGCCGAAGAATTGTCCGTTACTCAATGTGCCGTAGGACATGCCGGCCGGCGCGCCATGGCCGAGGGCCGAGAGTGTCTGCGTGGTGGCGTTGTCCTGTTTTTCCGCCTGGATCGATGCGCTTCGAGGTGCGGGCAACTTCGCCAGTTGCGCAGGCGCTTTGAAGGTCAGCTTTGGCCCGAAGCGCTCGTGCTTGTACCGTTGAGTCGCGAGATCGGACGAGCTGTGCTTGCTACTGTCGGGATTCCTGGACGACCAGAAGAGACGAGTGACCGAATTGCCATTCTGCCCGAATGCGACGGAGTTCGGCTCCAGAAGCATCGGCTCGGGCGCGTGCAACAGCCAGGCAAGGATCGCAGCGTGCAGCGCAAGCGATAGCGCGCGCACCCACCGCTGACGGCGTGCGTTCGCGGGAATCAGTGGCTCAAACATGAAGGCATCCCCAGCCGGAATCCTGCTTAATAGTTAGACGCAGGTCTCTGAGTTTCGTCAAGGTGATTCGCGGGATTCCGCACGCTGCCCGCAGGTTGGTGCGGATTCCGGAAGGCTGATAAGATGAATGAGTTGTCCGACCCACCTTGCAGGGGCCTGTAGCTCAGCTGGGAGAGCGCATCGTTCGCAACGATGAGGTCGCCGGTTCGATCCCGGCCAGGTCCACCAAATGCCACGTACTTGGCGCCTGTTCTGCCGCAGACCTCATCGCTAGTGCTGGCGTGGAAATAGAAAATTCGACTGGCTTGCTCCAAGACGAGCACCAGATTGTCTATGAGACTCGATGGCTCTTCTCACCCTTCGCTGCCCGTGCCAATTTTCTTCCCGCTTTGGGATTGGCCGACGTAACCCACGCTAGTTTGCCGCGAGTGCTGTCGTCGATGGAGCGTCCCTCGCTCACAAGTCGAACGACATCACGGAGAGTCGATTGGCGTTTCTCGCGAGGGACATTCTTCTTAAAGTTGAGGGTCACTCCGGTGACCTGCTGCCGTTCACTCTGGAGCATTAACTTGCCCCTCTTACCCTGCTTTACCGAGAAGCCTTCCTCTTCAACGACCCGCGCTGCGAGCTTTGCGAATTTGCCCAGTCTGTGGGAGCCAGAGAGAGTCATATCATCCATCAGGCGAGTGTGGCTTAAGGCTTGTGATCGCGCAATCCCGCTCAACCTAGCGTCGATCCGTGGGATACACAGGTTTGCTATTGCTGGGCTGGTTGGCGGTCCTTGCGGAAGCTGATGCTCGTACGTGGTAAGCCTTGTCAGAACTCTCGCGGCTTGACCCGAGTAGCCGAGCTTTTCGAAAACCTTCATGACCCTTTCAGGCCGGACACTCGGGAAGAAACTCTTGATGTCCAATGCAAGCACGGCTTCTTTGCGGATGTGCTCTCGCACGTTTGTAAGCGCCGACTTCTTCTTGATTCCGCCGTGCAGGTATTTAGGAAACGTGGCTGCGCTAAGTATCCTGTCTTTGATCTTGTCCTGTACATGTCGAAGCCTGCCCCGGGGAATGTGGAAAGTTCTCTCGCCGCCGTTGGGCTTGGGCTCTGACCTGACGGTGTAGAACCGGGATAGGTTCGAGATCAAATAGTCGATCTCGCCTGGGGAGACATCTAGGAGCTTTGCGACTTCAGACGTGGTGCTGACCATGCCTTTTCTTACTGCGCACGACTGTTGGATACGTCCGAGAGGTAGATCGCTTGAATTCGTATGAGCAGTTCTCGCACTTGGTCGATCTGTTTTTTGCTTAAATTCGAGCTGTCCCCTTCAGCCCACAACAGGAATAATCCGGCCGGAACTTGGAGCTTGGAAGCGATTTTTCTTAAAAATGTTACGCTCGGCACTCTTCGGTTTGCTTCCAACATGCTCAGGTAGTTCGGAGATACATTCAGTGCGGAGGCCAGATCACGCTGCTTAACGTTTCTCGCCGTTCTGATGAGTTTGATTGCGTTGCCTAACGTCATTGTTCCTTATGATGCCGTCCGTGGATTAGAAGATTGCGCTATACGAGAAAACCCGACAGATCAGTGCCTAAAATTCCGCACACGCTTCAACAACTTCAGTTGCAGTCTCACGAAGTAGATACCGAACATATTGTCCGGATCTTTATTCGCGAGCTGCTGAAGCAATTTCAGCAGGTTGCGGGCTTCGAGCTCAGATCTATCGGGTTCGATTCCCGACATGCTAGGGTTGGAGGGAGCGTAAACCACACGCACCACCTTGGCTAGCATGCGAACCACTGCTTGTTTTCGCCTACTCATAGCTGGCAGCCTCCTTTCGTTCAGAGTCGGAGCCCGCCACCGATGTGGTGGCGGTACTCTCAATCGCGCGCACAATCCTTGTGCGAACGAATTCCACATTCCGCAAATAGGAACAACACGGAAATGCGGCGGTGTTGCGGCTGTACCATCAAGTTTCGAGTCCGGACTTTCTGATCGCCGAACCGGTTGAATTGGTCGAGGGTCAGCTCGTGCGGGAATTTCGGTCCTGAGGGTAGGCCGTAGCACCCAGGCCACCTTGTGGCATCGGTGCGCGGTGCTCTGGGTAGGGTCCGGTGGGTGTTGCGTTCCCCTCCGTTCCCCCTCCCCGCTATTCCCGCGCCCCGTCGCCATTTTGGTTTGGCGTAGCGTCTCAACTCGCGGGGACTACGGAGAAAAGCGCGTCCGAGTCCACCCAAGAAGGCCGCCGGGCAGAGGCTTGAGTATGCCAGTAGTTCGCTCTAACGATTTTTCAAAGATCTAGGGCATTACGCCTGTATCTTGAGTTGATCTTACTTGCGAGCCCATGCTGCGTCAATGAAAATCATAACCGTTGGTTATATTTTTCTGTGGAAATCCCTTGGCAGATCTGCATTACCCATCGTTCGCAACGATGAGGTCGCCGGTTCGATCCCGGCCAGGTCCACCAAATGCCTCTAAGCTAACGACGGCCGCATTCCGAAACGCTCGGATCTTATTGGCTCGATACCGTTCTCACGACGTTGTTCAGCGCATCAACTCATCTATGTGTTACGAGGGTCTGCATGTTACCCTCCTGTGCATGGCCTTCGGCATAACTGGCAAATACGTGGGTACCGATGGTAAGCCCGTTGAATTTGCTGCTCCATACTCGGAGCGACAAGCAAAGATTGCTTCTTTCCCGGATGGTTCCATCCGAATAATCCTCATCTATGCGCATGGTGCTCCGGGACTGATTGGTGACGACGATGTTGACAGCCTTACCAGGATGCTGAAGAAGAAGATGATGGTCAACGGACAGATACACATCTTGGGTTGTTCAACTGCTGGTATTGAGGCCCATTTTTGGAATCCGATTGGGGGTATTGGACTGCTCATTCGGACAATCATGTACCACGGAATCCCGAAGATGATGGGCGATGATTCTGTTGCCTCACAATGGTCTGCAAATCTAGCTGGCGATCTCAGTCGAAGCATTCCAAATGTCTACGTTCTCGGCCTTGCGGGAATATCGTTCCCTCTGTCGAGGATAACGACCGTGACCGAGAAGACAGATCTTGAAGGTTACACTCCAAAGGCACTGATGGCTGACCGTTTTGTCTATTACAACGGCAAACTCTCAAAGCTGCCATAGATCCAAACACTCGCTCCACCTCGCGTCTGCGCCTAACGAGCCAAGTTCACGCACCTCCGACTATGTTCCTCGGGCGCTGTCCTTTCGGGCACCGACCTTAGACCGCCCCGAAAGGCTCCGCCCGTTGAAGTGCTATGATCATCTGTGAGCTCTCTCAAGCTCGATCTACGACGGTATATCTGCGAGCGGATCGCTCCCGCCGGGCTTTAATACCCTCCTTTCTGCACAGCTTCTGATTCTTTCTTAAAATTCAAAGGCGCGAGGGCATTCGCACGAAAAGGCGAGGTACGGGCCTGCGCGTCCAGCACATTCTCAAGAGGACTCTTATGAAACTACTGGTGATTGGTTCCGGCATGATGGGTTCGGCGGCGGCTTTCGATATGGCACGCACGCCGCAGGTAGATTCGATCACGCTGGCAGACAGCGATGTCAAACGGGCGCGCGACGTAGCCGCGCGCGTCAATCGGATTACAAACGACAAGAAGGTGCGAGCCCTGCCGCTCGACGCGAGCGACGAAAAGGCGGCGGCGAAGGTGATGCGCGGGCACAATGCCGTGCTGTCGGCCGTGCCGTACTTTCTGAATCTCGGTCTGGCGCGGGCGGCGGTTGAGGCGCGATGCCATTTTGCCGATCTTGGCGGCAATAACACGGTGGTCCGGCAGGAACTCGCGCTGTCGAAGAAGGCGGAGAAGCGCGGAGTTGCCCTGGCGCCGGATTGCGGCCTCTCGCCGGGCATGGCGTCGATTCTGGGCGGGGAACTGGTGCGTCGCCTCGGAGGCCGCGCCGATGCCTTGCGCCTCTATGTCGGCGGACTGCCCGCGCAGCCCACACCGCCATTTCACTATCAGTTGGTGTTTTCGGTCGAGGGTCTGATCAACGAGTACGTAGAGCCGGCGCGCATCCTGCGGAAAGGGAAGCTGACGATGATCGATCCTCTGACTGAGCCCGAAGACTTTCACATCGCAGGGTTCTCGCCGCTGGTGGCGTTCCATACCTCGGGAGGAACTTCGACGCTGCCGGAGACTTTTGAGGGTCGCGTCGGCGAGTGTTTTGAGAAGACGTTGCGGTATCCCGGACACTACGACCTGCTCTGCGAATTGAAAGAGCTAGGATTGTTCTCGAGCGAGAAGATCAAATTCGCCGGGGCGGAACTCTCTCCGCGCGCCATGATGTCGAAGATCTTCGAAGGCAAATTCGCTTCGAAAGGGCCTGACGTGTGCATCATGCGGCTGGAGGCGCATGAGTCGGTGAATCGTCCCGGAGCACGCGGCCTTCTGGGCGGCCGCCTGAAGGGCCGGGTTGCCTCGTTCACCATGGTGGACCACTACGATCCCAAGACTGACATGAGCGCGATGATGCGTACGACGGCATTCCCGGCGTCAATCGTCGTGCAAATGCTGGCCTCGGGAGCGATCGGCAAACGGGGCGGCGTGTTGCAGGAGCGAGATGTCCCGGCAGACCTGTTCCTGGAGGAGATCGAGAAACGTGGAATCAAGATCGAATACTCCGTGGAATAGGCCCTACCAAGAAAGTGGCAGCATTTATTGTGCAAAGCTCTGCACTCTCTGATAGCATGCTGGCAGAAAAAAGCCCATAACCCGTGTGTATCGCGGGGATTGGGTTCCCGGTTATGGCATCCGAACTGCACCAATCGGTTCGGATGTTTAGCGGCCTCAGAGCCCAGAGTCTGGCCGTAAAGGTAGGGTAGGCGTTGTCCATCGAGCCCCAGGCAGGGGAGACACACAGAGTCGTCCGCAAGAGGCGGAGCCGGCGTCATACGGAAGCTCGTCTTCTACGGCGGGCGCTGCTGGTAGTGGTATGCGCCACGCTCACGTTCGTCTGCGCCTCGGTCGCACTGCGCTACCTGAGCCCATCCGTGTTTCATGCGTCGCGCGGCGTCGAACCTACGCGAGAGTCCGTAGAGACAAGCCGCAACCTGTTTCTCGCGACGCAGCAGGCAGCGCTGCGCGAGATGGAGGGACGGCCGGTATACCCCTACTCGATCGTCCGCGGCGGAATCCGGAACGCGCAGGAACTCAAGCGGGCGGCCGAGCACGATCCGGTGGTGGCGTCGCACTATGCCGGATTTGACTACGATCACGCCCGCGTAGTGCGTCTGGTGCTGGCGCGGACCGCCTACGTTTCCTATCGCATCGGCAATCGCGTTTACTGGACACGCCGCCGGGTCAAGCTGAAGAAGGGCGAGACGCTTCTTACCGACGGCAAGATCACCGCGCGGACTCGCTGTGCCAACCGTGTCGAGGAGATGCCGCAGCAGGCGACATCGGAGTCCGAACCGCCCGTAGCGAAATTCGATGAGCCCATGATGCCTTCGCTCGGACCTGCAATGCAGGCGCCGTCCGTTCCGTTCGAGTCAAGCCTCGCCAGCGGGAATCCAGGGCCGGCCCCACCGCTGACTTCCTACGATCCGATCACCACAGAGGGCTGGACGCCGATTTCTCCGCCACCGCTGCCGAGCGTTTGCGGCATCGGGAAGAAGAAATCGGGCGAGGTGGGTGGCGGCAAGAAGAAGTTTGATCCCTGCGGCAGCAGCGGACCGCCGGGAGAGGTTCCCGAGCCGTCCACATGGCTGCTGATGGCTTCAGGTGCCGGAGCCATCTACTGGAAAGCCCGCCAGAAGTTCGCTCGCCGTCGTCCGTCCTGACGATATCCGCCGCCACGTCTGCGCCTCTTGTCTTGCTTTCCCGTCGCTCCTTCCGATAGCCTTCAGGCTCCGTTTTCAACTGGAGGCTTCTTCTTGATGCGGAGCTCACAGCTCTCTCGCTCGCTTCTCCTGCTGGTGTTCGCGGTGTGTTTGCGACAGGCGGGAGCGCAAACGATTTCGTTGCACGTTGACCTTACCGATGCGCCACGCAACATCTATCACGCGCATTTGGAGATTCCTGTACATGCTGGCGATCTCGACCTGGTGTTTCCGAAGTGGATTCCAGGGAATCACCGGCCCAGCGGCCCGATCGGGGCGCTCACCGGCATTCGCATGGAAGCCGAAGGGCACGAGGTGCCGTGGCAGCGAGACGCGATCGACATGTATGAATTTCACGTGACAGTGCCGGCGGGAACGGAGAGATTGGACGTCTCGCTGGATGCGATCACCATGCAAGACAGCGCTGGAGGCGGAGGTCCGGCAGCCTCGTCCAACGTTCTCGACCTGAACTGGAACGCGGTGGTGCTTCATCCCAAAGGCTCGCGCTCCGATGACGTGAGTGTCGCCCCGTCGATTACGCTGCCCGCAGGATGGAAATTCGGCACGGCCTTGCCAGTCGCCGGCGCAAAGGGCGGAGAGGTGGAATTCTCACAGGTCTCGCTGACTACACTTGTCGACTCTCCGGTCATCGCTGGAGCTTATCTTCGCAGGATCGAGCTGACGAAGCCGGACGAGCCTCCAGTTCACGTGATGGATCTGGTTGCCGAATCCGAGGCGGACCTCGCCATGACGCCGAAGGATGAGGCCGCATACAAGAAGCTGGTCGCTGAAACCGGAGCGCTCTTCGGAGCGCGGCACTACCGGCACTACGATTTCTTGCTGACGCTCAGCGATCAGGTCGGCGGACACGGACTGGAACATCACGAGTCGAACGACAGCGTCGCGGCCGAGCGCACGTTGCTTGATCCGGACTTGAACATGCTGTATGCCGGGCTGGTTCCTCACGAGTTCGTGCATTCGTGGAATGGCAAGTACCGGCGTCCGGCTGGATTGGCGACGCCAGACTATCAGGAACCGATGATCGGGGATCTGCTGTGGGTCTATGAGGGGCTCACCGAATATCTGGGGAATTTGTTGGCCGAGCGCAGCGGGCTGCTCACCGACGAGCAGTATCGCGAAGCGCTAGCGGCGACTGCCGCGACGCTCGATCATCGCAGCGGAAGAACGTGGCGTCCACTGGAGGATACGGCGCGTTCGGTGCAGACCCTGCGAATGATGGGGTCGCAGTGGCAGAACTGGCGGCGGAGCCTGGACTACTATCCCGAGGGCGAACTGATCTGGCTGGAAGTCGATTCGATTATCCGGCAGCAGACGCACGGAGAGCGATCCCTGAACGACTTCTGCCGCCGTTTTCATGGCGGCGAAAGCGGGCCTCCGCGGGTTGTGCCGTACACGTTTGACGACGTCGTGCGTGCGCTGAACGATGTTGCTCCGTACGACTGGGCCGGGCTGCTGAAGCAACGTGTCGACGCCACCAGCGCGCATGCGCCACTGGGAGGCATTGAGCGCGGCGGATGGAAGCTGGTCTACAGCGACAAGCCGAATGCGTTTACGCAGGCGGCGGAGAAAGCATTTAAGTTCGCGGATTTTTCCTTTTCTCTGGGATTCGACCTGGGAGAAGACGGGAGACTCGACGACGTGATCGTAGGATCACCTGCGTACCAAGCCGGCCTGGGGCCGGGAATGAAGCTGGTCGCGGTGAACGGCAGGAGGGTGTCGCCTGGGCTGCTGCACGCCGCGATCAAATCCGCGCAGGGAGGTGGCGGATCCATCGAGTTGCTGGCTGAGAACGGGCAGTTCTTCAAGACCTATTCGATCTCTTACCACGAGGGAGAACGGAACCCGCATCTTGAGCGGGTGCAGAGCGCTCCCGACGTCCTCGGCCAGATCCTGAGGCCGATGACACACTAGGCCGAGGTTCAGGAATGGGTTCTAATACCGCCGAACCCCGGGTTCTAATACCAAAGTAAGTCTCCGGGGCATAAATCGCTGCTACAATCGCCTTTAGAACCAATAATTTCAACCAAGTGCAGGTCCCCCATGCACAGATCTCGGCGAGTTCTTGCGAGTCGGCTATTGACCGCCGGAGCTTGTGCCTGCCTCGCCGCCACTTCTCTGGCGCAGGTTTCTGTCCGCTCGGTGAAGGTTCTCGGCAGCAAAGATACAGTTGAAATCGAAGTCGAGGCCAGCGACCGGCTTGTCCCGCAGACACGTGTGCTGACCGGACCCGACCGCCTTGTGGTCGACTTCCCCAACGCAGTTCCGAGCTCTCAGGTCACCAATCAATCGATCGATCGCGGAGACGTAAAGGACGTTCGCGTCGGCCTGTTCCAGTCGAAACCTCCGGTCACGCGCGTCGTGCTCGATCTGAAGAGTGCACGGTCGTTCCAGGTATTTCCTTACGGGCGTACCGTCATGATCAAGGTGACGGGGAACAACTCAGGCGTGGTCGAAGCTCGGGCCGACAACCTTCGACAACCCGTGAGGAGCCCGGGACTGGTCTCGGCCAGCTACACGGCCAGCGCCGAGCCCGTTGCCACAGCGGCTCCGGCGCAACCTGCATTGAACGTAACGTACGCAGACGGAATGTTGGGAATTCACTCCAATAAGGCCACGCTCTCGGAAGTGCTCTACGCGATCCAACAGCGGACTGGAGCGGAGATTTCGATCCCCGCTGGGGCAGAGCAGGAGAGGGTGGTAGCCGAGGTTGAACCCGCGCCCGCGGCGGAGGTCATCGCCAAGCTGCTGAATGGCTCCCGCTTCAATTTTCTGATCCTGAACTCGGTGAACGATCCGCGGCAACTCGACCGCGTGATTCTCACCATGCGGACCGATGGAGGAATTACCCCGCTCCCGCCGCAGCAGGCGAACGACGATATCGCGGGAGACACGCAGCCTGTCCCAGCGCCACAGCCCAACAACGCAGCCGTACGTCCAGCGCCAGAGACTCCCACCGAAGATCGGCAAGAAGCCGACTCCAACGAACAGCAGAACCAGTAGTTTTCTTGAGATCTAAGAAGAATGCCGCGCACCTTTACGGAGGCGTGATCAGGCGAATTGGGACGGGAGAATTCGCCACAACCGGTGTGCCCACCAGACTGCTCTGCCCATTGCTGCATCCGGAGACATTGAGCACGGTCACGTTCACGTTGCCGAATTGGTCGACGGAGTTAATGAACACCTGGAGAAATCCCACAAACGTGACTTGCGACATGCGGCCGCTTTGCAGGTTCACGCCGGGGTCCTTCTCGTCGTAGATGGGTAGAGAGACGATGGACGGGCTCACGCTGACGGGTGTTCCGCTGGACAAACCTGCGGTGAGCAGAGGGTTGCTACTGCCGGCAGACATCTGAAAGGGATAGGTGGAAGGCTGGGCGAACGGACTGAGGAAGTCCTGGCCGCTGGCGCTGGTCCAGTTCCCGACGTCGGACTGGTGAATCAGGCAGGCGACTCCGTTCGAGGTGGGTGTGTCGGGGTAGCGTGACAGGTCGATCGCGTTGGTGCCGCCATTATCGGGAGAAACTCCGCAAGTGTAGTTAGTGGGCTGGTCGCAGCCTTCGATCGCCTCTTCGAATTCATTTCCGTTGGTGCAAGACGGGACACCGATCACCGGGGTGACGCCAACTTGTCCCGGGGCAAAGACCAGATTTGGGTAATTGGGAGGATTTCCCGGATCCGCTCCCTTCATAAAGCCGCTGCCGTTGTTGAAATTTGCTTGTGGAGTGGATTCGCGCAGGGTGCAGTTGCCGGTTGCGGTCCACCGACAGTCAGGGCTGAGCCAAAAGGTCTCGCCGATGACGCCGCTAAGGCCGCCACCGTTGACGGAGATTCCCGGGTGTTGAATCGAGCCGTCCGTCGTGCTGACGAGGGGATTGCACGATGGCATGTCGACGCGGTCAATCGGGTCGTGCTGGCCGCAGAAATATCCATGCCGGTTCGGCGCGGTGGTCCACGGATCCTGATTCGGCACCACCCACGGTTTTACGCAGCGCGGTTGTACGGGAATGATGGTGCCGGTGGGCTGGCTGCCCGAGTTTCCGGAGTTGGACGGATTGAACACTTCAGCAGTTGCCGTGGCGCTGATCGAGTTGCTGCGCGGGCCCCATATGCGCGAGAAGAACGTCGGCAGGTTGGTACGATTGAGCTGCACCGTCACAATCGGGTTCACACCGAAGCCGGTACTGCTCAAGGCAGTGCAATCGCTGGAACTCGTGCCGCCAGAGGAATAGGTGACCGTCGGCGTCGCGGCAGAGCCATTGGCAACAAGGTTCTGGTTGACCACGGCCTTCGCGGTGCGAGTCGCCACTCCGTTGGTGCCATCGTCGGGCCCACAAATCAGGGCCCAGTTGGACGTGACGTTGCGGGGATCCCCGGTGAGTCCTGAAAGTGAAATCACTTTGGCGGCGGCGAGAGCAGCGGCATCGGCCGAACGCTGTGCTTCCTGTTTTGCCAGGTAGAGCGTAATCACATCGATAGAAAGCGCTGCCATCGCGATGATGGCCACCATGGCCAGAGCGACGAGCACAATGGTGACGCCGCGTTCACCGTGTCTGCGGCTGAGTGGAACTCTCGAGCTGATGGGCGTTTTCATGAATCAGTTCTCGTTGAGGGCCACGGCCGCGGCCGATATTTGCGCCGGGAGTACTGTGCTCGCTCCCAACAAGCTCGCGGCCCGGCCAAATTTCCAGGGGTAGGCGTATTGCACGCTGACGCAGGTGCTGATAACTGCAGTCTGAGCGCCTGGACTCTGCGCACTGCAATTGGCTGACGGGACGGCGCCTCCCGTGGAAGGATAGTAATATCCCCGATTCACGATAATCGTCAGGCCCGGTGACGGACAACCGTTGCCGCTGGCGGTGAACGTCCAGGTCAGGCCCGACACGGCCGCGCTTGTCGAGCCGCTGAGCCCGCAGTCGTTCAGGTTGTTCGCCAGCAGATAGTTGTCCACCATGTAATACACATCCATCACCGAGACCGGATTGGTGCCCGTAATCCCGCCCCTGAGGTCGGTCGCCGGATCGCTGGCCGACGCGCGGGCAGCGTCGCGTGCGATATTAGTCAAGCGCTGCTTGAGAGTAAACGCAGTGCTGAAATCGAAGATGCCGACAACAAAGACAACCAGCAGGGGCAGGGCGACGGCGAACTCCACCAGTTGCGCACCGTGCTCGTCCTGGCGGCCACGCTCAACGGGATTAAGCCAATCTTTCAACGTGTCTCCATGCGTACACGGGCCGATGCCAGAAGCCAGATGGTCTGTTTGCTAATCGAGGTAAACGGGAGCCAGAAGCGGTAAGGATAGCGGACAGAAACGGAGATACCGCACAGGCCGGTACCGCCCTGGGCCGTGGTCCGCAACTGAATGGGAGCTTGCACACAGGCGCCGGAACCGGAGCAAACCACCGCGCTGCCGTCAATACAGGAAGGCAGATTGGGTTGTGCCGGCGGAGATTGCGCGAGCGCCGGATCGAGCTTGGACGCACGCAAATCGTTTTGCACGGCCGTCACTGCGGCGGCGACCGAGTCGCTCGGCTGATTGCAAGTGGCGCAGTAGGGCAGGGCCCCCGCCCGCGCGCCATCTTGCGCGGCGCGGGTGATCGCTCCGTAGATGCTGAACGCTTGTCCGAACCAGAAGATTCCGAGCAGGATCAGGAACATCAGCGGCAGGACGGCGGCCGCTTCGGCGATCTCAGCGCCGCGTTGGTCGGTGGCGAGTCTTCGCACCATCCACGCCGGACTCCGCATCAGTTCACCATCTTCAGCTTCCATAGAATCCCATAAACCACCACGGTCAAGGCCAGCGCCACCCCTTTGGGAATCGTGAGGGCGTTGGGATTGTCGAGCGTCACGTGCGTTCCTGGCAGCCGAAACGTGACCAGAGACACCAGTATGTGACCAATATTCCGCGCCGTCTGAAGAAAACGTCCTTTGTAGATGACCAGCGCCAATGCCATGACTCCAGCGACAAATACGGACCCTATCAGGATATCAATCAGGCGGCCTGGGCCGGTATAGGCCCCAAGTGCCACGGCAAACTTCAGGTCGCCCGCACCGAGGCTCTTCAACAACCAGAAGGGCAGCAGCAGCGCGAACGCCAGCCCTGTGCCGAGAAGGGACTCCTTCAATCCGCTCCAACGGCCGAGGATGGCGCTCATCACGACTCCCACCGCGAACCCCGGCACTGTCAGCCAGTTTGGGATGCGGCGGCTGCGCCAGTCGGTATATCCGGCGATCAATGAAAGAAGTATCGCGCCCGCCAAAATTGGCAGCTTCAAGAACGCCCCAATCCGCGCATCGGACGAAAGCTCCCTCCCGCGCTGTTGCCATGATAATGACCGGCTTGGAGCAGGTTCAAGAGCTTGGGTGTGATGGCGTAGCCCTTGAGTAATGTAGCCCAGGACGCCTTCGTCCGGGGTTGTGCGCGAAGCGCACCATGAGACTCCCTACATTGGCACGGGAACCGAGGAGAACGACGCGCTTTCGCTTGTCGCTTTGCGACTCGGGGCGGAGACTGCCTCCGCCCCGGCTGAAAAGATTACCGATTGAACGCCGGTGCCGAGTTGTGCTCGGCCACGATCTTCCTGGCGTTGTCTGCCAGGGCTTTCGCCTGAGGTAGCAGTTCGAGTGCCTTGACCACCGCCGGATCGGACTCGGCGCGGACCTTCATGCCTTCATCCTGACCGAAGGCGTCGACGAAGATCTCCGACTTAACGCTCGACTTCAGCCAGTCGGCATTGTCCATCAAGTCGGCCTGAGTGTACGGAATGCTGCCCTCGTCGAGCGATTTGCGGAATTCCTGCATGGTGGCGTCATCAACTTCGAAGCTCTTGGTTGGATGGTGAGTCACGACGTAGCGCTTGGCGAAGTTGAAAAACGCGTAGTGCTGCAGCAGCGTGTCCTGGAAGTGATTGCTCTTGATCGGAGGAATGTTCACGTCGGGCGTGATGCCTCCGCCGCCGTAGACGGTGCGCCCGCTGTCCGTGAGCTTCACTTCGCGGTTGGCGGTGTTCGCGCTCTCGGTATCGCTGCGGTTGTAGTAGTAGTCGTAAAGCGAGATGTTCGAATAGTCGCGCTGGATGAGGCGTCCGCTCGGCGTGTAGTAGTGCGCCGTGGTAAGCGCCAGCCCGGTATTCTCTGATAACGGATAGACGGTCTGCACCAGTCCCTTGCCGAAGGTGACTTCCCCGACGATCAATCCGCGATCATGATCCTGGATGGCTCCCGAAACAATCTCCGCTGCCGAAGCCGTCAGGCGGTTCACCAGCACCACGATGGGATATTCCTTGCCGCCGTTGCCGTGCTGGGCAACGTAGCGCTTCTCGGCAGAGGCGCGCCCGTGATGCGAGACGATTAACTGTCCCTTCTTCAGGAATTTGTCCGCGACTCCGACGCCCTCACTCAGCAGGCCGCCGGGATTGCCGCGCAAGTCGAGGATCAGTCCTTTCAGGTCGCCGAAGGAATCGAGCGCCTCCGAGACTTCATGCTCGGTCGTCTCGTTGAAACCGTTGACGTGCATGTAGCCGACACCCGGCTTGATCATGAAGTGCACATCGACGCTGTAGCGGGGAATCTCGTCGCGCACCAGCGTGAACTCCATCGGCTTGTCGACGCCTTCGCGCGTGATGCTGATATGTACCGTGGTGCCCTTGGGCCCCTTCAGCATGTCCGCAACTTCGCTGGTACCCATATTCTCGGTGGACTTGCCGTCGACCGCGATGATCACGTCACCGGGATGAATGCCGGCCTTATACGCGGGCGTGCCGGTGAAGGGATAGATCACGATGACTTTGTTATTCCGCGGGCCAACCGTCATGCCGACGCCGTAATACTTGCCGCGCTGATCTTCGCGCATCAGCGCATACGACTTGGGATCGAAGAAATTCGAGTGCGGATCGAGCGCGTGCAGCATCCCCGGAATGGCGCCGTTGTAAATCGCCTTGTCGGCGTTAACCGGCTCGGCGTAGTTCTCCTCAATGAGAGAGTAGACGTCGGCGAACTGCTTGAGGCTGTCCTTGATGTCAGAGTCGCCGGTGATCGACGATTGCTGTCCGGAGCGCTGAGCGAACAGGATGCCCAGGAATCCGCAGGCAAGAAGGAAAAAAACTACGAGGAACAGAGAGCGGCGAGAACTACGTGCCATCTTTGAGGATCCTTCGTTGAGGGCTGACGACCACCCCAGCTATCGCGCTGAATACACGCAGTATAACACTACTAAGACGGGTCCGAACCGGGACAATCACCGAGGTAACTCCGGTGCAAACGACGCCACTTTCGTTTGGATGGCGGGAAGGCTGAAAACGGTGCTTGGCAGGACGCGAAATCCTTTGCGGATCAGCGGATTGCCGACTAGGAGTGGGGAGGGGGACGCAGCTCCTATCCGTCCCCCTGCAGGCGGCTCAAAAAGAGCCGAAGTCTAGGCGTTCACCGAAACGCTGGGGGAAGCGGTGCCATTGGCGCTGCTTGAACTGCCGAAACTGCCCGACTGGTTCTGCTGAAACTGCTGCAGATCCTGCTGCATGGTCGCGTAGACCTGCTGGGCAGAACTAATGTCTCCAGACTGCAGTGCAGTTCCCAACTGCTGGAAGAGCTGGCTAAGCTGACTCATCTCTCCGCCGCCCCCGCCGTGGTGATGGTGGTGATGCACGTGCGCCCGCCCGTCCTGTAATGCTTGTGCCACGTCCTGCTTCAGTTGCGCATAGTCCTTCGAAGCGGCGGTCAAGTCGCCGGATTGAAGGTCGGTGGCCAGCTGCTGGAAGTCCTGCGAGATGGTGTTCTGGGTCGAACTGGAAGAAGTCGCGCTCGTCGCGGAGGTCGCGCTGGATGCCGAAGTAGCTGCGGTGCTGGAGGTGGCGTCGAATGCTTTCGGTGCATCTTGCTGCAGGGTGGCAAAGTCCTGCTGAGCGGCTGACAGATTGCCGGATTGCAGATCCTGTCCGAGTTGCTGGAGATCCTGCTTGAACGCCTTCCAGCTGTTGTGGCTGTGCTGAACGTCGAAATTGCCGAAACTGCCGAGACTACTTAGAATCCCCGAAACTGACATACCTGCTCCCCTGAAACACGAAATCCAGCCTGCCAATCTATCGGCCCGATGGTTGCGGAACTTTAGCCATCGCAAATTCCGAGTTATCACGATGCAGCTTGCGGGCCATTCGCAGGTGGCGGAGGCGAGCAGTTAACGCGCACAAAATGCAGGGGGCATGGGTGAGCCTTCTTGCTGCGCAGGCTGTTACCCGGCAAAGGCTGCCCAGGACGCCTCGGCAAAATCTTCCCGGTGCAACGCATGATTACGGCGATTCGGTTCCGTCTGCTTCAACCAGCGGTTGCCGAACGAATTCCTCGAAGCGGCGCAGCTCTTCGATCGACGCCTCCGAGAGAAGGGAGAACGTAATGGCACGGCAGCCCTTCGGGAGTTCTCCGGCCGTGAGTGCATCGCAGACCACAGCCGCAGTCTCCTCGAGGCCGCGCCGCCAGTTTGGCTCGCGGGCATCACGGAAAACAAGGCCGTCCGGATCGAATCCCGCCGCGGTCAGCACGGCACGGGCGACCTTGAGGAATTCCTGCCAGCGCGACGCTACTCCGACCAGGGCACCCGATGGCGCGGGCAGGTACGCGGAAAGGGAAGTGGGGACGGAGCGAATCTGCAGAATGAGCAGATCCGCACCCGCCGGCAGCGCCTCGCGCGCTTTCGCCTCCCGGTTGGGAAGCAGGACTGGCATGGCGCCATCGACCGACTTGCGGCAGTCGTCGAATCCGCGGGCATCGACCGCGAACTTAACGCAGCCCGAGATCTCCGCGGCAAGAATCTTGCGCAATTCCTCATCGGGCTCAATCAAGAGAAAGTGATCGGGCGGTTGCATGTCGAGCCATTGGCGCAAACGCGAACGCAGCTGCGGCAGGGTAACGCCCAGTTTCCGCGCCCGGAGCGAGAGACGCGCAATCATCTGGTCGATCGCCAGGGCTGGAGTCGAGGCCAGTTCCGGTTTGCTCGACCGCACGTAAACGCCGCTGCCATGGCGGAACTCGACCCACTTGTCGCGCTCGAGCTGCTGGTATCCGGCGCTGATGGTGTTGGGATGCAGGTTGAAACGCCGCGCCAGGTCGCGGGTGCTGGGCAGGCGCTGGCCGGGCGCGAGATCGTCGCTGAGAATCCCGAGAATGATCTGCGTGACCAGTTGTTCGCGAAGCGATACCACGCTGCCGCGTGCAAACCAGAATTGCATGGCGGGGATCATAGTAAAGCAAGTACCCAGTACCTAGTACCCAGTACCCAGCAAACCCGAGCGTGCTTCAAAAATGGTTTGGGTAGGGCACGGCTTCAAGCCGTGTGGAACAAGTACCCAGTACCTGGTACCTAGTAACCAGCAAACCCGAGCGTGTTTCAAAAGTGGGTTTGGGTAGGGCACGGCTTCAGCCGTGCCGGCCGAGGCGCCAAACATGGGGGCTTTAGCCCCTGAGGTCGAGAGCGCGTTACCGGGTTGGTTCATTGTGAGATAGCTTCTGGCAAACTCGATCGTGTTTCAAGAATGGGTTTGGGAAGGGCACGACTTCCGTCGCGCCTACTGAGGACCCGCTTGGACGCGGCTTCAGCCGCTGAGGGTCAGCCCTTGTTCCAGCAAGGGTCCCATTACGGAAACACGCTTTTCGCCCTCCGTCGCTACGGAAGAGATGACGCGACGCCAAGAACTGGGAACTGGGTACTGGCTACTGGGTACTGACTCCGTCAAATCTTTGTCTCCGCCGATTGCTCCTCATTCCCCCGCCACAGTATGATGATCCTTATGAGCTTTTCCGAGACAATCTTCCTGTTCTTACTGGCCCTGGTGATCTTTGGGCCCAAGAAGTTGCCGGAAATCGCGCGCCAGGTGGGCAAGTACCTCAACGAGTTCAAGCGAGCTTCGAACGAGTTCAAGGCGCAGATCGAGCAGGAGATTGCTCACATCGATGTCGAGACCCAGAAGCAGACAATTCTGCCTCCTCGGCCCGCGATTGAAGGCACGGCCAGCCGCACGCCGTATTCGGAGTCGAGCTATTCGGAGTCGCAACCGGTGAGCAGCGCCGAGCCGACGAAGACGTTGGAAGCTCCAGTTGTCGACAATCCGGCGCTGCCGGCGGCGTCGGGTGACAACACTATGCTCGCCTCGAACAACGGCTCCGAGCCCCCAGTCGCCACCGAGCCAGCCCACGCTGCCGAAGAAATGACCTCCAATACCTCCCAGGAATCGCATGCCTGAGACTGCGACCGAAGCTCCCTCCCCGGAAACGGAAAAGGAATCCATGCCCACGATGGGCTTCCTCGATCACCTCGAGGAACTGCGCAAGCGAATCATCTACAGCGTCATCTCGGTGGCCGTCGGCTTCTTTGTCTGCTGGTGGAAGATCGAACGCATTTATG
>Ga0335080_10000610_pt1 | contig 33387 bp, 33 predicted proteins | sample Lox_Sample_34_FD_206720 | JGI IMG/M metagenome (GOLD analysis project Ga0335080, IMG submission 206720) | Soil microbial communities from Loxahatchee National Wildlife Refuge, Florida, United States - Lox_Sample_3.4 | ecosystem: Environmental > Terrestrial > Soil > Wetlands | place: USA... | reverse complement strand
TGCGCGATCCTTCGCAAACGATCCCGGTCCCACCGCCAATCAAGGAACAGGCCTCGTGGGTTATGTGACGAGAAGACATATACTCCATCAGGTTTGAGAACCCTATGACATTCGCGCAAACAGTTTTCTCGTTTTTCATACGGCACCAGGCAGTCCAGTCCGTTGTACGAGAAAACGACGGAATCGAATGAAGCGTCGGGGTACAGAGAAAGATCGGAGGCGTCCGCGACGTTGAATTGCAGATGGGGAAACTTGCTGCGGCAAGCGCGAATCATCTCTTCGGAATAGTCGATGCCCACATAGCGTGACGCGATCGCCGAAAGGTAGGGCGTAGTACGTCCTCCGCCAACCCCCAGGTCCAGAATGGTCATCCCGGGATGGAGATAACTATCGAACAGGAGTTGCTCGCAAGCGCTCGGAGAATCCATCCCTGCATACTAGCGACGATTTCGGGCTGGCTGTAGACCTTAAGATGAGCAGCGTGATCGGGTGCGGACATATCGAGATTCAAACCAATGTTGGCTCAACAAGCATTCCCTCTGGAGTGACGGATGCCAGGAAGTCGCTCATGCGGCGAAACAGATGGAAGAATGCATCAACCACGGTCTCCCCAATTGTTGATCTTGGAGAGTACACGAATAATATTGTAACGTTTCGAATCAATCACCCTGCGATACGGCGTGACCAGATGGACCACTGTGCCTCCAAAACCTTCTTTAAACCATGCTGGACCAGAGGTCGCTCCCGGCGTATAGCCTCCAAAGTCATATTCTGTACAGCCGTGCGACTTTGCCCATAGAAGTGCGTGCCACTGCAGAATGTGACCGATCGTCATGTGCTCCTCTCTAACATTCGCTCCCCAGACGAACCAGCATCTTCGACCGCACCGGGCAATAACTGCTCCCCCATGAACGATATCTCACTCTGCCAAGCAGGAGCGCCCCCCTCGATTCTGAAGCAAGCAGCCAATGAATGATGCGACGCACCTCATCGATCGCATCGGGAGTGAATCCCTTCCAGATAGCCATGCGCTCGTATACGCGCAAAAACTCATCGATCTCTGCTTCGCTGGAGGCTGGACTGACAGTGGTTCCGAATCGTTCGGCACGGCGCACTTCATACCGTGAAATCTTACGAAAATTCGCAAAGATTTCATCCTCATCGGCTCTGAGATCCAGTCGCAGTGAGGCTCGCTGTTTTCCCATTCGGTCCCAGTTCGACTGGTTCGCAAAGCTAGGATGGTCGCCATCTGTCTGCCAGATCCACTCCGGCATGACATCCAGGTAGGCGAAACTCTCTTGTCGCATATTCTCAGCGAGTTCTTCTACCACAGCTTCCCAGAGTTGATGGTCATCACAGACAGGACCTCGATTGGCGATCAGCGCGCGAATCCAGGGAAATCTGCGACCCAGTGGCGTCTGCACTCCGAATGTACCCAGCCAATGAATCTTGCCATCTTTGCGAAGCAGCACGACTTTCGATCGTGACCCTGCCCATTGAGGAAACTGAAACGGGTGTCCGGTATCCTGGCTGTCCAGGAAGTCCTGGACTTCTCTTGAGAGACCGGGCGACAGTTCGTCGGTTGGAACAGATTCCAGAGTCATTTTTTCGGAGTCAGTCAGATTCTATTTTGTCATGCGGTAGACCCATTCCAGACCGTATTTGGCCGTGCAGGCAATTCCCTTGCTGGACAAGCTATCTCTCAACTTTCTTCGCTTTTTGTGGATGTCTACTCCCATCTCATCTGCCTGCGGCAAGCCCCGGGGAGCAGAGCCATTTTTTCTTGACTCTAGATGCTCCAGAGCAACGACTCGGTCCCCGATACTATTTACACTGTCAACGAAACGATGACTCCCGAGGACCGACAGATCATGCTGGAACTGTGTCGGCGGGTCAGCAAGGAAACTGATCCGGGGCGCCTTGCGGTCTGGCTAGTCGACCTGCACAGAATACTCCAGCAGAAAATCGATGAAGCTCTAGGCAGGCGAGAGGCCGCGCATCCTGGGGCACGTTAGTTCCTGCAATTGCCGAACCAGGACCACTGACAGCTTCGAACTTGTGTGCGGAAATGGCTATCGACGATAACCGCTGCCCTTACTGTGTGGAGAATAGCGCCTTCAAGATACTGACAGCCACTGGCGATATTCTCGAATGCCAGAGTTGTGGACATGTCTCGTGGCCGCACCATCCAGGCTTCATGTGCCACTGCCGGAACTGTGAGAAGATTGCTCGCCGGTACTTGACCCAAGGGCGTTCGGCATCATGATGAAGCCCGGGCGAACCCGAAGTCTCCTTTCCCAACAATGGCGGCGGGCGCCTACCTTGTTTCGCTAGCTACGGTTTTCCCTCTAGCTCCCTGAATACGATCACTCTGCGGTCATCGGCGTGGTTTGCTGCTCTACGCTATTCCGCCTGATGCGGTTGCGATCAGGCCCTATGGCCTATCGGCCGGTGTGATTTCAGCCTCCTATTTTTTTCTCGTTTCAGGTGTACAGCGTATGGAACTATCGAGCGGCCAAGCGAAAAATGAGCCTAGCGATGGACAAATGGCGATGCGATACAAAGTGTTAATTGCGGATGACAACGCGTTTGTCCGAACTGCGTTGCATGAAATTTTCGAACGCGAGCGCGATTTCGACGTCTGCGCAGTGGTGGAAAATGGAAGCGAGGCCGTTGAGGAAGCTTGCCGCGTTCATCCTGACCTGATTGTGCTGGACCTTGCGATGCCGATAATGAATGGGCTGGAGGCAGCGCGCGTGTTGAGACAAACGATGCCGGATGTGCCGCTCATCATCTACAGCGCAAGCCCCGAGCAGGTTTCTCAACAAGTTGCAGAATCCATCGGGATCTCGGGCCTGATCTCGAAATCGGATCGGGTATCGGTACTGATTAATGCGGTGAGGGGCACGCTTCGCCGCAAAGCCGCCTGACGCTTCGCCGCAAAGGATCGTTACCGAGGGTATCATGGAAAACCAACGCACCGACGAACTACGACTCGAGCTCGACGGATTGCTTCGCAAGCAGCACGAAATCCTAGAGTCCAGAACGTTGGGCACCGCGAGCGATGACGATCTCCTCCAGTATGAGATCCGGCAGGAGATTATTCACGAACTCTGTAATATCCTCTCGCATTCCAGGGCGGCTTAGGGTTCTGTATGTGCGGGTGGATAGAAAGGCCTAATGGACCCGCTGGCCCTTATCCGGCTGATTCAATACGGTGTTCACCAGGTCTCCGAGTTGGTCGGCGGTGAATCGATTGCCTTCGATATTGGCGACCAGTTTGCCTTGCCGATCGATGATGGCCGTATGCAGCGAGTGACTCATTAGGCCTTCTTCGGGGAAGTAGTCCATGCCGAACATGCTGGTCACACGTTGGACATCAGGCCCGTCGCCAGTCAGGAAGTGCCACGTCCCAGGATCGGCTCTCCAATTCTCGGCATAATGCGCCAACTGCTCGGGATGATCACGCTGGGGATCGAAGGTCACAGTCAGCAGCACAAGATCGCGGCCAAGTTTTTCCCTGAATCGGCGTTGTAAGACGCCGAAATTGTTGGCGCTACGGTAGCAGAAGTTGGGCAGCGCACAGCTGGTGTAAATGAAGTTGAGTGCCACAACCTTTCCTGCGTATTGGGAGAGAGAGATGGGGTGGCGCACCTGGTCGATGAGCGTGAAATCCGGCACAGTCGCTCCAATGGCGAGCGTCTTAGCGGAAGCATCCGGATTGGTAATGCGATTCAGGAGTTTCAGGCGGCGGGCGGTGAGCGGATCCTGTTCGACGCTGCCGTAAGGACGAATTTGTATGTGCTCCGCATAAGAGGAACCGGCATCTACCACCAGAGTGAAACCGACGACCGCGCCTGGGACAAGGCCGTCGAGTTCCTTGACCTCGCGCACTTCAAAGGGCATGGTCATGGCCTGCATGAATCCGGGAATGCTATCGCAGGAAACCAGCAGCGACTTGTGCGCGGCATCTACCTTCAGGACGAGTCCGCTGGCGGAGTATTGCTGGCCGGCGAAGCAGGGGATTGCCGACAGCAACACTGTAACCAGGGTCCAGCGCTTCATCGTTCGATCCCTTCAACGAGGTCAATTTACGGTTGCGGGCGCCGCTCCCGGCTGCTTTGCAACCACAGGTGCATTCCGTTTTGAACCGCCCAAGCGATACGGCTTGCGGTCGAGCTTGGCGTACTGTTGGGCGAATTCTGTGATCTCAAAGAACTGATTCTTCTCTATGTTCGAGAAATGCTGGTGCGTATTGCTGGTGGGCCACCAGACTTCCATATCAAGAATCCGCGCGTTCTTTCCAAGCCCGATGTGTTGTTGCAGCGGAGACGCACCGAACGATCCGCCGCTTCCAACCGTACGATAAATGGATCTGGTTCCCTGCCCCTTATTCTCGACAGTTATCTTGATTCGAGCACCGATGGCCGCACGATTGGTTTTCGTGCCCACGAGCTTAAGGCTGATCCAATCGTTTGCGTGGCCGGGGTTCTCGAAGACTCTGAGTGCGTGACTATCGCCGGGCGTGGCGCCTCCAACTTCAAAGACGATGTCCTCGTCGCCGCGGTTGTCCAAGTCCGCAAATGCAACCGCATGTCCCCTATGCCATTCCCCGGTCCCGGAAGAAGTTGTGACATCCACGAATTGCTTCCCACCCTGGTTGTGAAGCAGCACGCTCGGTTTTTCCGTTACGTAGGAGGGAGTCCCTGTGCCAAGAAAGATGTCGGGAAAGCCATCATTATCTATGTCGCCAAAGTTGGCGCCCATGGGCATGTAGACCTTGTCGAGATGGACTTCCTGAGTAACATCGCGAAAGGTACCGTTACCCAAATTTTTGTAGAGCTTCAGAGTCGCGGCGTTATGAGGAAGGCCCAGATAAGTACGGGCTGTTTCATCCAAGGACAGAAAGTAACTGGTTGCGAAGAGGTCGGGCAAACCGTCGTTGTCGTAATCGAAAAACCAGGTCGCGAATCCACGCCCCGGACCCGGCACCCCGGCGACCTGAGTTACGTCGGTGAAGGTATTGTTGTGATTGTTGTGGAAGAGGACATTGCCTCCACTGAAGTTGGAGACGTAGAGATCAGGAAAACCGTCGTTGTCGTAATCACCCGCCGTCACACCTTTGGTGAACATCGCGCGATTGATTCCGGCGGAAGCAGAGATATCCTGAAAGGTGCCGTCCCCCCTGTTCAGGAAAAGCTGGGCGGGCTGTCCCTCGTTGCCCACGAAGAGGTCCAGCCATCCATCATTATTGATATCGACCCAAACCGCAGCCTGTGTGCTGGTGGGTTCGGCGAGGCCGCTGGCGGCGGTCACGTCGGTGAAAGTTCCGTCGCAATTGTTTCGTAACAAAGATTTCCGCTGCGGAACTTCCCATGCTCCGCGCAAGATCAGAATGTCGAGGCAACCATCGTTGTTGTAATCGGTCTGCAGCATGTTAAGGCCGCCCATCTGGTCTGATAATCCGGTCCTGTCGGCTTGCTCGGTAAACGTCCCGTCGCCGTTGTTGTGAAAAAAGTGCATGGGTCCACAGCTATCGAAGCTGGAAGTGACTACGTCGAGACGCCCGATGTTTTCGAAGTCGTCGACAATGACGCCACCCGCCATCGAAAAGGATTCGAGTCCAGCTTCTGCGGCCACATCGTGGAATCGCCCGATGTCTTCGGAAGACTCAAACGCTTTCGGCGGAATGAGATACTTTGCCGGAACCTGATCAGGGTAGCCGCCGATCGTCATGTAAGCGACATTGAGCAACCACCTCGCTTCCAGATCTTCCGGCTGTTGCTCCAAGTCTTTGAGGAAGTACTCGATGGCCTTCCTGGAGTCCTCCTTCTTTGCATATACGCTGCCGGGCTTCATGGGAAGGAGACATCGATCGCCGGGAGTGCGATACACACCGTTTTCCATCTCGGACTTATGCAGATACGCTACGCCCAGCGACTCGTCCATCTGGCCTTCGGCGGCAGTTTCTTTTGTGGTCGCGATTTCATATGCTTTCTCGTATTGCGGGATCGCGCGCTCCATGTCGCCGAGGTACGAGTAGATTTCACCGAATGAATAATAGGTATTCAGCAGGTCAAGGGAGTTGAAGGACTCGCGTTCTTTCGAATTCGCGGGAGAGAAGAATCGTTCCATCGCGTCCTTTTCGTGAGCGAGCGATTGCTTGCGGATCTCACAGATCTTCTTCGGATCGCGGTCCCAGCCGGCGGGCTTGGCGAAGTTGTACAGCCCGACTTCAGCCTCCACGAGACCGCCGAGTCCCCAACTTTGCTTCACACTGCCGATGGAATCAACGATGGCGCTCCCGGTTCCCCCGACCTTTGTTGTCGTATCTGAGGCCGGTTCTGTCTCAAATTTCAAGATGGCGAATCCGAGCGGACTCTTCACGATGGGGCTGATCTGGCCGGGAGTGAGCCCGGCGAGCGCATCGCGCAGTTCGGGTCGGAGCGTCGAGATGGCTACATTGCCGAGCGAACCGCCATTGGCAGCAGTCGAATCGATCGATTCTTTCCGGGCCACCTCGGCAAAGTTCTCTCCTTTATTCAGGCGGGTAAGAATCTGCTGCGCCTGGTCAAGCGAACCCACAACGATGATTCGCAGAAATGCGGATGCGGAATTCTTGTCGCCGGCTGTTTGGGAAGCCTGCGAGAGCAGGAGTGGGCACAAAAGAGCTGACGATAGCAGCACCTGCGCCAATGTAAACACCTTCGACGACAAGATGGAACCCCAGACGTAACGCGCGGTCGAGACTGGCTGGAATTGTCCCCTAAGAGTCGCAGCCATGACGATATTCTGAATCCACTAGTTGAAGCTCGTCTGGCCAGAGGCTGAGACTTCGGGGAGCTTAGAACATCGCGCTCCAGAAAAGTGTATCAGGCTCGGCGCTCCATTCTTGTCGCTTGCGGAGTCATCAGACGAAAACTGCGCCAGTGTAGGCAAGTCCGGATTTTCGTCCGCGGCCTGGTCTTCTGTCTTGTTCAAGGCGAGGCGGGGCGTAGCTCCTCGGGATGGTCTCGGAGATACTTGAGGAGGCGCTGTTTTTTCTCTTTCCCGCGCTCGGAGATGCCATCAGATGAACCATCGTGGTTGGAAGAAAACCCTGGCAGATGGGCAGCCACACGGTCGTAGATCAGGCCCCAGGCTTTCTTCACCGCTGACAATGAGATTCCGAGTTTATCGCTGAGTTCCTCGTCGGTCCCTCCATGCAAGGCGGTCAGAAGCAAACGTTGTTCGCTGGGACGGAAGTCGAAACGGGGCGCTTCGTAAATGAACAAAGAAGCGACCCACGACCCGACCCGCGACAGAGCCAACTCCCGAGTCATTCCGATATAGTGCGGCAATGCGAAAATCTCCCGAATAGGGCGGTCGGGCGTGTCGGTGTAATGGCCTGCGGAATCAAGCAGAGAAGCGCCACTGCGCAATGTTCCTTCGAGAAGCTCTTCGCTCATTCCGTGACCAATCATTTCCTTCAGCAAGAAGCCACGGTGTTGGTCGACGAAGGCTGAGAAAACCGCGGTATGAGCCTCCGGGCGGTTAAGAAAGTCCCGGCTCAGAGCTCCCTCCCAAGTCAACAAATTCAGACCGCCCTGGGCGTTTGCGTGGCGCACTTGCTGATCGGAGAGCAGCGGATCGTCGCCTCGGACGATTCGCCTTAGAAGTTCAGGTCCGACCCAGCGGTAAGGCGGCGTCTTTAAGTGGGTGAGGAAGGCGTCGGATACGAATGCACTCACCCCTACGCCGATAACTTCCGAGCGTTGCGAAGCATCCACCGACTCGATGACTACTGCCCGAAAGGCCTCGCGTCCCAGCAGGCCGAGCCATACCTTGTAGAGATGGCCGATCTCATCGCGATAGCGGGCGCCGTTCACGGGATGAGCCGCGATGATTTCCGCACACGCCCGGACATCCTTGGGACGCATTGGTCTCCACTGGATTCCCATTTCCCCCCAGCTCCAAACCAGACGCCGCAAGCCGCGCGGGTAGTCTTTTAGGCCACTTGCTTATAGCACGGGTTGCCGATAAATTCCATGCCCAACCAGCAGTGATCTCGGTGGCTGGGGAATCGAACTCTTCCCTCCCGAGCTCGGGTTTCGCGCCCTGTTAGCAGCTAAAAGCGATCCCTAGCTTCGTCCTCACCATTGCGTCTTGGGGCACTAATCGCGGAGGCGGTAGCCTGCCCGTCGGCAGAAAAGAACTTCACAATCGCTGCCGCGGGGTGGGCCGGCGCCTGGAACAAGGACAGACGTATGGTGGGGTAGTTGCGCGTGAGTTACAGGAGCCAGCAGAACCACGCATAAACACTTAATTCCGTTCGATGGAGGAGAAGCAGATGAGGATCAAGATTGTCCCGTTCGCGGCTGTTTGCATATTTGCGACGTCTTCGGCGGTGGCGCAGAGCATAGAAGTTGATGACATTAAGGGCGCCGGCACAACCAACTATGTCCCGGTGTTCACGGGATCTCACAAGATAGGAAATTCACTCATCTATGAGAAAGGTGGAAAGATCGGGATTGGAACGGCCGCTCCCGGTTTTCCGGTACACATTTTGACTAACAATTTGATTGCCCCACCTGGAGAGGCTCCTTCTGCGTTCGCCGTAGAAACAGCAGCCCAATCGGATATTGAGACGGTAGCCGCGATTCAGGGTCTGGCGACGTCAACCACGGGCGGTGGAGCGACCGCGATCTTAGGAACGGCATATGGCTCGAATAGCATCGCTCTGTTCGGGAATAGTACGGCAACGTCCGGAGGCGGGGGGGTGGTCGGTTCGACCGCTTCAGGAGATTTCTCGTTCTCCGCTGCAATCGCGGCTTGGGCTCTGGCGAACACCGGTAGTGCGGTGGCCCTCTTTGCGCAGGCCTATAGCCCCAATGGAACTGCTGGCTATTTCCTGAATCGCGCCGGAGGCAACATAATCGTCGGACATGTCGGCCAAAACGATGACCAGAGCGTTTTTCGAGTCGACGGTTCTGGGACAGTCTATGCCAATGGCGGCTTTCAGCCGAGCGGCGCGGACTTTGCCGAGTCGATGGCAGTCGTAGGGGATCGGAGCAAGTATGCGGCCGGGGATTTGCTTGTCATCGAACCTACCTCCAAGCGCCACTTGGCCCTGGCGCGCCAGCCTTACTCCTCTCTGGTCGCAGGGATCTACTCGACCAAGCCAGGGATGCTAGGTTCGACCCGGCGGATAGATGAGGCACCTGCCAAAGACGAGGTGCCGCTGGCGGTGGTCGGCATCGTTCCCTGCAAGGTGAGCGCGGAGAATGGACCAATCCAAGTGGGAGACCTGCTCGTTACTTCTTCCACTCCGGGGCACGCCATGCGCGGCACGGATCGCAGCCGCATGCTGGGCGCAGTCGTGGGAAAAGCGCTGGAATCGCTTCCCCACGGGACCGGCGTGATTCAAGTGTTGGTCACCTTGCAGTAGCAGCAAGGTCGAGAAGAGCCGCTTTCGGAGGAGGCGGCTCTTCTCGCATTGTCGTCAACGGGTTCAGTCAAAGTGCAACTATCTGGCACGCGCCGGGTTTCGATTCGATGCAGAATGTGGATGTTGAATAAGAAAGCAGAACGCAGTGCAAGCGCCCGGGAGCGCAACCAGTAACACCGCGCGATCAAGTAAGATGGAGCGCTTTGGGAAAGGCGGGGGCATGTCAATCCGGGTCAGACCGTTGTTGGCAGTGGCCGTGGTTGTCACGCTGGGGGCGGCTGGCTGCGGGAGCTTTTTCCAGCAGAATCACAGTTGCACTACCTGCACCGTACCCAGCTTCCTGTTTGCCAGCCAAGCGAATACGGTTTCCGGATACACGCTGGGTTCGTCTGGTGCGCCCACTCTCGCCGGAAGCCAGGCAGGTCCAAACTCGAGTGAAGGCATTGTTGTGGACAAGTCAGCCTCATTCCTGTTTGTCTCCGACTTCCAGAATGGGACCGTCGAGGCGTTCACGATCAACTCGACCAGCGGCGCACTATCCGCGGTGCCGGGATCCCCGTTTTCGGCGGGGCCGGCACCGGGAGCGGGCGGTGTCGCCGTCGACCCGAGCACGAGGTTCCTGTACGTCACGCAGGTGAATTCTTCGGCGGTGGCCGGCTTCACGATCGCGGCTGGCACCGGGGTTCTAACTCCGATCGCGGGCTCACCATTTCCCGCCGGCAATACTCCGATGCAGGCGATCGTAGATCCATCCGGGAAGTTTCTTTATGTCAGCAATTACAACGACGCGTTGGGAGGAATCTCTGCCTATACGATCGATTCCACGACTGGCGCGTTGACTCCGATTGCAGGCTCACCGTTTCCGACACAGAGCAATTTCCCGGGTCCCAATCGGATGGCGATCGGCGGAGGAGGCCAATTTCTCTATGTCGGAATGTCGGGTACCGCGAATCCGAACAATGGTGTATCTGCATTCACAATCGATCCCGGTACGGGAGCGCTGACGCAGATCACCGGTTCGCCGTTCACCGCCGGCAGTGATCCGCAGGGGATGGCAACCGATCCGAGTGGGAAATTGCTCTATACGGCGAACTCGCAGGACAACACGCTCTCTGCGTTTACGATCGACAGTTCGGCGGGAACTTTGACGCCCGCATCCGGCTCTCCCTTTGCAACGTCAGCCTCACCCCTTGCCCTTGCGATCGATCCCGCTGGGCAGTTCCTATACGTCGGAGAGTCCGCGAATAACGGGGTTGAGGCTTTCAGTATCAACGTCACAACAGGCTCGATTACCCCGATAACCGGGTCGCCGTTTTCCACTGGAAGCGGAGTGAGTGGACTATCGTCGGGAAAGCCGTGAAGGCTCGCCCAGAGATGTAACTAACCAAGGCAGGAAAAGAGGACTCAGCGACAGCTCTGGACGTCGGAATTCGCTGGAATGGGAACAACCACCGTCACGACGGTGCCGTGTTCGCTGGAGCGAATATCCAGTGTGCCGCCGAGAAGACGCAGTCGCTCCTGCATACCGCGAACGCCGACACCGGCAGTCGTTTCTCCCTCTGCCCTTTTCGGGATACCATGCCCGGTATCGCGGATTTCCATGTGCAAGCGATGGCTATCGCGTCGTATCGAAATCGAGCAGAAATTGCTGCCCGAGTGACGGTACACGTTCGTAAGGCACTCCTGCACGACTCGGAAGAGACAAATTTCGATCTCGGCGGGCAGGCGGCCAAGATCGGAATCGATCTGTAGATCCACTTCAATTTGACTGCGGTGCGCGAAGCCGTCGATATACCAGCGAACGGCGGAAGACAGTCCAGCCACATCAAGGAGTGGCGGATGGAGAAGGTGCGAGATGGTGCGGATTTCACGGCTGACCTGATCAGCCATGACTCCGCAGTCGGCGAGCAGGTCCGCGGTTGGAGAAGGAAGGCCAGGATTTTCGTTACTCAGCCGGGAAAGGTTCATGGCCAGGGCAGTCAGCAGCTGGCCAACGCTGTCGTGCAGTTCGCGGGCGATTTTTTTGCGCTCCTCGTCCTGCAGGGACTGGATGCGCGATGCCAGCTCGGCATATGACCTTTCAGAGGTCAGATTGCTGATCAGGACGCCGACCACCGATTTATCGCGGGACAAAATCGTGAGCGATATGCGGACGGGAAGGACACGCCCATCGAAGCGGCGGATGCGGAGTTCATCTTCGTGGGAACCATGCTGGAATTCATCCAACAATTTCTGGAACGCTGGACGATCATCCGCACTGATGAGTTCATCAAAGCGGCGTCCTACTACAGATTCGCCGGTCGCACCCAACAGCTCCGCCAGGCTGGGATTACAGTAGATAATGTGCCCCATGGAAGTGAGCATGGCGGCCCCCTGCTGCATGCGCTGCACCAGGGCGCTGTAGGGCAGGTCCGCATTCTGCAGCGTGTAGACGGTGTGGCCCTCTCGCTCCTCGACGACGAACGCGTCCACGCCACCCATGCGGATGGCATCGATGATCTGACTGCGATCGTCCAGAGCCAACTCATTCAAAGGAATTACGCTGTTATTCCCCATGTGACCCCACCGTTAAACGTGCCGTTGGCGACATTATCTCTTAGAATTCCCCGAGTGCAACCGTGCCGTCAATTTTTGGCGGGGCGCAGTTGCAACCCAACCAGGGCGCGATCTGTATCCCGGAGATCGCCTACGATCTTGCGGATCGGCTGTGGCAACTTGCGCACCAGCGTCGGTATGGCAAGGATCTGATCGCCGGCGGCAAGTTGCGGGTGCTTCATCAGATCGATGACCTCAATGCTATAGCGGCCCGCCAGATGCTCTTCGCAAAGGCGTTTCAGGTTGGCAAAGGCAGTAAGAGAGCGTGGTGTCTGGCCGGCGACATAGAGCCGCAGATCCCATTTCTCGGAGTCATCTGCCGACTGGTTGCGGGCCAGTTCCTCGAGAGAAAGTGGAGTTTTCGCAGAGGCTTTCTTCATTTGGAGTTCAGCTTTCTCCGTGGTCGTGTGTTGCCATTGCCTTCATCGGCACCGCGGCTGACGGCCATGGAGTACCGGTCGTCTTCCAGTCGGTCTTTTCGCGCCACTTCCTCAGAAGCCACGAGCACGCTCTCGGTCTCCTCGCTCTCAAACTCTTTACGAAGGGCAATGATTTTCGCCTCCAGCGCCTCGCGCTTGCGCTGGCGTTCACGCGCCTTGCGATCGGATTCCTGCTGCGCGGCCATGGCGGACGCGCGCTCGCGGGCCTCGAGCGACATGCGCGATGAACCTGTGAGCACGCCTTCCGGACCTACATAGACATCGAGCAGTTCCACGCCATGATCGGTGAGGAGGAATTCGCGCAATTGATTGGAATGCTTCATGCCGCGGGATTTCAGCACGTAGAGGGCGCGGTTGCGTTCGCCACCGAGTTCGATATCTCGCAAGAGAAGCCAGCTATCGACAATCGACGAGATGTCGACCGCGGTGTGCTCCAGCGTGTCACCTCCCGAAGTCAGGTTGATCAGCATCGCCGTAATGCCGCGAGCCTTCAGGAAATCGATGAGGCGGACGATCGTCAGTTGGGCGTCATGCCGGGAACCAGCCGATATGAGCGCCCCAATCGGGTCGGCCACGACGATGTCAGGCTTAAACTGCTGCACCATTTTGTGGATCAACGCCAGGTGTATCTCCAGCCCATAGAACGTCGCACGGCTGGAGTGAATGTTGAGCAGGCCTTTCTCGACGCACTTCCCCAGATCGATTCCGACGGACCGAAGGTTGCGGATCAACTGGCCGGGCGACTCCTCGAAAGCGAAATAGAGGCAGCGCTCACCGCGCTCGCAGGCTGCGTGGACGAAGTGCGCGGCCAGGCTGGTCTTGCCTGTTCCCGCGGTGCCAGAGAGCAGAACCGTGCTTCCGCGGTAAAAGCCGGCGCCACCGAGCATCCTGTCGAGCCGCGGGATCCCGCTTGAAATGCGTTCATCGCTAACCTCGTGCTGCAGGCCGAGTGACGTAATCGGCAGAACGCTAAAACCTTCTTCGTCGATAAGGAAGGGATATTCGTTCGTGCCATGCGTCGTGCCCCGGTATTTCACGATGCGCATCCGGCGGGTAGAAACTTGATCGGTCACACGATGATCGAGCAAGATGACGCAATCAGAGACGTACTCTTCGAGGCCACGGCGCGTGAGCGTGCCGTCTCCGCGCTCGCCGGTAATAATCGCAGTTACCCCCTTGTCTTTAAACCAACGAAAAAGACGGCGCAACTCGGCGCGGAGAATGCCTTCATTCTGCAGACCGGAAAAGAGCGCTTCAATGGTGTCGAGGACGACGCGCTTGGCGCCAATGGAGTCGATGGCGGCGTTCAGGCGAATGAAGAGTCCTTCGAGGTCGTACTCGCCGGTCTCCTCGATTTCATTCCTCTCGACGCGGACGAAGTCGAGAGCCAGCTTCTTCTGCCTGACGAGTTTGTTCAGGTCAAAGCCGAGCGAGCGTACGTTCTGGGTGATGTCCTCCGTCGTCTCCTCGAAGGCCATGAATACGCCCGGCTCGCGGTATTCTGTGGCGCCGCGGATCAGAAATTCCATAGCAAGCAGGGTCTTGCCGCATCCCGCGCTGCCGCACATCAGTGTCGGCCGGCCGCGCGGAAGCCCGCCGTTCGTGACTTCATCGAGACCAGGGATTCCTGTCGGCGCCTTGGGCAGCGACCGATCCGCCGAATTGCTTTGTAAGGTTAAGCTTGTTGACATCGAATGGTGATATATCAGCGAGATGTATCTCTGTGAAGCGGGAGTCCGCACGCATACACTCTCCTTTGTTAAAACAAAGGAGATGAATGCGACTTTACGTATTTTTACCTAGAGTGCAAGGGGTGGGTATCAGGGATTCCCTGTATTTACCGCAAAGTTACACGCCTAGCGATTGCGATCGCTGACGGCCGGGAGGAGCAGGCCGCCCCGGCCTTATGCGGCTGTCTCGGTGACTTCCAGCTCCGCGCGCGGCCAATGTGCGAGCGTGGCGCCTGCTTCGTACGCACTTTCCAGGAAATCGAGAAGTGCTTGCTCTGGATTGGGAACGCGACGCACGTCGTCGTACATCAGCAAGAACTCTTTCAGTTCCGGATGATAGAAAGCAGATTCCGGACGCACCTTCTCGCCGGCGAAACCTGCGGGTTCCGGGGCCATGTATGAATAAAAGGCCGGGCCGTCGATTCCCGACCCCGGCCACCATCCGGCACTGATCACCTCGTGGGAATAGGCTTCACGTGTAATGGGATCGGCGCCCGGGCGCTCCGGAGCGCGGCGTCCGGAAAAGCGCGTGACGGCCAGATCGAAGCTTCCCCAGAAGAAATGTACGGGACTGCTCTTACCCAGGAAGCGCGCGCGAAACTTCTTGAAAACCGAGTCGCAGCTCAAAAGAATGCGCCAGCAGCGATAGGCAGCGTTGGCGTCATACGCCTTGTAAAGCTGATCCTCGGCAAAAGGAACGGGATTGGGTACTTCGACCGGCTTCGGGTAGATCGATACATCAATGCCCATGCTGTGCAGCATCGACATGAATTCCCGGTAGAACTCCGCAACCGTCTTCGGTTCGAGCGGCAAAGTCTTTTGCAGGCCGTCGCAGCGATCGATGAGCAGATTGTGGTCGATGAAGTCAAACTGGACTTCAAAAGCATCTTTGCGGTATGGAATCGGCGAGGTCGTCAAGCCGCGAGCCGTAACGTAGAGTGGTACGTTCCACCAGTGGTTCGTCTTCGGCGTCAGGGCAAGGCGGACTTTCCCCACGATTTGAGTCCACATGTGGAGATTGTGGTACGTCGGCCCCCAGTCGTTGAGCGGAAGGGCTGGCCATATTTCAGGGGATGCGGTGGAGGCGGTAAGGGGTGTGGTCATGGCAGGCACTCCTGAGCGAGAGGATCTGCCTAATCTAGCATCATGGCCTAAGCGCGACCAGGTTATCCCTGGCCGAGACACGTTCCCATTGCGAGCGATGCTTCCCGCGGAGGCGGGACTTGCTGGATGGCCCTCTCGTGTGAGCCGCATCACGGCGTTTTCAGCTACTTGCGATGATTATTTCGTTGGGCGGATTGTGTCGCTTCCCCTGGCACCTGCCTCATGCGGAAGCGCCGTCAGTTCCAATGATTGGACCTCCTGAGCCTTCGGGTGCGGAAGTAATTTTTAGCCGAGGCTTCGTTTTCTCCCTGATCGTGTTTGCAGCGCTGTGGTTAGTTCTTTTCGTGTCCATGGCATTCGACATGGTCGATTTTGGCGTGGCGGTTTTACTTTTCTTTGCTTCAGCAATCGCGATGTTAGCGGCCGGATTCATGAATCATCAGTCCACAACGCTGAAGCAGAACAGGCGCGATGCTTACGCTCGGCTCGTATTCAACGCGGCAAGGAGTGGAGAAATTCAAAGATTTGCTGTATTCCTTCGGCCTTTCTATTTAACCGGCAAAGTAGTTGAGACCGAGTCGTCCTTAGACGGGGACAGCAAGTCGAGCTACGAACTTGAGCACACAATTGTTGAGGCTCTTACACAAGTGATGCCAATCATCGCATTGGGCAGACCCGGTGAAGCGGTCGGAGTTGGTCGAATATTGACTGACGAAACTGACTGGAAGACTGCCGCGGCAGAACTGATGCTTGACGCATCGTTGATCATCTGTATCCCATCCGCACATCCTGGAAGCGCTTGGGAGTTCGAGCAACTCATACGGAATGGGTGTCTTCGGAAAACGGTGTTTCTTATGCCGCGCGCTCTGGAGTCATTTTCCTCGCTCCAGGAACAAAGAAAGGACTGGGATCTCGTCGCAGAGCAGATGGGGCATTATGGAATAATGGTGCCCCATTACAGAGAAATCTCGCCCAAAAACAGAACGGCAGTCAGCTACGGACTGGCTAACCTGGGCCTCATACTCCATGACCTGCGCGCAGGACAATGGCGAGTTTTCCAGGAGATGGAAGCGGCAGCCCTATTGTTCGCAGTCGACCCTGAAGGTGGCCTCACCCAAGAGTGCGTCGACCTGCGCTATCCCGACACATTCCGACACGCCATTGAGCAGTTGACGAGCAGTGAGCCTTGCGTAGGTCGATGATCAAACTAGAGCGCCTGCTGGCCTGGTAACACGGTGGGGCTGTGCTACGTCTTGTGTGGATGGTGTACATCCGTTTACGGCCCATGTACACGCTGTTATTCGAGCAACGTCTTGACGATTTTTTCCCATTCCGCATGGAGCGGTTCTCGGCAGACGGGCTTGGCAGCGCGACTGTACCAGTAAGCCGAGTTATCCTGATCGCCTTCCTTGCGATGGAGATAGGCGTGAACCCACGAGGCGTCGGGGCCCTCGTCCTGTTGGGCGGATTCGTGCGCCCGTGTCCAATCGTTCTTGGCATCCCACCATAATCCGGCGAGGGCGTGCGTGAGGCCGTCCGGCGGCTGGCTCGCGGTGAGGGAGCGGCGAAAATCATCTAAAGTCATTGCGTTTCAACCTGGGAAAAGATCGGAGTCCTATGACCATACTACAGGGCAATTGTTGGTTTCGAGCTAGGGCGTGCACTACACTCTTCGAGGAATCTTGCGGTGCACAATGAGGACATTCATGCACATGTCGCGATCCGCTCTGATCGTCTCGATCATTCTTATTTATGTTGGCAGCGTTCAAGGCCAGTCGGCAGGCGGCGCCGTTGATTGGCGCGCGCGGCTCAATGACGAACTGCCGCTGCTTGGCCATCGCAATTGGATTGCGGTGGTGGACTCCGCCTATCCTCTCCAGACGAGCGCTGGGATCGAAACGGTCGAAACCGGCAGCGATCACCTCGACGTAGTGAGGACTGTCCTGGATCAAGTCGGCAACGCGAAGCATGTGCGGCCGGTGATCTTTACTGACTCCGAGTTAGCAGCAGTACCGGAGAACGACGCCACCGGGGTAACGGCTTACCGTGAGGCGCTGAGCAAGGTCTTGGGTGCAAGAGAAACGCAATCTCTGCCGCATGAGGAGATGATTGCGAAACTCGACGAAGCCGGTAAGACGTTCCACATCCTGGTGTTCAAGACCAATCTGACAATTCCCTACACTTCGGTATTCATCCGACTGGATTGCGGTTACTGGAGCGCCGAGCAGGAGAAGCGGCTGCGGGAAACGATGCGGAAATGAAATGTTTCCGTCACCGAGTCAAACAAGTGCTGGGGCGATGTTGTGCACCACAAACAGCCGCCAACCGTGCAGCGCGAGCCCATATTCCAAGCAACCGTCGGAGTTGCGGTAACGGACTTCTGCTGGTTTGCCGTTTTCGTGCTGCGCAAAGCCGACCAGCGTCAACGCGGCAACGCAACTCCGAAAGTTCGGAATTGTGATGGTCGATGGCTCACGCGCTCGTCCCAGCGAACGCTTGTAGAGCTTCGATCCTGCTGGGACAGAGTTCCAAAATCTTGCCCGCGTCAGTGATCTTCAAAACGGTCTTCACGTGTCCCTCGGCGCCTGTAACACGGAGCTTTCCTCCGGCCTCTTTGATCCTGCCAGAGCACATCACGAGAGTACCGATTCCGCTACTGTCGAGATGACTGACGCGTGAGAGATCAAAAACGATCTTTCGTTCTCCTTGCTCCAGGAGCTCTCCGGTGAGCCACTCGATCTGGCGGCACTCAGGCCCATAGACCATTTTCCCTGCAATTTCCACGAGCACCACGTCAGGTTCGATGCGGGTTCGTTCCACATCGAGCTCTCGCAGCCGAGTTCCGGGTTGAGCAGCTAACTCTTCGAGGGGCGCCAGGAACCGGTACCCTCGTCCCTCAAAGGTTTCTATGTAACGCGGCCGTTCCGCGGTCTCACCAAGAGCTTGGCGCAGTTTGCTGAGCGCGGTGTTCAGCCCGTTGTCAAAATCGACAAATGTGTCAGCCTGCCAAAGCCGCTGGCGCAAGCTTTCGCGGGTGACCAATCTACCCGCCTGTTCCAAGAGGGAGGCCAGAATCTCAAATGGTTTTCGTTGCAGATGGATTCGTCTGCCGTTCTTGCTCAGTTCGCCAGTCTGCAAGCAGATTTCGAACGGACCGAACCTATATTGTGGCAGATCTCGACGTTGAAGGGGCATGACCCAGACACACCAGTGTTGGCTCTAGTGTAAATAGCCCGTCAAATCCCGCTCTGGGAGGGATGTGTAAATCGGCATAAGTTGTTCCTCGTCAACTGATTAGCAGTTAAGGAAGAGTAAAGATCCAATTAGGCTACGGTCCATTGTCGGTGGCTTCTGACATGAAGCAAAATCCACGCATTAAAGGAGTTGCGATATGTCAGACAAACAGTTTGCAGAGCGCAGCGCAGAGTTAGTTCGGAATCTTAGAACGAAGATTGCTGGGTTAGCTGGTTCTGTCTGGACATTCGCCAAGTCTTCCCAACCGATCTATGTGGCCGTGCTTTTGATGGTCTGCTATGCGGTGTGGGAGGCGCGAACCCCAGTCACCATGATTGCGCCGTTCCAGACTCCAAGCGACAAGCCGCCGTTCAGCGGAGACATTGTCGCCGATTCGGTGCAGGACGCCTTAAAGTCGATCCACAATGAAATCGAAGCCGAAAAACAGGACATGAGCCTGAGATCGTCGGAGACCGGTCTGCCCGACCTGCGAAATATGCTGATACCAACTTTATGGCGGGTGCAGGCGCCGCCTCGGTTTACGGTTGAGGTCAAAGGAGTCTCTTACGGGCGAATTCTTTCTCTCGCGCGAGAGATCCTCGGCACTGAGACGACAATCTCGGGAGACGTGGTCATGACAGGAGAGAAATTCATCCTCATCGCACGGTCTAGTGATGGCGGACCGTGGGAGTCAACCGCGCAGCCGTCAAGCCCGGAGGGTTTGAAGCAGGCCAGCCGAGAGTTGGCGGTGAAGATCGTGATGACGCAGGATCCGACCCTCGCGGGAGTGGCTCTTCTTAAGCAAGGAGAGATTGAGGAGGGGCTGGAAGAACTGATGCGAGCGCGAAATCTCAAACCGGCGGATTCGCGTTCGAACTTGAATCTCTGCGTGGGATTCGCCTCGACCCGCCGCTATGACGATGCCATTCAGTGCTACGCCCAAGTGCTTGCGACGCGACCCGATTCGCTGAATGACATAAAGGAACGCCTGGCCCAGGCCTACTACCTGAAAGGGCTTCGTGATAACGCTATCCGGTTGTACGAAGAGTTGTACAGCAACGGCGATCGCAAGGCCTTGCTAGGTCTCGGGGAAGCCAAAGACTACAACGGTGATCCTCAATTCGCCGTCAGGGCATACGACAAGTTCCTGGCGACGGAATCTGAGGATCGGAATAAGGCTATCGCGCACGTGAAAAAGGGTCTGGCACTTGCGCATCTCGGCAGGCATAATGACGCTCTCGACGAATATAGAGAAGCGCTGAAGTATGCTCCGGGAGATGTATTGATTCTCGTACACGAGGCACTCGAACGAGCTGACACAACCGATGTAGATTGTGGCATCGCTCAGCTGAGGAGCGTCGTGGACGAAAACGAAGACTCAGACTCCCTCCCCTTTGCCCGGGTTCAGCTCGGTGTTTTGCTGGAAAAAAAGGGCGATTGGCAGGGCGCCATAGAGCAATACGAACTGGCGGCTCAGGCGCAACCAAATTATGTCGAGGCTCACTATAAACTGGCTGCCGCATTGGTGCACGAAAATCAGGGAACAAGAGCTTTGGATCAGTACGACAAGACCGCGAAACTCAGTGCTTCCGATGTGGAAAGAGGCAATTCGGCCATATTCGCCAATCAGTGGCTGGCGAATGGACTGCGAGATGTGCACAATTACGCTGAAGCAGCATCCGCTTACCGTAAAGCCATCCAACTGAAGTCAGACGACAGCGCCGCCCATTGCCAGCTGAGCCTGATTCTCACCAGGCAAGGCCATCTTTCTGAGGCCATCCGGGAGTATGGCGCGGCGTTGGTCCCAGCAAAGATGCAACAACTCAATGATGACGGATGTTTGTCGATGGCTGACCATGTGCTCGATGAAGCTGTCGCGAGCCCTGGACATGGTCACGCACAAGCCAAGGACGAGCTTGCCAAAGCCCGGCAAAAAAACCACAGCAACGACAAAGAGCCGGTGTTGGCGAGAGTCGAAAATGCACAACGACACGGAATCTGAGTGTGATCAAAACTTATGGTAAAGAAGGTTCACACGCTGACGGGATTTGTGGCTCTGTTCTTCTTAGTAGTTGCAGGGATGGTGCTGGGCTCGACTCGACACCGCCAGAAGTGGGGGAAGCCGGGCGAGTTTGATTATTATGTGCTGGCGTTGTCGTGGTCGCCGGAGTTTTGTCACAGCCATCCTGAAAAACCGGAGTGCGCATCGGGACGGTTTGGTTTTGTGGTCCATGGATTGTGGCCGCAGTATGAAGATGGCTATCCGGAGAACTGTTCAACAGCACCTGGATTACGGGATCCGTCGCAGATGACTGACATCATGCCTGATGAGTCTCTTGTGGCGCATGAGTGGAAGACTCATGGGACGTGCAGCGGGCTCGATGCGGATGCGTATTTCAAACTGGTGCGGCAGGCGTGTGAGTCGGTGAAGATACCGCCGCAGCTGTCGAGTCCCCAGGGGATGTTCTCCATCACTCCACCGGCATTGAAGGAAGGGTTCATCGCGGCGAATCCGCAGTTGAAAACCGGCGACCTGGCTATAAGCTGTGGGAACAACTACCTGACGGGAGTTTCGGTATGTTTCGACAGGAAACTGCAACCGCGTGCATGCGAGGGATTGCGCGACTGCCGCGCCAATGTAATCAAAGTCGCTTCCGTGCGAAGGTCAGAATAGAAGTGCCGTGATGGGTGGGGGATTGGCTCTCACTCGCCGTTGCCAGAACCTCAAGTGATGGGCAGAGCGGCTGTTGGGTTGAATTAAGAGGTCACGGCTGACGCAGCTTCTGGACGCACGCGACTGATGCGACTCGCGGCGCGATTCATCTGAGCGCATCTGGAGCAGCCACACCGCAGATAGGGGTCCTCCGGTGCTGTCACGTGTCCGCAGCCGACGCAGACGAACGATTGATCGGATCGCCGGAACATCGGGCGAAAATCGCCACCCAGCACACAATAGGGGCAGCGTACGGTCTGTTGAGACATTCTCTCCTCTAGTCCTCGCGAATCCTAGCCGCGCGCAAACGCGTGTGTCGGCGCGAACCCTTGCGAGTGTGCCTGGCAGGGGAGGCACGGCGGTAGCCTTCGGCCACGTGCACGCAATTTCGCTTAGTAAGACCAAGTTACTTTAGAGGAATTACGCCACGAAAGGAATGGCCCATTCGTATAAGAGCATGGCCCGTTAGTGACTAAGAGGGTGCATGCCCGTACGAAGCGTTGCTCGCGCGCCCGTAAGCTCCCCTCATGGAGACGAGAGTCACCCCGTTGCCCCTCATGTTGCGACCATCCTGGCCGACCAACTCTTCACGAATGCTCGGAAACGGTCCAGCGCTCTGGGAAAATTGTCTCCCGAGGCAGCAAAGCCCAGGCGGAAATGCGAGGGTGAATCGAAACAATCGCCGGGAGCGAACAGGATTCCGCTCTCGGCGGCGGCCTGGCAGAACGGGCGGGCGTTCTCTCCGCTCACAAGCCAGGGAAATGCGGTCATGCCACCTTGCGGTGGAATCCAGCCGAGTGCGTCGCGATGTTCCGCCATGAAACGATCGAGAAGCTTGAGGTTTCGGGTAGCGACATCCAGAGTTTTGCCCAGCACAACATCCCGTTTGCGGATGGCGATTTCCGCGAGAATCTCTCCCGTGGTGCTGTTGGTGATCGTGAAGTAGGCGCGCGCGGTCCAGTATTGCTTGCGCCGGTGGGGGGCGTGTTCGATGATCCATCCGGTGCGCACCCCTGGAAGCGACAGCGCCTTCGACAGATCGCCAATGACGGTGGCGTGCGGAAGGCGCACCGCCGATTTCCTTTGCCCGGCGTGATAGATGGGATGATAGACCTCGTCGCAGACCAATTGGATTTCGCGGTCGGCGGCGAAATCGTGCAGGGCTTCCATCTCGCCGTCGCTTATGGCCATACCCGTGGGATGGTGCGGGCTGTTGATCAGGATAAGCTTGGTCTTCGCGTCGGTGAGACGCTTGATCTCATCGGGATCGATGCGGAAACCGTTCTCAGGCCGCAGGCGATAGAAGCGGGTTGCGAGACCAAGAGATTCGGGAAGTGCCGAAAATGTAGCGAATCCCGGTAGTGGAAGGATGACATTAGCCCCGGGTTCGGCGGCTTGCCACATCACGACCAATAGCGCCTCGGCAGCTCCGGTTACCACTTGGACAGTGTCTGCCGGCACACCCTGCATCTCCGCGATGGCCTCACGCAGACTGTCAGCGCCGGCGACGCGACTGTAGACCAGCTTGTGGTTCAGGAAACGGTGGCGCGTTTGGTCGTCGGCGAGGGCGAGGATTTCATTTACGGTCCAGGTCGGTCCGGTACTCGCAGCGAGGTCGAACTCTACGTCGTGTTCGTACTGGTCAAGCCAGTCATCAAGCAGGAACGGCTTCAAAAGCATGCGAGCACCCTCGAAGAAAAATCGGATTTCATTATTGATTCTTCGATTCGGTGCTCGGATTTATTTAGTTTGCGGGATGAGACTCCATATGATTGCAATCGGGAGGCGCGGTCGTGGTGGTTGCGACGCCACTCAAATGAAGCCTCAGGGAGAAACGCCCACTGGATGCTCCAAATAGCACCAGTGGGCGTTCGGCTTTTTCCCGCGCAGAGTCATTCTCTAGCCGGGACTTGAGTGCTGCCTCAACATCTTCGTATCAGAAGTTATAAGCTTCCTCCACCGAAGTCATCGAAAAAGCCGTCTGGGTCGTTCATAAAGTACAACCCGATGTAACCGCCGCGTGGGTTGAAGAACGCCTGATCGCTGGTGTTCAGGACGAACATGCCCACTTCAGCACCGTTCTTTAGGACGTGTACCTCGCCATTCGAGAGCACTTTGGCACCGAATTTGTCCCCGGGGCTAAAGGTTACCGGAATGGTGGTGGGATAAGAGATCCAAGCATAGCCGGGCAGCTGTGTGCCGAGCGTCACGAACTTTTTCTTATGGTTGTAATTCACCTCGATATAGCCCCGCTTATAGTTGATCGTTCCGTTCGGGGCTTTTTGCACTTTGAGCAGTAGATCGTTGTTGGTGCTGTACTTGTCGATCTTGGTGAGGGTGACGAATGCTTCCTGGCTGGTTCCGAACGAATCGTGGTTCCAGTAGATCGTTCCGCCTTCCCATGGCCATACCTGGTTGCTCTGGATGACGAAGGCCCTCACACCGGTCGTGCCGCTCCAGTTGGCTCCTAGTGCCCCGTTGGCGCGGTTGAAGTCGTCGAGGACGGGATTTCCGACTGGCACGGGGGTCGCACCCAGGATGCTGATGTCCCAACTCGTGGAAAGTGGCCCTGTCCAGTAGGCGTATCCTGCCCAACTGCCGTCGGCGGATTGGTTGTTGACCAGCCAGTCGTTGTAGTCTTCCCACCAATTGCAGGGCACGCTGCCGGGTGGATTCCCAGGCAAATTGGCGGGCGCGCCGCAGTTTGTATAAAGACTCGTGATGTAAGTGGTGTCGCGTAGACCGATGGTCGCTTCGAGCCCCTTGTAAACACCCCACATAGCATAAGGATGGCCGAAGTTGCCGTACCACGTGTTGTTCGCGGTTGTCAGCCAGTTGTTGTTGAGGAATCCCAAAGCATTTATGACCTGCGTATTGGTCAGGTCGTAGCCCACAAACTTGAGGCCAAGGAGTAATGCACCCGTGTCGGAGTCTTCGCAAATCAGATAATCGGGCTGGTAGCATCCAGCGCCACCCTGTCCAGAAACCTGAGCCACAGCCAACCACGACTTCAGATGATCTTTCACCGTGGCCGGAGTACCCGCTCCGAGCGATTGGTCGTAGAGTAAAGCCAGTACTGCCCATTGCGTAGTGGAAGTGTCAGAGTCGCCGTTTCCTGGAATGTAGTAACGCCAGCCGCCATCACGATTGCCATTAATCGCGCTGCTCTGGCTGGCCGAAAACTCGTTTGTGATGCCCTGGGCGATCTGGCCCCACGTCATCCCGGCGAGTGGCCCGGAGACAGTCGCTACGTCGCCCGCATGCCCCGCACCGTAAAGAGCAATCGGCGGGGCGACAAGTCCAGTCGTATAGGTTGATTCTCCCGCACCGTACCAGTACACGCCGATGCAAGATCCAGTGCCACCAGGACAAATATTGACGCCATCATTGCGGGTACTGACCGTCATCGTACTTGCGTTGGCGAGAAGATATGCGATGCCGTTGTCCACAATCGTTTGATAGGCAGAAGCATTGCTTCCCCAATTGCCCTTTTGACTGAGGAATGCCAACAGCGCCGCACCTGTGGAGGCTTGTTCGTAGCCCGAATAGGCCCAAGAGCCATTGGACAACTGGGTGGCCGCCAAGTTGGCAAGTCCTTGGTTGATCGCGTTCATCTTTTGGCTTTCGGTCGCAGCCATTGCAAACGCTGTGAATACTCCGCACACCACAAAAATCACCAGCGCTGCACGTAGGAGTTCTCTCATACAGTCACCTCGTCCTTTAGTTTCTCGGATGGCCCGATTTAGAAAGGTCCGCGCACTTTTCCATGCGGCCAAGAGTGGGCCGCGGGATTTGCGGCACAAGGCGACGCCTTCACAACTTGTCGTTGTGGCGGACGTTAACAGGTGTTGAGGAGTGAGCGTCTCTGGGGCAACGGACCAACCTTCCTGGGGGAAGGGATTCTGCTATAGACAGAAGGTGAGTCGAATTGCGGAGGAAGCTTAACGCGACCTTTGCAGGATTGCAGTGATGCAACTCACGCATGTGTGTGACGCCGATAGGTGTCTTCGCCGTTATGGGACATGCATGCGGTTTGCTGAGATGTACACCTATGGCCGCGAAGCGGGTGGCTTGCGGCAGTCTGCCTGTCACGGCAGGTCAGATTCGGAGGGCGGTGGGCTTGGCGCTCTTACAGCGTATGTGTTGAGCGACCTAAACTGCATTGCGCGATCATCGGTGTTTCCGTTTGTGACTTTCAGAGGAAGCTGCTCTTCAGTCGGCAGATCGGAGAGCACAGCTGTACTACGGAGTTTGCCTTAATGACAAAAAACGAGCTAGCGCCTCGACAGCCCGACAGCCGCCGATTTTTCTTTTTTCGCGTCAGAGGAAATACTGTCACGCGCATCTCAACACCATGAAAACGTCATTGGTAACTTTACTGATAGTGAGTGCACTGCTGGTTCCATCCGCCTTGCAGGCCGGAAACCAGGTCGTGGAAGAGATCGAGTTTGAGGGCAAGTCGAAGGTGGAAAAGACTTCCGGGGTCTGGGTGGATGGGCAGTATGTGGGTTATCTCAAAGAGCTGAAGGGATCGAAGAAGGTGCTGCTGCTGCCGGGAGACCATGTGATCACGGTGCGGCAGGACGGATACCGCGATTTCGTGGAGCGCTTGGACATCCGGCCAGGCGAAAAGCGCGTAGTGCGCGTGGCGATGGAGAAGGGTCGACGGGAGCGATGCCTACGGTAACCTCGGAGGTCAAGATTACGATTAATCCTACGCGGCCGGCTGTGTTCGTCGATGGACTGTTCGTGGGGCACGCAGCCGAGTTTCAGGGAATCGGGCGAGGGTTGTTGGTTGCGCCCGGTCCGCACACGATCAAGATTGCACTTCCGGGATTTCAGACATTCGAGACCCAGATTAGTCCTGCGGCACACCAGAAGGTCGAAGTCAAGACCGACCTGCTGAAGAGCGTGGGCAACAATAATGATCCGCCGATCAACAGCGATGGGGATGGGAACGAAAGAACTTCGCCACCGCCTCCCGACCAGACGATTCCGCCGCCGAGCCCGCAGTAGTCGATTCTTAGTAGTGAACAGGTTCGGGTAGCTGGCTAGAATGGCGCGTCGCCATGAGGACTGTCGATTTTTGCATAATGGGGGTCCTGCTGCTGAACGTAGCGGCGATGGGAGTGGAACATCCCGGTGTCGTCCCGCGGGATGCGGAGTGCACATCGTGTCACATGGCGAAGGTGCGCGGGAAGTCAGTACATTCGGTGATGGCCAGTTCCTGCCAGGTGTGTCACCTCACTCAGATTCAGGGCGACATGACCTTGGTGATGCTTTCGATGCCAAAGCAGAAGATATGCTTTGCGTGTCACCAGGAATCAGCTGCGTTTCGGGAGCATGTGCCGACGGTGAAAGGACAGTGCCTCGACTGTCATGACGCGCACAGCAGCGACCGGAAGATGCTGCTGCGGGTGGAGGCATTGGCCACCCAGAGTAAGTAGTCTTATTCCTACTTCGTCTTCGGCGATCTCCATGCGTGCACAGCGACGTCCTCTGCGATCTCCGTGTGCAAGGTGTTCACCCAGAAGCCACCGGGACAAGCCGCGGACGACGCTGAGAACTTCGGTGTGGAACGAAGTCAAAAGCAGATTCCGCTGGAAATAAGATGCCGGTCGCGGCGACTCGCCATTTCAGGTGATACTAAAGAACGGACAACCCGCAAGGACACGAAGGAGAACCCTTCGTTTTCCCTAGCTCTACGTGACTCGGGCGTGCAACTCAGGAAAGTGGACGGCCGATTTCCCAGTGATGGCCGAAGGGATCCACAACGCGGCCAATGCGCCATTCATGCTCTTCGCTCACGGGATAGACTTCCTTAGCACCAGCTTTGATGGCACGTGCGAAGACAGCATCCGGGTCAGCGACCGTCAGGATGATTCGAACTGTGATGCCTCCCAACGATTCAGGGTTGAAGTTATGGTGCTCGGGCGACTCATCGCTCAACCAGAATTCCGCGCCGTCAATCGAGAGTCTGGCGACTACGCTCTCGCCTTCGCCCATGAGGAACAACTCTTTGGCGCCGAAAGCCGATTTGTAGAAATCGACTGCGCGGGCGCCACCGCGGACGCAAAGCCAGGGAGCGATCGTCGTAACGGTACGCGCAGGCATACGCCGAGTTCGGGATGCGGCCTTCACTCGGCTCTTCCCTTTCTTCGCTCTCTTACTCGTCGGCATAGGCTCGCTGAAGTCCTCCCAGATCAATCTTGTCCATTTGCAACATGGCTTTCAGCACGCGCTGGGAGCGGGCGGGATCGGGATCGGAGAGCATCTGTCCCAGTCCGTTCGGGATGATTTGCCAAGAGACGCCGAATTTGTCGATGAGCCAGCCGCATCGACCCGGCTTTCCACCCTCAGATAGTTTGTGCCACAGTTCGTCGACTTCCTCCTGAGTTTCGCAGTCAACGTACAAGGAGATGGCGGGCGTGAACTGATACGTGGGACCGCCGTTCAGTGCCATGAAGTGCTGGCCTTCCAGGTCGAAAGACACCGACATCACGCCGTTCGAGCCCGGCGGGGCGCCTGGGGAACGGGCAATGTGCCCGGCTTTGGAGTTCTTGAAGATCGAGACGTAGAAATTCATGGCCTCTTCGGCCTGGGTGTCGTACCAGAGGAAGGGGGTGATTGTTGGCATGAGTATTCCTTGGCGGAGTGCATTATATGAACGCGAGTTGGAGAGAGCAGTAAATGGCATGCTAAATCCGACATGTCGTATTCTCTGGCCCCAGGGACACACTCGTTAGCGCTAAGGGTATGGAAGAGTCAGGTTGTAGTCGGGGCTGAGTGCACTTTTCTGAATTTGCGCCAAGGCAAGGCACCAAGGCCGATCGCCAATAAAGCAAGTGTGGAAGGCCCCGGAACCGCGGCGTTACTCTCAAAGGAGGCACGCCTGGGATAGTAAAGACCACTATCGAAAAAAACGACATAGTGAGCGTGCCCGGCTTGGTCGTTACATTGTACGTAATACAACCTTTGTCGTCGCAACCTTGCAAAACGATCACTCCGATCGATGCCGGGACCGAAATGGTGAAGCCGCTACCGTCCGTGGGTAGGGTGAAGCCATCGGCATTAAAGTCCGCTGCGTCAATGATCAAGTTGCCATCGTAGGACCTATTGCCTATGGTTCCAACGGCGCTATCAAAGTAGATCGTAGTGCTGCCTCCGGCACCCGAGCCAGGAGCGAATCCGTTACCGCCGGGGAACCAGTCGTATGGTGTTCCGCCGCCGACCATAAGATTGACTTCGCGACTCACGAGCGTGCCTCCAACGTTGTCACCGCTGCCGTAATTTGGGAGAAAGACCAAGCTGGCGTTGACATTGCTGATGTTTCTGATTGAATCGGCAAAGCATTGCAACGAAGTCACAACAAGCATTACGCAAGAAAAACGCAGAAAGCGAGTCATAGACAGCTCCAAACGATTTGGAAAACCCCATACAAGCCCACGCGCAGCATACGATACACCTAGGTTAAGTATTGTCAATTGGGTTTGTCCAGATCTCTTATGACCGTTCCGAAACTCCCATCTCCAGCTCTGATCGGCACCCGGATTTTTCCGCTTGACGATGTTGAGTGAGCTGAGTAAAAGCGTCAGTGGCTGTGGAAAAAACTCTCCCAGAGGGTATCTCATGAAACCACTGATCTCATGGCTGGTATGTTTCGCCTTCACGTCATCACTTGCGGCGGCACGGACCGAAGGCGGCGGCCTGACGTACCCAAAAACGAAGACCGTCGAGCAGATCGACGACTATCACGGAGTGAAGGTGACGGATCCTTACCGCTGGCTCGAGGACACGGACTCCGCCGACACAAAGGCATGGGTGGAGGAGGAGAACAAGCTGACCTTTGGATACCTTGATCAGATTCCGTACCGCAAGGCGATCCGTGATCGCATGACGAAGCTGTGGAACTTCGAGCGCTTTACCGTGCCCCGACAGCAGGGTGGGCGATATTTCTATCAGCACAACAATGGACTGCAGAACCAGGACGTGCTGCTCGTGGCCGAGTCGCTGACGGCCGAACCGCGAACGCTGCTCGATCCCAATACCCTGTCTTCCGATGGAACTGTCGCTTTGGCGGGCACGGCTTACACCGAGGACGGCAAGCTCCTAGCCTACGGAACGGCAGCTTCGGGATCGGACTGGGAAGAGTGGCACGTGCGCGATGTGGATACGGGCAAAGACCTGCCGGATCTGATCAAGTGGGTGAAGTTCTCTGGGGCTTCGTGGTCAAAAGATGGCAAGGGTTTCTACTACAGCCGTTTTGACGAGCCCAAGGGCACCGCGCTGCGCGATACAAATTACTTTCAGAAGCTGTACTACCACAAGTTGGGCACGCCGCAATCTGAAGACAAGCTGATCTATGAGCGTCCGGACAACAAGGAGATGGGCTTCGGCGGACAAGTTACCGATGACGGACGCTACCTGGTGATTTTTGTGTCGCAGGGGACATCACCGAAAAATCGGCTGTACTACAAGGATCTGACCGAGCCGGATTCACAAGTGGTCAGGCTGCTCGATGGGTTCGACGCGTCCTATCAGTTCGTCGACAACGACGGGCCGGTGTTCTGGATCAAAACCGATCTTGACGCGCCGCGCGGGAAGTTGATCGCGATCGATACGCGCCATCCGGAAAAGGCGAACTGGAAAACCGTCGTGCAGCAGAGTTCTGACAAGCTGGAGGATGCAAACGTTGTCGACAATCTGTTCCTGCTAGGGTATCTGAAAGACGCCAGGACCGAGGTACGGGTTCACGACTTGAAGGGGAAATTCCTGCGCAACGTAGACCTGCCGGGCATTGGGACGGCCGCCGGATTCGGCGGCAAGAGAACAGACAAAGAAACCTTCTATTCGTTCACCAGCTTCACCTCGCCGACCACGATTTACCGCTACGATCCGCAGACCGGAAAAAGTTCGGTCTTCAAAAAGCCGAAAGTGGACTTCGACGCCGAGAAGTACGAAACCAAACAGGTTTTCTACAACAGCAAAGACGGAACGCGGGTGCCGATGTTCCTGACTTATAAGAAAGGATTGAAGCGGGATGGGCAGAATCCAACTCTGCTCTACGCCTACGGCGGATTCGACATCTCGCTCACGCCCGGCTTTTCGATTCCCGCCGTCGTCTGGCTGGAGATGGGAGGCATCTACGCCCAACCGAATCTGCGCGGGGGCGGTGAGTATGGAGAAGAGTGGCACCTGGCGGGAACCAAGGCGAAGAAGCAAAACGTATTCGACGACTTTATCGCGGCGGCGGAGTGGCTGATCGCAAACAAGTACACTTCGACGCCGAAGCTGGCGATTCGCGGAGGCAGCAATGGCGGATTGCTGATCGGCGCCATGCTGACGCAGCGTCCCGACTTGTTTGGAGCGACGCTGCCATTGGTCGGAGTCATGGACATGCTGCGCTTCCAGAAATTCACCATTGGATGGGCGTGGACTTCCGATTACGGATCGTCCGACAATCCTGAGGATTTCAAGGCGCTGTATGCATATTCTCCGCTGCACAACCTGAAGCCGGGGACGAAGTATCCTCCAACGATGATTGCAACAGCGGATCATGACGATCGTGTCGTGCCCGGACACAGCTTCAAATTCGCGGCAACGATGCAGGCGGATCAGGCGGGTGCGGCTCCGGTGCTGATCCGAATTGAGACCAAGGCAGGCCACGGGGCGGGCAAGCCGATCTCGAAGATCATCGATCAGACTGCGGATGAGTGGTCGTTTGTCGCGTACAACCTGGGAATGAATGTGGAGTTGCAGTAGGTTGTTCCGCCGCAACAAACACGGCTCCTTTCGGCGGAGGTTCGTCGCAGTCCCGGCATAGCGGCCATGCTTTCGCCTTCCCGGAAAAACTTTGTCGCACCTCCGCATTCGATCGTGTTTCGCTTCCCCTCGAACACGAACTTGATCAATGGCAGACTTTTCCCCTATAACGCAGCACCAGGGTGTTCTGGTTGAAGTCGGCAATTCCGAAGTAGTCGAGATAACCTGTAGCGTTCTTGTATTTCCCGGTCCCACCCGCGATCACAGACCTGTAGTTTCCCCATAGCACAGGAACCACATTTGGATCGCTGGTGGCGACGGGCTTCAGAGTGGCAACGTTAAATAAAATCGATTCTCCCGCAGCATTCACCCAGTAGTGCTGGACGAGAGAGTTCCCATTCGCGTCCTGGCCCTTAATGGTGGCAGCGACCGACCCCTGAAGATCACCGAAGACCGGGCCCAGATTGGTCACACCCTCGATGGCCCCGATGTTCGTCATCAGGACACCGCCTACTGTCTCGCATTGACCTGCCCAGGCAGGAGCGGCTAGCCCGAGCAAGCAGATCATCGCCAAAATGAAACCAACGCGCTTCATACAACCTCCTTCCGTCGGCCCAGCCTCGCAGCGAATCTATTCGGGGGGAACTTGCGGCGAGCCAGACGAACTCAATGACGCGGGGATTTTGGGCGAAAACAGCGCGTTTCTCAATGCATCGCAGATAAATTTAGTGTGAACTCAAGGTAATCCGGCAGACAGGCCTCCGAATCTGGCTGGGCCGTGTGCAGAAAGCATCCTTGACGCTGTGGGTGACTGGGAGTAGCGTTTCCAGCTATATAGAGGATGGTGGGTGACTCACCGTGCAAGTGCCCGCCACGGAGTATCGGCGCGCCCACTTTGGTGCCTTCGAAGTTGACCTGGTCTTGCGCACATTGGAGAAAGATGGCCGCAAGATCAGACTTCAGGAGAAACCGTTCCAGATACTTGCCATGCTGGTCGACCAGCCAGGCGAACTGGTCACCCGTGAGGAATTACGGGCCCGTCTCTGGCCGGCTGACACGTTCGTCGATTTCGAACACAGCATTAACACCGCGATCAGGAAGCTGCGCGAGGCACTGGATGATAACGCCGAGGAGCCGCGCTATATCGAGACCCTGCCAAAGCGAGGATACCGCCTCATCGCGCCCCTCGAGGCTTTCCGCGAGAAGCCGACCATAGTTATTCCGGAACAGAGGGTTGAGCCGCGCCAAACCGGTGGTGCCGCGCAAAGATTCCGCTGGCCTGTTCTTCTTGCCGTCGCAATCACTTTACTGGCCCTGTTGTCGGCCGTAATTTCGCTTGGATATCGAATGTGGGCATCAAGGCAAGCCTCTTTATCACCAATCAGTTCCGTAGCCGTACTTCCCCTGCAGGACCTGTCACAAGATCCCGGTCAGGAGTATTTCGCCGATGGTCTCACCGACGCTCTGATCACCGATCTAGGCAAGATTGGAGGTCTGAGAGTGATCTCCCACACGTCGGCCTCGAGCTATAAGAAGGCGAGTAAGTCGGTGCCGCAAATTGCGCGCGAGTTGAATGTGGACGCGATCGTGGAAGGCACAGTATTACGTACCGGTGGCCGCTTGCGCGTTACGGTGCAGTTGGTGCGCGCCTTCCCCGAAGAGCATTTGTGGGCCGAGCGCTATGAGCGCGATGACGAAGAGGTGATTCGACTGGAAAGGCGCCTCGCCCTCGCTATTGCCCATGAAATAACGGGCCGCCTTATTACGGTGGACGAAACGGTGGCGGGCAAGGAATCTGTCATCAATCCCAAGGCCTACGACTCCTACCTGAGAGGCCGGTATCTCTGGAACGAAAGGAGTGCGAGCCTCTCGTTCCAAGCGGGGCCTTATTTTGAAGAGGCCATGCGATTGGACGATAACTTTGCGCTCGCCTACTCAGGCCTGGCAGATTATTACTCGGTTAGTTGGGGGACATGGAACGACTACTCACGTGCAGAGAGGTACGCGCGAAAGGCCGTCGATCTCGAACCGAACCTGGCCGAGGCCCATGCTTCGCTCGGGATCGCTGCAGAGTATCAGGGGAAATACGAGGACGCGCAGAAAGAGCTGATGCGAGCGATCGGACTGAATCCCAACTACGCGATGGCGCACCATTGATACGCCATGTACATGGCAAGCGTCGGGCACCTCACGGAGGCATTAGCCGAGAATGAGCGGGCGCGGCGTCTGGACCCTTTCTCGGTGCCGATCAATTTCTTCCGCTGGAGAGTAGGCCCGGGGAATTTCACCCCGAGCCTCTCGCAGAACCGGACGTGAACCTCTCAGCTCATCCGGCTCCCATCAAGCGAACTTTCCGGTCATGCCGATACTCCAATGTACGAA